>Ga0315280_10002126_pt1 | contig 32521 bp, 33 predicted proteins | sample YL17G06_40_MG_FD_203697 | JGI IMG/M metagenome (GOLD analysis project Ga0315280, IMG submission 203697) | Sediment microbial communities from Yellowstone Lake, YNP, Wyoming, USA - YL17G06_40 | ecosystem: Environmental > Aquatic > Freshwater > Lake > Sediment | place: USA: Wyoming | collected...
AGACAAGGCATTTCATTTCCACACTGGGATAGGTCAATATGTAGGAGTCTATGCAACTAGCCTAAGCGATTTCTGCAGTAAGATTAAAACAGTCAACGTGAAATCCATAGAATTTCATGTTCCACGTAGAGACTTTGAATCATGGATTGAGAGTCTTGGCGACTCCGAGTTGGCCAAGAAAATTGGGGTAATTCGGGTATCTGGATTATTTGGTGAGAATCTTAGGCAAAAAGTGTATGAAACAGTGAAGTCACGGCTTGATGAGTTATCGCATATAGTCGGCGAAGTGTAAAGGGTCTAAAAACGTGGAAGGGCCCTTGTTTGCTAAGGGCTCTTATGCGCTCGTAAATCTATCTTTTAACTTTTCCAAGACTTTGGGTAGAGTAGTATATTCCATAGTTTCTTGGCTTAGTCTGGCTGGCTCGAATTCGCCCATTCTTCGTAAGGTAACAGCGTTTTCTACTGCTTCTCTGCGAGCTAGGTCGAAAGCGGGGTCATCGAATAAATCGCTTATTAGCAAGTTTTCTTTTTCGTCGCTGGCGATTTTGCCATTGGCAACTTGGAATCCGAGTGCTACCATTCTTGGGGGACCATCGAAGGCTGTGCATTTGCTGTCTTTTAATCCCACTGGCATTAGGGGTCCCCAATGGCTTCCTCTCATCCATCCTTCTACGAAGTAACTGTGCATGAAAGGTGCTAAAACTTCTCCTACAGCAGGTAAGCCGTGTTGACTTCTTACGATGCAGACTGGGTCATCTTTTCCTACATATTTGCCTGCGATTAGGGATAGTCTTGTTGTGCTTGTTGCTGCACATGTGAGGTTGTCGTTGGCTCTCCAAACATGGGAAATCATGTAGCGACTTGAGGTGCCAATTAATGCTATGAGTTCGTACATTTCTTCTGGACATTTCAATACCACTTTTTTGTTTTCTCGTGAGTCTAAGACTTCGAGTTTGAAGCCTCCTGCCATGTTTGGGTCGATTACAAGTCCTGCAGTGTTAAACGGGTCTGCGAATATGCGGAATAGTGGATAGTTGAAGCCTCCTCCGCCCATTTTGTCTGCTGCTAAGACGATGATTGGTTCTGATGCACGTTCTTTGATTTCCATTTCTGCTATGCCTGGTCCCATTCCACGAAGGGTTCCACTGAAGGCTTGTTTCAGTATGTCTTGTCCAGCGCCGTATAGTTTGAGTTCTAATGCCCTCTTGGTTGCTTCTTGAAACGTGTCCCAGCTTAGTTTGTGGATGTCTGGGTTATCTTCTCCTTTGTTGTGCACCATAAGTAATTCAATATCGTCTCCTGCGTGAAATACATGAAAACTGTTGATTAGCCCTTTTTTCTGCGCTTGCCTTAGATGCTTTTCTCCTATATCTAACAGTGGTTTTGGGACTATGTGATGTCCTGCTAGGGAGCCGACATCGCATTTTATTACCGAGATTGTGGTCTTTTGCACCATTATATTTCGCCTCGTAAACAAACAATTTTCGACGTAGAATCTCTAAAGTTTCTTTAAAAGACTTGCGTAACAGTCTGAGTATCGAAATTTTCTCCTTTAAATCCTAGACGCGAATAAACGTTGCTCTGAAATCAGATTCTCCTAGTTCTGAGAAGAGAAGTCAAAATAATTTTATTTCATCATCATCTTCATCATCACCGCTACTAGGCTTCAAGCATAACCCTTAATATTTTAATGGATTCTGTTTAGTTGGAGATCTTTACTTGCTGTCTGCTTTGAAGCCTTTGCATGCTAAGTTGACGTTGATAGGTGGACTTATGCTGATAGTTGGGCTCCTTCTGCCTTGGTACTACCAGTCAACCGCTAATGGGAAATATTATGAGATGAATGTTTTAGGCGGATCACTTGTAGGCTTTCTAGAAGGAACAAAGCTTTTAGATCGTTTATTTTATGATTTGTCAACTGCCTATTTTTCAACAATTTTTGCCCTACTTTCTATTTTGTTTCCACTTGTCAGTGTGAAGTTGGCTGAGAAAAGTCAGAGAAAATGGATAGGAGTTGTAAGCCTTTTAGGCGGAATTGCTGCCTTGGCGAATATTTTTTATGTTCACTTTTGGCTGGGCTGGTATTATACAGACGGACTACTTTTTTATTCTGATTCGGGTATGAGTCGAGGACCATTACTTGGATATTTTCTAACATGGGCCGCTGTAGTCATGCTTTTTGCATCCACGTACGTCTCTAGAGGCTTAGTGCAGGCGTTGCCAGTAAAAACCGAAAAAGCAGAAAAAACTGAACACGTTGAAACCAAGCAGATAGGACAAGACTGTTAATTTTCTCGTTTCTTTGCTATGTAGTCTTCTACCCATTGTCTTGCTGTGTCGTCTGGAACTTGAGTTGGCGGATGTTTAAACGCATATGATGAAATGCTAATTAACGCCCCGCCTATTTTCCTATCTAATGCCAATTTCACTGCTCTAATTACGTCTATGACAACTCCAGCACTGTTAGGCGAATCTTCAACATCAAGTTTTGCAGTCACAATAACTGGGCGGTCTCCAAATTTCCGTCCCTTAATAAAAACATAACAAATCTTCTTATCGCCTAAGAAGGGGACGTAGTCTGAAGGACCGATGCGTGCAGGAATTTTATAGGGCACTAAACTTGTTACAGCCTCAGTTTTGCTAATTCGCTTAGTCTTCAAACGTTCTTCGACCGTCATGTTTTCAAAATCTGTATCTCCACCTAAATTCAGCTGATACGTTTCTTCAACCTTAACTCCTCTGTCAACACATAATTTAATCAAGTTTCGATGTATAATGGTGGCGCCCAGCTGGCTTTTTATGTCGTCTCCAGCAACTGGCAGTCTTTTCGCCCTAAATTTTTCACTCCACTCTTTATCAGAAGCGATGAATTCAGGAATACAATTTACGAAAGCGCATTTAGCCTCTAAAGCCGCCTGCGCATATACGCGTGTCGCCTCAAAACTGCCCACAGGAAGATAATTAATCAACATATCTGCTTCAGCCGCTTTAAGAGCATCAGCCACATTTACCGATTCCATTTTTTGTTTGTCATAAACCCTAAACGACTCCCGCATATGCGCCGCAACACTGTCTAGAATAGGACCAGGCAAAACTTTGACACCAAGCCTAGGAACCTTGCTAAAAACTGCACAGCAGTTTGGCTCAGTAAAAATAGCGTCACTGAGGTCTTTGCCAATCTTCTGTTTGTTCACTTCAAAAGCGGTTACAAACCTTACGTCCCGAATGTGGTAGCCTCCAAAATTTACATGCATCAAGCCAGAAACCTTCGTTTCTTCGGTTGCGTTCCTGTAGTACTCAACGCCCTGAACCAGAGCCGAAGCACAGTTCCCTACTCCAGCGATGGCGACTCGAATCTCTGCCATGTCAAGCCCTCAATTGGTTTAAACTTGCCTAAGGCATATGGGGCGAATTCTTATTTAGTTTTCCTAGGCAAGAATGGAAATTTTAGAGCAAAAATGAGAAACTATAATAGTTAAAAAGTTAATTTATTCGTAAACTCTAGAAACTTTGAGAGGACATAAAAGATGAAGGAAGAAGAAGGTTTCCGTTATGAGCCATTCAAAGAAGTCATCATAATGGAATGTACAAGATTCAACACTCCTGATGATCTTGCAAGATTCGCCAGCGTAGCAGCTGGCGGCAAGCCCACAGGAATCTATTGGGCAAAAGGAGTGGCATTCATCTATTTTCCATTGCCCGCAACAACTGATGTGGCAGTTAGGTCTGTAATGGAAGAGAGAAAACTCTATTGGGCATTTGTAAGTTATGCGTTGATGCCTAAATACAGTCCGTTGATAGAGACGAAAGAAAAAATAATTGTTCCAGTTATCGATATGTCTACTAGCCCTCTATTCTCGAAAGCCGCTGAATGGCTAAAGGAAAATGGAGCCAAAATATCCTAGCCAGATGCTCTGACACGTTTTTGAAAATCTTCTAGATATCTATCGAAATAGCCGTTTTTCTTTAGATATAGTCCATAATTTACAAGTGCCGCCATAGCTCTCGCAGCATCTTCTGGCGAAGGATAGGCGGGAATCTTAAGCTTGTCAAGTTTAGAGCGGATGAATAATGCCATCTCGGTTTCACCTATGTCAACAGCCACAATAGGCTTTGTATAGTTCTTCGCCAAGTTAGCTACTTTATCAATGTAGTCTTCCTGCAAGCCTGGGACGTGATGAAGGCCCATCAAAATAACGCCATAAATCTCTGGGTCGTCAAGAAGTATTTTTGTGCCGTATTCAAACATCACTGAGGTGGCAGAACCTGAAAGGTCAAGAGGGTTTAAGTTTGTGGCAAATGTTGGAATTTTGCCTTCTTTCTTTAAATTTTCAAATTTTTGAATTGTTTTGTCAGAAAATTTTTTGACTTCCAGTCCTCTGGATTCGCATTCATCGACTGCCATTATGGCAGGTCCTCCGGCATCAGTTATTATTGCAACGTTTTTTCCTGCTGCTGGAGGTTGAAAAGACAAAACTTTGCCGACGTCGAAAAATTCTTCCATGTCTCTTACTCGTATGGCGCCAACTTGCATGAAAACGCTGTCGTAGATTTTGTCTGAGCCTGCAATTGCGCCCGTATGCGACATGGCTGCTCTTGCTCCCGCCTTTGTTTTTCCAGTTTTTAGGGCAACTATAGGCTTTGTTATTGTCACTTCTTTTGCGATTTCCATGAATTCTCTTCCCGCTTCGATGCTTTCGGCATATAGGAGGATTACTCTTGTCTTTTCATCGTGAAGTAAGTAGTGAAGCATTTCTGGTTCACTGACATCAGACTTGTTTCCGAAGCTCACGAATTTGCTTACGCCCATCTGTCTGCCAGCTAAGTAGTCTAAGGCTGAGACGCCGAAGGCTCCGCTTTGAGTAACCATGGCTATGTTGCCAGCCATAGGACGAGGAGTAGCAACCACTTCATCTCCAGTGGTGAGAACTTTTGTTTCAGGAAGAAAAAGTGTGTCAACACCCGTGCTAGAATCATAGATGCCAAGACAGTTGGGACCAAGTACTCTGATTCCAGCTTTTTTCGCAATTGACTTTACTTCCTCTTCAAGTTCGTGTTTTCCGATTTCGCTGAAGCCACCACTGATTATGGCTGCTGTTTTTGCGCCTTTCAACGCTGCTTCTGTCATAACTTTTGGAACTGCTTCGGCTGGAACGACAATTACGACTAATTCTATTTGGTCGCCGATGTCTGTGATTGATGGGAAGCATTTGAAGCCGAGAATATAGTCTTCATGTGGGTTAACGGGATATAACTCTCCTTTGAATAAGCCTCTTCTTTTGTTGTCTACGAAGTTCTTGAAGATTACATGCCCAGCTTTCATTATTCTGCGAGAGGCACCTACAACTACGACTGATTTGGGGTCGAAAAATGAGTTCATCTGTTCTACGATGAGTTCCATTTCACTCAACCTTCTATGCCAGTAAGCTTGCAGAATATCTTCTTGGTTCACTTATTCAAGTTTTACCTCTTTTTCTTCTAGGACGATGAGGTTTTACGATGACTATGGGCTTATGTTCCACTTTGTCTAGCATATCCCATGTCACGTCAGTTAGAGCCACCTTGAAAGTATCAGCCATATCCCAAACGGTTCTTCCAGCACCGAAACCCCTTGACCTATTAGCAACCTCTGCAATTTCCAACGCCTCTTCAGTCTGCATTTGTGAACCCACCACTGCGATAGGGGTGGCTCTTCGTTTCATCTTGAAAAATCTGCCAGTTACGTAGGCGAAAACCCCTCCAAAAGAGTGTATTTTCTCGACTGGTCTTGGGCGGGGAGTGAAATGAAAATTTCTGAGAGAATATGTTTTGTCAGTATCAACTATCATAACAACAACATGCTTTTTTAACTCTGTTTGTATGTGCCTCTTGATTTCTTCGGCTATATGTTGGGCGTCTTTTAGAGGGAGGCTTACAAGGGAGTAGGGTAAGTTGCTTCCGTCAATTCCCCCTTCTGACCCATGCATAAGCGCCTGCAAAAATCCCGCATACTGGAGCGCTACCTGTTTATGGGCACAGCCTACCTCGATTGGATATGCTCTAAAACGTTGAATAGTTCTTTGTTTCAAATGACATAATGCCCCTAGAAAGTAGCCCCAAAAAATGTGCATCCAATATTTTGCGAGAAAATGGGCGAGCCATCCATGTTGGATTTTGCTTTCGTCTACTAGATTGCCTAATGAGGTGGATATGGCTTTTTCAGAAATTGTTACAAAATCATTTTCTTCTACCTTGCCTTTGATGGAGTCAATTATCTGCTGGAGATAGTTTTCTCCTGGTCTCCAATAGCGAGTTGTTATTGTCACTGTTGTGTATTTGGGAGCCACCTTATCACCTCGAAATATCCACTATTATTAGAGGCTTTGTTTTATGAATGAATAAAATTGTTACGATTAATATAGCGCTATGATAATTATCATAAGAGACAAGAAGCCCCGGGAGCCTCTGCCACATGCCCAAAGAATCTGCAGATACATCGAGCAAAGACATTTTTACACTTCTCTCTGAGGCTTCAAAAAAGAAAAGAAAGGAAAAAAGGGTCCAGATTCTACAGTCAATGAAGGTTAAGGATTTCTTCGAAGAAGGAAGCATAAGCATAGATAAAAAGACTTGCAGAGGCGTAGAATGCAAACTCTGCATTAAAGCCTGTCCCACAAACGCTCTTTACTGGAAACCTGGAGAAGTCGGCATCGACGAAGACCTATGCATTTTCTGTGCTGCATGCATTATTAACTGCATTGTCGACGACTGCATTCGGATAAGTAGAAAGCGTCCAAATGGCGGGATAGAAAAGTTTAGCACGCCTGCAAATGTTTTAATACTTTTAGATAATATAAATTCTAAAAAGAGACTAAACGCCATAAAACTGATATTACCTGACAACGAGGCTTATCTCAAACGCTATGGCAAATCAACAGTTCCTAAAAGCTGAGAAGTTGATATTCTGTCTTGCATGGGTGTCCATCCGTTATCCAAGCGTTTCTTTCTCCAAGAGTGGCAACTAACGACCATAGTGTTCCCAGCTTTATGAATTCTATATGCGAGCACACAAGACTTTCATGATCTCGCAAAATCTTCTTAGCAAACTCAAGATCTATCTTGCCCAAATTCGAGTTTAGCAATCTTTCAACTCCATTATACCGTTGTGGCGAGTCCGATGGTCTCTCATTCAGTGTTTCAAGCTTTTGCATCTGCGATTCTTGGAACTGATTGGTGATAATAATATAGTCACTTGATGGTCGTCTAACATGGATTTTGTTTGTCGTTACCTCTAAGGCAACCATTTTTCCGCTTTTGTCTGCGAGAAGATAGGTCATGGATTTTAGATGTGGTATTTTTGTCGCTAGTTTTATGGCCTCATCCACGTCAGCGCATTTGTCTAGTAAAAGTCTGACAACAATAGGGAATATGAAGCCTGGCTGTATTCCTTCGGAATGAACAGATGCTAAGCCCACTGCAAGTCCATGGTCGTTTATGCCGTCTTTCTGCCGATGAATATGTCTGTATTTCCAATGCTTGAGTTGGCGCCTTTGGGATATGTTGTGTATGTTTCAGTGTGGGCTTTAAACCAGTAAAACATGCCATAGTTCCTTCCAAAAATTGTCTTTCCATCGTTTGTTGCATGCCCAGTTGCGGCAAAGCATGTGCATGATGGCGCGACGCCGACGGTTAGAACAAGAGACATAACTTTATAATATTCGACTCCTGAAGCGGCTGAGAAACCGCGCATTTCATCCAGTATTTCTGGGAAATACTTCTTTACTTCATCTTCGCTCTCTTGTGCGAGAATAATTTTTTTGTCACTTGGCTCTGAGAGATCAAATTCTTCTTTCTTCATGATTTCGCCATACTGCTTGCCCATCTCATAGTAGTTGCCTTTCAGCATGACCATTCTCATTTGAGCCTCTCCTTTACTCATGTTAATTTGATGGAACAACCTTTACCTTTAACTTTAACTACCGTTTTTCAGAATAGTCTTACGGTAAATTTATCTACGTAGACATTACAAAAGTGCTGTGTGGATAAAATGCCGAGAGATCCCGTTTGTGGAGCTATACTCGACGATAAAACAGCTAAATTCCAAATGAAGTTTGAAGGTGACACATACTATTTCTGCTCAGAAGATTGTAAGAAGAGGTTCAAGAGGAATCCAAACAAATTCGTAAAATAATTAGCCTATTACTGCCATTTTTCTTGTAGAAACTTTGGTATATCCGCCGAATCCCGTGGTCCAACAAGTATTTGCCAGCCGCTCAATTCTTCAATTTCTCCACTTAGTCTCGCTGCCTTGCCAGGTATGATAAGTTTTCTATGTTTAACTTTTCTCTCTATCTCTGTTTCTTTGATTGCTTCTGCCACTTTTTCTGCAGTTAGTTTTCTGCCTGCAACAGCGCTGTCTACGGCAATTCCTTCAGTGTCAATAACTATTAGATAGCAGTTTATGCCTGCAGATTCTATGTCAGAGGCTACGGTATAGTATGTTAAGGCAAAGTTTGTTGTGAACATGACTGGCGAGTTTTCGTCGGGTTTTCCAAATGTTTTCAGACCAGTTTCCACTGCCACAGGTTTTCTTGGGTCTGTGTAAATATTCTGCCTCAAAACAGTTGTAGGCAGCAGCACCCAGCCTTCAGTGCTATGCATTATTAAGAGATCAGCATATCTTGCAATCAGCATTGAAGCGACATAGGCTTCATTCCAAGCGTTAATTTCTGGGGCATCTGCTTTCTCAGCCCAAGCTACAATTGGTGTACCAATCATTGGGAAACCAAGCAGTTCATCGCCCTTTTTACACGCAGCCCTTCGAATCATGGTAAAACTGTTCACAGTGTCAGAAAGCCCTTCGCTTGGAAAAGTGCCAGGATCAAGCACAATGTCTTGAACACCATACTCCAGCAAGGTTTTTGTTAATGATTTAAGAAAGTTAAGGTCGTTTGGCGCGAAAACTGTTAATGGACAATTGTACATTAATGCGAGTTCTGCCATGTCTTTCCAATTGTCTTTTGTTGCCGCATAGAGGAGGGGTTTGCTTTTGGGCGTAACCATTAAACCATTTTCTATGACTGTTGGGTTGAAGGAGCAGAGAATAATGGGTAGAGATGTATTTTCAACTACTTTTTTCACAGCTGATTTGAATTTGTCTGGGTCATTTGATGTGGATCGAACTGCAATCATATTGAGTTTCAGTTTTTGTCCAATATACTCATATGAGAAGCCTTCAGTCTTTTTTACTCTGCTTAGCAATTCTTCATCTGACATTTCATCAGTAACATCAATGGCAATAGCTGTTGGATTGAAATACGTAAATTCATGACGATACATTACGAGTTTGCCGCCAATTTTAACGGCATTACTGCCCGTGCCAACAGTGACTTCTTTTATTGGCGGTTTGAGCATTTCCCATAACGTTTTGTAATTCTTTTCGTTTCCCTTCTCTAGAAGTGGCAAACACAATTCAATAGCCATTTCTCTGTTCACTACCTTTGCAGCAAAAGCCATGCAGTTCTCTAAGCCACATTTTTTGCAGTTTGTTCTTGGGAGAAGCATGTAAACGTCAATGGGGCTAATTTCCCTTAATCCGCCTTTCTTAGTTTCTTTTTCAGTCATTCTTGCCACCGTTTAAATTTTCATTGAAGCCCAGTTGGCGATTTTTTCAGGTTTTCCTGAGCCTCCGCTTGTCAACTCTTTGATGACTTCTTTCACAGTTTTAACAGCGGCTGGATGCATCATCATAAACAAGTCAACGCCAGCTAACAATAAGGTTAGGGCGGTGACAGTTTCCCATATTGGTCCCCTTAACTCTCGCGGTCCCCATTCTGGGTCCATTTTCATCCAAGCTTCTCTTGCAGCCCAAGCGTTTGTTGTTCCAGAAGACATGGGATGTTGAAGTTCAGTGTCGCCCATTAAAGCGGCTAATCGGGCACGCTCCATTATAGTGAAGGCATAGTCTAGTCCATAGCCTAAGGCAGCTGTGGTTGTGTCCATAATGATTTGCTCTCTGGGAAGAAATTCATAGAGTTTGCGATTTAGTTCTCGTGCCTGATTCATGTCCATTGGCGTAAATGAAAGTGCTACGTGCCCATACTTTTTAATGAAATTAGACGCCTTCTCGATGTCCATGTCCTGCGTTATAGAACTAATCAACAATCTTTCGCCAGCTGCTACTTCTGCAACTTTTTCAAAAACTTCCAAATCCTTGTGAGGGTCACCGCAGCCGCCAGCAATAATTGGAACGTCGACTGCCTGAAGAACATTTTCCATAGTCTTAGCGGCTTCCTTAGGCGGCGTATCTTTTAACAATGGGTCAACGCTAATTAGATGCAAGGTTATCATGTCGGCGCCAAACTTGTCTACAGCCAGTTTAGCCCAAGCAACGGGGTCTTCTAAGACTTCTTCAAAATGTATTTTTACAGCTTTGGCTAAAGGAACTTTCATGTCGAAAACGTCAAGTGAAATAACAGGAGAATGTGGCATAGGGTTTTCAAAACGGTAAAATGCAGGAGATTTTTCGCCACCGATAACTACTGTCTTTCTACGAGTGCCTCCTTCACTTCTAGTTGCTCCAAGCTTTACTTCAACAATTTGTCCAAGATACCGTTCGATAGGAGGGGTGAAACCCGCTTCAAGAATAGATGTTGGCTTCGCTTTAGTTGGCACTGGAGCAACTACCTTTGGCATCGCTGCCACAGTTGTGCCTGGCTGCATCCAAATCTCCAAGTCTCCAACTTCTATTTCAACATCTTCAAGCTCTATCTCACTAAATTTTCCGAGGAGGTCAAGAAAGTCAGGGTCAAATTTTGTAGTTTTCCTTTCTTCCTCCCTTTTTGTCACAGTATTTTCACCACTTCTCTGCTTTCTCTGGTTTCTTCTCAACTTTTATAATGACTTTTTTAGCGTAAATTTTTGCGTCTTTGAGAATAATCTTGAAACCTCCAGCGGTCACGGGAAGTGTTGAAAACTGTGCCATAGGAACTGCGGTTGGAACCTCTTTTTCTTCAACAGCCTCTGGCACCGCTTCAACTGGTGCTTCTTTCCATTTCTCTACAATTGGATGTCTATGTTGTTTAAGAAATGTCTTTAATTCGTCGATTGTTTTGGCGTCGTTTTCTGTGGCAATTTTGTCGTTCAATTCTTTCGGTATAAAATCTTTCACTCTTTCTTTAATACTCATGGGCATCCACACTACGCGGTTCCAGCCTCCATCTGCTTGAAGGAATTTAGGCGACCGCATATACTCGATGGATAAGCCGTGGAAACCGTCTATTTGTCTTCCTCCAGCGGTTGAGTCAGCTATTGTTGAGAATGGCAGTCCATTTATTGTTGCCTCTTTGAAGCCTCTGTGAACGATTCCGAAGCCGTCAACTTCAGGAATGTAGAAGGCTACTGCTTCAAAACAACCACATGAGGTATGTGGATAGCCAAAAGCAGTGTAAAGCCATACTTTAGTAACTTCTCCCAATGACTTCTTCTTTACAGCTTCGTTTATTCCGCTGAATTCTCCTTTTACTGGGTCAAGCATTTCGCCTTTGTCAATTTCATATACAGGTCCTTTCGGATCAATTCTTGCCGAGGCTCTGCCGTCAAACCAGCTAATAGAGCCGCAGTTAGAATATCTTTGAGGAGTAATCACACAGACATGAGTTGGCGCGAAAGATTGGCAAAGCGTGCAGCCATAGAATTTGTCAACTTCTTCGTCTTTCAGCCCTCTAGCCTTTGCATCTCTCGCTTCATAAAAGCCTAACGCTTCTTTCCACATTTCCCTAACTTTATTCGGTTCTGTGATGAAAGTAACTTGGATTTTTTCGATTATGGGTAGTTCACTTTTGAAAAGTTTGAATAAGACTTTTCCGATGTAGTTGAAGGAGTTTAAGCCTTTTTCGAAGGATTTTTTGTTTAGGCGTAGCCAAATGTCGTATCGTTGGTTTAGGTGCATGAAGCCTTCTATGAAGTTGCAGTATTCGTGGATTCGTCTTTCTATTACGCCTTCTAACTCTGGTTCGATTTGTTTGCCAGCAACTTCCACAAAGATGCCGAATGGATGGGTGCTTCCTTCTTTCATGTCTTTTATGTCTGGTCCAATTATGATGATTTTTTCATCTTCCACTTCTTCGGGGGGTTTGACTCTTACAAGTTCAAATTTGGCTTCTACGTCTGGACCGCCGAGTTCTACGTACATGTCTTTTCTTCTGATTCTTTCTCCTTCGTAAATTACGCCTACATCTACTGGAATGTCTTTGAACATTGACATTTTATTTTCCTCCAATTTTGCTTAAGAGTATGTTTAGATTTTCATTCCAATCTTTTTTTGAGAGGTTTGGGAATGACCATGTTGCATGCGGCTGATAAAATCTATCTAAGGTTATGGTTTTAAGGTTTGAGAAGTGTTTCATCGATGACAAAATTGTCCACTCCATGTAATAGGGTAAACCTGTAAAAAGCGCTAAATCATATTGCCCTTTGCCGTCAAGTCCTTTCCACTCCACATCTTGCAGTCGATTTGTGATGTCTACCACTGGCATCCATGCTTTTGGCGAATAGCCTCTTTTAACAAATTCACCTACTATGTGCGCTGTAGCAACAACTGGAATTTTTGCTGTCTTAGCTAAGCGAATTATATAGTCGATTAATTTTTCTTCGCCTAAATCAGAGTCCACTGCCTCATGCCCAACTATTAAGATTGGGCGCTTAGCCTTCTTCACCATTGCAACAACAACTTCTGGCTTCGTGATAACTAAGGCTTTAGTAGGTCCTGGAATCTCTGCAATTTGCCAAGGTTCTGCTGTCATGCTTATTCCTTCCTCTTTCTAATCATTCTCGGTAGAAGTGTTGGGTCTGGGATTCTTCCTTCTTTCCAACCCTTCTCTTCTAGAATCTTCACTACCTCGTCTTTCATAGTAATTGGAACATCCATAAGATTACGAACGTAAAGGTGAATATCGTCTGGCATCGCTCCATAAAGGCGCTTATGCAAGTCAATGTAGTGCGTCAGCTTTATGGCTCTGCCTTTTGTTGTGTCATTCGGTCTCATGCAAAGTTTTGTAATCATGACCAATGCTTCTTCCTTAGTTTCAGCGGCGTAGAATAAGTGCTCTGGCGTTGGACCAACATAAACGCGGTCGCCTGTGCGTGCATCATAAACGTACCAGTCTTCTTCATGGTCTTTTCTGCCCAAAAGCATGCGTCGATATTTAGAGCCTTGTGGGCCAACAACCACTGGAATGCCGAGTCGCCAGAATCCACTGGCTATTGCAGCTGCTTTTTGTGACATTGCTCCCCATGCAACACCTACTGCGCCAACTCGATTGTAAATGTAATCCGCGATTTCTTCATAGTTTCCTCTTAAACTGCGTTTGGCGAATATGTTTGCAATTTTGATGGCTACTCCTGCGATGTGAGAGTTGGCGACGCATGAGCCAACGTTTACGATGCCTCCAGCCTCAAAGTCGCCTGGATAGATTTCATAGAGTGATTTTCCTTCTTCGTTTTTGTACATTGCAGCTGTCATGGCTGAGCAGCCGGAAGTGACCACAATGAATCTGCGGTTGGCGAATTCTGCCATCATGTCTGCTACTTCTTTTCCGCTGTGTGGGTAGTTGGGGCAACCGACGAAGGCTACTACGCCTGGGATTTCGCCTAAAACTATTGGGCTGCCGACGTTTCGTATTTCTACGTCTTGTATTGCGCCTCTTCCAGCCTGAATCTTAAACGTCTCTCCTTTCAGAATGTTTTCGGCTGCTTTAATAATAAAACTGTGAATGGCTAGGTGCTCTGGGCATGCTTCTTCGCATCGTCCACAGCCTATGCATGTCTCATATAGGTCTGCGAGTAGTCGTAAGTTTCCTTCTGCTGCTTCCTTTATTGCCTCTGGAATCGGGCTCAATTGTGGACAGGCACGGACACAATCGTTGCAGAGTTTACATTTTTTAGCCTCTTCCATTATTTCTTTGGCACTTGGAATAGTCTTGAATTTTCTTCGTTTAGGTGCTATCTCAATCGCTATTCTAGATGCTACTTCACCTGCTTTTTCTGGGTCCAAGATTAATGCGCCTTGTGCCTTTCCGTTGACAAGGTCCGCTACGATTGCGTCTGCTGAATCGTTTGTTCGGTCTGGTAGTCCTTGACAGTTTTTGTCACTTGTCACAATTACTGGTGCCTTAATCTTCTGTGCCTCTACAAGCGTATCGGCTCGAATGCATTGTTCATCAAGAACAACAACGTCTGGAACTCCACTTCTAATAAATCGCAGCTGATATGAGATTGGACCTACGATTTTGGCTTTTGGATTATAACGAGCCATATCATGAGCTGAGCAGCATAAACCAGTAACTTCAACCTGGTCAATCAAGCCCCTTTCTTTCAAATAATCTGTAATTCCAACCGCAGGCAAAACATTGTGCCCAACGCACATGATTACAGGCTTCTTGTGGTCTATCGTGCCGAAACCTAAATCCACTAACGGCGCTTTTGGATCTGCTTTCGGAAAACCCAACGTTGCGACTTGAGCAATGTCTGCAACTTCCAATGCCAAATGGTCTATCATTCCTGCGTGGAATACTTTAGATTCATAATCTATGTTGCTGCCTTCTTGACCCGTATGTGTTGCTGCTAGAAGATGTGTAATCTGATCCTGAATATAATCCAACACTTCTTCTAGGTCGCCCAATGTTTTAGGTCTTATGCCGCAAACAAGCCTTGTAATAGGTGCCTCGACTTCGATATTTAAGCCACCAATGTCTATCGGATGTCTGTGTCCAAACTTTTCAGTTAAGTGCTCAACCATGTGTTTTGCGTGGCTTGCATGTGTTGCCGCACCCATGCAACATGCGAGAAGTACAATGCGTGATTGCTGCGTTGCCATATCGATTCCGCAAGCGCCTCGTTTATCCCTAGTCAAATCACACTTGCCAAAGGTGCAGAGGCAACAGACGTCGCAGAAGGGCATGTACATTGGCTTGTAGCGTTGCAGTAGCTTGTGATCCCATTCTCTAAGCGCTGTTACAGATGGAAATGGTGTTGGACCAATCGGTTCTGTCCATGTTTCTTCAAAAACTCTTCCAAAAGATAATTCCAAGTCTTTTATAAGGGCTACGTCAGTTTTTAGTTCCTTTACCTTTACATGTACGTTTTTTCTGGACAAGAGAGGAACACACTGCCAAATAAGGTTGTTAGAATCACGGAATATCATGAGCGAATCGTATAAATCTTTCTGGACTGAGATATTTCAAACATGCTGCATATATGACTGAAGAATTAGAGTCTCTAGGTCTGTGTGCAAGAAAAAATATTTTTGGGTTTCTTCTCCTTCATCATCATTGAAATAGTGAGTCCGCTAATGCTTCCAGCTATGTATTTAGCGTTACTGAAAAAACAATAAGAGACGCTTTTCAAAACTGGACATCAATAAAAACAGCCACTGCAAGTTAAGCGAAGAGTTCTTTTAGTTTTTGTAGGCTTTCTTCTACATGGTCAATTGATTCCAACATTATGATATTGTCATAATTAATCTTCTTAATTGCAGAAGCAACTTTTTCCCAATTAACGCTTCCATACCCTATCCCACGATGAAAATCAAAGGTCCCATCGTTATCGCTAGCGTGAATGTGAACAATTCTTTTAGGAAACTGCTGAATAAACTCTAAAACTTGATGATTCACGTTTGCGTGTCCAATGTCTAACGTTAACCCAATGTCCCCATCAAACTCATTATAGAAACGTGAGAAGTTATCCACGCTTTTCATTAGGAAGGGAAAAGGGTCTGGAACATTTTCCACAGCTATTTCAACACCATGTCTTCTAGCCACATCTAACAAATAGCGCATAGACTCAAGATTCAGTTGCCAATCTAAACCTGGATAAAATTCACTAATACCCGTTCTCTTGCCTGGATGAAAAACCAGTAATCGACAATCCAATCGACTCGCATAAAGAATAGATTTTTCCAATTGCCTCAAAATTGTCCGTCGCAAAATGGGGTTCGGAGAAGCAATATTCATGTCTACGAAGGGAGCATGTAAAGTCAATTCAAAACTTTTTTCACGGGCTATTTTTCTAATTGTTTCTAATCGCTTCGCATCTAGCCTATGTACACCTTCGTCGAGAATTTCAACGTATGGCACATTGACCATGCGAAGATTTTTCACAAGAGAAGAGAAAGGGGCGCCCAAACAGAAGAGCATCGATAAACCAATTTTTGGTTTTGGCATTATTATCACTAAATGCTAGAGTTTGCAAGTTCTTTGAATTGTTTCGCTAATATTTATTCCCCTTTTCGAAAGTTCAGTGATTAGAGCCTTGGGTTTTATCGCAGTCTCTGGAGGCAGCACTCCCTTCTGCTCAATGCCACCTTTCGCAAGCATTTGGCTTACGATGGACAAGGGTACACCAGTCAGATAAGCCAACGCGCTTACATTATATTTTTCATTATATTGATAAACTAGGCTGTATACGCATTTCACGGATTCGCCTTCTTTTGCTCCGATCACTTCAACGACTATGCCAGCAACGTCTTTGGCGTTCACGTCTGGTGGCGGTGCAACTCGCAACAGAAATTCTTTAGGCGAAATCTTCATGCCATCTATAGGTATTGGCTCAGTTTTTGTCAAGTTCATTTCGTTTAAGACTTTGATTCTCTGTTCATCCTCTTCCGTGTAAGTCATGGCACAGTCAACAATTTTCACGCCCTTTTTAATAGTACTTGGCAATGTAGCTATGCCAGAATATAATGCGTAGCAACATGGTCTCTCGCCAATGGGGTCTGGAAACTTGACAACATGCTTGCCAGAGAAAGGCAACAACTGCCTAAACTTTCCCTTCTCATAAATTACTGGACCACTCGTATATTCTTCCAAAACTGTCCGAAAAGTCCACTTATACTTTGCTGGCGTGAGATTTACTTCTCCATACCTTATGTGCACCTCTTCCACATGGTCAAGTTTGTCAGTGCCATACTTAGCGAGTACATCAGCTATTCCAGGTGCTAATCCACAGCCTATTGCAATTGTCACTCCAGCTTTCTCTGCAGTATCGTTTAGTTCTAACTGTTTTAAAGTCATGTGGTAGACGCCGCCAAGATCTGTTAAATCTTTTTTAGCCTCCATTGCGGTTTTCGTCATTTCAAAATTAAGATGATATGGAGTTGCATTGGCGACAGCATCTGCTTCTCTCATTGCCTTAAGCAAACTTGCCTTATCACCTATTTTTTTCACTGATACTTTTTTGCTTCGAATCCACTTTGCTACGTGCTCTGCCTTTTTGATGTCCACATCGCCTAAAATTATTTCTGAAACTGTTGGGCTTTCTGCCAAGTCTCTGGCTGTTACCATTCCCATGGCGCCAGCTCCTCCTAAAACAAGGATTTTCATTCAAATCTCTCCATCAATGATTAGGTTATTCTTGGTGCCAGCCAGTCAATTAGTTCTTTTGGATTGTCGCAGTGGATTTCAATTTTTATTGGACCTAATGGCGATTCTCCAACTGGTTCTGAGAAGGATAAATGCCCCACGAATGCAACTTGCTTATTTAAATAGAAGGTTATAGAGTTTCCTCGTAATCCTTCAAATAAAACTCCTCTAGCCGCAGCGCGGATTCTTTCTCTGCGAAGCAAGTTCTGCAGTTTTGTTAAGCCGTCTAAGCCTTTTATTTCTGCGGTTAGAAGGCTTCCACGTTGTTGAGGCTTAATTTCGAAGTCTACTTTTCCAAAGACGTTTTCTATAGCTCTTTTCACTTTTTCAGAATCTTCGGTTGGATTAATTTCCACTTCTATGTGCACATTTATTTCATCCATTTTCTTGTTATGTCCTCCAAAACTTCTTGTGCTTTCCGTCTAACTTGTTCTCTTGTTCCTTCGTTTACAATCATGTAGTCTGCTATTGCAATAACGGCTCCTAAGCCAACATTGAGCTCTCGTAAATCGCGTTCAATAAAGGTTTGCCAACTTCTAGGCGCATCACTTCTTATTCTATGAAAAAGGCGTTGAAACCTAGTGTTAGGTGAAGCGTGAACAGCAATTAAGATAAAGTCTTTAGAATGTTCCTTGAATTCCTCAATTTCTTGTAGGCTTCTGACACCGTCAACTATAACAATGTTGTTTTTTGCATTTTCAATTTTTGGAATGCAACGTTTAGCTATTGCTACAGCACCTTCTTCCTCCCTGAGTTCAAGCATAATTCTGCCCAAGTTTTCTGGTGTCGACTCCAAGTTTCTTCGCTTTGCCTCTTCTCTTACTTCGTCTCCCATAACTACCGTCGAATAGCCCATAGTCTCTGCTATTTGTTTGACTGTTGCCTTTCCAGAGCCTGACATTCCAGTTACGCCGATTAAGAGTTTTTCTTTCATTGCTGTATCATCTGCATTTATTTTATGGGAAGTTTATAGTGGTCTTCAATGACGTGATGATAATGTTCCTGCGGCATAAGAGAATAAAATGCCTTCTCTACTACCTCATTTAGAGCGGGATGGATATGCATTCCGTTAATTATGGGCTCTATGCTTTGTTCATGTGTATACATCAGGTTTATTATCTCCTGTATAAGAACGGAAGCGTAAGGACCAATAATGTGGGCTCCCAAAATCTTCATTGGCCCATTCTCAACAATAACCTTGACAAAATAATCTTTTACACCCATGGCTTCTCCCTTAGCAGTGTCCTGATATCTGTGAATCCCAATCAACACTTTGTCCTTGCCATATTTTTCTACAGCCTCTTTCTCTTTAAGCCCAACACTCGCAATTTCGGGATATGTGAAAACTGCATGCGGTATGGCGTGATAGTCTACTTTTACATGCATTTTCAGTATAGCGTTGTAGTATGCCATTAAGGATTCGTAGTTTGCCACATGTTTGAATTGGAATTTGCCAATTGCGTCGCCAAATGCCCAAACATTTGGTTGCGATGTCTCAAGATATTCATTAACGATAATCCATCCATTTTCATCCGTTTTAATTTCTCCTCTTTCTGGATGAAGTACATCTGCGTTTGAGCCTCTTCCAACAGCAATAAGTATTTCCTCAGCGGTTGTTTCAATCTCTTTTCCGTTTTCTCTGTTAACAGCCACAAGTTTCTTCTTTCCCGTCAACGTCTTTCCTACTTCGCGCACTTCATGGTTAGTGATAATATTCATATGCTTCTGCAACTCTCTTTTGGCGAGTGCAGATATTTCTGGTTCTTCATCTGGGAGAAACTGCGGATTTCTGCCAATTATCGTAACTTTTGACCCCATTGCAGAAAAGAAGTGGCCATATTCCGCCGCTATATATCCTCCGCCAACAATGGCGATGCTTTCGGGTAGCCGACTTATTTTAAGGATTGTGTCGCTAGTATGATATCCCACTTTTTCTAGTCCCTTTATCGTAGGAACTATGGGCTTCGACCCTGTGCAAAGAAAAATCATTTTTGAAATTATGGTCTCATCGCCGACCTTTAATGTGTATGGGGCAATAAATTCGGCTGTAGTAGGATAGTAATCTATATTCTTAGAATGGGAAAGCCCCGCTTGTATCATGTTTATATCTGTAGAGATAATGTTCCTCATTCTCTCCATGACCTTTTCAAAATCTATCTTTTTCACATCAATGTCTATGCCATATTCTCTAGCCCGCTCTATTGTCCTCACCAGTTCAGCGGGATATAGCAATATTTTTGAAGGTATACAACCCCGCGTGAGACAAATCCCGCCAGGCTCATCCTTATCTATTACGGCAACCTTAATTCGAGGATTCTCTCGAATCACAGTATTCACAATGTCCATTGCAGAACCCGAACCTATTGCAATAAAGTCGTATTCCTTCATGTCAAACACTTCTGGCTTGCCATGATAGAGAAGTTCAAATGCACTTAAAAATTTAGGAAAACTTCGCACATGCAAGTTAGACGATATATTTCTGATTCGACCTTCCAAAGCGCGCGCATTGTATCAATGGTCTCTTTTAAGCAAAATATCCTTTCCCTTAACTTTGACTTCAAAGGAAGGTTCATCCTTAATCTTTAATCGTAGAAAGAGGACCTTTGGGCCTGAAACAGCTTTTCCTGTGGTTACATCAAATTTTGAACCGTGCTTCGGGCAAGTTACTACGTTACCATCTAAGATTCCTTTGGAAAGGTCCCCACCCGCATGAGTGCATATATTCCCTATAGCATAATATTTTCCATTCACGTTTGCAATCAGAATTTCTTTTTCTTCAATCTTAATCATCTTCATCTTTCCAACTGGAACTTCCGATGTTTCGGCAATCTTTACAAATCCCGAATTTTCTGTCAACTCAGTAAATCCTCCTTTTTTGTATTGTACAATACTGTGAAAGAGTTTAATATAATAGATATTTAGAAAGTATTCTCAAAAGGATTTAGAAGGATTAGTCATGGCAGAAATGATTCGTGCCTTCTTCGCATTCGACATAAACAGCGATTTGGTGCTTAAGCGACTGTCAGAGGTTCAGAAGACGCTAATTAATACTGGAGCAGATTTGAAGTTAGTTGAGCCGCAGAATATCCACGTGACTATGCGATTTCTCGGCGACATAGCGCCTGACATTGTAGACGCAATTTATGAAGAAATGAAAAAAGTTACTTTCAAGCCTTTTGACATTGAACTCAAAGGCTTAGGAGCCTTCCCCACTTTAAAATACGCCAGAGTAGTTTGGATTGGAATTCAAAAAGGTGCAACTGAGCTTAAAGGCGTTTTTGACCAGTTAGAGCCTCGTCTGCAGAGATTAGGTTTTAGACCTGACCCTAAAGGCTTTAGTCCGCATCTTACAATTGCTCGTGTCAAATCTGGTCGAAACAAGGCTGAACTAGCCAAACAGGTAGAAGAAATGGCAGATTACGAATGTGGCATGATTAAGGCGGACTATTTGAAACTAAAGAAAAGTGTGCTAACACCGAAAGGTCCAATTTACTCAACTTTGAAAGAAGTCTCTGGCTAAAAAGCGCTTACAGTGGCATCTATGTCTTCAACCTTCGAAAAAGTTTGTGCAAAAGTGTTAGGTGATGTTACTCCATCCCTTAAAGAAAAAGAACACATTTTAGAATTGGCAGAAGAATTGATGAAAAAATTGCAGATCGCATCAGAAGAAGCACATGTCAAGGCTGAGGTGAGGGTTGAAGGCTCAGTCGCAAAGAACACTTGGCTAAGCAAAGAGCCAGATATTGACATTTTCATGCGTTTACCAACTGCAATGCCTCGAGAAGCCTTCGGAACAACATGCCTAAGAATTGCAAAAAAAGCCACAAGGGGATGTAAGCAGATTGAAAGATTTGCTGAGCATCCTTATCTTGAAGCCATAGTGGATTCTGTAAGAGTAAATATCGTCCCATGCTATAAAGTGGAAAAAGGCGAATGGAAAAGCGCCACGGATAGGACACCATTTCACACTGACTATGTAAAACCAAGGCTAAACGAAGAATCATGCGGACAAATCCGACTGCTGAAGAAGTTTATGAAGGGAATAGGCGTTTATGGAGCTGAAATAAAAGTGGGCGGCTTCAGCGGCTACCTATGCGAACTCCTAACCCTAAATTACGGCTCTTTCGAAAAAGTTCTAAAATCTTTCGAAGAATGGAAGGGCAAAAGAATAATTGACTATGAAAATCATTACCACGGAAGAGAAAACGAAATTGGAAAGATTTTTGAAGAATCACTAGTTATCGTTGATCCAGTTGACAAGGGAAGAAACGTAGCAGCGGCTGTGAGAAGAGAAAGATTAGACGAATTTATTACTGCGTCAAGGGCGTTTGTTAAAAAACCTGATTTGAAATTCTTTTATCCGCAAGATAGGAAAACAATTGATTCTGGGCAACTTGCCAAAACATTGAAGACTCGTGGCTCAACGCTCGTATTTTTAAAGTTTGGAAAACTCAAGGCTGTTCCAGATATTTTGTGGGGGCAACTCTATAGGTCACAAAAAGCGCTTCGAACAATGCTTAGACAGCATGATTTTAATGTCATACGTGACAGTGTTTGGAGTGATGAAGAAAACATCAGCGTAATAATCTTTGAATTGGAGCGACAGATTCTCTCACCTTTTAAGAAGCATTTGGGACCACCAATTGAAAAGAGAACAGAATGTGAAAGATTTTTGCGAAAACATTTAAAGGCATCACAAACGGTTTCTGGGCCACGTATTGAAAGCGGACGATGGGTAGTTGAAACAAAAAGAAAATACAATGACGCAGTTGAGTTAGTTAATGAAAAGTTGAGAGGAAGAGACAGACAGCGTTTAAGCCTGCCAGACTTGCTTGCTAAATCAGTTAGAAAAGATTTTGAAGCCCTAGTCAACGAAGAATGTATAAAACTTTATTCTTCAAGTCCAGAATTTGCAAAGTTTCTAACCGAGTTTTTGGATGGAAAACCTAGATGGCTCACATAGTAGTTTTTTTGGCAAACTATTTATGAATCGGAATACATGGGTAAATAGAAGGTATGTAGAATGACTTTAGAGTTGACGAGACAAAAGATGCGAGAACGTGCACTTGACCAGTTCAAGCAACTCAGAACATGCGTGCTCGCTAGAGAGCTATGTGTTTTAGTTCGCCTTAATAGGGCAGCGTTCAACAAAGAAGACGCCAAAAACTGCTGCGAATTCATCTCAAAACTATGCAAAGAAGCGGGATGCGACGAACCAAGCGAACTATGCAGTAAAGCTGCAGAAGCGGTTATGGAAAATGAAGAGGCATATCTGGAACTTTGTGGAGAAAGCTGCAGAAAATGCGGCGAGTCTAAGCAACCTAGAAAGCCGAAACCTGAAATGATTGTAGAGCCTGAAGAAACAAGACCATACGTAGCATAACAGACATAACTGGAATATTTAGAAACGCAATACATAGAAGATCCTCAATTTCTCGGTGAAGCTTCTTTTCAGAAGGAGAAACTTGTGAACGGAAATAGGTTTAGATACTCGTTTAAACCCTCGGATAAGGGATACTATGATTCTTAGTGTTTTTGCTTAGATTTTTTGAGACGCCAAGTATATCATGACTTTATAAGTGATTTAATACAATTTTAGAGGGTAGGTGAGATGAATGGGTAAGAAAGCTGTAATCGTGATTCGTCTTGTTGAGGAAAGTGTAGAAGAAGCGAACAAAGAAATTGAGAAGGAAATACTGGAGGAACTTTCTACAGGTGAACCTAGGATACCATGGTTTAAGAGCGTGGAAAAGGTCACGGTTACTGAAGAAACTTAAAGGGGTCCTATTCGCCAATAAAAAGGTTCAATACCATTCCTAGAATTTTATCCTTTGAATTTAAAAATGCTTTAATGGTCTCTTTTCCCTGTTCAGTCAACGTGTAAACCGTTCTTCTTTGAGCTCGCTCGCCTCTTATCAATCCATTTCTCTCTAGGAAGTAGAGGTTAGAGTAGATAGTGCCAGAACTCAGCAGCATGTGAAACTTGTTGTGAACGAAGGAGATAACATCGTAGCCGCTCATTGAGTGTTCTCTCAATTCCATCAAAATCACTATGTCCAGAAAATTCTTAACGATCTTCTTATGCATCTGATTTAAAATTTCTAACTCCAACTCGAGCACCGAATATACTTCTAGAAGATAACTACATATAAGTTTTTTACTTTTGTCGATAAAATAGCTATTTTGCAGACAAATATAAAGGGAGGTGATGTGCTTTGAATTGGAAAATGATGATCGCTTCGCATTGGAAAGTCGCTTTGCTGATACTTCAACTTAGCTTGCTTGCAATAACGATAATTACCAGACAAGTGCTTGCGGAACCAATTGATAATCCTGGTCCTCCATAAGCGGCAACCGAAAATCTGAAGCGATAAATTTCATTAATACATGAAGAATAAATATAGTTGGTGACAAACAAATGCGAGATAAGCCTGACTTCTTGGACGTAAAGATCTTAGAAGGCTTGGGAAAATATGGGCCTAGGAACATAGTGGAAGTTGCGAGGAAACTTGGCATACCGCGAGGAACTGTGCTGTCTAGGATAAAACGTATGTCCTCCCTTTTTTATTTGAGGATGAGTGCAAATATTTATCACACGAACTTAGGACTAAAGAAAGGTGTTGTGTTTGCTGAAGCAACGCCTGGATTTGAAGAACTGCTCTTCAATTGTATGCAAGCCAACGAGTTTTATATTTACTTAAGCAGATGTTACGGCAGGTTTGAAGGTTGCCTTGGGGTCTACGTGATTCCCAACGGAAAAGAGACTAGTTTTAACCAGTTCGTTCAAGAAATGGAAAAACTTGGGGTAGCTAGAAAAATAGAAGTTTATTGGTCAACACGCTTTCATACTGTTAATCGAACAAGTAAGTGGTTTGATTCCCAATCACAAACATGGGTGTTTCCGTGGGACGAATGGATTGATGAAATTCAGACCGAGAGGACAGAACTGCCATCTACACTCGTAGATCCGAAGGATTTCCCAATGAAGGTCGACGAAATTGACTTATTCATCATGAAAGAGGTAGAGAAAGATGCAACCATCAGACTAACTGATATAGCCAAAAAACTTCACGTGAGCTTACCAAGGGTCAAATATCATTATGAGAGACACGTTATTGGACTGGGATTAATTGAATGTTTTCAAATATTCGTTTTTCCCTTTGATAGAGATGAGTCTGATATGTTCTATTTTAGGTTCGAATTTAGTGATGGTGAGAAGATGGCTAAGTTTTCCTTGGCATTGCTGGACAAGCCGTTTGTAAATGCTGTGGGCAAGGTTCTTGGAAAAAATGCTATACTCGCTAATCTGTGCCTTCCCAAATTAGAGTTCAGAAGATTTATAGACAGTTTATCGAAGCTAATCAGAAGTGGCTTTCTGCAAGGCTATGACTACATTATTCAGGACTTGCGAAATGTTCCTAAGACATGGTCACGTGAAACAATTCCGTTTGAGTTTTTCAAAGATGGGGCATGGGTATACGACCACCAGCAACATATCAAAAATCTCAGAGATATGGTAAAAGAAAACATTCTACTATCTAAATGCGATGGTCCAAACATGGTCGCGAAATCGCTTCACACTTCTTGAGTGGTTAGAAACAGCCTGTATCAAATCTGGCTTAATTCTGTGAACAGTTCCCAAAAATTGCTTATTTTTTGAAAAGGAGTTTTGTGGACGGGGCTAGGTTTAGATACTCGTTTAAATCCTCTGGTGCGATTTAAGCGCGCGCAATATAGATTCTATTCTGGTAGGTAACTCTATATAAAACAGTAGATCAAATTATTATTTGAAGAATCATGTCAAAAACAGGAGCTGAGGCTCCAAGGCCGCGTTGGTGGAGACCTCTCTGGCTGTCTGTCTTGGTTATAACAGCCATCTTAATAGCTATGTATTTCTTTGTTCAGCGAGTTCCTTTAGAAATAGTGTTGGGCGCGGCGGCTCTAACTTTTCTAATGATAGGTATCGCATACTACATCCGCATTAGACCGTCTATGAAGGTGAATAGGGCTATATACATATGGATTGGAATCACTCCCATCGGATTCGGTCTATGGATAGTTTTTATCGTCCTTAGTGGGGTCGGCCTCTTCTTGACCACCCATCTCGGCCCTGGACCCGGCCTTATCGTAGGCTTAATCGTCCCCCTCACCATAGGCGCATTTATAGGAGACTGGATAGGCAAACGAAGAAACTACCGCCTTCCATTAAGCCTTCCTTAAGATATCGGTGGTCTTGCGCGCTCATGATAATTGCTACTTGGTATCGATCAGGCCAAGTTTCTTTAGAGTATTTTCTTTTGGCACTCCTGTTTTGTCCCACCCTCGTTGTTCATAGTATTCATCGAGCATAGGCTCTATTTCGTGTACCGCTCCCTTCGAATTTCCGTTGGGTAAGGGTTCCTTTAAGAATCGTGCAGGTAAGTAATCATCTCTTCTTCTAATTCCTTCCCGAACAAGATAGGCTCTTTCCAAGTTGACTATTCTCTCTCCAATTTCAAACATTCTTTCCTCTGTAAAATGAATCCCTGTTGTAGCCTCGGCGATTTCAGCAGCTCTATTAAATGGTAGCAGTTCCATGTTTTCAGCTAAGTTTTTACAAACTTCAAGAGAATCTATTATGGCGCACCAGTTTTCGAAGTAGCGTATAAGTTTTCCCTTTCCTTTATATGCGAGCCTTAAAGTTGCTTCTGGAACGCCAAACATTTCCTTGCCTCTTTTGGGGTTGTCGCTTAACTCTATGAAGGGCTCAGACCTTAAGTGGTCGGCTCCTCTGCTTGCAACTGCATAGCCTAATCCGTAACCCTTTAAGCCCCGAGGATCAGCTTGAATGATTTCTAAACCTTTCACGTGAAATGCTATTTCTTGTCCTTTTCCTAGTTTTTCAGATGCTTTCCTAACCCCATCAGCAAGCAAATTTCCAAATTCTTTACGGTGTGCTATCTTTTCAATTAGAGATAGTATTGCTTTGCCATTTCCCCATGTTAATTCAAGGCCGTCTGTTTCGTTTTTAGTTAAATCTCCTCTCTCGTAAAGCTCCATGGCCCAGGATATGCATTCAGCTGTTGTTATTGCATCTAACCCCAATCTGTTTGCCAAGTCAACGGCTTTTAATGCCAAGTTAAGATTTGAGTTGCCCACTCTGGCTGTAAAACTGCTTAGAGCTTCATATTCTGGGCCTTCTCCATAAAGGCCAGCGTATTCTCCTTCTCTTATCACGTAAATTCTGCTACATGGAACTATACATGAGAAGCAAGCCCGGTTTTTTACATTGTATTCTCTGGCCAATTTTTCACCGCTTACTTTTGCTGCATGTTCAAATGTGGCTGAGGTGAAATGCCTAGTAGGTAGAAACCCAAGTTCGTTAGCAATCATCAGGATTCTGGTTGTTCCCATGACTCTTCTGGACCAATACTGTGGGTGCACATAGGTTTCTTCTCTTATGTCTTCGACAATTTTCCAGAATCTTCTTGGATCTGCGATTTCGATGCTGCCTGTTCCTTTTAGTACCACTGCCTTTAGATTTTTTGAAGCCATAACAGTGCCCATACCTGTTCTTGCAGCAGGTCTTGCTAAATTAGCAAATATTCCGGCGTAAAGAACACGGTTCTCTGCTGCAGGGCCAACTGTGGCTACTTGAATTGTTCTATTTCCCAAGTCATTCTTTATCGTTTCAGTTGTTTCATAAGTGTCCTTTCCAACAAGATGTTTTGCATCAATTATTCGAACTTCTCGATCTTCTATGAAAATGTATACTGGTTTTTGGCTTTTTCCTTCAATTATTATTTGATCGTATCCAGCGAACTTCATTTCAGAGGCGAAGTGGCCTCCGGCGTTTGAATCTCCCAATATTCCAGTCAGGGGAGATTTTGCGCTTACGTTAAATCTTGCCCCTAAAGGGAAGGCTGTGCCGACAAGTGGACCTGTGGCAAAAATAAGCTTGTTTTGAGGAGAAAGTGGCTCAACATCCTTTGGTACTTCATCATAAAGTCTCTTTGAGTTAAAACCTCTTCCGCCTAGAAACTTTTTCATCAACTGTTTTTCAGTATGCTGGACCTTTCTCTGATTTTTTGTGAGATTTATTCTTAGAATCTTTCCTGCATAACCATAGTGTTTAGGCAATTATTCTCCACCTTCTTAATGTTTCTTTTATAACATGATCTGGCAATCTAGGCTGTTGTTGCGTTTCTGTTTCTATGTATGTTAGAGCCTTTGTTGGGCATTTTTGAACGCATAATGGTTTTCCGCCACATTGGTTGCAGATTAGAGGGGTTTTTCTTTTAGGATGAAGCTTAATCGCTCCAATAGTGCACGTTGCTAAACATTTTTCACATCCAATGCATTTTTTTTCGTTTACAAAAACTAAGCCTTCTTCATTTCTTTCTAGGGCCTCTGTGGGGCAATTTTTCATGGCTTTGCATGGGTTACAGTGCCAACAGACAATTGGTAAATCCAGTCCAAAATTGTCTTCTTTTATCACCGTTATCTTTGAAATTGAAGAGCCAAACTTGTTTTCACTATTGAAGGAGCATACCATTTCACATTGCCTGCATCCAGAGCAGCGATTGACGTCGACCAATATTCTTTTCAATTATGGCAGCATCCTTGTCATATTGAAATCTTATGCCGTGAATTTAAGGTTAGAAAGACTTATGTGGATATCTGTTTTAGCTATCTTGGGGATTTTTGTGAAGACTTTGATCGTGAAGGTTAAGGCAATTAAGGGTCACTGCGACACGCACAAAGTTGGAGACTGCTTTGAGCTTGAGGGAGGAAAACTAAGTCTTCCGGGACAGAATAAGTTCGTTTGTATTTATGCTCTTTCCAGTTTGCTTCCATTATTGCCTGCCAAGCAAAGGAAGATAGATGAGCCGGACGATTGGCTGCTAGAGGTTTTCGAGGTGGAATGTCCAGACCCAAAGGGAAGGGTGATTTGGGAAATAACCTGCAAAGAATGACGTTAACAAGAAGTGCGAGCGCATTTATCAGCACATTGGTTAGGGTCGGCTTAAATCCTTTTTTTGTTGAGAAATTAGGCTGACTCTAATCTTTCCCGATCTCTTCTTTTATTTATCAGGCAGTTGAGAAGTAGTAGTCCTGCCGCTAGCCTTGGGGACTACTACTACTTCTATGTGGGTTCAAAAGAATGTGAGCGCATTGAAAATAGACTGTACGTTGGAGGTTAGAAGAAGTGAAAGCGAAATGTCCAGTATGCAGATGTTCGGGAGTTTTGCAGATTTGAGGCAATTCTTGCAAAACCACAAAATTAAAGGCTTACAGCCAAGAATAATATGGGGAGCTAAGGCTTGAGAATAGGTTTCTTTGTTTGGGAGTATCCGTCAACACTGGTAGGCGGTTTGGGGACCTATGCAGAATATATTACGAGGGAGTATGTTGAGCTTGGGCATGATGTCACGGTTTTTACACTGAATCCTGGAAACCTCAAGACACGAGAAATAGTTGGAGGGGTGGAGGTCCATCGTCCCCTTATAGCTGATGCCGCCAACGTTTTTCCATTGTTTGTGACTGAAGATCTGCGCAGATGGGGCACTAATATTCGATTCTTCAATGACATATTTTTGTACAACATTCTAAGCTCAACCAAATTCATTAACGAGCTAATCAGAAAAGAAGGCTACAAATACGACATTGCTTGCGTGCACGATTGGCTAAGTAGCATCGCTGGAAACATAATCAAAAACGAGACAAAGATTCCTGTAGTTTTTCATGTTCATAGCACTGAATGGGGTCGAAGCGGAGGCGAAGGCTCAGAAGTTGTATCCCACTTGGAAACCCAGATGGCGCAGAGAGCTGACCACATAATAACTGTTAGCAGTGCAATGCTTGAAGATTTAGTTCGCCATGGATGGCCAGTGTCAAAGATAAGCGTTGTGTGGAATGGTGTTGACCCTGAACGATATGATCCTGCGAAAGTGAAGGCACAAGAAATAGAAGAGATCAGGGAGAAGCATGGCATTCCTGACGATGGATGCATGATTCTGTTTTTGGGTCGGCTTACATGGGTTAAAGGAGTCCGTAACCTTGTTCAAGCCATGCCTTTGATATTGAAGGACTTTCCAAAAACTAAGCTGGTGATTTTGGGCAAGGGTGAGGAACAGAGGGATATTGATGAGATAACTAGTCGATTAGGTATCAAAGAAAATGTTGAGTGCCGCTTCGAGTTTGTGTCTGAGCAAGAGAGAATAGCCCATTATGCCGCATCTGACGTTTGTGTTTTCCCATCGATATATGAGCCCTTCGGAATCGTAAGCCTAGAAGCCATGTCTATGGCGAAACCCGTTGTTGTTGGCGCGCAAGGAGTCGTGGGCTTCAGAGAACAGGTCGTTTCGTCAGGTGAGGACCAGAACGGCGTTCACGTCAACGGCAACAATCCAACCGACATTGCATGGGGAATAAAAGAGGTGCTCAAGGATTCTGGGAGAGCCAAAAAATGGGGGAAAAATGGACGCAAACGGGTACTGCAGTATTTCACATGGAGAAAAGCGACAGAGCAAACCTTACAGATATACGAGTCTCTTCTATCTCCTTGAACCCAAGTTTACAGTCATATATTCTTTCTTTTTATATTCTTCAACGCTTTAATAATTCCACAATCAATCTGATTATCTGTAACAGCAAGTCTCTAACATCTTTGTCTCTAAGCAACCTTTTGGCTGAATTGAGCCTTCCCATGTTTCGAGAAGACTTGGTTCTCTTCTTTTTTGCCCGATAGCGTTTCTGGATTTCTCTCCAATATTTGCGAATTATCTCATGGTTCTTGAAATTCCGAGTCATGGTTAACATCGATGACTGAACTTTCAAAAAAGTTTTATACTAAACTTAGGTTTAGTAGTGATTATGTCATTGACTCTAAATTCACAGAAGATAGAACATTACGCAAAACTTGCAGAAGTTCGCAGAGAATTATCTAAGGGCCCTCAAACATGGACTCAATTAAGAGAGAATTTGAAAATGAGTAAACCTACATTGGCAAGGTGTCTTAAGGAATTTATGATTAATGGAGAGATAGAAAAACATTCAGAGGTAAGAATCATTAAGAAGAAGCAGAAAATCGAAGATTATTATAGGCTTTTGAAAAAGAAGAATGAACCAATATTAGCTAAAATTCCCGGAATGTTTGAGGAAACAGATAATTTCTATTTTCCAAGAACGATTAAGGAAGATTTAGACGTAGAACAACAGTTTGTGAAATGGTTCTATGAAGATTTTCAATCGTTGATGCATCTAGCATTTAGAATTCTAGATGTGCGTTTTAGTGATTTACCTTATCAAAAAAGGGTTCAATATACAGATGAATGGACTGCCTCTGCTATGAAGGGCACTTCTGAAAATGTTAGAGAAACTGTTGATTGGCTAATTCATAGGGGCCAAGAGTCTTGGAAAAGCGTTTTCTTTGAGTACCATAGAAATCCTATTCCATTCTTTAAGGCCCTAATCAGATTTGAAGAAATGCATAGAAAAAATAGACTGAAAAAAATCAATGAAGAATTGAAGCAAGTGCGTAATGGAAAAATAGAGTTTATCGATATGAAAAAAGGAGAACTTTCTCCAAAAGAATTTGCACTTGAGCAAAAGCGAGAGATAAGGAGATTAGAGAAAGAACTTGAAGAATTATCTTAAAGAAGGAAGGTGTTAGGACTTGAATGAAGCTATTGACAATTTTGAGACTGGGCTTTTTTGGGAGATATACAAGGATTTAGAGCGTCAATTTCAAAATTTCCTAGAATACGTTCCCCCTTTGGAAGGAAATATGGGTACTTACTCTTTTAAATTGCTCAACTTGATTTTAAGTATAGGTGGACATATCGATTCATGTTTTAAGGACATGGCGAAATACCCAAGTTTTGCTGATAATGAAACATGCAAGAAGATTCTAGAACAACTTGAGAAGAATAATCAATGCATTCAAAGCGGAAAAGTAGCAAGGCCAATATCAATAAGACTTTGTTTGGAAGCTTTTGAGAAGGAATACAAGTTATCGCAGAAATATGTTGTCTTCAAGCGAATACCAGTAGTGCACGTTGTCACTCCATTCGCAAGCTGGAGTTCTAAGCGTACTCCTGAGTGGTGGAAGACTTACAATGATTTAAAACATGATGTTAGCTCCAATATCGAAAAAGCCAACCTTTTGAACACATTGGATGCTTTAGCAGGTGCCTTTTTATTGAATGTAATTCATATACCTGCTGCTATCAGAATGTACAAGTATGGGATTATAGAACCCAGCGTCCCGCAAGCTTTCCGAGATATTGCTATAGGGCCTGCATATAGGTTCTCTCTTGCCCCAGAAAAGAAATTGAAGAATTACTATGAAAAACATAGACGTTTCCTTGGTATTGTGGAAACACCTCTTTTTCTTTATAATCACGAAATAATAGGAAGGAATGAGCATGGGCGAACTAAACAAAAGTTACTCGAGTGAAAGCAATCGAACTACTCGATTAAAAGTATTCCAAAACAAGAAGACAGTAGGCATAACACTACCACAAAATTTGGTGGAAAAAGCACGAAATCACGGTTTAAACATCAGCAGAATCACAGAACAAGCCCTTTCAAGCATTCTAGACTACTTGGACGCTCAAAATAACGAAACGCGCTCACAATTTCTTAGCTCAGTTTCTTTTCCGAAAGAAAGTGAGTGGACGGGGCGGGATTTGAACCCGCGTCCTCAGCGATGCCAACGGTTGCGTGTGCGCAACCTACAATTTTTAGTGAACACTTAAGCCAATACAGAGAATTTCTTAGAATCAATATGCGACTTGAATCAATAACCGTTCAAACATCATGTGAAGTAATAGCGCGATTTCTGAAATTCACGAACAATACGGTAAGTTATGAAACAATCAAAAACTATCTTACTACGTACATTGACAAAAAGCCAAAAACCTACAATAGCCAAATAACCGAGTTAAGAAGGTTCGTAAGAGACTATCTCGGATACGAAAACCTTATTAGAAGTTTCAAAATGGCACCCGTCGATGAGGCACAGCAACCCGTAGATTTGCCAAATAAGGAACAACTCAAAAAAGGGTTTGAGGCGCAACATAGCGTTTTGGCAAAAGCGGTTTATCTATTGATCGCGACAACGGGTTTAAGAAAATGCGAGA
>Ga0315280_10002127_pt1 | contig 32512 bp, 37 predicted proteins | sample YL17G06_40_MG_FD_203697 | JGI IMG/M metagenome (GOLD analysis project Ga0315280, IMG submission 203697) | Sediment microbial communities from Yellowstone Lake, YNP, Wyoming, USA - YL17G06_40 | ecosystem: Environmental > Aquatic > Freshwater > Lake > Sediment | place: USA: Wyoming | collected...
AATGAGCTACCTCTTCTATTTCATGGTTGTTTGACCTTTGTTATTAGCCTTTGCACACTCAATAATAAGGTATCCAAATAACTTCATCGAAGTTCTTGCAGAGAGTTAGACGAGAAGCATGGAGTCAACTATCCCGAGGATTCAAAGATTTTTCAAAATTTTTTTCCCATTATGATTCTTGGTTGGGTATAGTTCTAGGACTCTGTTTCATGTGATAGGGAGTTGTCTGTTTCCTAGACTTGGAACTTGAGAAGCATGAAGTTAGGTCTTATTTGTATTTTGGAAGAATATGTTGAAAGTGTAGAACGAAGCTACTCTTTCGAATATGCTAGAAGTTCAGCATAGGGCAACTGATTTATTTGGGTTCATAGTATTTTTTAGTTATGTCCCAGAGAGCGACTAAGATAACCCTCATCTGCGAACCTGCGATAGAAGCAGAGATAGAAAACGCTCTGGCAAATTCTGGGATTCAGTTCACGAAGGAAGAGGTAAAAAAACCGATAGAGGCACATATTATTTACATACCAGAGGCGATATGGGCTCTTTCTGTCGCCCTTCACATTTTAGAAGCGAAAAAAGACTCTGTGAAAGGTAACATTGAACTAACAGATGGCAGAAAATACGAACTCACTCAGGAAGGAAGAAGCCAACTAAATGAACTTCTGGTTGAAGAGATGAGTAAGAAAAGAGAAGAGGTAACGACTACTCAACTTATATGGTGGACTCCATTCATACCAGAAATAAGAGAACTGCTCAGAACATTCATAAAATTGCTTGAGTGGTATCCTAAGGCTTCAGGAGAAGGAAAACGTATTGTTACCAGAAACTTTCTACTTGTGATAGTCGGCATTGTTGGTGCTATGTGGTTACTCACTTACTTTGACAAGGTAAGTGGTGACGCTTTTGTCTTCGTGATTGGAGCACTTCTAGGATATATTTTCGCATTTCTTGAAAGGTTCTTAGGAATATTAATCCACGATTGACCAACAAGACAAAAGAACAGAAAAAACACCGATAGGATTAGCTTTTTAAGATGCAAAACTGATTATGGCTGAGTGATAAACATCTGGAAAACCAGAAAGCAACAGAAGACAAGGAATCTATCGAAGTCAAACCTTCTTACATCCACATCTCTCTAGCGGTCAGAGCAGTATATTTCGCAATCATTTTCATCCTTTCAACGATTCTTTTCATAGGAGTATACTATGTCTCTCTTCCCTCTCCAATTATCATATACGCGTATCCATTTATTGTTCCTTCACCTTGGCAAGTCCTTGCTCGTGCAGTGATACTTGCTTTTTTGATTTCCCTATTACCTCTATTCTTTGACAGGATTTTGAAAGGAGCTTGCAAGCATTGGAAATATGCGGATTTTGCACGAGCTCAAAAGCGTGGTCGGTTCTTAATCATCATAGGTCTGACGTATACGGTTCCATTCTTGTTCGGAAATTACGTTCTTCGAATCCAATTTCCGCTCTGGGTTGACCTTGAAGTGCTGGTGGCAGCTATCCCGATGTTGTTTGGTGTGCTTTTGATTGACTTCTACAGCCCAATTGGAACAGCAGTACTGAAGCTCAGATTATTCTTGCTTGAAGCTGAGAAAGAAAGTGAAGGTGCTGACATACACAGAAGTTACGGAAAGCTTTTGTTAGCTTTCAGAAAAGTGAATGAAATCGCCAAAGAGTATAACATGGAAGTCTCCCCTTATGCGTTGTCTCTTGGAATGACAATATCCTTTCTCGAAGATGAGGGTATAACTCGAATCCAGATAAATGATTTGATTAAGTGGATAGAAGCTCCAGCAAAGACTGAGAACTTTAAAAAGTTCAAGAAAATCGTCAAGAACTACAGTTACATTGCTGAATTATCCACGATGGAAGGGATTTCTCAAAAGCATTATTGGTACTTGGAAAAACGTGTCGAATTAATCGCTCTTGCGACTCTTGTAGCGACCTTAGCTCCCACAATCAACCAGATTGTCCATAGCCTATTGAATTTCTAGAAGCTGTCGAACCATAGGAAGACCCTGACAGAAATCTTAAATCTGCACAACAACAGAAGACAAACTAGAGGTTCTAAATGAGTAAAGAGCAAACTAAAGATAAGATTCTGGAACTTATCAAGTGGATTGACAGCCATGAATCGAAATTGTTTAGACCGTACGACTTTTTCAGCGGTTGGGGGAGAACACTCGCACTCTTGTTTGTACTTCTGTTTATCATTGCTGAAATTATGAACTTCGTAACCGCATCCGCTACTGATAGAATATCAATAAGTTTGGCATCTGTGGCGGTTTTCATGGCTTTTATCTCGGTTGTGATACAAACGGGCGAAAGAAACATAGTAGAAGGGCGTTTCGAGAGAGCACTAAAATTAAGGAAATTTGACGATACAGAAAAAACTCTTGTTAAAGCGTTAATCAAGATTAAGAGCAAAAACGACCAATTCAAACTAAGACTTGTTTATGAGAGAAACAAAGAGGCTAATGGAGATATGTTTACTGAAAAAAGATTATTAGAAAAACTCTACGAATAATAACCGACACAAAGAAGATGAAAAGACAAAACTCAGAATGAAGTGTAAGGCTTGCGGACATTGGAATCGGATAGACGTGAACAAACTTTTCATTGAACAACCCACTTCAGCACCCAAAGTTAAGGCTTACATCCCAATGTACGAACTACTTAAAACTGAAAAATGCAAGAAATGCGGAAAGGTCATTGCTGAACCAAAGGAACTAATCAAAATCACAAAAGCTCAACTTTAGCCACAATGGAAAGAAACGGATTCTGTCCGATATGCAAAAGGTCCAGAAGTTCATTCTATGACAAAAAGGCATGTAAAACAAACGTCGACTAGATTTTTGACGCGGAAAATCAATTGTCTTGTGGTCGCGCATGTCTCACTTACGAATGCTCTTGAGAATACGAGAACCAACCAGTTGTTTTCACTAGTCGGACCTTTAATTCGCAACCCTGCGTACTTGAAGCCCTTAGATTGAGTTTTGTAGCCTTCACTTGGTCCTCTGTTCCGGCCGTGAGTAATGCTAGCAGTGCGAAAATTTTTCGGTATTTTAGACCAACAATGCCTTCCATGTATTCTTGATCGTCTAACGGAATTTTCAGTTGATTCTTCCCCTCAAACGCTTCGGTGAATCTCTCCACTTCGATTTTTGTTAGTTCGACTGGCGTCAGAGTTTCGCGGTCTTTGAAATTGTCCAAACTGAAACGTGAATCGCTTGGATCTATGAACTTGAAGGAGTCAGGTTTTAGAAGTCTCAAATATGCGTTGTTGATGTCCATCATGAAGCGCATAGATCTCTGCATGAAGTTGTAGACATAATCTTGCTCAGGTGTTCCTATCGAATCTTCTTTCATATGCGCCACTTTTGTGTTGAAGTCAGCAAATGTGGCGAGATAACTGTCCAGTTCTTGTTCACTCCCTTTGAAAATTGACGAGAAGATACAATTCCAGTTACGTCGTCCTTCAGGACTACCCTGCATACCTGTCATCAAATTCCTGTATTGTCCTCGGTTTAGTTGTTGAAATTCATTAGGGGACACTGAAAAACCCTTGGACGTCTCCTGTTGAATGTTTTTCACTATGTACTTTCTGGAATCCGAGTCAAGAAATTTCATTCTATTCTCGAAGTCGCCATACAATATCGTGAAGATATTATACAGAAAAGTGCGAAGTTTTCTCTCTATGACTCTTGTCAATCTGCCAGCGACTTCATCATATCGGCTTTCCCTCCACAAATCTCTACATTCGTGAAGCAATCTTATCTCGTCATTCTTAAGGCCCACCAGTGGTATGTGCAGCTGTTGGGATTTCTCATATTCTTCGCTAAAAAAGTTGAAGATCATTGGAAAAGCCTCTCGATAAATCGACACAACGTGCGCTACGAGCCTTCTTGTATCTTCGTATTCCAGAGCAAGTGCTCTTATGAACTGCTGTATTACTTCTGGTGACCACCAGAAGTCTTTCCAGAAAGACAGAACCTGCAAATCATCACTTTCGATTTGTCTTTGTATTCTCTCATATGCTTGATATGTAATAGTTAGCCTTGCAAGCGAAGTCTTGCATTTCTTCATAAGTGCATTTGCTTCTTCTTCGCTGTCTAAATACTTGTAGCCTGACTCTATTATTTCACCATGAAGATTTCTGGCAGCCTCCAGATGCTCACGAACCAAATCGCGTTTCATTCTAGACAGCATAGCGTCAAGATTCTGGATTTCTTCACTTCTTAGTTTCAGTTTTCTTTTTTCCGTTTGGGAATCTGCGAAGTATATTCTTAGTAAATAATCCTCCAAAGACAAGTTGTAACATCGTATTATCTGGTTGTTCACGAACAATAATTCCTTTGAAATTCTCCAGACTAGCCTGCCCTCATCCACCTTGCGTATAAGACCTGCACGGGCAAGTTGCTGAAGGAAAGGTGCCTCATGTTCTCTGATCTCAGACTCTGGTAAGCTTTTCCTTTCGTATATAGAGACAAGTACTTCTAAGCATCGTCTTTTTTGACCTGGCTTGAGTCCTTTGGCTCCATACAAGAGTCTATTGATCTGCTTTCTTACTGCATCATTTTGTTCCAAAACTGATTTTATCTCATCGAGTACCCTTATCAGGATCTTAATGGGATTGGCATTGAGAGCATCAAAATGATTAGCCTCGAATTCATTGATGACCTCACGCATTACTCTCCTGAAGGTTATTTCCTGCCTATTGTACTGCAGTCCTTTGTAGATCTTCTCAACGAAACTGCGTTCCAATTGACGAGGATTGTCAGGGTTTCTTGCAAATACTCGCAGTCTCCTGTTAATGGCATCTAGGGCAATATCCGATTTCAGCGGAGGTATACGTTCCAGTGCATGCACAGACCCAGAGAAAAGTGGGTCGTTTGCCATTTTCCTCTCCCATTCAAGGGAACCAGCAACAAAGAAGGCAATATTTAATTTGGATTCTCTACGCAGTTTCGATCCGAGAACCTGAAGGTGGCTCATAAATCTCATCGCTTTTTCTACATCACCTTTGTGCAAGTCGTCAATGAAAACAACGAAACCTTTTGCGAAGCGCTCAATCTCATGATCAGCCAACATAACAAGAAGCTGTGCAACCGCCTTCTCATCATCTGAAGCATCTAGAGATGGCAGACCTCTCCCCGTCAGGACAGCATACAAACGAATTAGTTCCGTGTTCAGTTGCCTCCTGAACTCAAAAACCAACTCACGGACCTCAAACTCTCCGCCAAGCTGAACATAGATTGGATATATTCTGCAATCATATAGCAAAGGCTCGACATATTCAAAAAAAGTTGTCTTTCCAGAACCAAATTCGCCAAAGACAACAATATTTCTAAAAAGGCTTTCTGGATTCTTTTCAATCATCGTTACATACTTGTTGAAAATCTCCGTCTTACACACAATCTGATCATACAGCGAACGGTCTATCTCCTCAAGCCCTTCGAGTCGGCGAAAAGGATCTTCCTTTAGACCTAGTTTATTCCACCAAGGCACATATGTTACCTCTTGATCTGAGACCTCTTCGCTTTCAGATATTTCAGGAACCATATAGTCTTCTTCATCCAGAATTGATGGGATGGAAAGGTATTGTTCTGTTCTTTCTGCAATCTTTTCATCTAATTGCTGGATTTCTTCCTTCTTTTCCTGAATAATCTCCTCTCTAGCCTCTTTTTTCAACTCTTCTTTCAGCTTCTCTTTATATTCTGCCTCTTTGATTTTTGACAGATCGACCAAAGGTTCCTTCTTCTGAAGCTTGAGGCGTAACCTCTCACGATAATAAGTCTTGTTTGACACTCTATCTCTGAAAAAAGAAAGAACCAGAATGCTTTCGAGGTCACTTTCATTTGCTATTTGACCACTATTTATCATTCCTTCTAGAATTTCTGCGGCAATCTCGGAGTCTTTAAGGACGCTCACCTTGGCAAAGTTCAAGAAAAAATCCTGCTTGAGCTTCTTGAATACCTCAGCTGGAAAAGGATCGTCTCGGAACATTGCCGAATTCCGCTTTATAAACAAGCGAATGGCTTCACGCTTGTCCAAGATATTCGCTCCTGAAACGCATAATTAGTTATATCGGTTGTCGAATTTAAGGTTGACGCAAGTGTGAGCTAGCAGCAAGATAGCGCGTTGAGGAATTATGGTCTTACTTATTTACGACGTGAGCAACACCCCATAAGCAAAAATCAAAGCGGGTAAGGAACAATGTAATTGTCTTATACTAAATTCAACATTGAGACTTAGCCTGCAACTTAACTATATATAGATATAATAGTAGGTTATGGGTTGGATCGGTTTCTGTCTAGAAAGGAGATTTTGATAGATGACGCTGGATGGGGAGATCTCATTCTGGGTGGACGCCGCGACTGGAATAGTCGTAGCCACAGGCGCCAGCTCAGACGAAGGAAAATACCGTTTCGTAGGCGTTCCCACAACAAACTTCAACCTGGAAGTGGAAGAGACAGGCAAGTTTAAGCGTTCAACCTACATAGACGTTATCAAGAGAATTGAGGGAGTCAGAGTTTATCAAGGCTTGAATGTGCCAGTCAATTTGACGGTTGAGTATCCACAAGCGCCAGCAGTCGCTTATGGAGTGGAATTCATGCCGCCAACACTAGAGTACAGGAAGGTCACACCCGCGCCTTACATGGGCGTGGCACCAACGAAAGCCAAGAGGATATTCGCTTAGAAGCCCCTGCTCCATGCTTTTTCTGTAACGAATAATAGTGGTACATGTCACATAGTTGACGGTTTTTTGTCATCAACAGAAACAAACGATAGCGCCTTTGTAGGCTCTCTTGCGGTTCTTGTGTTTCTGCTATACTGAGTATAGCAACAGAGGTTTTTTCACGCTTGTTCTAGTGAAAGAGGCTTGTTTTTCGACCCTACAATATTACGATATGATTCAATACATGTTAGATGCTATTAGAATACGTGGGGATTACAGAAGCCACATTCCATCACATTTATTGCATGTGCAATAAGATTAACATGACCACGCATGTGGTCATGGACTTTAGCACGCTCTCACTAGCTTGTTGGTGCGGGGGGTTAGGTTTAAACTTACGTATCCTTAACCTGCAACTTTACTAAGAATGTTCGATTTGGTATGAAAAAACCTTGATTGCCTTTACTTTCTTTGCTTCCTCATTTGGTTGTGGCGCTTGTTGTAAATAAATAATACCTTACTTCGCCTGATCAGAGCCAAACTGGAGACATCCCCCGAACTCCGCAACTGAGTTTCGGATTTCTCGTCTTCTCCAAGCATAGTTGCACAGAAGGCTGCCTAAAACTCAACTGGAAGACTCTTCTACATTCTCTGAGCAACTGCTGCCCATTGTTTAGCCGCCAAGTTGAACACCCAATTTTCTTAAGCCTTTCTTGACGTATTTTCTAAGACGATTTTGGAAGTATCTATCTCGTTTCTGGTCTGCTTCAATATCAACGGTTTCATGAGCATTAATTCATCTTCTTTCACTTTCACGAGCATATCCTCTGAAATACTTCTTTTTCAAACGATACTCTTTTCCATTGTCCCTAAAAGCCAAATCTATGTCGGATAGCCCTAAAACTCTAATGGTATATCGCAGCAACAAAAAACTTACTTCTTACATATTAAGGTCTTTCAATGAGTAAACGCTATACTTTATTAGGTGCGTGAATCTTTGAGATCTTGTTTATGATTAATTTTCTTAATGACCTCAGGTTCTAACTCCTCTATGCCAATTTCATAATCTTCGATTAATTTGTCTATAATACTCTGTCTTGCAAAATCAGCCATACTGGAAAAATATCCTTTTTCGACCAATTGTCCGATAATCTTTGCAACGCTCTCTGGAATTCGAGTTCTAACCTCTGTCAAAAAACCTCAACCTCAAAAAAAGGATTTTGATGCAACTTATAGTGATACTGGTCAGCCCTATATAAGTTTTAGCCTCTCCAGCGAATATTTTTTTTGATGTTTTTCGGATTTACCAACAAGTGTGCAATGACAGCCGCTAGTGTGCCAACTATTATTTTCAAAAGTATGTCAAACAATCGCTCCAAAAAATCATTTGAGAGCAATCCCATTAATTTTCCAAAATTACCCGGTGGCGGCAAGAATAAAATCGTCTCCCTTACATTACCCATGCTCGTCTCATCTGTGAGACGTATAAAAGACACACATTTATTTAAGGTTTTGGTTAGCGATGAATAGGACAAAGGGAAGAGGTCGGTCTAAACCCAGCTTGGAAATCCTTGACTTTTGTCGTTCCGGTATGTCGTGTCGTGCTTTGTCGTTACTAGTTCAGCAGTTTTGATTTAGTCAAGATAGGTTCGTATTATGTGGCTTCGGAAACCAGTCGTTATCGCTGATTTAGCCAAAATTCGGCGTAAGGTGTTGTCCTCAGATTCCTTAGAAGGTCGCAGATGTGGTTGAGACGTGGTTTGCGTTTATGTTGCATGCATGCATGCTATATTGAACATTTTGGAACAATAAAGCTTAGGAATTATATGAATTCAAGAATCCTTCAAATTATAGAAAGTGAGGAGGACACACGTAAAGACGTTAAGAACCAATTAAGAGAAGACTTTGGTAAAAATCTAGAAAAACTAAGTGCGAAAGATATTGTTTTTCTGCTTTACGCTTTCCAGCTAATAGATAGTGATACATACCTTAAACTGAGAAAAATCATTATCGAAAGGAATAAGCTTGTGCATCCAGCTAGAAAAGGAATTGCGTGGCGGTACGAGAAACCAGAAAGAACAGCTAAGGAGCTTCTTCAACAAGCGAAAGAATATATTCAAAAAATACAACAAATTACCGTGTAATTATAAAAAAGAGGGATAAGCTGTGCCGAGAATCATGATTTCCAAAGAAGTTTTACAAAAATTAAGAGCTTTCGAGAAAATTATCGACTACGTCATTGAGGAAAAACTTGAAAAAGAATCAGATTACGTTGAACTGGTTTTGTCGGTAGGGATGGATAAGATGTTGGAGGACTTGATTCCGAAAGATGAACAAGGTTTATTGCAAAAGACAATGGTTGCAATGTTCAATGAAAATGCAGAATTTGTAGTAAATTTCGTTGTTAATACCTTAAAGAGAGGAGAACAAATTCAGAAAGAAGAGGAAATTTACAAGAAGCATGTTCCAGAAAGATGAATAATTATAAGTGAACACAATTCCGAAATGCACAAATTAGGCAACTGATTTGTTTCTTTGAAGGCTTTAAGTGGTGCGAGACAGCTGAACGCTTTTGAGTATTATAAAAGAGTTTTTAATTAGAATTGATAGGTAGTAATTAATTGGTGAATTGATTGCCCTTTGCGGAAATACTAGACAAATATCAATATCGAGTAAACCAAGAGTTGGAGAACGTCTTCAGAGCTATATTAGAAGACGCCGGAAAATTGGGAGGGGTTTATGTAGATTATTATAGAAATCTAAGAGATTTTGTAATGCGTGGTGGCAAAAGGCTGAGACCAGTCAGTTTTATTATGGCTTACAAGGGCGTAGGGGGAAAAGATTACGAATCAATAATAAAAGCGTCTCCTTCCATAGAGCTTCTTCATAATTCGACACTAATTCATGACGACATCATAGATGAAGACCATATACGTCGAGGAGGACCTACTTTCCATATTGTATATACGGATTGGTTCGAGCAGAAGTTCAGCGGAAGAGACTCCATAAGATTTGGCGAGGCAATGGCTATACTTGGAGGTGATAATCTTTTCGAATTGGGACTATCGATTCTCACGAAGGCAAACTTCAGCTCAAACTTCCTTTTGCAAGCGATTGACATCTATAGAGAGACGTATAAGAAAATTTGTGAGGGGCAGATACTTGATATACTTTGGGAAAATCGCGCTGAAGTTACTGAAGAAGAATATTTCGATATGATTTCAATGAAAACTGGCTCTCTTTTTGTTGGCTCTCCGCTTATCGGGTGTACATTAGGCAATGGGTCACCGAGACAATTTGAACTTCTAAAAAAATATTCGCTTTTAATGGCTCAAGCCTTTCAGGTACAGGATGATGTACTCGGAACCTTTGGTCTTGAAGAGGAAACTGGAAAACCAACTGATAGCGATATCCGACAAGGCAAAAGGACATTAATGGTAATAAAAGCCATAGAAATGAGTAGTGCACAAGATAAGAAAATACTTTTGAAAACTCTAGGTAACAAGAAAGCACCGCGTGATGATGTTGAACATGTTAAAAAAATCATTCGTCAGACAGGTGCTCTTGACTATGTAAAAGAAAAAGCATCGAACTTGGCGAAGCCTGCGATTGGAGAGATTTTAAAAGAAAGTGAGATTTTTACTGCGGAGGCAATAGAGTTTTTCAGCGGTCTTGCCGAGTTTGTGCTTAACAGAAAGCTTTAAAAGGCGATGATGTGAAGTTACAAACCGCAATTTATTTATATATTATTTATTTCATTAATACAAATACATGGTGTGAAAAATGCAGCCCATAACGAAAAGTATTATGATTGGCATACTGCTTGTGCTTGTTACAGCGTTTGTTGGAGGGGTTGGAATAGCAGTAGTACTCCTTAATCCCTTTGGCGAAGTTCTGTCATTAGCTTTGGCAATCGGTCTGCTCGGTAGTGCATTTATTTCTTGGGGCTGGTCGTGTTTTGCCAGAAAAGAGCTCTACGAGTAAAGGCAGGGTATCTCCTCATTATTTCTTCTTTCTTATTTGCTTTATGCTGTTCATCGTAGGTGCATCGCTTATTGCTTTAATTATAATTCTCCCCACTTTAGGCTATAACTCTCAACCTATAGCTCTTTTAGTCATTTTAGCTTCTCTTTTAGCCATATTTGCTGACATTTACATTCTCTATAAGGACGTAGCTAAGAAGCCTATAACACACAAGAAGTTTAGGCTTATACCATGCCATCGGGGGTTTGTGTTTTTCGGAAAAGAGTTTATTCTATGCTTTCGTTGCTTGGGTTTCTATATCGGCAATTTATTGTGGGGAATACTGACTGCCATGGACCAATACATATGGAACGATTTTTTGATGTCGTTTGGTCTTACTTACTACCTTATATTACTTTTCGGGGTTATTGCAACTGTTCCTATTCATGGTGCATGGCTAAGGAGTCATCCTTCTAAGGCTAAAAAGCAAAACATACTGCGGTCAATTATTGGCTTCATTTTTTCCGCATCATTATGGCTAATTGGCGGCTTAATTATTTACTTAATTCGTGGTCTTTGATTCGTTAATGATATCTTTCGCCGCTAAGCATACAAAAAGCTAGGGATGCCAGCGAGATTTAGAGTCTTGCATGACCATTGTTGAGTCTCATTTTCTGAGTTGACAGTTTTAAATCCTCGAGTGAAATGAAAAGCTGCCTACTTTCTGAAGTCGATTTTCTACTATTCTACGCTCGAAACGAGCGAAATAACCATCTCGAAGATGGTGCGGATATAGGAATCTGCACCTCATTCTTAACCCAACCTTTGCTAGTTTGAGACTGTTTTCAGAACTGCAGACTTCGGGCATTGGCAACCTTGACCCAGCCTATTATTAGGCTTCGTTTAAGGAAAAGCTTTCTTGTTTAGAGTATAAATAAAATGAGGGCGATTTGTGAGCGAGTGAAAGTTCAAATCCATCCAAGGTAGCAACTTTGTCTGGACGCTTCTTTATTCATTCCATAACCGTACGCACAATGTAGATTCAACATTGTGAGTCTGTTCTATATTGCAGGCATTGTCACTTTTTCAATACTCTGAACGACGTTTTGTTTGGATCATCATGCCAAAAGCCATCCTCTGTCTGGCAAGTCATGAAGGCAGCCCAATCCTCGTCAAAATATCTGTCAGGTATGTCTTCTTTTGTCCCTGATTTCACGTTGTCGTCAATACGCTTAGTGTGCTTTATTGTGTAGGATTCACCTGGTTTCAAAACACGAGCAGGATCAATCTTAAAGTCAAATCTAAAAGGCCCACCGCTCGGGGTTCCATACGGTGGGCGAACCGCTATGACAATGCTAGTGAGGCGAATAGGTTTTTGCCTCTTAACGATGCTATTAAGGCGATTGGGTTTATCCCCTACGTTTCGAAGAGTACCAGAAGCGGTGATCTCATCACCTACCTTGACTTCAGACGGGAAGAGGAATTCTTCATATCTTATCGGGAAAGAGCTAATCCATGGTTCTTTTTCGATAGGTTTTCCTATCTCAGTAAAGTTCTGAATTAACTCCATTGAGTATGATGCTGTTTTCCTGATCTCGTCATTTACCGTTTTAATGTCGGTTAATTCAGCATCAGATTTGAAATTTCCGATTCTCTCAATCTGTTTTGTGTATCCATCACAGGCAGTCTGAACTTGAACTTGATCGCCCAAATTCCTCTGCAGTCTATTCATAGCAAACTTGAAAACTGTATATATGTCCCCGAAACCAGTAACTGATAACAACAATGCGATGTCTAACCTTAACAACCCAACTGCGCTGGCTATTGCTGCTGAAAACATAATTACTCCCATGACAACCAGAATCCAGTTAATATATAAGATCGACTTAAACGTCAAGTTTATCCTACGTTCAAAATCTTTTTCCACACCATTCTCTATTTCGTCGCTATTTTCGTCGCTCACAAAATCACCAATGATCCACTTTATTGTGACTTTGTATAATAATTTTATTGTGATTTTGTTATTTCAAGCGCGCTCGTAGCGAGCGCATTAGGATCTTGATTTTGGTTGATGTTGATAATCTCTTTAGAGTCAATAAGTCAGATTCCGAGGGCCTCTAACAAACGATTCAATAATCCTGTTTCTACTAAAATGCTTAAAGCTCCTGCTCCTAAGCTTACCCCAGTGAGGATAATTATCCAAAGTTTATTCTTTGAATGCCCCTTTCCTTAAGAATCTGAATTGCTTGTTCTTTAGCAAGTCTTTTGTTAATCAGTAATGAAAAAACATTGAGTAAAACCAATCGAATGTCACCAAACTCTAAGACTCTTTCTTTTGAGAATTCTGGAGGAATTTCTAATATGCCTACCTCACTCGACCTAACATGTAAGCTCTTTTCTATTTAACTAGTTTTTGACTTATGATTAATATGTCTCTGCCGAATCTGGTCTTTAAACACTCAAATGTATTCACCAGATGATCTCGGTTTGTTATTTTGTCCAAGAATGTTAATTTGCCCAATACGTGAAAAGATCTGTAATCCAGCAAAACAAATCCAGAGTTCTTCAAAATCGTTTTAACATTCTTGATTGAAAAGAAATGTAATGGTAAAACATTCTGCTCAATGTTTATCAGGGAATTAAACTTTTCCTCCCTGATCTTTTCCTCAATGCTCTTTGAATTCTTCAAATATCCTTTAACGTAGTAATCGAAATCATTTCTCGAGTGAGTAGTCAATATGAAAAGCAAGCCGTCTTGCTTAAGAATCTCGTTGAATTTGTGCAAAATTTTAGAGATAGTCTCTGTATGTACGTGTTGGATTATATGACTACACAAAATTACATCAATGCTTTCTTTTTCCCAGTCTAGCTGTTCCACTAAACTAACTTTGAATATGACTTTGTCTGAAAACTCCTTGTCTCTAGCGAGTTTACCGGCCTTTTCAATTTGTGTGGAATCAGGATCTACTGCTAGAATGTGGCTAAAGTATTGCTGGAATTCGGGCAACAATCTGCCTGTTCCACATCCCGCATCAAGTAACCATGAGTTAGTAGATCTGATTGAACGCTTTTTAATTAACTCCTTAATTAGACGCAAAATCTCATTTTCGCTTTTTTCCCAATAACCCTGGAAAGGCTCTTTTTCTTTTATCAAAGCGATAGTAATTTTATCGTTGACATCGGGGTAGAAGTATTCTCTTTTCATACGAGCCCTCGATCTCAATTGACCTAATTCAACATAATAAATTTAGCGCGTGAAAATCAGAATAAAAAAATATTGCAGTTTTGCTGACGCATGCTACAAAGCGATAGTGACATTTTATCAATGTCGGTACAAACTACGACGTCCACTTTGATCAAATTCATGGTGCGGGGGGTGGGATTTGAACCCACGACCATCGGATATCCAGAATGTTTTTCTACTTTGTTACGGTTAAGCGTGATGTTATTAATCGATTAATAACTCTGTTTCTAGGGCTTAACGATGAATAGTGGTGCATGTCACATTGTTTGACGGTTTTATATCATCAACAAAAACAAACGGTTGAGTCTCCAGAGAACCTCTAGCGAAACTGTGTTTTAAAGGCTTATTTTCGCTAAAAAGGCTTGTTTTGCGACTCTACAATCTTGCGAAAGCTTCTATACACAATGTGTGCTATTGGAATACGCAGGGATTACGTACGCAAGCCACATTTCATGCATAGGGAATAAGAAAGTCCATTAAACTGATGGAAACTTAGTGATGGCATCACCAAATTCACGGATGGAAACTTATCAATTTTCTGAGCTTCCAAACATAACACCTTACAGACACCAAACAAATAATTAGTCTATGTATAAAAGGCTTGTTTTCACATCTTTAATTAAAAAAGTTGACCATGAGAAACGAAAGAGAGGTTGCCAGATCTACATTAAATGCGTAAAAACTAGGATGGAAACTTGTGCCGAAGTCACTTCGGCAGAAAACTGTTTCTCTAGCTGAAAGGCAGGGCGAAGATTTTAAGAGAACAAGCGAGAAAGATTAGGGGTGAATCATTCTTGTGCTAAAACCGGTGTTGCCGTTATAACTTCTGCTTCTAACGCGAGTTTTCTGCAAATGAAGTTAACCGAGTCTTCTGTGAAGTTCAGCAGCTTCTGCCCTTCAACCGTCAGCCTATACACTTTTCTAGGCCGTTTGTTGCTCAGGTTCCATTCGCTCTTCACGCATCCTTTTTTCTCAAGACCGTTCAAAAGCGGGTAAATGGTGCTTGGCCCAAAATACACGCGGAAGTTTCTGCGGATTTCCGTTATGATCTGATAGCCGTGCATCGGTCTTGTCTTCAGGAGCTGCAACACTATGAGGTCTAGCAACCCCTTCATCAGCTTAGTTTGCACCTGCTTGCGACCAAACTCCTTCAACCCTGTCACTTCCATCAGAATATCTCTCTCCCTTTCAAGAACATGCTAAGTTCTGTTTGTATGGGCAATCTTCTAAATATGGCCGTAGTTTCTCGCGACGTTTGAATCGTTGGTGTGCCAGGCAGATCGATTGAGAGAATGTGTAGTTGGGGTTTCGAATATTTCGCCTTCACATTGACGGTTTTTCCCTGGAGCACCGCGTTGAAGAAGACTCTCTGAACACTCGCCGGAAACGAGGAGACGATGTTGCGACGGTTTATCGGGTACCAATGGCTGTTGCCTGGGTTCCACTCGAAGAGATTGTTATGAGCCATTCTCAACTTGGATTTCCGAATCAACATAATTCAATCTTCCTTACTTCAAATATACCTGAATCTGTTCGCAGAGTTTTGGATCGGCGTTGAGCATGGCGATGACTATTTCGAAGCGTGTTTCTCTGAGTTTTTTCTCACTTATTTCCACACTACGCACCACACTATTAATGCTTACCGCACTATTTAAATATAACGTTTATACACTACCTACTAGGTGATTAAAATACCCGTGGAATTTAAGAGAAGCGTATTCAAAAGCGGCGAAAGCGTACGCGTGACAATCCCGGCGCCAATCGCGGAAACCCTCAACATAAAACATAAAGACGTCCTCAAAATTTGGCTCGACGATTCCAGGATAATCATGGTGAAGACGGAAACGAATGTTAAGCCGGCGTAACGGCCATCCAGACGTTTGAACTCAACAGACCGTGTCACAGTAGCGTTGAGAATGAAAGAAATAGGATAGAGGTGAAAAACTTTGGAAAGAAAGAAACCTGAAAACTGCGCCCACAGAAGCATCAACAGAGTCTTGGATTCTTGGCTCTGCAACGATTGTGGAGCTGAGTTCCAGCCTGTCAACCGCAAACATAGGACTTCCTGGTCGGTTGAAAAGAGGGAGAAAGATTGACAGAAACAGAAAAAGAAGTGAAAGCGACGGAACGAAAACTGAACATCATCTTGGACCACGTAAGAGAAGGCAACATAATCACAGCAGCAGGAAAGGAAGCGGTGATCATGGCAAGGGATTCATGGCTGAAAGAAAGGCTCCGGAACGCAAAAGCGGTCGTGAAGGAATGGTATGAAGGGAAACTTCTGTGGAAGGATCTTCCGATCTATCTTGTGAACACAAAGGAAGGTAGTCATGCCTATCATAGAGAGACAGGAAAGCTGCCTGTCATCAATGCTGGTGCAGGATGGGATTCAGAGTATGGTAGTCTTGAATCGCATAATGGAAAGCACTTCATCTTTCTGAACTCAATCATTGTCGATAACTATGCTGAGGGAGATGTTTTATCCACAATTATTCATGAGATCCTTCATGTGATCTATCCTGGCAACTTAGAGAAAGAGACTGAGGAAATGACAGAGGCAGTGTGTGAACACTTCAACATCATACCCGAGAAGATCCTAGAATCCCTGTGAGAGTATCCAAATTAGGGCTTGGACTATCTTCTTATAACTGGTGGAGGTGAAAGGAGAACATATAGAACCAGCAGACACGATAGGAACTTTAAGCGGACACCGAATTTATGAGTATTCAAAAAGATTCTACTTTGAAGGTGGCTACGACTACATCACTTGGGAAATAAACTGGAGTTAGACCGTTGAGATTGGTGTGAAGGCATCCTTAGAAGACAGCTCATGAAAAATTGAAGGAAACCTTCGGTTAATGGAAAAGGAAGTGTAGAGGCCGAGCTGCCACTGAAAGAATAGAAGCTAGAGGCTTTCTCCTTTAGATTTAAAATATTCGGCTAGGATGCTGCGTATTGTTTCTTGAATTGTGCCTAGCTTGCGGCGTTCTTTTTCCTCTTCTAAAGCCTTGTTCATGGCTTCTGGAAGGCTCATGGTGAACTTAGTCATCTTCATCTTCCTAGACTCCTAGAGACTTCTTTAGAAGTATTTAAATATAGGTAATGATAAAGAATTAAGTAGAAGTCTAAATAAATCTTTCGACTCCTAGAAAGGCAATTCGAGGGATTTTGAGGTGGTATGAATGAAAAAGGCAGTTATAATCGTCAAGCTGGTTCCTGAAAGCAGTGGCGTAAGCGACCGTCAGATTGTGAAGGAGATAATTGCTGAGGCTAAGATTCCCTGGGCTGAAAAAATAGAGAAGGTAACTGTCAGTAGAAATGTTTAAAAAGTTTAAGCCAGAGTTAACTACTCTGGAGGCGTGTCACCGCCTAGCCCTAAGCGAAGGGCAGAAAGAGAACATAAACGCGAAAATGAGGGAAAATAGTGAAAGTGAAGACTGACATAATTAACATGTGGTTTTTGCTGATTCTCGGAGTGTTCTTCATGTTTCTAGGGTTAAGCAATTGGCTAGGCTTCTATGCGATGGGTTTGACGTATATGTTCTGGAGTCTCTCATTCACAAAATACAAGGCATACGTTAAATATATAGTTCCTATGCTCTTGAGTTGCGGGGCTATAATTGCAATTCTAGGCTGGTGTCTGCGAGTCTTCAGTGAAATGAATGTTCGCATCTTTATCACAACGACGGGTATGGGCATTTTTGCTGGCGGACTAGTTATTCTCATCGCTGTCTCCCTAAGGAGGAACCGTAAATGAAGAGAAATTGTCTTGTAATCGCAACGTTAATCGTGGTAGCTTCATTGCTCTTAGTGCCAGTTCAAGCCAGCATAACAAACTACTGGTGGGATAATATCTATTTCGTTCAAGGAACAACTATAAAGTACCCTCACCCTGACAGAGACTACTATGTTATTTCTCCCTACGCGGGGTGGATAGGACAAGGCACCATGTTGTACCATGTCCAAATTGACCATGACACTTCGGACATAGCTCCAGATGCCATAGCTGTCGCGTGTGTAATCGCTGGTGCAGTTATTGGCACCATGATAGGTCCACCGTATGGAACTTTAATCGGAGTAGTAGGGGGCGCCGTTTTGGGACTCATCGCAAGGGGAGCTGGTGTTGTACTTAAAGACGAGGTAGGCTGTATATGGTTCTGGGTTAGCATATCATTCGTGTCTTGGCTTATAGCTAATGCTTATTGGCTAGGTCCTTTTTTACAAAATCCTGCTCTGTATCCTGCCGCCCTAGTTGCAATTGAATCCGCTTTTCTCCTTTACGGATACCTTAGGCTAGGTTCTGGAACAATTTATGACGCAGTCGGGGCTGGAAGCCCAGCCCCACCACCACCCCCTAGTGACGGTGGCGGTGGTAGCATTTGTCCAACGCTTTTCGTTTGGAACGGCACAAGCTACGTTGAAGAAGGCATATTGGACATTCACGCAGAGTCAGACGTAACGGTTCAGCATCAGATACAAAACATTTTAGCCTTAGAAAACGACGTTTACAAACTTCAGCTAAGAGAGTTAGACAACTTCACAAGCCACATTGACCAAGTGAAGCTCTACGCTGTTGATTATAAAGGAGAATGGCACAGTTGCCCGCTAACATACGCTTATCACAGCGAACTCGGCAAGGTGAAGCGAACTCTACTCTTTGACGACAGCAACCGAGTGGACTTAAAGCCTACGGAAACAATAGACCTGAAATTTGCACCTTCAATAGCATACAGCCAAACAGCGTACTTCATCTTTGAAATAAACGGATACAACCGCAAAACGGAAGAATAGCCTTAAAAACCTAAACTTCCCCTCTTTTTTCTGTTGTTTAAAGCTTTTAGTCGTTAAGAGGATGGAAATTGAAATCCGCATAATCCCTGAGAACGAAACAGAAATAGAGCTTTCAAAGAAGCTGGATGCGACACTTCGAAACGCCAGAGTAACCGTGAAAGTGGGACAATGACAAACTAATAGATTCAGGTTTGGAACGCGTGTTTAGAAGTACACGGAATTCGAATGGAATTTGAAGTAACGCCCTGGTCTTGCGTCTTAAGAAATGTCACTACTATTATAACACCTTCTTTTTGAAGTACATTCCATCATGAAAAAGAAGCGAAAGTTACTGATCAGGAATCGGTTTCTATATATCTTCTACGGATTTTCTTTTCCCATTCGTCAAGAGATTTCTCGTTCGAGAAGTATGTGAAGGTGGCGAGAAGAATGAACAGAAAAGCGATTATCCATAACGGTTCTAGCGCCTGCGGATCGATCCCATGTATTCTTTCTGTGAGCGAAATTACGGCGATGGCTAGGGCGGATGACATAAAGAGTGCGAATAGTTGCATAGCAACGGACCGTCGGGTCTGAAGTTTTGTGAGTTCCAACTGGAATTCTCTGTCTTCGTCCAATTTTGAGACAGCCTTTTTTATTGGATTTCCCTTCACCACAGTCACTAATTCTAACCTTTCAAGTTTAACTATCTAGAAGTTATGAATCGAAAATATGAATTTACAAGCCTTAAAGCTCTTGAAAATCTAGGCTACCACAGGACGCGTGGACCGTTGTTCTCATCTTCAGAGTGGAAGCGTCGAAACTTCCACGTTGTAATACTCAATCCCCGCAAAGACAAAGTGACAATTAACCTGCACATGGATATCCTTGACATAGGCTCTTCTCACCATAGCAGGCAAAATGGAAAAGACATAACGAAAGAATTTGAACGGATAAAACAAGAATACCGAAGGCTACGATTAGCCAGCTAATCACACCAAGTCACACGCGTGAAGATGAAAAACTCGACTACTTCCGACAACAGAAACAAAAATATGAGGAATTTCAAAAGGCTTTCCAATCAGTTTTATGAAGGAATTTCACAGAATTTACTGAGAGATTTGAAAGAGACAAAATTCCAACTTGTCTTTTTATGAAGGCACTCTAAAAAATTGAAAATCTAAGTAGTGGGGGGTCTATTTTTGGTTGCATTTATAGTAATTTTTCGTAAAATAAGCCTTCTCTACTGTTCTGACATTTAGATTATACTTTTTTGCCTCATTCCCTAATTTTGAAAGAACCTTTAAGTAATTTTCAGTTTCATACAAGAATTGTGGCATTTCTTTTGGAAAAAGTTCTTTCCAAACATGAATGTCGAATACACAGTATTCTTCTGGATTGTAAAAAGTCAATATGACGCTTGCCATAGCAGTTCCTACGCCCTTTAAGTTGTTGTCTAATAGGTCAATTTTCTGTTGGTCAAATTTCACATCTAAGAAGGCGCGTCTCGTAATATCCCTAACATCTACATCCTTATTTTTCTTTATATTTCGTAAGTTATTTATCCTTCTTGGCTCATTACCCGTGAATTTCCAATTATTTAATTCAACCAAGTCTTCTATGGTTACTTCTTTTGTTTTTCGAAACTTATCACCTAACTCTTTTTCTTTTTTAGTCCACTCTGGAAAGACTGCATCATATTTCTCACTCCACTTCAAGATTTCATCTTTCTCCATGTAATCACCTCCCATGTGTAAGTCATCTGCCTACAATCCACTCGTATCCACATTCGTTGCATTTACACCTTGATTGTGTTTCCGTTCCTTCGACATCTCAACCTGAACGCTCTCCTTTCTCCTTTTCCTGCATTTCTATTAATCTTCCCATAAATGCTGCTGAAAAATCACGTATTTTCTCCTCATCCCAATCGGGATGTTTGACATGTAACAACTCGTGGAATATCGTTTCTATGAAGTTCTCTTTTTGAAGCCATTCTGGTAAACTGTTAAGCATTGGAATTTGCCCATGTAATGTTATACGTATGATGTCGTATTCGTTTTTCAAAATAGCCGTTTTCTCCTCATCTTCTGGAATAAGCTTGCCTTGTCGAATTACCCTAACTTCTGTGAACTCTTCTCTTCCTAAAACAATTTGAAGTGGTTTTTCTATCTTTAACCAGCTCTGGAACTTTTTCGCTAATATCCAAGCGTCCCCAAGTTTAGATGACTCCATGGTTTATCCCTTCTTTTCCCGTTCCATGAACTGAAACAAAACGGTTCTGATTTCTTATTGCTAAAATTTAATTCAACACCTAAGCGAAATGGGTTAAGGCCAGCCTGTTAGGAAATGCAGAGCTACGAGAAACATCATGAAGGCGATAAGGATTCCTAGCAACTGTTTTATCGTTGTCATTCTTTTTTCTCTTCGCCATTTTTTCCAGCATTCTGAGTGGAAGGGTTGGCGAGTGTTCTGGAGTTCTAAGAAGCCTACGTTTATCTCTTTCATCACCATCAGGTTTTCGTCTTCAATGGTTCTGCCACAATGGTAACACGTGTTCATGCTGAGTGCCTCAGTTTGACATGTCAAACATTCACATTAAAGCTTGTGAAAATAGAATAAAGATTTCAAATCTCATTTGGGTTTGTCATATTTTGCTATCTCCATTAGCTTGTCTAAAATGCTTATGAGTTCTAATGTTTCCCTCTTAACAATTATGATTTTATAGAAAAAGGAGTAAGCAAGGTTAGGTAGTGTATCTTAGGAGTGTTGGGGAAGTTTTCCTCTACCTTCTATGAATCCTAGGGCAAAGCAGAAAAGACCAAATCCACTAGTTAAAATAGACACAAATACAAACATCGTAGGGTCTTCAGCGGAGTAAAAAATGTTGCCAATATAGAAACCCTTTCTAAGAAGCTGGTATAAAACCTGAAATAGCACTCCCAATGCTATGCCTAATACTCCAACTATGTCCCATTGGGTTGATTTCTTCAATGTGGTCCTCTCTATCCTGTCGGTATCTCGGTGACTATTTAAAAACTATGAACTTAAGATTAACACTTGAAATCCATACTACTCATTAGCGAATATGGTTTTGGGTTTGGGTTTTATTTAATTTTTATGTGGTCTTTTCTTTTCGCTAAGAGAACTGCTGACGTTATTAGCGTGAAAGTTATCATCAGAACTGCAACTGTAAACTCTGGAATCACTTGAATGTTGAACGAAACTGTTGCGTTACCGTCTGCCTGTAGGCTTGGAGTTTCAAACCAGTAAGGTGGGCTGGTTATCAAGTGTATGCCTTGAAGCAGGAGTTCCACGGTTAGCGACGCGTTCCAGTCGTAAGTGAAGTTATGAGCGGAAACCACGATCTCATCGCCTTTCTCCGCATTCACAGGTATAACGGTGACGTTTTCTATGGCTCCGTCTGTCTTCCATGTGAGTGGCGGCGTAAAAGCTATCGCCGGTCCCGTCAGCGCCACGTCTGCTGAGACTGAAGCGTTGACGTAGAGTGTTGGTATAACCGTGACAGTTATGCTGATGCCTACGCCGATAGACACTGGTATTGGAAAGCTTATGGTCCATTCGCCTAAAGGAGTTGTCACTGGAATTGAAGTTGTGTTCTGAAACTCTGTGTATCCACTTATGGGGATTATTCCCTTCGCCGTCACGTTGACGTAGCCTGAAACCGTGAAGTTGACTTCGCCTTCGTATTCCGGAGTGGAGAGTTTAAAGCAAACCTGGTCTGTGCTTGGCGGATCTATGGTTCCGTTGTTGTAGGCTTCAACGTCAACTGGAAAAGACACTGTAGTAGCTGTCGTCATGTTCCATTCAACAATGTAGCCTTCCGTTTCTCTGCTGTCACTCCACGAAGTTGCTTCAACATGAGAAAACGTGATTCGGGTTGTGCCTACCGCGAAAGCTGAAGCTGTGAGCAGCAATATGATGAGTGCCGCTGGGAGAACCTTTACGGTTTTAACTTATTCACCCCGTTCTATATCTTATACGTGGCTTATGTGTATCTCATAAACGATTTAAGTCTTTTTGCATCTCATGAGTAACTCACAAGTGAGACATTTGGCGAAGCGCTCTGCAACGTGGAAAACCGTTCAGTTGCCTGAGGATCTCCTCAACAAGGTAGATGGAATTGTGAAGATTAGAGAGTTGGGGTACGCTTCTAGAGGCGAGTTTGTCAGGGAAGCTGTGCGTTTAAGGGTTGAACAGATAGAGGAGAAATTGAAGAAGTAGGGCGTAGGTTCAAATCCCACCCCCCGCACCATAAATTCTGACCAAAAAAGAACCGTGATTCTGACTCCTTCTTGATAAAGCACTTATCAACACAGTTACGAAATTTTATTAATATTGCAGTAAGCAGAATTCCATTCTTAACCCAAGAATGTCCATTGTAAGGTTTACATTCTTCAGAGCTATAGACCACTCATGGTATACGCTACAGGTTTCCTTCAATAAAGTCCTTCAATTCTCCTCCAAACATAAGGTGAGAATCTTTGGTTAGAGAATTCTCAAGAGGCAACTTGTTCCAAAGCCGAGATACATCTATTATTGTCGCGCCACCCTGCTCAACGATCATATCCATGAAAGCACTCCAGGGTATATCTAATGATGACCAAACCATTTCTAAATAGGGTAAGTCCAAAAGCATTGCGCCATTAATCCGTGTATATTTAACTATATCTCCTTTTTTCCACTTTTCTTCATGGTCTTTGCACAAAAGTCGCACAAATACTAGCATCCGTTCCAATGGCAATTTCTTAGTGGTTTTCTCGAGATGTGCTGCGTCAACGATCCATGAACTCACTTTTGGCTTTCCGCAAACGCAACAACTGGCTTCTTTTTCGTTGATTCTCTTGACCAGAGCGCGAGCTCTCTCTCGTATTAATGCCATATTAGGGTTCTTTATAACCTTGTTAACATACACAGGGGCATATTTCTGCATTTCCTCTCTTTGTGTTATCCAATCATCCCCGTGCCTAACTAAACCCTTGAATTTCTGGATTTGAGGAAACATTCTTGTATTATAGAAGAAGAAAAATGGGGCAATTGAAGTACTGGATATGGCAAACTGTCCGATTTCTGCAAATAAATGTTCGACACCACCATCCACCGCAATTCTTTTCCTTAATTCCTCAGAAGTAAGCGGTTTAATCTCTCCAAGATCATTTAGGTCTACGGAAAAAATCGATTTAAATGATTTCTTGATTAATCCTTTTTCTACTACAAATATCATTCGTTTATCAGTAAGAACCAAGATGCCTTCCATGGCACGATATCTGACGGGTTTGAACGCGTCAATTATTTCCTCTTTTGCGTCCGTAAACGATGCTAACTTGAGCTTCATTAGCAAGTCTTCGGGAATAGAACTCACCAAAAACTATCATATGGTGAAAGCCCTTAAAACCTTTTTTTTAAATACCAAGATCTTATGTGTCTAGCGTCTAAACAAGAAAGCTTTTCTTTACAGGAAGCCCGCTACTATTGTGATGCCTAGGTTGAAAATATTCGAAGTCGGCAATCCTAAAAATATTCTCAAATCAGAAGACTTGGGTTAGGCATGGGGTGCAGATTCTTATATCCGCGCCAAGAGCGGCTTCTGAAACTGTCGATTGGGTTCTGGCCATAGACTTCAGCAGATAATTTGGCGGACATTAATGTCCGTGAAAATTTGGCGTGAGTTAACTGTTGTGGAAGCATTGTTGGGCTGCTCTGAGCGGCGCGGGCGAACTTTTTGTGACTATCCGATGAATAGCGTCGCCCAAGAGTCAACATTCCGCACTACTTCGCTTTTCCTTCTTAAGCCTTCCCTAGAGGTTCTTCAGAATGTCGTTGAAGGCTTCTGACACTTTCTCTCGAAGGCAAGATTCCTTTTCCACTATTCCAAACTAGCCTTCAGGTAAAAACTACATGTGTCTAGAATCATGATTGAGCGATTAAATTTTTGCAGTTTTTCCCTCAGAGCCCCTTAATCTTTAGTCGAAAGAGCAAATTGCACTTTTCACATCTACCGAGTTTGTCATGTTGTGATTCGTTATAGACTAATATTGCGCGGCATCTAGGGCATTCAGCAGTTTCAGGCCATGTAACGTCAAGGATAAGTTCTTTCTCTACAGCCTCCTTAAACTGTAACCGCATAAGCAAGTGACAGCCTCTACACCTCACAAGCCTACCATAGTCTTTCTCTGTATAGCTGAATTGAGTGTGACATTTAGGACACTTACCATAGTATTTGTTGTCAATGAAAACCATAGTCTCGTTTTCCACAGCAATTTCTTTAGGCTGCTCTTCTGGCTTTTCCTTAGAACCTAACTCTTTTATTATCTGATCTAGGCTTTCATTGACGTTTTTCCACACTGGGTTAGCATAAACGTCTTTCAGCTTTTCCCTACTAGCCTCTTCTTTCTTTCTGAACCTTTCTAAAGCGTCTGCTCCATAAAACTGCTCTATGGCTTTCCTGCATATCTGCTCTCCAGCCTTCAACGTGTCATCGTTCTTGAAAAGTGCGTTAGCCTCACACTTCCTATGACCATAAGTTTCAATGTACTGATAATCATATGAGGTTCTGCCAGAGCTAGTTTTAAGATTCTCAATCCACATTAAACCATACCGTTCTATATCATCCGCGTCTAAACCGAACCGTTCAATAGTCAAATCTTCTGGAGACCAGCCCGTGCCGCCTTCGCAATCGCTAAGGTTTTTTTTGAAAGTACGTGTAATCTTGAGTCCCGCTGGGTCGTGGTCGTAGAACAAAAGCAACACTGGTGTTAAACCGTTTCCTTCAGCCCTCTCACACAAGTTTGCGATGTGACCTCTCAGAAGAATCGGCGCCCATCCTTTGCTAGAAACTATAGGCACATGGTATTGATCGCATACTGGTTTGAAAAGGTTAATTAAATCGCCTTTCTCTACGCACATCATAACGTAATACTGCTCTCCAGTCCAATAGTCCGTAGTTTTACTGGGCAAATCGCGGAGCATAGTTTCAACATCTTCTTTTAATTCTGAGAGCTGCACATGTGGCTCAGACGCTACATGGATACCTTTAAAATGCCTAGTCTGGTCCTGATCCTCTGCTACGAAGTCAATAGGCAAGAAACCTAGCTTTCTACTGTCGTTTATGGCTTTTTGGCAAGCTGGAAACTCTCCTTTGTCAATTTTCCCTAAGCCCTCTAGCAAGTAACACCAGCCTCTAGAACTGTACTTTATTCTGCTAGTTTTTTGGCTTTCGATGTGCAGCACTTCGTTAGCGAAGCTCTCTAGCCTCTGCTCATAATTCAAATCGCCTATGCTACCATGTGGAACCCATGATAAAGGTCTGTCTGGAGGCGGCATACGATAGATTTTAGGCTGTTTCGGAATCGGTAGGATTTTGTCGAAGGCTTTTTCCATACTCACGCCGATACTTGTGTTTCTATTCATCCAAGCCACTCTTCCCATAGTTTAACCATTTTAGAACTGGACAAACTAAATGTGTTAAGACTGTTACGGGCATGTCCTTCGTAATGCCTACTCTGCCTAGACGGTATTTGATGTCGAAGATTCTAGAGAAAATATCTTCCATGCTAGCCATGAAATTGACGCATTGATACACCTTTAAGCCCTCTCCGTCATCATGTCTGTCGAAAACCGCTAATTCAATGAGATACGGAAATTCCACCTGACAAGTATCCGCACATTCTACTCTGAAAGCTGGAATCACAATATACCGTAGTCTTTTCCACTCCTGCCGTTCACGGACCTGCTCAAACGCTTTCTCTCCTATACAGCCTAGCACAGACGCTATGCTTCTTTTACTGACCGTTTTAGCCTTCAGCCTCATGAGACTGAAAAGCTCTGGAACCCTTTTTTGCGGTATGTCTCTGATAGGAGTAGCGGGGAAAAACTGCACGCTCTCAGAATCGTGATTAGACGCATTGAAATCTTGCAGAATTTCCCTAATAACATTCTTTCCTGTGAAGCCTCTGAAGAGAGCGATAAACTCTTTAAGTTGTGTTTCTGGTCTGGCTCTGAGAAAGTCGTTGAAGAGAGTTTCAAACTGTTTCGCTGTGTACCATAAAACGCTGGTTTCTTGTCTGATCTGTGTAGCCTTTTCACCGTAGCCAAAACTACAGTTTTCCGTTGCATCGGAATTTTTAATATGCAGACTGATTTGCCGGGTAGGATTCACTAGGCTAGTAGCGAAAACAATATCTTTCAATGCTGAAGGGCTACATAATTGAGAGTTAGTAGGCAACATCACAGTAAACGTAGTGTACTCCGTGTCTTTTCGCTTGGTGGCTAGTATCTCTGACTTTATGGTTTCTTTAACTCTATCGGGCTTCAGGGCTACGCTGTATCTGTTAGGGCCACTTTCAATAATGATGTCTGGAGGCGGTAGGCTGCTCTCTTCAGCTAGCGCATAGCCATATCCGAAAATGCACTTTAACGCGTTACCCAGGTAGCCTCTGCTCACTCTTAGAAATCCTCTCTTGCTGCTGGCCTTATTCTCAAAATTCAGAATCAGCTTAACATCTCCATAGGAAAGCCTCTTCTTACTGTTGTCACTAACTGACAGCTTAATGAAATCGGTTTCAGCGTCTATGTTTACCTCTAGCCTAGTAGCGTCCGTGTCTAAAGCGTTACACAACATCTCAGCCATAGCAAATTTCAACACTTCATTAGGCATGATGCCTGTTCTCTTTCTAAGCTCCTCTAAAACCACGAAGTCTAAGCCTCTCTTCGTTCCCGGTCTAATCACATTTTCTAAAGCTGTCATTTGCCTTCCCTCTTTTTCCTTCCAATTGTTGAACCGCACTCAGGACAGCATAAGACGGTAGATTCAACCATCAGCCTTCACCCTCGGCTTTGTTACCCAGGTAATAATCGTCTTCCATCACTCAGACACGCCCCCTTCTACACGGCATAATCAACCTTACCCCCATGACTACCCGGAACCGCAGGCCTCGAGAACCGATCTAACGTCTCGTTCAGCTTTTCCATCAACCGCTCGTTCCGTTCAACCCAATCAGGAAGCCACACGTCCACTTCAACAGCGTGCGGATGACTCCGATCCCCAAGCTTAATCCGAACACCATTACTCTCACCAAACAAGTCAACAACAAGCTTCGGAAGCCTCTGCTCAGTCTCAAAAACATAACTAGCCCCCTTAAACTGGACACCCGCAAGAATCTCCTTCATAACCCTAAAATCAAACACAAGCCCCGTGCCAAAAAACCCGTTACAAACAAGCTGATAGGCTTTGCCCAAATTAGCAGGCTTCCGTACAAACAAACTAACCCTACCAGTCTCAAACCATTGAAGTCTCCCTAAACGATCCTTCCACAGCAACCAACGATTCCTAGCCCTACTACGCACCCACCCCACCTCAACAGCCCTAACCCTATCAACACCACTAGGCACAAAACAACAACCACGCCAACCATGAAATGAACACTTTGAACCCCGTTCATTTTTATGGCTAGATTTCCACTCATAACGCAGCTTATTCATGTAATTCCGATAGTCAGCATAGGATAAGTCCATGAGTTTGCATAGGCTTTTGGCTGTCAGCAATGGGTTTTTGTCTAATAAATTAAAAACGCTTTGACGGATGCTGGTGATATAACCATTCTTACTGTTATAATTTTCAGTCAAGTCCTCAAGTCTCCAAAGCCCATTCTAAGCGCATGGGACACCCGCAAAACCTGCACCGTAAAAGTCTGCCAACGTCCACCTTTTCGTAATCGAACTGTTCTCCACATTTTGGACAATTTCCATAGTATTTGTTATCGACTAAGACCTCAACTTCTTTCTCTGGAGGGCAGACAGGTTCAGGCGCATGCTTTGGCTTTTTCACCGACCTCCTTCATCCCTTCTAACATCCTCGGTTTCTGTCCTCGGTATCCAAAATATCCAAGACTTTGTTGTCTTCTGACCGGCCACTTTGCCACTTAACGTGAGTTCAAGCAGTATGGCTCGTGCCGTGCCCCATCCCATGTTGAGGTGACGCGCAACGTACTCGATGGAGACTGGCATAGGCGTTTTCCCAAGCAAGTTTAATAGCTGAGTTTGAATCTCTGAATTGCATACTCCTTTAGACAATCTGCAGACTCCCTAAAGCCATATATATGGGGGAGGGCCTTCCACATTCTGAAGAAAATGTTCAAAATAACTGGTGGACCACGTGTCGCTGACGAAATATAGGGAAAGAATTGGGATCCCAAATGATGTTGATGATGATGTCGCCTTTAACATCTTCAAATCTGGAGGAGAAGTAATTATTTCGAAGGTCGTGGAAAGTGGCGTTGACCTTTGCCCCCATGAGTGGGAGGAGATAGAAGAGAAAAGGGAGATATCGCGCGGCTTAGGATGTAAGGTTTATAGGTGCATAAAGGGTTGCCTACGCTTTGTTTTCCACAGCAGATCATCTCTCGGTAAGTGGCTATGGGGCTACCGATCTTTCCCTAAGATCGCCGGAAAGCTTCCAACAGAGGGCTATTATAGTGATGATTGGTTCCACAGAAAGTTTGGCATGAACCCCCAGACGGTCAGTGATTACTACAAGTTGACGGAGGGGCTCGATATAGACGGCGCGCCAGCTTACATCAAGACCGACGAGGGAAGAGTATTTTTCTACCGCGATGACCCAAAGGAGACAGCTCCAACGAACAGCAAAAGAACAATATTAGACGACATATTGGCCCATCCTCTGACATGGTTTTTCCTGTTCGATGCCGCTATAGTGGGGGTTTGGATGGCCGTAAACTGGGATGAACTTTCTAGGTTGGCTCAAGAGGGGTGGAACAACCTCTGTAAGGGCTGGAACGATCTCTGGGGCCTGAACGCGCAGCAAGCGCCGGATCCCGTAGGCGACGTTGAGCACTCTCCAGGGAATCCCTTGGCGCCCACATATCCACTTGATACCAGGGGAGTTGGGAAGTTTGTTGGTCCGGATGGAATCATAGACAGATTATAGTAAACTTGAGTGTGGAAGTCATGGAGTTGGAGATTTGGCGACGGCTCCTATAGGCTTGGAGAGAAAGGCTACGTAAACATATGGGTGAAGAGCGATTCTTCCAGTCTCTGTGCTTCAGAAGTGGGGATTTGGTTCGATTGGATGCGCGCGTGCGTCTAACTCCCTATATATAAGGTATTAGGAAAACCAAAAGCAAACATGCGAAATAATCTTTATATTTCGTGGTCAAGTATATTAAGTTGGGGAAAAAATGAAAACTCCTCTAGATTGCCTCAAATCTAAGAAAACCGAAGATTATCCAAGCCCATTGAAGACATTGATAGAGATGAATAAAGAAAAGAAACTAAGTAAATCTAGGGAAAAACTTGTGAAATATATAAAACCTTAACTGGAGAAATACAATTGACACTCATAATAGGTACAAAATGCTGTGATGGTATTGTAATCGGGTCAGACAGGAAAATACAGCGTGGAGGAGAAACCTCGTATGCTAATAAAATTTTTGAATTTAATGTGGGTGGAAAGATTCTCTTCGCTGCTGAGGGTTTAACGGGGATAAGAGATGATTTCTTCTATCTTTTCAATTCAGCGATAGAAAGCCGTAGAGCTATAGATACGTTATATGAGGTCAAACTTCTGGTTGAGGATATCATAGCAAACCTTTCAGAACGATACGCAGAAAGAGTACAAGAGACGTCACCTGTAGGAGTCTTAATGGGCGGTCTTGAGAATCTCACTCAGGGACCAGCTCTGGTCTATTATGTTCATGGGGTAGGGTACGGTGAACAAGTTGCATTCAGGTGCAGTGGTCATGGAGGAGAGTATGCTTATTCCGTGGCAAAATTCCTTTGTGGTCCTCATATTTGCCAGAATCTTGAAACAAAAGAAGTTGCAAGAAGAATAGCGTACGCCATTTTATGGGTTTCAGAAGAAGTAGATAGCACTGTTGGTGGGCTCCCCTCCGTAGTAATGATGAAAAACAATGACCAGAACGTAAGTTACTTAGAGGATGAAGGTCTCAGAAAAATTGAAGAAACGGTTAAGGAGCACAGAAGAGACTTACCTAAAATGTTCGGTCTTTGTAATGAATGACATTTAGGTCAAAAGACCTAACAGTATCTGCCGAAAGAGCATGTTAGGGTACCGTCTGAATAGGCTTTGCCTTCTCAGCTTGTTTGTCCACGCTACAACTCATGTATAGTCGTTATTTATCTCGACGCACCCAGGGGAAAGAAGCGTTACTGGTGCCCCAAATGCAGGAAGGCGATTCCAGAAAAAGAGCTGAAGCAGGACGTTCATGTTCGGCTCGGTAGCCTAGACATGTCGATGGCTTCGAAGCTCAAGGCTCCCCACTGTCCCCGAAGGAACCACGCACGCACTTGAGGGAATGGATTCAACACTTGAATGAACCGCTTCTGGCAGCTACCACACTGCTCAAGCACTCCCAGCCAGGCTATGGCCACTATCCTGAAGTTCCGGTTGACACTGCACGCTTCGTTTAAATTGTCGATTAGAACCTTCTTCTCCCCCTGCATGGTTTTGACAAGTTCCTGTAACGCTATCGTCTGTGGATTCTGCTTTCTCGCTTGTCGAATCTTTTCCCATTCGCCTTTGATCTGAACCCGCTCATCTTCCTGCTTCCTTGACAAGCCATCAAGCTGGATCTCCTTCTCATGCAGTTTTTTCCTAGTTTCTTGAGCTTGGCGTAAAGTGTGTTCAGCTTCAACCAGGTCTTTAAGGCTTGCTTGTATGCCGTACTTCCTCTTCAAAATCACTGGCAAAATATTGCTTAACGCGTCCAGAGCGGGGTTGCTGACTTCTGGGTCAGGGTCCAGAGCTAGGAGCTCGATTTGGGAGGCGAATACTCTGGTTTTCTCCAGCCTCTCTTTCCGCGCTTCCTCTTCAACCTCACGCGCTCGGGATATCTCCTCGAAGGTAGGCGCGGCCTGCTGCTTAGGGCTTTCACCTTCAACGACCATAGCCGGGTTCGAATCCCTGTGTAGTGTGGGCCTCTTCTTTCGTGTGCGTCGCTTAGTCGCCTTCCTCGTGGAAGATATCCTCTCCTTCGTCGCCACATCAAGTTTCAAGCCCGCTTTCTCAACGAAGGTTTCCAAGGAACCGAATTTCCTGTAGAACCAAGGCGCCGAAATATTGCACTCCCGGCATAGTCTTCTGATGGGGGGAACCTGACCGTTCTGGGCGTAGAATTCCCTCGCGAAGTCTATGACCTTCTGCTCTTCTGGCGTTAACGTTATCGATGTTAACGTGGCGTTCACACCATCAAGTTTAACGCTTACTGCTTTTATCTCTTTTCCACGCCAACATCCTTACGTGCTCTCTGTTTTCTGCTCTCTTCATACACCTGAACCTAGAACATGCACTAGAAACTATTCCGTACAGTCACTCAGGGAAGATTTCGTGTGAGTTGGTAGGTGTCGGTTCTAGCTGGATGAACAGAAAGCACGTAGTAGTGAAGTTTAAGGGTTTTCGCAAGCTTGATGAGGCACTGAGGACCCGGGTTCAAATCCCGGCCGCCCATGAAATAGTCTTTAAAGGCTTGCGGGCCTCTACAGTCGCCTAGGGCTACTCGTCTGTTCCTTCATCCGTAGCCGGCACGTTCTTTTCCCAGTTTTCCAGTTTGTCGTCGATGTATTTTTGCATTCTCTGCGCTAGTTTCTCGAACGCCTGTGAATTCGGATTCATGATTGCTTCTTCAAGTCTTTCTTGGGCTGCTTTGAACTCCAAAAGCTGCTCTTTGAGCTCCTTGATTTCGCTGTCCTTGTTTCGTAGTTGCGCGGTGAGGTCTCTAAGATCGACAAAACCAGGGTCGAAAATTCTTAAAGCTTCATAGCCTTTTCTGTACTCTTCTCTGTGTTGTTCAACGT
>Ga0315280_10002128_pt1 | contig 32494 bp, 34 predicted proteins | sample YL17G06_40_MG_FD_203697 | JGI IMG/M metagenome (GOLD analysis project Ga0315280, IMG submission 203697) | Sediment microbial communities from Yellowstone Lake, YNP, Wyoming, USA - YL17G06_40 | ecosystem: Environmental > Aquatic > Freshwater > Lake > Sediment | place: USA: Wyoming | collected...
ATATCTCCTTATGTTCTAACGAGTTAAACGGAAATTACACTCCATTGTTATCGTCAGACATAGGGAGATTTCTTCTTAAAAATTCCTCACCTGAAAAAACTTTCAAAAAAATCGGGAAGTTTGAGAAGTCTTTACTTTTGCCTGGAGCTTCTTGCCATAAGCAGCATATTTCTCGCTCACCTGTTGCAGTATGACATCTGCCATTCGATTGAAAAGCTCCTTTGTTGTCTTCTCGATCAGAGCTTTGAAATCTGGGTCAATGCCCTCCATAAAAGTATATACCATTTCTCTCTGTGCAAGCGGTACTACAATTGCCTGCCCGCCATCGGTAATCGAGGCTGTGTCCGGCTTTGAACGCAACAAATGTCCAGCAGCCATTCCAAAGACCATAGTTTCAATTAGGATGGGAAAATGTTCTTTCTCGCCAAAACCAGCCACAACAATACCAGAAACCTGCCCCCTTTCTCGCAACCGCTCACCGGTTAGCAAATGAACCACCATATCTGTAATAAGACCTTCGGAGATTTTAGATATTGGTAGTTTCTCAAAGACCTTTTGCCGAACCTCCGCGATATCTTTTTCATACATTCGCCTTAGCACTGAGGCGATACGTGTAGACATCCCCTCAAGATTTTTGTACTTCTTCGTTTTACCAAGTTCTTCTCGCATTAAAGCGGTAAACATTTTCTTTATATCTGACTCGCTCAGCTCGTGACGGTTATCGTATTCTCTTTGAACCGCTTCCTCGAATCGTTTCCGAAGATGCGAGAAGAACCCTAACAATATATTGCGCACGTCATCCTTCTGTTTTTCTGCGGGGAACATCCTTGATGTTCTAAGGAACGAAATGAAGTTCTTTGAATAGTCAAAGAGTTTTGGGAAAGTTCTCCCTCCCAATTTAGTGCGGTAACATTTGATTATAATTTCCCATGGAACGCCCAAGAAAGCCGCACTACCGTAGACCATTATACCCACTGGTGCGCACTCGGAGAGTTGGAACAACTTATCCGCCGACGTATAGACTTTTCCCTCTTCTTGACCGATGGTTACCGCACTGTCAGCGGCTAGCGCCCCCATTGCTGTTTAGGACTACGACTTCTGCAGTCATAACAAGAACTCCCCTAAAACCACTTTAATCCACACTACATTCGCTCTTGTCTTCGGACATGTCATGTTTTTTACGATTTTACAGTTCTTGGCCAACAAACCCAAGGAAAAAACAGAGAAAAACTCAACAAAGTCATTGCGAAATTACAATTAATCAGCACTGTTACTGTTAGGGATAATCGAGTTCGGGGTGAGGTTTTTGTTTGCCTTTGGGTTTTTGAGCACGCCTGAACGTTACATTTAAGCCGGCAATATCGGGTTGAGTTGAGAGGCTGGGTGACTGCCGTTGCGCTCGGCGAAGAGGATGTTATAATCCTGGTTGCTTTTGAAAGGCGGGTCAAGATGGACAAGGTCAACCGATTCATCTTCGATATAGCGGCGGAGGATTTCCAAGTTATCGCCGTAATACAAAACGTTCTCTGCCATATCGCGCCTCTGTTTTATTCAAAGGGGAATCGCCCGTAATGTTCCTGTAAAGAAGCATTATACCGCAGGTTATTACGATTACAACCCCAGATAAAGACGTTCTGGGGCGGGGGCAAGTTTAATTTACGATTTTCGATTGAAAGAGAGATTGCTTCGCTCCTTCGACTCCCTCGACTTGGTTCGGCTCTTTCGACTATGCTCAAGACAAGTTTGCTCACCACAGGGCGCTCACTTCGACAAGCTCAGTGCAAGCGGGACAGGTGCGCACGGAACGACCCCCGGCGGATTTATCCTAAGAATTTCGAGCAGAGGTCTCCGAGGTAATGCGTTATAAATATGACGGCCGACGCGATGAGTAAATGCTCGGCCACCACAGGCCAGGCCTTGACTTTCTCTGCCCTTGCGATAAAGAAACTAAAGCCGCCGAGCAAGGAAAGGCCCCATAACACTCCTATAATGATGGCGGTCGAGAGCTTAAAAAGAAAAAGCGGAACGATAAAGGAAGAGGCAAAAAGAAACTTGGATAAAAAAGTGTAGATTGTGGATTCCCATATTTCTTTTGCTGTGTGCTTATTTTCCGATTCTTCGGAAATATGGATGCCGAGCGCATCCGAAAATGCGTCTGCTATGGCGATTGTTAATATGCCGCTGAGCACCGCGATTCTGGAATGGGTGCCGGAGTGCAGTCCTACCATCAGGCCGAGGGTTGTGATTGTTCCTGATGTTAAGCCGAAACTAAGTCCAGTTTTGAGCGATTCTTTCATTTTACAATTTCAAATTTGAAATTTGAGATTTTGGGTTCTGCGCCTCCGGCGATGTTTTGGAGAATTTTATAAGGTCAGGGGAAAGTATACCTCCGGAAATAATCATCTTGAATGCCTCTTCGACTGTCATGGTGGTCTCTATGACCTCTTCAGCCGGGATGAGCTCAAAGAAGCCGGTGGTAGGATTTGGCGTGGTGGGTATCATTACCTTGCAGAATTTTTTTCCTGAGGAATCCTCGATGTAACCGGTCAGGAAACCAACCGCCTTAAAGCCGGGTCTGGGAAACTCCACCAGGACGACTGATTTAAGTGCGGTGCGATCGGGGAGCGATACGGCCTGAGCGACTTGTTTGGTGGCCGTGTAGATTGTTCGCGCCAGAGGAATTTTCATTAGAAGTGTTTCGCCGGCCCTTATTAGACGCTTACCGACAACAAACTGGCCGATTGCGCCGATAAGATAGAGCAAAGCAAGAAGAACCACGATTGAACATACCGACACAGAGATAGAGATGTAAATGTCCGGGATGGACTCGATGAGAGGAACATTTGACAGCTTTGAAGGGATGTAGGTTATTATAGGGCGCAGAAAACCGGCTAACCACTGAAAGAGCCATCGCATCACCAGCAGCGTCACGCCAAAGGGCATAAGCAAAAGTATTCCCGACAGCAAGCGTCTGCGAAGGTTGCTTTTCAGTCTTGCTCGCACCGAACGTTTATGAGGGTCCATAATCAGCTTTCCCGTTCATTTTCCCGGCCCGGCAAATACATCCTGGCGGATTGTAAATCGCAAATCGAAAATTGCAAATCAAAAAATTACCTTTTATAGGTCCTGACAAATCCGTCAACCTGGCGCCGGACGGGGGCGTTCTGCTGGGTTTGCAGGCAAATCAAATCCGGCCTTAGTTTTTGCTTAACCGACCCGAAACTTATGCCGATACACGAGTTAAAGCATACAAAGGGGTATTAAAATTGGAAAGGGAGACTTAAAATGGGGATTCAGAATTGGTCTGAAGATGTCATTCTGGTTGATTTGCCTCAGGAACCGGAAATAGGCGATGAGCTGGCGACCGTCACCGATATGGTGCGGGACCGGGGTAACTGTGATGTGGTAATTGATTTTTCGAGCGTTGACATTGTAACGTCCTCAAGCCTTGCGAAGCTGCTGAAGCTGCGCAAGCTGTTAGTTGATTGCGGGCATCGTCTGGTTTTTTGCAATGTTGCACCCGCAACCAGGGGCATTTTTACAGTGACCGGCCTTGACGGAATTTTTGAATTTGTTGATGACAAATTTGTTGCATTAGCAAGTCTCCAGGTGGTCAGCTAACCAGGAAGACCAAACAAGAAGCGTTACAGCCGGGAACATTGAATTTTCGATTTACGGTTTACGATTTACGATTTATAATCGACATACGGCAATCGGAAATCGGCAATGGAGTTTGTTCCTGTTGAGCCGGCTACGAAGATCGCGGATGGGGCGGTGTTCGTAATCTGCTCGCGGGCTTTTTGTAAGAGTGGGAAAAGATTAGATGGACCAAGAAACTCTGCAGCAGGTCGAGCAGATAATAGACTACAGATTTTCCGACAGCAGTCTTTTGGCCAGGGCGTTAACTCATTCCTCCACGGTCAGCGACCGTCTCTTGAGTAATGAACGGCTGGAATTCCTCGGTGATGCCATTTTAGCGCTTGTTATTTGTCAGGCGCTGTTTGAGCGGTTCACGGGTCATCTCGAGGGCGACCTTACAAAAATGAAGAGCATGCTTGTTTCTCGAGAGGCGTGTGCTCGAATGTCGCGGCAGATGGGTCTGCAAAAATTCCTGAAGGTAGGCAAGGGTATGACTGCAAACCGCGCTTTATCGGGCTCCCTTGCTGCCGGTGTATTAGAGGCCGTCGTCGGCGCAATTTATATTGACGGCGGATTAGATGCTGCCCGCAGCTTTATTCTAAGGACCTTTGCTTCATTAATCGACCTGGCCCAAGGAGAACAAGCTCAGGGCAATTTCAAATCCTTATTGCAGCAATATGCCCAGGAGCAGTTTAATGCCGCACCCGTCTATGTATTGCTTGACGAGCAGGGACCCGACCACGACAAATGTTTTGAGCTGGAGGTGGTTGTCGGAGAGCGACATTTCCCAAGCGCGTGGGGGACAAATAAAAAAGAAGCGGAGCAAAAAGCTGCCTTCAACGCCCTTGTGGAATTAGGTGTAATTGAAAAGATTTCCCGGGAAACTGAAAACTAAAAACTCAAAACTAAAAACTATTGAGGAGGTGGGCGTCCCGCCTTTGGTGGGGCAATCACTCTGTAATCAGCCACGCCAAAACGCACAGGACCAATGCGGTCACAATCATAAAGACGATAATCGAGCCAAATAAAAGCACTGCCTCTTTCAAAAAAGGGCCTAATTTAATTGTGGGTACCTTTGTTGCTTTATAAACGACGGCTATTGCAGCCACTAACGGCAGCAGCCAGAGCATAGACTGCGGGTTTGTACTGATATTTTCGGGCGAGGTGAAGGTGGCTATTACGAAAGCAACTGCTGACATTTTAGTCCCCCCCTGTCTGTGTTCTATGAAGATGAGCGAGATAAACAGCATTGACGATGCACAAAAGGTTGAGCAGGCCTGTGATGCTGGTGTATATCTGTCCTATTTCGTTTGGCCTGCCATAAACGGGATAGTTTCCTGTTGCGGTCAAAGGGTCCAGAGCAGCCACTATCGGTGAATTCATAATCTGCGCCACATACCACGGCTTAGCGTTAACACGGTCAATCACGCCGATTGAGCCGGCATATAACCCTACGCAGAAAGTGGTGACGATAGCTACGAATATAATTATTGCACGTTTTTTTTCATTGAGAATGAAATGTCCTCCCCCTGGTACAAGCCAGGCCAGCAGTCCGACAATCAGTAAAAATAAAATGTGGTTTTGTTTCGACAGCTTAATCATTACGATGGTCCCTCGGATTCTGCCGGCGCATTGGCATCTGCCGGTTCTTTACCTTCGCTGACCTGTCTGAAGTTCATACGTTTTAATATGTTTTCAGGGCTAAAGTGCACCACCGCCAGACTTTCAGCTTGAGTTTGGTCTTCTCTGAATAACTGCCTCGCCTTGATTTTTTCGTATTCTTCCTGGTAAAGGCGATTAACCGAAAGACTTTTCAGACAATAAAAGCTCATATCCGGCTTGAATTCCATAATTAATGGCAGGGCAGCGGGGGTGTTGCTGTCCGGCGGCACGAGCGAGTAAAGCTGATTAATGAACTGGGCTTGTTTTTTACCCTCAATTGCTATTAAGCCGGCCATCGGCGAACCCGCACTTTGCACAGCTAATGTCTGTAATACTGCGCCTGATATTCTTCGCCGATTTGGAAAACTTTGCAGCTCGAACACATTTGGCTCAGCTTCGTTTTCTGGAGAGCGCTGTTGGTAGAGTTCGTTGAATTTATCCACAGCGACATCCCAGCCGTCCTTTGCCGCCAGGCTGATGAACTCTTCGGCCTTGCTTTTTGTGGTATCCATTGCCGCAAGTTTCTTCAAATCTTCGGCCACTTTTTCTTTTACCGAGTAGATATACCTGGTTTCTGAGCGTGGCAGATTGGGGTCTGCTTCATTTGGTTCCCGGCTGGTTTTGAGGTCAAATGTCTTGGTGCTGAAGGTTTGATTTATGCTTTCCGGCTCGGAGGCCTTGACTGCTTTAATTACGCGGGCAAGGACCATTATCCGTCCGGAGAGGTCTTTGAGCATCTGCCCGAACAGGTCTGTAACCGGTCCGATATTTTCATACAATCTCGGCTTTGGAACATCGAAAGGTCCCAGCTCGCTGGCTGCCAGCTCATCAATCGCGAATACTACCTGCGTCAATCTCACCGCGCCATATCCGTAGCCCTGCAGGTACAGGTTTGCCAGATATTTATCCATTTGCATATCGGCAGCGCTGAGCAGACCGGTCTGACCTGTATATACCCTGATTTTGTGTTTTTCAGTTAATTGCCCGGCGGCAGCCTTATAATCGCCGGCCATCTGTTTGAACTGCTCGGTACTGGCGGTCGCAATCTCGGTGTCGGTATCTTTCCAATGGGCCTCGGTGAGCGTCTTGGCCTCCTCGAGTATCTTTTCTGCCTTGGAAATTATTTTGTTCTGCAGAAGCTGTTTTGAAATGATATTTGCGACCTCGGCGTAGCTTTTGGTTTGTTTAACAGGTGACGAATTGGGGTCATTCGGGTCGGAAGGCACCTCTTCAGTGAATAGTTGCTCTCTATTTTTTTGGTAGTATTCTTCGGTCTCTTCTTGCGTGGGCGGCACAACCTTCGGCGAGACATCATCGAGCTTGAGGGCAATGTATTCAAGCTGGACCCTGTTGGGCAGTTTATATCCGAAGCCGCAAGGGTTTTCCTCTGTTACGGTGCCGGGGAAGAATTTCTTATGCTTCTCGAAGTGCTCCAGCATCTTTTCTTCGCTCGGTGGCGAGTGAGTTTTAGCAAACACAGCCGAATCAAATTTTACAAATTCAACGTCAATCACCTCGTTCTCCCAGCTTGCTGCGTGCATTATCTGCGAGATGGTGACATCTTCGCTTGAGCAGACCATCTGGGCGTAATGAAATACTGCCAGCAATTTGCCGAAGGTTGTCAGCAGCAGCTCCTCGGAAATTCCGTGTTGATTTACCATTGCTCCTACCAGTTGTGAATATGATTGGCCGTTGAATAGCTGTGGTACCGCTCGCCCCAGGAGGCCGCCGACATCCTCATTTGGTATCCTCAGGCCGATTTGCTGCACTTCGTTATTCAGCAGCAACCAGTATATATGGCTTGGCATCGAGCGCTTATAAATATCGCTGATTTGTTTGTCGCTGATTCTGTAGTCGTTTGTTCTTATCGCCTGTCTTATATGGTTGATTAATGCAGGCGAAGCCCTGCGCTCGGAGAACAATAATTCGCCTAAGAGGATGCCTCGTAAGTCCTGGGCCCTGAGCAGACCATCTGCGCGGAGCATCTTGAGGATTTCCAGTTCTTGCCGGGCCGCTGCTAAGTCATCGTTTGTGATTTTCGAATTGTCCAGAAAGTAAGCGAATGTCCGGCGTCTTGTTCTTCCTCGGCCGACCCATTGCAGGTAATCACTGCCTATAAAGCCGAACATTATGACGATGACGACGATGGCCATCACTTTCTTGTTATTTTTTCGCAACCATTTGACTAAATTCATAGCCAAGCTCCGAATTCACTGTCGAGTTTAGAAAGCTAAAGTATAAGCAAGTCCACAGGGATTGCAAGAAAAATAGACTGCTGATATTTTCGATTTACAATCCATTCTTCTCTTTGTAATCCATTGTGGGATAGCTTAATTAGTTTGAAATTTCGCAGGTGTGTTTTTATGATAAGAGCCGATACGATGAGCAGGCAAAAGACATATCGGAAATCAACGGCAGCGTTCCGCAAGGCCTGTAAGTATTTGCCGGGCGGAGTCAACTCGCCGGTAAGGGCTTTTGGCGGCATCCGTCCCTGGTGGACCGCCCCGCTTTTCATTGCTGCTGCAAAAGGCTCAAAAATATATGATATTGACGGCAACCAGTTCATTGACTATGTCAACTCATGGGGGGCGATAATACTCGGACACGCCCATCCTGCGGTGATAAAGGCTATCTGCGAAGCAGCCCAAAAAGGGACATCCTTCGGAGCACCGACACTGGCTGAGACCGCTCTGGCACAGAAGATAAGCGCTGCTTTTGATTCTATAGAGAAAGTTCGGCTTGTAAGCAGCGGCACCGAGGCGGTGATGACCGCTATGCGGCTGGCCCGTGCGTACACTAAGAAAGATTTAATAATCAAAATGGCCGGCTGTTACCATGGCCACAGCGATTCATTGCTGGTTGCTGCCGGTTCAGGCGTCGCTGAAGCTGCTATAGCATCGAGCGCAGGAGTTCCCGACTCGATTGCCAGGCTGACCATAGTGATTCCATATAACGACATCGGGGCAGCAAAGACGGCCTTTAGAATGTATAAACGGAGAATTGCAGCAGTTCTGGTTGAGCCCGTGGCAGCCAATATGGGGGTTGTGCCGCCGCTTTGTGGGTACCTGCAGATGCTTCGGGGATTGTGCGACCAGGAAGGTGTGCTCTTGATATTTGATGAGGTAATAACTGGTTTTCGACTTTGCGCCGGCGGGGCACAGAAGCTTTTCGGTGTAAAAGCTGATATTACCTGTCTTGGTAAAATTGTAGGAGGAGGCCTGCCCGCAGCGGCAGTTGGTGGTCAGGCGGATATTATGGATATGCTCGCGCCGACGGGGCCGGTTTATCAGGCCGGCACCCTTAGCGGCAATCCGCTCGCAACTGCCGCAGCCAACGCAACACTGGATGTACTAACGAGCAAGGATTGTTACGGGAAACTGGAAACTTCAGCGGCTTTGCTGGAAGCCGGCCTGGTCGATGCTGCCAGAGAGGCCGATGTCGCTGTTACGATTAACCGTGTCGGCTCGATTATGAGCTGCTTTTTTACTGATAGACCCGTCCTGAACTTTGCCGATGTGCAGGCAACCGATAATGATAGTTTCAAGAAATTCGCTGCTGCGATGCTAAAGCACGGAATCTATCTTGCCCCGAGTGCTTACGAGGCGATGTTTGTGTCACTGGCTCATAGCAAAAAAGATATTGAAAAGACAATTGAGGCCGCAAGAAACAGCTTCCGCAAGGCCCGTCGTTCGTGAAGCGTGAAACGTCGTTCGAAGTGCGAAATATGGAGCTGGACATTAAATGAGAAATCGTTTCAGTGCGATTTTATTAGCGGTAATTTGCATCGGTTGTGCACAGGCAAAAAATACGGCAGGTACCGCTGCGGGGAAAAGGCGCGATATAGCAGATACTCTGGGGGTGACGCACGTTGCGGGCAGATATTGTTTGACAGACAAAGATTTTCTAAATGAAGGCGCCGACCAGATTCTGTCCTTAGGGTCGCGGGTAATCAAGGTCTGGTTTTACGGCAAAAGGCACGAGCATCCTCAGTCGGTGTATCCCTACAACTCGGATTGGCCGAGGGTTGAGAGTCTGGTTGAAGGGGCTAAAGTGCCATATTTTCAGAAACTATTCGATAAACCTTTTACCACCTATATCCTGGTGGTGACAGCAATGGGGCGGCCGGACGATTATTGGCGAAATGGTATCACGGAGCAGCAGAAACAGGATGAGCAGCGACAGTTTTATGGGCTGGCTAAATATCTGCTGGAAACGTATAAGGGAAAGGGCAAGACGTTTGTTTTGCAGCACTGGGAAGGCGACTGGATGATACGCGGCAGCGTTGATGCGAAGATTGAACCGACACCAACTGCGATTAAGGCAATGACGGAGTGGCTTAATGCCCGGCAGGCGGGTGTAAATCGAGCCAGAAGCGAGGTAGGCCAGGATGGGGTGAGGGTGTATCACGCCGCCGAGGTGAACCGTGTCGTTGGTTCGATGAAGGATGGCAGGCGCAATGTGGTGAATGCGGTTTTGCCGCATACCCGGCTCGATTTAGTCTCCTACTCAGCGTGGGATTCGGCGCTGGAGCATTACGACAGTCCCCGGGTATTCCGCGAAGCGCTTGATTTTATAGCTGCCAATATGGCGGATAGCGCCGATTTCGGTGATAGAAATGTTTACGTAGGCGAGTTCGGGATGCCGGAGAATTTGTATTCTATCGAGCAAATCAAAAAGGCGATTCCAAACGCTGTGGAGACGGCGCTGGATTGGGGATGTCCTTACATCGTTTACTGGCAACTGTACTGTAATGAATTAAAGGACGGCAAGCAGCAGCCGCCGGTGCGAAGTAACGATGCCGTGCGGGGTTTTTGGCTTATAAGGCCGGATGGCTCCAAAAACTGGGTGTGGGAGTATTTTTACCGGTTATTAAATTCGCACGACAAAGTGGGCATACAGTACAATGGACATAATAACTGTTTATCGTTTCCCGGAGTTATTTTGAGCGGAAATAATTTCTTGCATTTATAGCGGCGATAAACCAGAATAATTAGCAGATAGTTTATAGCGGCTCGGGGAAAGTTAAAACCCAAAACCCAAAACCCAAAACTAAAAACTGATGAAGGAGATTCAAAATGAATCAAAACCAGACGGGTAAGAGCGATTTACTGGATACCACCGACTGGCTCGAAGCGGTCGGCGTGTTTAGAGGATGGAAAAACTTTTTGTTTGTAGTGATGGCACTTTGCCTGCTTTTGGTGCAGGTGTCGTTCTGGCTTGTCAATACCGGCTATATTAAGATTGATGAGCAGGCCAAGACCGACAAACCTGCCGTTGCTGATAGTAATACGGTAGCAACGGTGGCAGAGGCAAACGAAGGGTTCAAAGGGACAGCTCAACCGCCGGGGCACGCGTTGTTTGACGTAAGGTTTAAGCACCTGGCCTGGCTGATCAGCTTCGTCAACTCTGTGCTCGTATTGGCGGCTGCACTTTACTGCCTGATGATGCTTTTCAGCTTAAAGATATCGCTGGTAGGCAGACTGGGCGGAATAAATCATATCAGCCGGGCATTTATCCTGTCGCTGGTGATGTTGATACTGCTGCTGCCCTGGCAGAGGGTATTTGGCTGTGTGGTTGTGGGAGCTATATATACGCCGTGCGAGCTGGTGAAGTGTTGCGGTCCCGGCGCGACAGGATGCAGCGGGATATTCGGCACCATCCTTTTCTATCTGCGGTTCAGCGGATACTGGCTGTTGATAGTGTTGTTGCTTATCCTCTCGCAGCTTCGCAGTGCCCGGTGGACAAAGGCCATTCTTCGCCGACTTGAGGTGATATAACCAGCGTGATTCGTCCCTCGTAGTTCGCACGACGAAATACGAGCGTTATCGGGTTAGGCGAATTATCAAGTCCTGTTGAGCGGGGTATTGTTCTATAAGCATTTCCCTGCTTGCCGGTTCAAAGTCGGCGAATTCAAAACCCGGTGCGACGGTCGTTCCCATTAAGGCGAATTTACCGCGAGGGTTGAGAAAACAGCCCTGCCAGGTGCCCTGCGGCACTATCACTTGAACACGGTGGCCATTGAAAATGTCCTGTCCTAAGGTGGCGACTTCGCTGGAACCATCCGGATGGAGCTGGAGCATTGTCACCGGGCTGCCTGAGTAAAAATGGAATATCTCATCGCTTTTGACTCTGTGCGGGGCGGAGAATGTGCCGGGTGTGAGCAGATAAAGAATAGCTGTGCAGAAATTTCTATCGCCGGTGTATCTGGCGGGCAGACTGGCGCGAGCATTTTTCTCCCGGCAGCGATAAGTCTCAATATAAAAGCCGCCCTCATTCGGCATCGGCTTCATCCCGAAAAACTCAATTATTTGCTGGGCGGTGGTCATATCAAACTATTCCATAATTTAGAAAAGATTCTGATGTGAATGATACCGTGTATGAGGGTGATGTCAAGATGGCCCCTTGCAAGCGGGCGCAGGACTTTTGTGGCAGTTCTGGATAGGAGATGTCATCAATTAATTCTCGTACGGGCAGCAGTTTATTGCTATCGGGCTTTACAGGAAAAAGTTTCTGGATATACTTATTTTTTGCTATGGTAGAAATTGATAAGAACTCAGTTGGTATTGTACAGACAAAGACGGTAAGGGTAGTAGAGCATCAGTACCCTCTGGAGCTGGAGTGCGGCAAAAAATTGGCTCCGATTGACGTCTCTTACGAGACATACGGACAGCTTAACCAGGCCGGCGATAACGCCATTTTGATTTGCCACGCTCTTAGCGGCAATGCTCACGTTGCCGGCTACAATAGTCCCGACGATAGAAAACCGGGCTGGTGGGACTGTATGGTTGGGCCGGGCAAGGGCATCGACACAAATAAGTTCTTTGTTATATGCTCAAACTTTCTCGGCGGCTGCAGCGGAACCACGGGGCCGTCCTCGATTAATCCTGCAACGGGTAAGCCCTACGGCCTGGACTTCCCGATTATCACCGTTGCCGATATGGTCAGGGTACAGAAGCTGCTGCTGGATAAGCTCGGGATAAAACGGCTTTTGGCGGTGGTCGGCGGTTCGATTGGGGGAATGCAGGTCTTGCAGTGGGCAATTGCGTATCCGGATTTTGTCAAAGGGGCGATACCGATTGCCACAACCAGCCATCTTGGGGCGCAGTCGGTTGCATTTGATGCGGTAGGCCGAAACGCAATATTGGCGGACCCGAATTTTGACTGCGGACAATACCACGGCAAAGAGGGACCGGACAGGGGCCTTGCGATTGCGCGAATGATAGGGCATATAACTTATCTTTCCGAACAGGGTATGCGCGAGAAGTTCGGACGCAGACTGAGAGGTTCCGACCAGTATAGTTACGACTTCAATTCCGAGTTCGCCGTCGAGACGTATCTGGACTATAAGGGTCAAACCTTCGTGGAAAGATTCGATGCCGACAGTTACCTTTACATAACCAAGGCAGCGGATTATTTCGACCTGCAAAAAGACTTCGGGTCACTTAACAAGGCTTTTGCAAACATCAAATCTCGGTTCCTTATAGTCAGTTTCACCAGCGACTGGCTTTTTACACCTGCGCAGTCCGAGGCGATGGTCAGCGCTCTGGTTGCAAACGGCAAAGACGTTAGTTTTTGTAATATTGAATCTTCGTATGGCCACGACGCATTTCTGTTAGAGATGGAAACGCTCAGTTCATTTATTTCCGGATTTCTGGAGGCAACGCATCGGCCGGGGGTGAAAAACGGAAAGGCAAAACGAAAAAGCGGCACATCGGATGCTGCATACCGGATAAATAATATCGAGCAGGCACATCGAACACGTGTTGATTACGAGCTGATTGAATCGCTTATCGAGCCGAACAGCACGGTTCTGGATATCGGCTGCGGCGACGGAGAGTTATTGGCAAACCTCACTGTGGACAGAGGCATAAAAGGTAAGGGCATCGAGCTCCAGCAGGACCTGGTCCTGGCCTGTGTGAATCGCGGGCTATCAAGCATCCAGCATGATGTTGAGCGCGGCCTGGAAAGCTACGCTGCTAAAAGCTTCGATTATGTAATACTGTCGCAGACGGTACAGACGATTAAAAATCCTGAAAAGGTTTTCAAGGAATTGCTGCGGGTAGGTAAGAAGGTAATCGTGAGCTTTCCGAACTTCGCTCATTGGCGGTGCAGAGCGCAGTTATTACTCTTCGGTAAAGCTCCGGTAACCAAGCAGTTGCCTTTTGCGTGGTATGACCCGCCGAATATACACTTTCTCTCGCTGAAAGATTTTGACCGGTTTTGCAAAAAGTTAGGCGTCAAAATAGAAAAGACAATACCGCTGATTAAAACGCGCTTTAGCCCGGTAAGATTCGCACCCAATCTGTTTGCCGAGCAGGTAATCTACGTAACCAGCAAAGAATAACGCAAGAACAGAATGATATTTGAAATCGCGTAGGTATTTTTCGCTTACGACTTGTGTATTTCTGCAGGCACTTCCAGGCCATGCTCAGCCATTAGTCTGGCGTTCGACATAATTTCCTTTGCGTCACCATCGGCGACAATACGGCCTTTGTCGAGCAGGATGACTCTATCGGCAAGAGCGGCTGCAAGATTCATATTGCAGGTCGCTATTATCAGGGTCTGAGCCAGGCCGCGGAGCAGTTTTATAAGATTGCTGCGATTTCTTGGGTCGAGACTGCCGTCAGGTTCGTCGAGCGTGATTATCTTCGGCGACATAGAAAGTATAGTCGCAATCGCGGCGGCGCGTTTTTGCCCGGCTGAGAGATGATGAGGGGCTTTGTCGGCCATTTCCGAAAGCCCTGCGGTCTGCAGCGCATCAGTGACACATTTTTTTACCTGTTCGGCTTCAAGACCCATATTGAGCGGGCCAAACGCCACGTCATCAAACAGGGTCGGCATAAACAACTGGTCGTCGGGATTTTCCAGACAGGAGCCTAAAGAAGCGCGGATTTTTTTCGTATTTTCTCTGTTGATTTGCAGACCGTCAATCAGCACTTTTCCTGTCCCTTTTACAAAGCCGGCCATTGCAAGCAGCAGCGTTGATTTGCCTGCACCGTTGGGGCCTATCAGTGCAACTCTCTGGCCGTGCTCAATACTTATAGTTATCTCACTGAGTGCGATGGTGCCGTCAGAATATCTGTATGAAAAATTCTCTATTTCAATCGCCTTCGGCATTGAAGCTTTCTTATTGTAAAAACGGTCTTACGAAAAAATGTAATCCAAGAACGAAGAATGCTGCGGCAAAGATAAAGATATAGTCCGCCGGGCGAATCTTCAGCTTAGAAATGGTGCGCCAGGTGCCGTTAAAGCCGCGGGCCTGCATAGCAATGTTTGTTCGCTCTGCGGTGTCAATGCTGCGGACAAACAGCGAGCCGAGCATAGCGGCCGCGGTCCTTAATTCCGCTTTGAATCCGAGATTACGCAGTTTCCTGCCGGCCCTGGCCTGCAATATGTGATGGGCCCTGTCGATAAGAACAAATATGTACCGGTATAAAAATCCAAGCTGAATAGTCAATAATTTCGGCAGGCCCAGATGCTGCAGACCGGCCAGCAAATCGCTGAACCGGGTAGTAGAAACCAGAGCTATCAGGGCCAGCATTGTAACGACAAACTTTCCAAGAATGGCAAAACAACGAAGCCAGCCGACCGAGGTCTGCCATGCAAACGGGCCGAAAGCCACAGTTACAGGGGTTTTATCGTATAAAGGGCCGCTCAACGCCAGAATCAGAACAAAGGGGCTGACCAGCAGTATGTGCCGCAAGGCAAACTTCAGCGGAATCCTGCCCAATACCAGTATTGCGAACGGCCCAACGGCGTAACAGGTCAGAATACTAAATGAAGTCCTCGGCAAAGAGATGACTATAGCGGTAAAGACAAGCACAACAATAAACTTTACCCGGCTGTCAAGCTGATGTGCCGGTGAATCCTGATAAGCAAATTTGTCTATGTGTGCATGGTGCATATTATGCCTCGCGTTGCGTAATGCGTATATTTAGCCCCCGGTTTTACCGGGGGTTCCAGATTAGGAGCCGAGCAGCCAGCCAGATGAAGAACATCGTTATTGCGGAGCCGAGCACGCCTGCGAAACTGGTCCAGCCGGACGAAACATTCACATCGACCTTCTCGGTTTGGCCGAGCGGCGAAATTCTTCGGGAATAGTCCGGCAGCGGAGCATATTTTTTCTGGAAATTATCCACAGCGGTAACCCGGGAATCTTCGTTGGATACAACGGTCTCGAAGTCCGGCTGGTCGGGTCTTTCGGTGTAACTCCACTCCAGACCATCCGGCAGGCCGGACGCAACTAAAGAAAGCCCCCCACCAATAATGACGGTAAAGACCACCAGCGTTGCCAGAACTGCTTTTCTGCTTAACCTGACTTTGCCCGGCAGAGAATCCGCAACGATATCGGGTCTTACCTGCTGCAGGTATCCCAATACGGCCACAGTAACCAGGCCTTCGAGAATACCGACCAAAAAATGGACTCCAATCATCGTTATTAAAAAAGTTGAAAACGGAATTCTCAACACGCCCGACAGCGTTGTCTGGAGCGGAACAAGTATTGCGCCTGCTTCCACTGCAATCATACAAGCCAGCATAGTGCCAATATATATTCGCAGACTGCCAAGCCGGCCGGCTGTAACGGCTCTGTATAAAAAGTAACCGAGATAACTCGGCACAAGAGCCATATTGATAATGTTGCATCCGAGAGCCAGCAGACCGCCGTCCTGAAAGATAAGGCACTGAATAATTACCACCGAGGACATAACTATCGCCGCCAGATGCGGACCTAATATAACGGCCAGCAGGACTGCTCCAACAAGATGGCCGCTCGTTCCCGGCATTGCAGGGAGCTGGAAATTCACCATTTGCGCGGCAAAAATAAACGCCCCCAGAATACCCATAAGAGCAAGTTTGTCTGAAGTGATAATTCGCTTGGCCTTTCTGCAGACAAAGCCCAGACCGACGGCGGCTATCCCCAGTGCACCGCCTGCAACCGGCACCGACAGTAATTCATTGGCCATGTGCATAGCAAAATCCTCCAAATTATATTCTTAGCTGACGTTGTTGTGTTTTTTTGCCTAACTGGGACTATTCTACGGGGGCTACACAATAAATGTAAATAAGTGGTTCGGTCCCGATGTTCTTAATGTTGTGGACCGTCTGCGGTGGTATGTAGCAAACCCTGCCCTGGCCAACTTCAAAGGCGGTTTCTTCTTCGCCGATTAGGGCCGTCCCTTTACCTGACAGGAAGACGAGCATTTCCTCGTGGGCTTTGGTACTGTGCTGGCCACAGGTCTCGCCGGGCGTTAAATACACTCTGCCTGAGCGCATCCCGCGTGTTTGTGGCTTGCCTGTCAAAAGCGGTTGATACTCAGGTTGGGGGTTTAAGCTCATTGAGAGAAATTGCTTCGAACCCATAGTTGAAGCGAGGTTTTGGATGCCGCAACCAATAAAAAATATACTTGTTGTGAAACACACAAAGACCACCGCAACAACTGTTCCTTTTACTCGCATAGTATCCACAGTTAACTCCTTTCACTTATAAAGTAACATTCTTGTTTACGGTTTGCCCTCGAATGAACCAATTTGTGTGCCATTCTTTAATCGCATTCTTACGATAAAACCCCTGCGCTGCTCCGACGTGAACCACAGCTCTTTCGGCACAGGGTATCTGTTTTCGAAGCCCAATTTCCCTTTGAGCCACTCCTCGCTGAATCTTGGTCCCAGACTAAAAACAACCCAGGTCACCGGCGACGTCAACGTGATGGGGCAGGTGTCATTCGGGTACCACTTGCCTCTGTCCGGGTCAATACTGCTATTCGAGGGAAAGCCATCCGGTATCCAAAGCTTGGCTTTTATCCACTTGTCAATGATGTCTCTATCCTTGATTACTTCGCCCAAGCTTCGGTATTTATAAGTGCGTCCTCGATTGTATCGGTCCTCCATAATCGTTGACATAGGGTCATCACTCGGCGCCGAGGGCAGATACCTGCCGGTCGCCAAAACCTTCGGAAGCTGATACAAGTGGTCGGTCAACCTGCCGCTGATGCAGTCTTCCTGTGTGGGAGGAAACTTCTGATTGTCTTCAAAGTAGATTTCCAGGGCCAGACCAATCTGGCGAAGCTCCGCATTAACCACAGTGATTTTGGTCTGTTCTCTCGCTCGCGACAGCGAGGGTATCAGTATTCCCATCATAACCCCTATGATGGAGATAACAACCAACAGTTCAATTAGAGTGAATCCCTTTTTCACCGGTGTAACAATCATATTATTCGCTACAACCGCTCAGGCCTGCTGCCTGCTGGAGCCAATTCTCTGCCAGCTCGGCAAAGTCATAAAAATCAACTACGTAGTCTGTGTTGATATCGCCCGGCAAATTTCCTCTCTTGTGTCCGCGGTCGGTTAATACCAGGCCATTCCCGTCGTAATTGGGCACCCAAAGCCGGTATCCGTCCTTGCAGACCGTATATCCGGAAGCTTCCTGGTCGAAAATTGCGATGATGCTGATTTGACCCGTCGGACAAACGTATCTTGCAAAGCCATCACCAATACCAAGTTTCACTGGGAATGTTCGGCTGGTTCTATCCCTAATAGTTACAGTCCCATCAGGCGCCCAGTTGTTGGGGTCAGTGATGTTGACGTCATTTACCCGCACTAATCTTGCCTGGTAGTATTCGCAGCCGGTCAGGCGGGTCTGGTCGAAAATATACTGGTCGCTGCCGTCCTTCACCATACCGAGAGTGACGAGTTCGGGTTGAGGCAGCCCGACCGCCGGCTCGACCAGTTCAATCTCAAGGTCGAACATCGGTTCGACCTGGTGCTTCTCATTGACGTTAATCTTGCCCTTGTAAAACTTATACCAGCCGGTCACTTTTACTCTGTCGCCGGCGGCAAACGTGTAGTCGGTACCGGGGTCGTGATTTATACGGCATAACTCGGAAAGCAACTGCTCACTGGTATAGTTCCCTGAGCCGCCCATCTTTGCATAATACTGCCCCATATAGACGGCGGTGCCGGCGTGGTCATTGCCTTCGCCCTGGATGTAAATCTGCCACTGGCCGCCCATGTAGCCCGTGCCGGGCGTGGGGTTCAGAATCTCTTCGGGATTATTAAGGACAATGCCGGTGATAATGACTTTGTCCGTGGCGCTGTAGGTCCCGACGCCATTCGCATTGACCGCCTGAAGGTCCCAGTGGGTAACTTCGGCGACGGTCGGCTCATCACCCTTGACCGATGCAACAAGGATAAGTGCCAGCATTGCTGCCAAAATCGTAATTCTGTTCATAATCAATTCCTCCAAAATATGTTGATAAATATGTTGAAGCCATCTAAGGATTAACTTCTGCGCATAAAAATATCAAAATCGTGCTACTGCGTCAACATAAAATTTGGTTCTTTCAAAAAAAAAATATCGGATAAAATAGCGTTTAACTGGTCAGAAATCGGCATATTGGTTCTGTTGCTGTCACGGGAGAGCAAAAATGAGTCAGGTCGAGCGAATAGGGGTGTCGGTAGATAAGAAGCTGTCTTTGCCAGCCAAAGGCGGGTCTGGCTGCCTTTTGCTGTTCTGACTGACCGTGGGGTTTTTATCGCTCACCGTAGATTGGCAAATCTTATTTTTTACGGAAATTATTGTTGACAGAGGGGCTGCAATGGTTTAAGTTATTAGCATATGCTAATAACTATGAAGGTGTCCGATGGCCAGACCTTTTAGATGCAGATGTGTACGGTGCATGCCAGGAACGAATTATTTCAAACCAAGAGGTGTTCCTCTAACTTCTCTTGAAGAGGTCAATTTGACGGTAGATGAATTTGAGGCAATCCGACTTGCTGATTTGGAGGGTTTATATCAGGAAGAGTCCGCGGGGAAAATGGAGATTTCACGGCAGACATTTGCAAATATCATAAATTCCGCGCACAAAAAAATCGCTGAGGCAATAGTAAAGGTAAAAGCAATAAAAATAGAAGGAGGTGTTTATAAAATGGCAGAAATGCGAAAGTTCAGGTGTTATGACTGCAAACATGAATGGGATGTCCCTTATGGGACAGGTAGGCCGCAGAATTGTCCTCAGTGTGAAAGCAAAAATATTCACAGGGCACAAGAGGATAGGGGTTACGCCAGGGCGGGCAGAGGGCGAGGCCGTTGTGGCAGACCCTGGTGATACAGAAAGTAGCGAACAGTAATTGAACAGTATATAAGGAGTAAGCTATGAGAATATGTATACCTACAGAAACTGACGTGGGGCGTAAAGCGATAGTGTATGCTCATTTCGGCAGCGCCCCGTACTTTACAATCTACGACAGCGAAAAAGATATATTCGAGATGATTGACAACTCTAACCAGCATCACGCTCATGGAACGTGTCATCCCTTGGAAATGCTAAATGACAAACATATTGATGCTGTGGTATGTGGCGGCATGGGCGCGAGAGCCGTTTCAGGACTTAACGGAAACGGGATAAAGGTGTATAGGGTAGCTGGAAAAACGGTTGAAGAAACAATCGAAAAGTGGAAAGAGGGCAGCTTTGAGGAGATTACCGTAGAGAACGCCTGTAGTAAGCACAGGTGCCACTGATCGAACATGGAGGTAGGGCCTCTTGCTTGCGTTGTCGATGTCAATGCCGACAGGGTTGCCGTTTGCGTCGTAGTCGAGGACGAGTCCTTCAGAGAACTCTTTCCTATTGGTGCATTCCTGTCAGGCACGGAATGAGCTATTCATCCTGTGTCTTTTGCGCAATACACATCCCGTTAGGAAGCTCGTTTTTCCAACGGGACGCACGGCGAGTAACTGCCGAAGGAGGGGGTCTGTCATTTCCGCTTTTTTAACTTTGGAAGTCAAGTAACTTGCCTCCAGTGTCTCAATGGTTAGAGGCATCGCGTCTTTGAATCAGTTTCGAAGGCAGTATGCTGAGCCTCTGGTGTGTATGGCTTGAGAGCCAATGGACAAACCTTTGGAGGGAGGAAACTTTGTGAAGCATACTTCTTCCTTTGATTTATCGATACTTAGAAAATATAATATCGAATACCATGAGAAAACTATCATTACTTCAAATGAGAGAAAACCGAAAGGTTAAAGTATTGGAAATTTCCGGTGGTAGAATTCTACAACACAAAATGATGAGTATGGGTATTTATCCTGGCAGAGAGATTACGAAACTGAGCCATTTTGCCCTAAGAGGTCCGGTGGCTGTAAGGGTGGGTAGGAGCGTCTTAGCTTTGGGCTACGGCGTAGCTGCTAAAATTATCGTGGAAACAGAATGATAGACAAGATTTTCTTATTAGGCAATCCTAATGTCGGTAAAAGCGTGGTATTTTCGCGATTAACGGGGGTTCATGCAATTGCTTCCAATTATCCAGGGACTACCGTTGAGATTGCCAAAGGGTATTTAAAAATAGGCGAAGAAAAGATTGAAGTAATTGACCTGCCCGGAACCTATTCCTTAGAGTCAACTTCCAAGGCAGAAGAGGTGGCAGTTTCTTTGTTGAAAGAATGTCCCAAAGATAAGAGTGCGGTAATAAATATTCTCGACTCAACTAATTTAGAGAGAAATTTGTTTTTGACCTTGCAGTTAATCGAAGAAGGGTTCAGTGTGATTGTATGCTTAAATATGTGGGACGATGCAGCGCACAGGGGGGTTCATATCGATGCGGAAAAATTAGAAGAACTTTTGGGAGTGCCGGTTATTTCTACGTGCGCTATAACAGGTGCGGGCATCAAATTGTTGATAGAAAGGATAAAAGAAGCCCATCCAAGTCCTAAAAATAAACTTACCCACGAGGCGCGTTGGCAGGAGATTGGAACGGTCGTAGAAACTGTGCAACGTCTTACCCACAGACACCATACCCTAAGAGAAATACTCGAGGATGCCTCGGTAAAGCCTTTAAGCGGGCTGCTTATGTCCTGCATAATTGTATATGTATCTTTTAAGATTGTGCGTTTCTTAGGTGAATTATTAATAAATAAAATATTTGACCCTTTATTTTTCGACCTCTATCAGCCCGTTTTAGGGCGATTAAGCATTGCATTGGGACAAAAGGGCTTTATCCATCATTTATTAATTGGAGATTTAATCAATGGGAAAATTGACTTTAAGCAGTCCTTAGGCGTGCTTACCACAGCGCCTTATATAGAGTTTGCTATGGTTTTGCCTTACGTAGTTTCTTTTTATTTTATATTAAGCCTTTTAGAAGACATAGGATATCTACCGCGGCTGGCAATATTATTGGATAATTTGCTCCATAGAATCGGGCTGCACGGTTATGCAATTATTCCGGTGCTTCTCGGCTTTGGTTGTAATGTGCCGGGAATTTTATCTACGCGTGTTTTAGAATCAAAGCGCGAGAGGTTTATCGCTTCAACCCTTATATCTATTGGCGTGCCTTGTGTGCCTTTACAGGCAATGATATTCGGGCTGCTGGGCAATTTTGGAGGATTTTACGTTGGCGGAGTTTACCTTGTTCTGTTTTCCATATCGATAATATTAGGTATGGTTTTGAATCGCGTCTTGGTCGGCTATAGTCCGGAACTACTAATCGAGATTCCCCCATATAGGTTTCCCCCATTACTAATTTTAGGAAAGAAACTATATTTTCGCATAAAAGGTTTTTTGATAGAGGCGGCGCCGATTGTTTTATTGGGTGTTTTAGCAATCAATATTCTTTTGTACTTTAGCTTATTAGATTTTGTAACGGGCATATTTGCGCCAGTAATTCAAGGTTTATTCGGTTTACCAAAAGAAGCAGTGGTTGCTTTGGTAATCGGATTTCTAAGAAAAGATGTTGCGGTGGGTATGCTTATGCCTTTGGCGCTTTCTGCCAAGCAGTCGTTTATTGCGGCAACATTGCTTGCTATATCTTTTCCTTGTATTGCTACATTTGTAGTCCTGCTAAAAGAATTGGGTTTAAAATATTTAATTGGGGCAACTCTGATAATGATAGCTGTAGGCATGGTTGTAGGTTCGATACTTAATTTTGTAATTTTGCGTTAAAAGAAAATAATTCCATTAATTTCATGTGATCAGGAGGACAAAAATGGAGCGAATAGAGCGTATAGGGGTGTCGCTGGAGAAGGGGCTGCTTTTGCTGTTTGATAAGCTGATTGCCAAACAAGGCTATCAAAGTCGGTCGGAGGCCATACGCGACCTGATACGTCAGCGGCTAAGTACAGAGCAGATAGGTAATCCGCAAGCCCAGGCAGTAGCCGCCGTCTGTGTGGTTTACGACCATCATGCAACAAAGTTGATGGAAAAATTGGTGGACCTGCAGCATTCGCACATTCTGCAGGTGATTTCCTCTCTGCACGTCCACCTGGATGAGCACGATTGTATGGAGGTAATTGTGCTGCGAGGGCGAGTCGGACAAATCCAGAAAATGGGGGAAAGCATATTGAGCATGAAGGGTGTCAAACTCGGGCGGGTCAATCTTGTTGCGACTCAATTTGTGTGATGCTTGACTGATGGTTGGCTTTCCATCCAAAGCCTTGCGCTTTTTACTGGCTTTTTCGCACAAATCGGCTGATATTGCGAATTGCCTGCCGCAGGCGCTGCTCGTTTTCCACAAGAGCGATTCGCATATACCCTTCGCCGTTTTCTCCAAAAGCCCTGCCCGGCGCGATTGCCACTTCCGCGTACTCCAGCAGGTCCATAGCGTAGTCGATAGTGCCCTTGCCTTTGGAATGCTGCGGCGGGACTTTTGCCCACACGAACATTGTGGCGCGGGGTTTCTCGACCTGCCAGCCGATTCTCGACAGCCCCTCGCAGACGACATCACGGCGAGACTGGTATCTTTTATTCTGGGCGATAATATCTGCGTCGCACTGTCGCATTGCGATGATACCGGCTATCTGCACCGCCTGGAATATGCCGTAATCATAGTAGCCCTTTATTGTGGCCAGGTAATCGACCATATCTTTGTTGCCTGCCACAAATCCTATGCGGAAGCCGGCCATATTGTAGGGCTTACTCATTGTGGTAAGCTCGACACCCACATCTTTGGCGCCTTTTACCGAAAGAAAGCTTGGGGCTTTGTAGTCGTCAAAGCAGGTCTCGCCGTAGGCGAAGTCGTGAATGACGGCGATTTTGAATCGCTTGGCTAATTCCACGACTGTCTCGAAAAATCCCTGCTCTACTGTCAGCGCTGTGGGGTTGTGGGGGTAGTTGAGAATCAGCAGCTTTGGCCTCGGATACAGATGCTCACAAACCATTGCAATCGTATTAAGGAACTTCTGGTCGGTTCCGAGAGGAACGGTTATGACATTTGCTCCCGCCAGTGCGACAGCGTAGTTATGAATGGGAAACGACGGGTCGGGCACAATGGCGGTATCGCCCGGGCCCAACATCGCCAGGCATAAATGGCTGAAGCCCTCCTTTGAACCGATGCAAGCCAGCACTTCCGTTTCGGGGTCTAACTGGACGTTCCAGTTACGCTCGTATTTTTTTGCCACCTCCACTCGTAGATTTTTAATGCCTTTCGACGCACTATACCGGTGGTTGCGCGGGTCGCGTGCCGCCTCGCACAGCTTGTCAACCACAACCTGCGGTGACCCATCTGATGGGTTTCCCATCCCCAGGTCGATAATGTCTGCGCCTGCCTGGCGTTTGGCAAGTTTTAGGGTGTTCAGCCGCGCAAACAGATACGGCGGCAATCGCTTTATTCTTTCTGCCGGCTCAATCTTGAATTCCATAGTTTCCTTTACCTTCTAAATGAATCGGAAACTCGTCTTTGCGACTTGACCGCCATACGTGGTGGTGGGCAAGCATTTAACTCAATCGGCATCCGAAGGGGCGATACTATAGCCATTTTTCAAAGCATTCAGAAGTACTTCACTAAACTAATCCCGGTTGCTGCACCCCGACTTGTCGGGGCCGCCACATAAGGCACCACCTCGAAACCTGCGACCTCGAGGTTGTTATGCTTACCGGCTATTGTATGGCCGACGACCCAGCCGAGAGTTGCGCCAAATACAACATCGCTCCCCCAGTGGTCACCTGTGTCCATCATTCTATAAGCCACGAGGGACGCTAATGCATACGCGGGAATGCCCACCTTCGGCCCATAAAACTCATCGAGGACGGAAGCAACCGTAAACGAGCTTGAGGTATGGCCGCTTGGCCAGGCCCAAGGTTGGCCGTTCGGAGTTCCATTGTCCCTGATTGCCTTAAGCCCTGTCGTCACCGCCCCCGTCACCGAAAGGGCCGTCATCATAGTAAACGCCCGCTGCTTATTAAGCTCATCCTGATTTTCTGCGCTGATGACATACCAGAGACCCGTTGCTGCATAGTGCGTCGGGGGGTCGCCGATTATGTAGAGACTTTCGTCTGTAAAACCGTGAAAAGCATGATGCCTCGTGAAGTGTTCAGCAATGTTTTTGTCGGCGCCATCATTGTGCATTATGATACTTGCGCCGCCCGCCAATAATAAGGCGGTCATATTATCCGCTCTTAAAAAAGTGTCTTTTGAATCTTCGAGAAATCTGTCCGGGAAACAGGCAAGGTCGGCCTTTGCGGATTCAAGCCACAGACTTTTCTTTGAGGTGTTTTCTGATTGGTTTGCACAACCCGCAACTAAAACTAAGCTCGCACAAATAAACCTGAACCAGAATCCATTCCGGCAACATATTATCATTCAAAGAAATCCACAAAAATCATTAATTTTGTTCGTAGTTTTGCTTTTTGAATAACTTGCTGGTATTTTTTTCTCATCTCTTGGGTAATTTGTTTCCCCTCGACCAGTGCCTGACTTTGCTCTGCACGCGCATCGTCCCACCAAGATGCCCACTTTTGAGGTGGTTCATAATTCATCCACATCGTCACAGGGTCATAGTTAAACTTCTCCTTAATATCTTCGGACCACGGAACGAGGGTACCACGATATTTACTTGCTGCCAGCGCATGCGCCCAATCAGTAGTGGTCCCAGAAATAGCGTCTGGGAGTGTAACAGGCCTTTGGTAGATATTTTCGAAATAATGTAGGAGTAGAAGGGGAAGCGAATCATCGTCATCTAAACGCCGTGAAATTGAACACGCGACGCCGCTCCTCACATTTTTATCCGGGTCGAAGAGGAGTTCAACTAAAATTCTGATACCTGGCTCTTTGTATTTTCCTTCTAATGATAGAGACTCTGCAACTTGGTCTCGAGTTAAAGGGTCTTGGCTGTTCTTGAACCGAGCTATCCGCGGAAAGGCATAGCCGGAGTCCGTATAACCTAACACAAATACTCGCACAAAGTCGCTGCTATAATGAGATTGGCATTTTGCCATAGCTTCAATCACCATATCCTTGTGCCGATTTGACACCAGTTCCCACTGCGTCTCTTTGAACCACTTCATTGTGTCGCCATTGAACCAACATTCAAAATTTTGAACTATACTACGACACTTTTCAGAGACATCTTGGTCCGAAAAAATAGAAGTTTTCTTTGTTCGGCAGCCGATTAAGAGAACCAAAATAAGAAGTCCTGCTGACAAGCGATACATTTAATTACTCTCATTCGATTGTTGCCGGCGGTTTGATTAATCCTCGAAAGGCAGGGTCGCCGAGTAGTTTGGGGCCTCCTTGGTTATTTGTATATCGTGCGGATGTGATTCGACAACCGAAGCAGCGGTTATACGAACGAACCGGCTGTTTTTCCTAAGCTGGTCGATATTTTGTGCTCCGGAGTATCCCATACCTGCTCGCAGTCCGCCGACAAGCTGATAGACAAAATCACTCAGTGTCCCCCGGTACGGGACGCGTCCCTCTACGCCTTCGGGCACAAGTTTGCCTTCCTCGGTGGAGCTTTTTTGTCCGTATCTTTCCGCTGAACCTTTGACCATCGCTCCCAGTGACCCCATACCTCTGTATTCCTTGAACTGTCTTCCCTTGTAGATGACCAATTGGCCGGGACTTTCTTTCAGGCCCGCGAACAATGACCCTACCATTACGCTCGAAGCCCCGGCTGCAATTGCCTTGGTTATATCGCCTGAGTGCCTTATGCCGCCGTCGGCAATAACCGGAATATTGTGTTTTTGTGCGACCTCCGAGCAGTTAATTATCGCGGATATTTGCGGCATTCCCGCACCGGAAATTATTCTGGTGGTGCAAATGGCACCGGGCCCAATCCCAACCTTTACAGCGTTCGCGCCGGCTTTTATCAAGTCCTCCGCCGCTTCAGCGGTGGCAATATTGCCTGCAATCACATTGATATCATACTTGGTTTTGATTTTCTTCACAGTATCGATAACGTTCTGTGAATGGCCGTGAGCGGTATCGACAACGATAATATCAACATCGGCTGCTATCAAGGCCTCAACTCGCTGGTAATCATGGACACTCACCGCTGCCCCGACACGCAGACTACCTCTTGTGTCTCTGGCCGCTCTGGGATACTCTTGAACACGGTCGATGTCCCTCATAGTAATCAAACCTGCCAGCTCGCCTTTCGCATTGACCAAAAGCAACTTTTCGACCTTGCGTTCCTGCAGGATTCCTTTCGCCTGTTCAAGTGTGGTTCCAGGCGGGCCCGTAACGAGGTTGTTCTTTGTCATTATAGAGCTTATCCGGACATCATAGTCTTTGAGAAACTTCAGGTCCCTGCGTGTCAGAATGCCCACCAGTTTCTTCCCATCAACGATGGGGATGCCCGAGACATTCTGCTCGTTCATCAACTCCTGTGCCCTTCTGACAGGGTCGGTCGGTGATAACGTAACCGGGTCGAGAATCACTCCGTGTTCGGAGCGTTTGACTTTTGCCACCTCCCTTTTCTGGGCCTCAATCGATAGATTCTTGTGAATTATGCCGATACCGCCTTCCTGTGCCAGCGCTATCGCCAGTGCCGCTTCGGTAACCGTATCCATCGCAGCCGAAACGATTGGGATATTTATCCTGATATTATTGGTCAATTGCGTACTGGTGTCCGCCTGGCTGGGCACAAAATCACTTTTGGCCGGTATCAGCAGCACATCGTCGAAGGTTATGCCTTCGGCCATAATTCTCCTGTCAGAAATAGGTGTATCTATTTTGCGACTGTTCATTTTTCTCTCCATAACATTAGTCACCGCTTCCTTAATAATTTAGGTCAGCCAGTATAATCACGCTGTAGGCCACCGTCAAACCTATTTTTAACCTTCGCATTCAGGTTTTGTTTGTCAGGCTGTTATTGGTATGGCCGGTCTTTTTATGCGCCGCTGGAAAGCGAAAAAGGCATAAACATTTCCCCAAAAACAAGTTGACGTTAGCCAACCTTATCGTTAGAATTCTGCGGTTTTTGGGATAGTAATGAAAGCCAATCTTGCAGGTTTCTTAGTTTTTGTGAAAACTTAACAAGGAGTAAAACTGTGGCTACACCGCTCCAAATGTGGGTCGAAGAGCAGGCAAAGCTGACGCAGCCGGCTCGTATTTATTGGTGTGATGGTTCCGAGGACGAAGCGCATAAACTTATTGAGGCAGGTATTAAAGAGGAAAAGATAAATGGGCAGCCCGTCTTTTCTGAGTTGAACCAGAATACCTGGCCGACTGCGTACCTTCACCGGAGCCACCCTACCGATGTGGCCAGGACTGAGCAGTTGACTTTTGTTTGTCATTCCAATAAGGAGCTTGCCGGTCCAAATAATAACTGGATGAGCCCGGATGATGCCAAGAAGAAACTTGCCGGCTTATCGGAGGGATGTATGCGCGGCAGGACAATGTATGTTATGCCATATATGATGGGGCATCCCGACTCACCATACTCGAAGGCCTGTGTCCAGCTTACGGATGTTTCTTATGTGGCGGTAAGCATGCGGATAATGACGAGGATGGGCAAAAAAGCGCTGGAGAAAATCGGCAAAAGCGAAGACTTTGTAAAAGGCATACATTCCGTGGGGGATTTTGACCCGAACAGGCGATTTATAATGCACTTTCCCGGAGAGAATTTTGTCTGGAGCATCGGTTCGGGTTATGGTGGAAACGCCCTCTTGGGTAAAAAATGTTTTTCTTTGAGAATCGCCTCCTGGCTGGGTTTCAAAGAGGAATGGCTTGCAGAGCATATGGTTATTATGGGTATCCAAGACCCCAAGGGTAACATAACTTATGTTGCCGCTGCTTTGCCGAGCGCCTGCGGTAAAACGAACTTAGCAATGTTGGAGTCCGCTCTGCCGGGATACAAGGTATGGACGTTAGGGGATGATATTGCGTGGTTGAATATCGGGCCGGATGGCCGTCTGTGGGCAATCAATCCGGAGACAGGACTTTTCGGCGTGGCTCCCGGCACGTCTATGAAAACCAATCCCAATATGATGAGGACGTTAAAGGCCGCCAAATTTTATCCTACCCTTTTTACTAATACCGCCTTAAATGTTGATACCAACGAACCCTGGTGGGAAGGACTGGATGGACCTGTGCCTAAGAATTTGGTTGATTGGCAGGGTAGGGTCTGGGACAGTTCAAAAGGCACCAAGGCCGCCCATCCTAATTCTCGATTTACAGTGTCTATATATCACGCGCCTACGCTTTCCAAGGAGTTCGATAGTCCGAAGGGCGTGCCTATTTCTGCCATAATTTTTGGTGCAAGAAGGACGCAGCTTATACCTTTAGTGACGGAAAGTTTTAACTGGCAGCACGGAGTATTTTTAGGAGCGAGAATGGGTTCAGAAACGACTGCCGCCGCCATTCATCAGGAAGGCGTTTTAAGAAGAGACCCTATGGCCATGATTCCTTTCTGCGGTTACAATATGGGTGACTACTTCAGGCATTGGCTTAACATCGGAAAAAGATTATCTCAACCGCCAAAAATATTCTCTGTTAATTGGTTCCGGGTGGATGATGATGGCAAGTTTATATGGCCCGGCTTCGGCGAGAACATGCGTGTGCTCAAATGGATAGTGGATAGGGTGCATAATCGCGTTTCAGCCAGCGAAACACCGGTCGGCCTTATCCCTCGCTTAAAGGAACTGAACCTTGAAGGGTTGAGTGTCCCCAGGGAAAAACTCGAAAAACTATTTGAAATCAATATGCAGAAGTGGACACCCGAGGTCGATAATGTGAAGGAATTCCTTGCTCAGTTCGGGAAACACCTGCCTGATGAAATCCGGGAAGAATGCAATGCGTTATCAAAACACACAGGAGGGTGACGTCCCTGCTCGAATCTTATCGAATTTGAAATTATCGGATTAAACTAATCTTGATTTTCGGAAATTTAATGTTTGATTGGTGTTGAGAAGGGGCGACTGACGTGAAAAAGAAGACTATCCGAACAGGCATTGTCGGCGCAGGCTTTGCCGCAACATTTCACTTTGAATCTTTGAAAAAAGTCCACGGCACCAATGTTGAAATCGAGGGGGTGTTTGCAATTGATGCCGAGCAGGCGGCGTCATACGCCAAGGAGCGAGGGATAAAGGCCTACGATGGCCTGGAAAAACTGATAGATAAAGTGGATGTCATTCACGTCTGCACACCGCCGGTTGCTCATGAGCCGGTTGCAATTGCTGCCCTCGCAAGGGACAAGTTCGCTATTGTGGAAAAACCGCTTACTGGCTACTTCGGCGATGGTTCGCCGGATTTCAATGGCGATAGCTTTCCTAAGCAAGATGCACTTGACCAGGCCTTAGCGAGTATCGAGCGGATGCTTGAAGCGGAAACCAAAAGCCGGGGCAAGATACTTTACGCCGAGAACTGGGTCTATGCACCTTCGGTTCAGAAAGAACGGGAGATTATCGAGAAAACCGGCGCTCAAATTCTCTGGATACACGGCGAAGAGGCACACAGTGGCTCGCACGCATCGACGTACGGGTTCTGGAAGTTCTCGGGCGGAGGGGCAATGATAGGCAAGGGCTGTCACCCGTTGACGGCGGCACTTTATCTAAAGCGTGTGGAAGGTAATACTCGCAATGGCAGGCCGATCCGTCCCAAAGCGGTCTCTGCCCGCACTGCTGCGCTAACCCGGCTGCCCGCCGAAGGCGGGCTTGGTCCCGTCCAGGGCTTCGCCCTGGGCTTCGAGGACAAAGGCCATATCCGTGCAGATTATCACGATATCGAAGACTTTTCTATAATGCATGTCACTTTTGAAGACAGTACAATTGCAGACATCTTTGCTTCCGATATTATTCTGGGCGGCATTCACAACTGGCTCCAAATCGCAGCCAACAACCACCGCACCATTTGCAACATCAATCCAAATACGGCAATGCAAACGTATAATCCTGTGGATGCGTATTTCAAGGATATTTACGTGGTGGAAAAGACCGGCACCAAGCAAGGCTGGTCGAACCCATCGCCGGACGAGGACTGGTTTACAGGATACCCGCAGGAGATGGAGGCTTTCTATCGGACTATAGCGTATGGCGAACCTGTGGAAATCAACAGCAGCCTGGCAGCAGACGCCGTATCCACAATCTATAGTGCGTATGTTTCGGCTGAGAAGTTAGGGGCCGAGGTTCCTATCAAAATGTTTTGATTGTCCCGCCAAAGGCAAATGTGGAAGACAGGAGGTCAAAAATGTCCAGTGACATTGACACTCGACAGGCCGCTTCACAGCAAATCGGGATGAACCCCCGCATTGAAAAAGACCGCGAACTGATAATAAATGCCGGGAAAAAAGGCACGTTGGCGACACTGAAGGCATTTATAAGGTTGTCGGGGCCAGGCTGGCTTCAAAGCGGCATTACCCTCGGCGGCGGGTCGCTGTCATCGTGTCTGTATTTAGGAATGCTCGTGGGCTTTAGCTTCTTGTGGCTCCAGCCGGTGGCGATGATATTGGGTGTCGTTATGCTCGGCGCAATTGCGTATGTGACGCTTTCCATCAGGCAGCGCCCGGTACAGGCCATAAACGAACATGTTAATCCTGTGCTGGGGTGGGGCTGGCTGATTGCCTCAATGGCGGCCAATATGGTCTGGTCTATGCCGCAATTCGCTCTGGGTATTGCGGCGCTTCGTCAGAACCTGTTGCCCGGTTTGTTCGGCCCGGAGGTGATGCCGGAAATGCAGGGCAAAATACTGGCTGCGTGCTGCTTCCTGGCAGTCTGCATTACAGGCTCGATGCTCTACGGAATTGGTGGTTGGGGGATGAAGGTTTATGAAACCATCATAAAGGGAACGGTCTCTATTATCGTGCTCTGTTTCTTAGGCGTTATAATCAAATTGGGTGTGGAGGGCGCTTTGAGCTGGGGGCGTGTTTTACGAGGTCTGGTACCCGATTTCGGATTGTTGTTCAGGCCGGCAGATGCTTTTGCCGGCGCTATTGCTGCGGTTGATGTCAAGTGCCAACAGTTCTGGAGGTCTCTGATTATCGGTCAGCAGCGTGATGTTATGATAAGTGCCGCTGCTACTGCGGTGGGTATAAATATGACATTTATGCTGCCCTACTCGATGCTGCGTAAGGGATGGGATAAGAACTTTCGTGGGCTGGCAATCTTTGACCTGTCAACGGGACTATTTATCCCCTTTATCCTCGCGACGGGCTTTGTTGTCATTGCTTCAGCTTCGCAATTCCATGCGGCACCGGCAATGGGGTTCCTCGGTGAAGTAGACGAACAAGGGCGCCCGATTGAACCGGCGAAAAACCTTGTCGGGCCTTATAATGAACTGTTGACAGAACGTTTGAAGTATGAGGTTGGCAGGGAAGTAGTTGCGCAACTTTCTGGCGCGGAAAGAACGCAGCAGGTAAAATTGCTCCCCGAGGCAGATAAGAGAATGGCTGCGATGCTGGTCAAGCGAGACGCATTCAACCTGGCTGATACCCTGGCGCCGCTGGTCGGCAAGGGCTTCGCCCAATATGTGTTCGGCCTGGGCGTGATTGGGATGGTGACAGGTGCTGCGACGATGCTGATGACAATCAACGGTTTGTGTTTGTGCGAACTATTGAATCGGCCGCCGAGGGGCTGGCCCCAGCGCGTTGGAAGTTTAATGGTTTCTATTAGTATTCTGGTGCCCCTTTTCTGGCGAGAAGCGGCATTCTGGCTGGCCGTACCGACATCCATCTTCTGTATGACATTGCTGCCGATTGCGTATCTTACTTTCTTTTTGCTTATGAATAACAGAAGTGCACTGGGTGATAATATGCCTAAAGGCGGCAAACGCGTCGCCTGGAATGTGTTAATGGCAATTGCCACCGGCGCAGCCGCCTTTGGCAGTATATGGAGTCTATGGTCCAAAGCAAAGTGGTTCGGTGTAGGGGCTCTGGTTGCTTTTGCCGGACTTGTATTGGTCGTGCATTTTGCTCGCAAGAAAAAGACCCAATGACGCACGAGCAATGGGAAAAGTTGCTGGCGGTAATCAATGGCGAATTGATTAAGCCGCT
>Ga0315280_10002129_pt1 | contig 32475 bp, 39 predicted proteins | sample YL17G06_40_MG_FD_203697 | JGI IMG/M metagenome (GOLD analysis project Ga0315280, IMG submission 203697) | Sediment microbial communities from Yellowstone Lake, YNP, Wyoming, USA - YL17G06_40 | ecosystem: Environmental > Aquatic > Freshwater > Lake > Sediment | place: USA: Wyoming | collected...
TCTCCACACCAATTTCATTGAAATAGGCGATCACCCGCTGAATTCTCTCCAAAGAGGCATTAAAGAGGTGAAAGCCACCCACGATCATATTGATCCTTTCCCCAAAAAGGCTTTGGGCACCATACGCTATATTGGCTATTCCTCTGTGGGCGCAACCAGTTAAAAGGATTAGCCCTTGCTCGCGGTCTATCACTAAATTGAGCTCCTCCTCGAAGAAATTTCTCCTCTTTTCTCCACTCTGAATCACCTGAAATTTTGGGTCCGGTTCCTCGAAGTCGTTGACCATAGGGGCGGGTCCCCAGGCAAAAACCGATCCGCATATTTTCTGGACAGTTCTTTCCAGCTCCACGAACTGGAAAGAGCCTTTTAATCTTTCCCAATCAATTCCTGCAAAGCGTTTCCCGCTGTAGTTTGGAAGGAAAACGCTGCTCTTCGCCCGGACCTGAAAATAGCCTTTACCTGAAAGATACCTCAGACCACCAACGTGATCGTAATGACCGTGGCTTAAAACAACGTTTGTGATCTCTGAGGGATTCAAGTTTAGAATTCCCATATTTTTCAGAAAGACATCCGTGGACCCCGTGTCGAAGAGAACACTGCATTCCTCTGTTTCCACCAGCGCGGAAAAGCCGTGCTCGGAAGAAAAAGGTCTCCGGGCTTTATCGTTACAAAGGATGGTGATCTTCATCTTTTAGCGCCTCTGACTTTCACAGGCTTAAGCCGAGGCGGAGCTTATCCCAGATCTTATTTATCTCTTTTGTTACATCGCTTTCCGGGGCGAACTCCGCTACGGGCTTTCCTTTGAGCATGGCCTCAGTAACAACGGGATCAAAGGGAATTTTGCCGATAAATTCCAGGCCGTAAAATCGGCAAAAATCCATAATTTTTTTGGTGTTCTCCTCGTTGATATCGTACTTATTGATGCAGACGAAAGCCGGCACAGAAAAATGCTTCAGAAGCTCAAGTGCCCTTTTCAGGTCATGGATCCCGGACATTGTAGGTTCGGTGACAATCAAGCCAACATCCACGCCCGTCACCGAAGCAATCACAGGACAGCCTATCCCCGGGGGACCGTCTATCAATACCAGGGGGCTTTTTTCCGCTTCCGCCAGAATTCTGGCCAGTAGCCGCGTTAAGGTGACGAGTTTTCCGGAATTCGCCTGGCCCGGGCTGAGCAGGGCATGGGCCATAGAACCGTATTTAGTCTTGGAAATGAAAGCATGACCGGCAATCCGTTCAGTCAATGTTATCGCTCCTTGGGGACAAATTACTGTGCACACCCCGCAGCCTTCACAGGCGAAGGGATCGATCTCAATATCTTCTTTTATGGCGTCGAATCTGCATCCCTCCAGGCATAAGCCGCATTTAAGGCACTTAGTCTCATCTATCACTGCCAGCTTCGATCCTTTGAACTCCTGCGTTCTGATCACGGTGGGCTCTAAAAGCAAGTGGAGGTCTGGAGCATCGACATCGCAATCCACCACTATGGCCTGGTCGGCGAGAACCGCTAACGCTGCCACTATCGTTGTTTTTCCTGTGCCCCCTTTTCCGCTCAAAACCGCAAGCTGCTTCATTTCGCGCAGAGCCTTTCTACTTTCTCAAAAAGCGCTTGGAACTTCCCTTTCCATTCCGGCATCTCTTGGATGAACGGGATAGCCCTTGAGCAGAGCTCCGCAATCTTCCTCAGGTAGGGGATCTCCAGCAAAATCGGGATGCCCTTTTTGCGGCAAAACTCCTGGACTTTTTCGTCCCCGATACCCGCCCGATTGACAACAACTCCAAAGGGAATCGCCATCTCTTCCAGAACCTGAACGGTTATTTTTAAGTCATGCAGCCCAAAGGGAGTGGGTTCGGTGACAAGGATGCAAAAATCGCTCCCTCGGACCGTCTCAATTACCGGGCAGGAGGTTCCGGGTGGGGAATCGAGGATCACGGTTTTTTCTCTTTTAATGCGCTTTTTAACCTCTTTGATGATGGGAACAGGCAGGGGTTCGCTCACCTTTAGCTCCCCATAGACAAGTTCCAGGTTTCTGGCTGAGCCCCCCTTCAACGACCCAAGCCTGTGCTTCTCTTCATTAATTGCCTTTTTGGGGCAAACGAGGACACATCCGCCGCAACTGTGGCAGAGCTCTGGAAAGACCATTACTTTCTGAGAGGTGACGAAGATGGCGTTGTACTGGCAAAACTGGGCGCACTTTCCGCAATGGTCGCACAGTTTCTCATCGATTGCTGGAACTAAATTGTAAATGGCCTCTATTCTGTTTATCTCCGGTTTGAGGAAAAGGTGGGCGTTTGGCTCTTCTACATCGCAGTCCAGAAACTGGAGGGGTCCGCTCTTTAAAGAAAGCGCCAGGTTTACGGCCACCAGGGTTTTGCCCGTGCCTCCTTTTCCGCTCGCAACTGAGATGATCATCAAGGTTTCTCGAATTTATGGAGTCAGTCGCCTGTCAGCGGTGACGCGCCTGATGGCATCCTTCCGTTAACTCCTGGAGTTCATTTTCTTTATAGGCGGCAATTACCTCTCTGACCGTATTGGCGTTGGCTTTTAACACCGCAACTCCAGCCTCTTGAAAGCTGCTCAACCCTCTGGGACCCATCCCATAAACTATGATGGCGTTAGGTTTCAATTCCAAAATTCCATCGTGGGCAGATCCCATACCACCAAAGTGCTCGCCGATATTGGAAACAGTCTTGAAGCTTGAAACCTCGCCATTTTCCTCTAATTCGATAGTTACAAAATAGGGGGCTCTGCCAAAATGCTCAGCTAACTGAGCATCCAGGCCTCTTTCATCTGCAACCGGAACTACAACTTTAATTCCCATAATGTTGACCTCCTTCTTAATTTAGAAATAACTTACAATTTTTAATTTGTAAGATGATCACATTACCTTTACCGTGGGCCTCGCCCTCTGCCCCGGCCCATTCCCATGCCAAAATGACCCTCAACAGTCGGTGCGTCCGAGGCTTCAAATTCTCCTTTCCTGTATTTCTCGACGGCTTCCCGAACTTTTCCGGAAATGCCCGTTACAATTTTGATTCCCGCAGCGGAGAGTGCTTGAAAGGCATTGGGACCAACATTTCCCGTTATCAGCACTTCAGCACCTTTATTTGCTATGGCTTGAGTAGCCTGGATTCCCGCGCCGCCCATCGCACCCAGGGCTTCGTTTGAAATGGCCTCAAACTGCATTGTTTCAGGGTCAACAACTAAAAAGTAAGAGCATCTGCCAAATCTTGGATCCACCTGGGCATCCAGGCTATTTCCTGTGGCGGATACACATATCTTCATTCAGTTAACCTTCCTTTTTTGATTTTTTGCCGGATCTTGAGGAATCAGGGCGAGGTTTCCCTCGCCCTGATGGCAACGGATTTAGCTCGGGTTTTCTTTGGCCAACTTCTCCAACTCGGTTATCCTTTTCTCAAGGTCCTGTTTTTCCTCCTTGAGGGCTTCGAGCTCGGCCTTCAGGTCACCCTGAATGGTCGTGGGAGCCACAGCCGGGCCCCCCCAGCGGTAAAGCTCTGAGGCGTGAACGATCCTGCCGCTTGCGTCTTGATAGAAGGCATTAGGCCCCCATCCGCACCTGCATGGACCCACATATCTGTAGCCTGCTGGTGCAGGAGCTGTTCTCGTCCATTGATATCCGCTTCTTCCGTATCCGAACCAGCCTCTTCCGTGTCCGTACATTTCATTCGCCTCCTTTCTTTCTCTCCTCAATCAGCCTGTGATGGTAAGAGCCCTCTCGGACCATTGTCGATCCACACTGAGGGCATCTCTCATCCATACACCGAACCCCTGCCTGATGGGGTTTTTTAAATCCGCACTTGGGACAGATGCAGAAGCCTCCTGCCCCGGTACCATGTCTCATTCCTCCTGGTTCTTCCATGGTTCCTCCTCTTCTGCGACACCTGAACCCGCGACGAGGGAATCCGGGTGGCAACTCTTCTGTGTGCACCACTCCTCCCTCAATGCGCAGGGCCTTTCCTGAAACCAGGGCTTCTGCCACTTTCCTGTGAGCCGAATCTAAGATTCGGCCAAAGGTGGGCCGGGAAACGCCCATTCTCTCCGCGGCCTCCTCCTGATAAAGGCCCTCCAGATCGGCCAGCCTTATGGCCTCAAGCTCGTCCAAAGTTAAAATTACCTCCTCCAGCTCAAAGGGTTGATCCCTCTCGGGCCGGAAGTAGTTGCTCGAAGGAAAGCCTCCTATTCTTCTTGGACAAAACGGTCTCGGCATATCTTTTACCTCTTTTGCAAGTATTATAAGCATATGCTCATAACTGTCAAGAGGGGTATAAGTTCTCCACATGCGATACACTTTCACCCACTAAATTTCTCCAAGGTAAGCGGAGTTGAAGCGGAGCAGAAGCGGAGTACGTGAAGTAAAAGGATCAAAACTCCTCCCGCACAATCTTGTGGAACCGGAAGCAAGAAGGCAGCGAGAAGAAGCTGTTCCTCAATCTCTGACAAGCCCTCTCAAAATCTTTCTACCGTATCAAATGTATCTGAACTTTTTCAGAGGGAGTGCCAAATTTTTGTCTTAATTGCCCTTACTCTTTAAATCTGGCGGTTTTCACTGCATGCCGCGCCCGGAAGTTATGCGCCACATGCTCCAGGGGAATTTGGGGTTGATATCTACCAGGTTTGTATTTAGAAAAAAGCAAGGGTTTCGTCATGCTTTTGTTACAACAAATATACTTGATATTAACCAAATCCAATCACCTGGCACAGCACAAATTTTCCCTCTCTACCTCTACCCCGACTCAGACAAAAATCACCTTTTCAACCAGGAAAAACCGCCAGAGGAGAGGAAACCGAACATCAACCCCGGTCTTTTTGCCAGGCTCATTGAAGTCTATAAGCGGGAACCGACTCCGGAGGAGATTCTCTATTACATCTACGCCGTGCTCTACTCCAACACCTATCGCTCAAAATACGCTGAGTTTCTAAAAAACGATTTCCCGAGGGTTCCCTTCACCCAGGATTACAGACCGTTCTCTAAAATGGCTGAATTCGGTAAGAGGCTTGTGGAATTGCATCTCCTGAAATCAGAGGAGCTCGACCCACCTTTAGCTAAATTCCAGGGCCAGGGGGACGGCAAAGTCGGTAAACTCAAGTACCTCGATGCAAAGGTTTATATAAACGACGATCAGTATTTTGAGGGTATTGCGACTGAAGTCTGGGAATACCAGATAGGCGGTTATCAAGTTTGCGATAAATGGCTTAAAGATAGAAAAGGCCTGAGATTAGGGCTTGATGAGATAAAGCGATATTGCCAGATCGTTACTGCTCTTTCCAAGACAATCGAAATTCAGAAAGAGGTCAACGCCCTTTACCCAGAGGTCGAGAAGGAGACTATAGAGTTTGAAAATTAGTTTTATACTTACCCTTTTTCTTAAACAAAAATGCCATTCCACGAGATAGATGAGAGAGTTAACGAAGGAGGACTCTAAAGGATACTGGACGCGCCAGATGAAGTGGCAGGACTTGGCTCCTCACTTCCTACCCGTTTCCAGCTTGCGCTTGACTTCCCTTCTGGCTATTGCGGGGAGGGTGTCGCCCTTATCCTTCAAATACTCTTCCACCTGCTCCCGGAAGTTCTTGATCAAATCCCGGAGGATCCATGAGATGGCCTTGGTGATCAGGATGTCCTTTTCCCCTTTGAGCTTTTCTACAAGCTGGAAGGCCAGGTCAGCCAGGCGCTGATCCCTGACCTTGCGAACGGGCATAGTGAGAATGACAAGCGCGGCCCGGCGCTTGTGCGCATTAGAATTTTCTGAGAGCTCCAGAATCACTTTCCTCCACCTCTCCCAGTCTGCAAGGATTTCCCTGGCTGTGAAGTTTGATTGAGAGATGGAGTCCACCTCGGCCCATCCCTCCGTGCGCTCCAGGAGTTTGTGCAGGATTTCCGGCTCGAGCATCCCGCGCAACTTAGGGAAAACCCCCAAAAGCGCACCCACCAGGAAGACCTCCTCGTGGGATTCCCCCTGAGCGAAGGAGAGAAGGAGCTCGCGATATTCCTCAAAGGTCAAATTCCGGTGATCCAGAAGCCACTTGCGGAGCATCTCTTTTCTGGATGAGGCGCTAATGGAGTAGCAGGGCTTGTTCGTCCCGATGTAGCGCTGGATGCCCATGCTGAATTTGTGCTTTTGTCCGCCGTGCTTTTCCAGCTCATTTACGAGCTCCCTGTGGAGAGCGTTTTTAATCCCTGAACGTGCCTCAGTCATGATTCAACTCCTCATTTTTTTCCTGATTTCATGCGCCCTCCCAAGGAAGAGGACAAACAGTCAGAGTAAAAAGGCCTCAAAGGTGGCCCTCCTGCATCCTGGCGCTTAAGAATTTTATCATTTTTTCCTGTCCTCTCAGACTGGTATTATTTTCCCGAAAAGGAGGAGAACCGGGGATAGGGTTTTCATTTTTGCCTATGGCTCCAATAATATTCCCTCAAAGCGCAATGATGGATTTGAAAAGCCACTGTTGACAGCTATGCTAAAGTAGAATTGAAGGCAACGCGCGGTAACAGCCGGGCAATACTAAGGGAAGCAGACACAGACCAGGAAACGTAAGGCTTGAGAATCGAATCCCCCGGGCCAGGGAAGGAAGAAATTCCAAGGTCATTTTGTTTTTACTTTAAGGAATTTCCCCCAAGCAGTGAGCATTGAGAAGGGCTTAATAGAAATCAAGGGTCTGAAGCAATTGATAGTGAAGAAAAATTGAAAAGGAGGTAAGGATGAAAAATCTGGCAAAAGATCTTGAAGAGTTTGAAAAAGAGTTTGGGGAAATTCTTACCCCTGTGAAATTTTTAAAAGAAAAGGACGAGAATTTATGCCAGGCATTTCTTGAATTGCACAAGATAACTTTAAGCGACGGCGCACTGCCGAAGAAAACGAAATTTTTGATTCATGCAGCAATAACTGCATCACAGCACGACGTCGAGTCAACAACCATGCATATCACCGGCGCCATAAGAGCCGGAGCAAGTGAAAGGGAATTGTTTGAGACTGCCGCAGCCGTTATTCCCGTATCGGGTATGCCTTCTTTCGGAGTATTTCTTGATGCCTGGAAAACGGCGCGGCAAAAGAGGCCCAGCCAAAATGATTGAGATTAAACCCGTCAATATAGATGGGAAAACAGTTATAGGGGTAAAAATAGGGAATCCGGATTCCCCTGAAAGAGCGGCTGCTTTCGTGTTTATAGCTAAGAAAGGATTGGTCGTCTGCAAGAGCTTCGACATAGAGGTTTTAAATAAACGCGATGTAGCAGCTGCCAGGGTAGCGGGCGGCTTAAGGGAAATTGATGATGTATTAGAAGCGATGATTGAATCATGCACATCAAAGGCTCAAGCCCTCGGCGTTCAAGATGGAATGACTGGGAAGGAAGCCCTCAGCTTGCTTGAGGAATTAATAAATAATAAGGAGGATAAGAAGAAATGAACGAGAAAAAATGGCAGCTTTTACCGAACTGTGCTAAGGAGGCAGAAAATCTTGATATTATTCTCGCTTGCGATGGTGCCTCCTCAGTGGGGCAGATTGGACATGAGGTTGCTGTAAAACTTACCAAAGAAGTAGGAGACGCAAGGATGTGCTGCGTCACCGCGGTTGGTGCTGGCTCTAAGGCTCATACAGAAATTGCCAGAAAATCCCGGAGACTCATCGTCATAAACGGCTGCCAGATGGAGTGCGCCTCCAAAGTGGTGAGAAACGCTGGTATCGAACCATTCTATGAAATTACCATTGCCAAAGAGGGCATCGATAAATTGCCCACCCTGGACTTCGATGAGGCAGAGGTTGAAAGGATAACGGGAAAAATAGTGGATGATTTAAAAGAAAAGAGCAGCTAAATTTCCCTGATTAAATGCCAATAACTAATCAAGGAATCAGAGGTTCTGGATAAAGGGCAGATGGAATTGTTAAAAATAGAAAATCTTTCTCTCTCCTTGGGCGGCAAGCAGGTCCTGAGGGGCTTAAATCTGAAAGTGGAAGCCGGGACGATCCACGCAATTTTGGGCACCAACGCTGCCGGCAAAACGAGCCTGGCATACACTATCATGGGATGCAACGGATATGTACCCCAGGAAGGTAAAATTTTCTTCAAGGGGGGAGATATTACGAGCTACCCCATCCACAAAAGAGCCCAATTGGGGATGACCATGGCCTGGCAGGAGCCCGCCAGATTCGAAGGGCTGAAGATTGAGGACTACATCTCCGTGGGTATACAGGATAAGGACCCCAACCTGGTCAGAGAGGCCCTCAATTACGTTCTGCTGGAGCCCAAGGAGTACCTGAAAAGGGTGGTGGATAAAAACTTAAGCGGCGGAGAGAGAAAAAGAATTGAATTAGCGGCTGTCTTTGCCATGAGGCCCCTGCTGGCGATTCTGGATGAGCCTGACTCCGGGATTGACGTTTTGGCTCTGGATTATATAGTCAACCTGATCAAGGAGTTGAAAAAGCGAGGGACTACCGTTCTTCTGATCACCCACAGAGAAGAAGTTGCAGGAATTGCAGATAAGGCCTCTCTCCTGTGCCAGGGATTTATTGTAAAAGAAGGAGAAGCGGGCGAGGTGGGCGAGTACTTCAAGAATAAATGCCTCCCCTGTCCGGTTTATAATCCCGAAGAAAAAATCGAAAATTCAATGGATCAAAGATGATGCAGGATTACGAGTACATGCTCAAAGCCTATGCCGAAGCCGGTGGAGCACCGGAGGCCCTTAAGGACTCCAAAATTGCTCATCTGGTGGTGCACAGGAACAAGGTCTTCGGCAGTCATACTGTGAAGGGATTGGTGCTGGAACCCAGGGAAACGGAAACAGGTGTGGACATTGCACTCCTGGTGCAGAAAGGAGAAAAAATAGAATATCCGGTGCACCTGTGCTTCGGCGTGCTGCCAGATCAGGGCATCCAGGAAATAAGGATCACGGCAAAAATTGAGGATGGTGCCGGGATAAGTCTTCTGGCGCACTGTTTTTTTCCCAACGCTGTAAAGGTAGTTCACAGAATGACCGCCGATATTGAAATCGGCAATGACGCTTTTTACGAATACAATGAGGTTCACTACCACGGTCCCTCAGGCGGAGTGGAGGTCGTGCCCAAAGCGAAAGTCAAAGTGGGGAATGGGAGCTATTTTAAAACCAATTTTTCCCTCATAAAGGGAAGGGTTGGGGTTTTCGATTTGGATTACGAGGCCGATATCGGGGAAAATTCCATCCTGGAAATGACAACCAGGATCTTCGGCTACGCTGAGGACAGAATAAAAATCAGGGAGGCGGGCAGATTATCAGGCAGATCCTCCAGGGGTCTTTTGAAGAGCCGCGTGGCAGTAAAAGATAATGCCCGGAGCGAAATAATAAACGAGCTCACTGCCAGCGCTCCCGGCGCCAGAGGCCACGTGGATTGCGTGGAAATAGTCCAGGGAAATGCCCAGGCACGAGCCATTCCCATTGTGGAAGTTCTTAACGAATTCGCCAGGGTGACTCATGAGGCAGCCATCGGCCGAGTGGATAAAAAGCAGGTGGAAACCCTGATGGCCAGGGGTCTGGAGGAAGAGAAAGCCATTGATCTGGTGATCAGCGGAATGCTCAAATGACGACAGTTCCTGATAAACCTCAATTTCTTTTCAAATTCTCTGGAGTCTAACAACTCCGGCTCAGCCTCTTCAGGAAGACGTCTTGATAAGCTGTTTTCCCTTTTTATTTACGGACCGTTCCGAGGTGGCGTTCCTGATCTACAGGCAAAAAGAGGAATAAATGCAATGCTCGACAGGTTATATTCGTATAGGAAATAAATAAAGGAAAGCGAGGAAATTTAATATGACGGTGAAAGGCGAAGTCTATAAGTGCGAGATCTGCGGCAACATTGTGGAAGTTCTGCACGAGGGAAAGGGAACGCTGGTCTGCTGCGGCCAGCCCATGGTGAAAATGGTGGAGAAAGTCCAGGAAGCGGGAAACGAGAAACACTTGCCCGTCCTTGAGAAAATTAACTCCGGCACTTTGTTGAAAGTTGGGTCCGTCCCTCACCCCATGGAGGAGAAGCACTATATCGAGTGGATCGAAATTCTGAAGAAGGACGGAAGAATCTTGAGAATACCTCTAAAGCCAGGAGAAGCGCCCGAAGCGAAAATTAATTGGAATATTGAGGATTTGGAAGAAGTAAGAGCCTACTGCAATATTCACGGGCTCTGGTCTAAAAAACTCTAAAAGGAGGAAGAAATAATTAAGGAGCGCGTCCGGGAAGCAATCAATGAGCAGGTGAACAAAGAGTTCTTTTAGGCCTTCCTGTATTTGGCCATGGCTGAGAACTTTGAGGCTATGAACCTCAAAGGAGCGGCGCATTGGCTTTTTGCGCAGTACAAGGAGGAGCTGGGACATGCCGAGAAATTCATGGAGTGCCTGAACGAAGTGGGCGGAAAGGTGTAGCTTAAGGCTATCGAGGCTCCCAAGAAAGAGTGGAAGTCCATGCTGGAGGCCTTCGAAGATGCTTACAAGCACAAAGTTTTCATTTCCCAGAACATCCACAAGATCATGGACCTGGCTATTCAGGAGAACGACCACCCCACCCAGAACTTCCTGCAGTAGTTTATCAAGGAGCAGGTGGAAGAGGAGGAGCAGACCCTGGCCATCGTGCAGAAGCTGAAACTCATCGGTGGACAGGGGCATGCTCTCTACATGCTCGACAAGGAGCTCGCTCAGAGGTAAATTTAAATTACGTTGGGGCTATTTCGCGCTGTGAAATAACTATCACTGCACGGGCTGGGAGGTCTGACTTTCCAGCTCGGCGAACACCACCAGGCGGTATTTGTCCGTCCAGAGGGGGGTGCAGGTCACAAGAACGACCGTAGGCACTTCCCTTTTGTTGTAAATGGAGTAATCCGCAGGCTCAATCACCTTGCTTTCCCGGGTTACGTAGCGGTAAACCTTGCCCTCCCAGTAAACCACCACAATATCCCCGGGCTCTAACTTGTCCAGAAGGTAGAAGTAGCCCGTGGAAGGGTCCACCCAGTTCAGGAACCTGTGCCCGTAGAGGACGCACACCCCCTCCTCGCCTGGATAAGCGCTTAAGGGATCATGCCCCACTCCAGCCATGAGGTTATCCCAGGAAAGGTCGGGGACGATCCGGGCCTCCAGCCCAATTTTGGGGATGATGATCATCGGACCCTGAGGGAGGCCGGGCTTTGTTGGAGGAGAACTTGGAGTAGGGCTTTCACTGGGTAACGGGGTAGGGATCCCTTCAGGTGGTAGGGGAGTGGCCTGGGGCGTGTTCGCCAGGCGCACCAGCTCCTGTGCAGTTGAGGAAATTTTCTGGGGCCAGATGTAATAGCGGATGGCAGGATAAAAAGGCAAGATAATAAAGGCGAGACCGGCGAGGATTAAAATCATCGCCAGGGCCTTTAGCAGCCTTCTTCTCAAGTATTTAGGGGAACGGTTCTCCATCTGGGCCATGCTTTCCTTCATCTTATAACCGGAACAGGCAGAGGTCAATTTTTATGCCATTGTGATTGGTACCCGGGTGAGTTAGAGTGGGCCATCACTAAAAACGGAGCTTCCCTCTTGTTTTCGGCGGCGGGGACAGGGTGACGCAGAGGACGAAGCTTGAGGGGATAAATGGCAGGACGGATGAGCGGAGACACTTAAAATGTCTGTCAGGGCCTGTACTCGTTTTTGGGGTTTTTTTAGTTTTTAGGGCAGATGCAGAGAACAAGCCTCCAGAACCGGACTGAGGGTTTGAATGGGTAAGGCCAAACTCCTCGAAGGAAAGCTGTCATTTGGGGAGAGGCACGATTGAGGAATTGGAGAACGAACTTCACTTTTTCCTCCGCTTTTGGGGCAGCTTCGTAAAGAAGTATCGAGGATTGCCAAAGGTATTCGGCCCCAAAGAAACCCTCGGAAAGGGTCAATCACCTTCCCAAATTCGCTGGCAAAAGGAGGCGCTTTATTGAACGGCTTCGGGACCAGTCGGAGAGTTGTGCAAGGGTAGTCTTACCGTCACCGTGGTCCCTTTGCCCGTCTCGCTTTTCAGCCGAATATCCCCTTTGAGGGCTTCAGTGTTCATCTTGGTCACGTACAACCCCAACCCTGTTCCTGGAATGACCGACCGGAGAGCGTTTGTGGCGCGCTGGAACGGCTGGAAGAGGTCCTTCTGCTCCTCCAGGGGAATCCCCGGACCTTGATCGGAAATTGAGAAGCAGCCAAAGGAATTCTCTCTCCATAGCTGGATGAGAATTTCCCCTTTTCTGGGAGAGAACTTAAGGGCGTTGGAAAGTATATTTTCCACTATCCGAAAAACCGCTTCTCTGTCAGCGAGCACGATCAATGCTCCTGCGCTTTCTTTTTTCCAGACCCGCATCGTTATCTCGAGGGTTTTTGCGACTTCCGCTTCACCCTCGACCACTTCCCTGACTATCTCCTCCAGCCTGCAGGGTTCCAGCTTCAAATTTAATCCGGAAGTGGAGGTTCGCTGGCTGTCCACCAGGTTGTTTATCAGGGAGTGCAGGCGCTTGAGGTTTCTCTGCCAGATGCTCTCGTATTCCAGAAAGCGGGATAACCTTTGCTCCTCGGGGAAGGATTTGAGAAAGTCCTGGGCGGTGATCAAATTCATCAAGGGCGTTTTCAGCTCGTGGGAAACGGAATAAAGGAGGTTCATCCTGGCCCTCTGGATTTCCTCCTCTGCAGTCTTGCGGGCGGTGACATCCCTGACTATGCCCTCGAGACCAACAGGCTTTCCCTCATCGTCCAGAAGAGGAAAGCTGCGCTGTTCTGTCCAGACGATCTTCCCGTCCTTTCGGGTAAAGCGCACCGATATGGTCTGATTGAATTGGGCTTCCAGGCGAAAAATGGATTCCAGGATTTCCTGGTCCTCAGGAAGAACTATCCTTGACCAGAGGGTAGAATCCGAGTAATGCTCTTCCGGAGTATACCCTAAAATCCAGGAGGCGGCGGGACTGACGTACTCAAAACCCGGGGTAGGGGATAAGCGAAGGCGAAAAACCATATCCTGAGCATTCTGGGTTATGGTTCGGAACCGCTCTTCGCTTTCCCTGAGGGCTCTCTCCGCTCGTTCGCGCGCCTGGCGATTCCTGATCGCGGTGATCCCAAAGGAGACATCCTCGGCCAGCCCTAAAAGGAGCGCGGATTCCTCTTCGTCGAAGGCCCCCGGCTCGGTGGAGCAGATGGCGATGATCCCGGCGTGCTTCTCGTTGAGCTTCAGGGGGAGGAAGATCGAGGACGAGCAGCCCCAATCCCGCAACTTCTCTGCCCAGGGCGCAGGCATTCCTGCAGCGCGGAGATCGGAAAAAACAACCGGCTTTCCCGTGGACATTGCCTCCCAGGTCGGGTTGTTCTCGTTCGGGTTAAAATTTAAAGTCTCCAGGGAGTCTAAGTTCTCCCCGGCCTTGGCCATTAAGCGTAAACCCCTGTTTTTATTCTCAGCGTAGCTTACCCAGGCCAGCCGGTAACCCTCTGCTTCCACCAGGACGCGGCAGATTCTTCTCAAAAGCTCTCTCTCGTTATTCGTTCTTACCAGGGCCTGATTGCACTCGCTTATCGTCCGCAGAGCCCGATTAAGGCGTTCAAGTTGCTTTTCTTTGGCTTGCTCGTCCCGGACCTCCTCTTTGAGGGCGGATGTTTTCTCTTCTTCCCCGTTTAAGGAGCGCTGAACTTTCGAGAGAGCATTTTCCAGCTGGGAGGAAGCAAGCCAGGAGACAAGGGCAATCAGGAAAAGGGATAACACAGAAAAGTAGTTATAGGGCAAGGACCATCCCCATGCGATCAGGGCAAGGGTGTAGCCGGCGGCAGAAAGAGCCCAGAAAAGGAAGGAACTGAAAGGTGAGATGAGGAAACTTGCAGCGATCGTGGGTATGGCATAAGCAAGGGTAACTCTGTCCAGGGAAGCGGCGGGGAACAGGCCGGATATCGAAGCCACGAGAAGGATCAGGAAAGCGTAGGCGGAAAGTCGAACCCGGCCCGCTCTGTTTGTAAGAAACAGGCCAGAGAAAATGGCGAGCACGAGAATGTCACTCAATAGGAACCAGAAGGCTCTGGAAGAAGGACTGGCGAGCATTTCCAGGAGGTTAATGCAGGTGACGATAAGGGTGGCTATAAGAGTACCCAGAACGAGCAAAGCGAGAGCCTTCCCTCGGCGAAGCCATGCCCCTTTAGGGCAATTGACCTTCACTATAAGGGAATAAAAGGAGCGCAAATTGTTGAGCACTTTTTCTCTTCCCACTTTAACCGACCTGCTTTCCCTTTTTATAATCTTAACCCTTTTTTCAATTTTTTAAAATTTTTTGTAATTTTTTTAAAAAAACATTGGGCAAAAAGGCCAAAAAGGTTTCCCACTTTCCTGAATACCCCCTCTGCCTTTGTGAAAGTTCAGTCGGAGACAAAAGACACCCCGAAACAGAGCTAACCTTTCATGAAAGGCCTGAGAAACGACATTTCTTTCAGCGCTCGAGGGAATCATCTTCCCTATATTTATTTTCTGAAGGCAGCGGTTTTCCCGGTCGCTTTCGAAAAGGACAGATCAAAAGCCTTTAATCTACAATCAGGGTGTATCATCCCTTTTGCCTGGCCTGAAGGGCCGCTATATAATCCATAATTGCTTCATTTAAATTTTAAGGAGGATTTTCATGAGCAAGGTTGCCGTTATCACCGACAGCACCTCCCGCATTCCAGAAAAGCTTGCAGAGGGCCTTCCCATTTTCACACTGCCTCTGGTCGTAACCGTAGAAGGAAAGCCCTACAGGGAAGGAGTGGAGATCTCGCTGGATGAGTTCTATCGGAGGCTCCCCGGGCTAAAGGAGTTTCCTACTACATCGCGCCCCTCTCCTGAGGACTACATTTCCCTTTATAAAAAAGCCTTCGAGCAGGCCGATTCCCTTGTGGTGATTACTATCTCCGCCGGCATCTCCGCCACCTACGAGGGCGCAGTGGTAGCGGCCCGAGAGTTCCCAGGAAAGCAGATTGAGGTCATCGACTCCGCACAACTGAGCATGGCTCACGGATGGCAGGTGGTGGCCGCAGCCAGAGCGGCAAAAGCGAGGCTGAGCTTCAAAGAAGTGGTGGAGGTCGCCAATTTAGTCAAGGAGCGCTCCCACGTGTGTTTTATGGCCGATACCCTGGACTATCTTTACAAAGGGGGACGGATCACGGGTGTGGCTCACCTTGTAGGATCAATGCTCAAGATCAAGCCCGTGGTGGCCATGGAGGAGGGAAAGCTCAAGCTGGCGGGCAAGGTGCTGGCTCACCGGTTGGGGATTGAGGAGATTATTGCTTGGATGGAGAGGGTTCTATGCGGCGAGAAAATTGCCGAAATAAGCCTGATCAATATGCTGGCGTCTGAACTCACAGCAGGACTCAGGGAAGCAATATCCCTCCACTTCAGAATACCTCGAGAAAAAATCCTTGACGATACGGCTTCCGTAATCATCGGCGCTCACTGTGGACCAGGAACCAGTGGCCCAAACTTCTACTCCGCTGTGCCCGGGTTCCCGGAAGGGATAGTGAAATTTGATTGAAGAGATTCAGCCCTGGAATAGCTTGAAAGCGGAACGAACAGCACTTAAAGTATGGGGAGAAAACCATATCCAGCCGTCGGCCATCGCTTTAATATAATGTATTTTTGAGCTGGGACGGCGTGCGCCCGAAAAAATTTCGTGATTGATAATAAGCTGGTAAGCCCAGGTCTCTAAAAAGGAGGTGAGAAGAATGGCTTGGGAAGAAATTGCCTGCTGTGGCCTGTACTGTTCGGAATGCGAGATTTTCAGAGCATCCAGCGATCCTGCTTTAGCGGAGAGGATTTCCCGGGAATTTAAGGAGGAAAGAAATCTGGATATCAAACCCGAAGTGATCCGCTGCCCGGGATGCCATGGTGATCGCTCCCTGCACTGGTCTTCGGACTGCGAAATCCTCCAGTGCTGCGTGGACGAAAGAGGCCTTGAAAACTGCAGCCAGTGCCCGGATTTCCCCTGCTCTATGATCGAGAAGTGGGCAAAAGGAGGCCCCAGATACCAGAGGGCTTTTGAACTCCTGAAAAGCCTGAGGCCCTGACCTTTTTCCTGATCGAAAATCGGAAATCGAAAAGGCGCCGTAAGGCGCCTTTTCGGTTTTTCAGTCAGCAATTTCCGCTCAGTATGTTTCCACGAAGAGCTCGTAGTAGGATTGAGGATGTTTGCAGGCGGGGCAAATTGTGGGAGCTTCTGTTCCCTCGTGGATGTATCCGCAGTTACGGCATTTCCAGCGTACGACCCTGTCCTTCTGGAAAACCTTCCCCTCCCTGACGTTCTCCGCCAGTTTCAGGTAGCGCTTCTCGTGAGCTTCTTCCACCTCAGCGATCTCCTTGAAGCTTGTGGCGATCTCCGGAAAACCCTCCTCCTCAGCCACCTTTGAGAAATCCGGATAAAGCTCGCTCCATTCCATTTTCTCCCCGGCGGCAGCGGCAAGCAGGTTCTCCAGAGTGTTTCCGATCTTTCCTGCAGGATAGGATGCCTGGATCTCCACCTCCCCGCCTTCTAAGTACTTGAAGAAGACCTTGGCGTGCTCCTTTTCGTTTTCCGCGGTTTCCTGAAAGATTGCCGCAATCTGCTCAAATCCTTCATTTTTGGCCACCGAGGAGAAATAGGTGTAGCGGTTTCTGGCCTGCGATTCTCCTGCGAAAGCTTTCAGGAGATTCTTTTCCGTCTTAGTTCCTTTCAGGCTTTTCATGAAATAAACCCCCTTTCTATCTTTCTTAAGTTAACAAAAGGAATTGGAAAAATATGTCCTTTTCTCTTGGGCTCACATTTCCCTTCTTCCCTGAAGGGCGAGGTGCAGCGTCACCTCGTCCGCCAGCTCCAGGTCGGTTCCCATGGGAAGGCCGTAGGCGATCCTCGTTACTTTTACTCCCAGGGCCTTCAATTGCTGAGCGAGGTAAGCGGCTGTGGCGTCCCCGGTCATCGTGGGGTTAGTGGCCAGGATCACTTCCTTAATCTTTCCCGGGCGCACCCGCTCCAGGAGCTCAACGATGTGAAGGTCTTGAGGACCAACCCCATCGAGCGGGGAGAGAGCGCCACCCAGGACATGGTAAAGGCCCTTGTAGGCCCCAGTTCTTTCCATGGCGATGACGTCGCGGGAGTCCTCCACCACGCAGAGTGTTTCCTGATCGCGGTTCTGGTCCTGGCATATGGGGCAGGGATCGGAGTCCGCGAGAAAGAAGCAGATGGAGCAGGCCTTGACGTTCCACTTTGCTTCCATAATTGCCGAAACCAGAGCCTCGGAATCCTGAGGTGAGCTCTTGAGAAGGTAAAAAGCGATGCGTTCCGCGCTCTTGGGTCCTATCCCGGGGAGCTTTCTCAGGGCTTCGATGAGCTTGGTGAGAGAGGGGGAAAAATAGGGCATCAGATCAATCCGGGAAAGTCAGCACCCAGAGCTTTGAAACCGCTGAGCTTCTCCTCAGCGGCAGCTTTTACCTTTTCCAGGGCATCCTTTAAAGCGGCAGCGATGAGCTCTTCAAGCATTTCCAGAGAGTCCGGGTCGCGAAGGCTGGGGTCAATTTTCACGTCCACCACCTCGTACTTGCCCGTAAGGGTAATCTGCACAGCTCCTTCCGATACTTCCCCAGTTACCCTCAGCTGGGCGAGCTCCTCCTGAGCCTGAGCAAAGTTTTTCTGGAGCTCCTGAGCCTGCTTCATTAACCTGCCAAAATCCTTTAACATTTCACTCCTCTTTTATCTCCGTGATTATACCCTCGAAGAGGTCGAGAGCTTGCTTCACGAGGGGATGGTTCTTGATCTCCTCGGAGCTCTCGCCCTCTTCACCGTTGCTCAAAAGGCATTTCAAGGAAAAATTCAGCCCCACTGTTTCCCTGATGGTCTCCTCGACCAGGGCACGGTTTGCCTCCTCTTCCACCATTTTCTTGTGGAAAGCGAAGGAGCGGTCGAAGGTGAGGACGACCTCATTCTCCGTAAGGCCACTCAAGACCCCTTTGCTCAGAAAGACAAAGGCGGGGATGCTTTTCTCCTTGACCTTTTCCAGGATAGAGGGCCAGAGCTCTCTGACCTTTTCCGGGGTGATTTCTCCCAGAAGAATGGCGGGACGCTCCTTTTCCTGGACCGCTTTTTCCGCGGGAGCGGCTTCCTGAACTGGGATCTTAGAAGCAGGAGGGGCTTCCACCTGCGCCTTTGGTTGTTTTTCGGGAGGACTTAAGGCTGAAATCCTTTCCTGGAGCTTGTAGCTGGCAAAGATGAGGCTCATTTCCAATAGGTATCGGGGCTCGATGGCTGAGCGCATTTGCCATTCCAGTCCGGCCAGGGGTTCCAGCAGGGAGAGGATGGCTGCCGGGGTGGTCTGGCCTGAGAGGGCGCGCAGCTTTTCCTGCCTTTCAAGCCAGGTTGCAGGGATGTTTCCCACAGAAATCGCCAGGAGTTGCCTTAAAAATTGGGCTATGTCGCGGGCCAGGTTCCTGGGATCCCTGCCCAGGGAAATCAGTGCATCCAGGACCTCGAAGATCTCCCTGAAATTTCCCTCAAGGAGGGCCACAGCCAACTTTTCCAGCCACTCGTCCTCGGTCAGACCGAGCATTTCTCGGGTGGCCTCCACCGTGATCTTTCCCTCGGCGTAAGAGAGAAGTTGCTCCAGAATTGATTCTCCATCCCTGAAGGAGCCGGAAGCCGCAGCGACTACCATATCCAGTGCTCCCTCTTCGATCGTTCCTCCCTCCGCAGACACGATTTCCGCGAACCTCTGCTTTAAGAGAGGAACGGGAATTCTGCGGAAGTCGAAGCGCTGACATCGAGAGAGGATAGTGGGGGGAAGTTTCTGAGGCTCGGTGGTGCAGAGGATAAAGACCACGTGGTCTGGTGGCTCCTCTAAGGTTTTGAGCAGAGCGTTGAAGGCTTCGGGGGTGAGCATGTGCACCTCATCGATGATATATACCTTGTACTTGCCCTCAACCGGAGCAAAGCGCACCCTTTCTCTGAGCTCTCTGATTTCGTCAATTCCTCTGTTGGAAGCGGCGTCAATCTCCAGGACGTCTAAGGAATTACCCTCCTTGATGCGCTCGCAGTTGTGACACTTCAGGCAGGGATCAGGGGTGGGGCCCTTTTCGCAGTTCAGGGCTTTCGCCAGAACCCGCGCCGTGGAAGTCTTCCCGGTTCCCCGAGGACCGGTGAAAAGGTAGGCATGAGCGATCCTTCCTTTGGCCACCGCGTTCCTGAGGGTACGGGTGACATGCTCCTGCCCGAGCACCTCTTCAAAGTTCTGCGAGCGCCACTTTCGATATAGAGAAACGTAGTTCATCTCATCTCCATTTTGGACCGTGCACCCACCTTTGATGACCTTCTTCCGAGCGGAATCCCTCCAGCCAGCTCCAGCAAGGCTTCCCTGCGGCACCCGGAGCGGTCTGCTTACCGTTGCTTCCTCCCGGACCTGGCGGGGTTCACAGGGCTCCGCCGCGCAGGACCCTGCCCTCAACACCACTTAAAGGGCCCAGCCTCACAAGAGAGCACCGGGGGTGGGAATTCGACCCCGCTGTAGCGGTTTGCGGGTACAGGGCACCGCTAACTCCCCGTCTAGCACGGCCAATGATATTATACATTAGGAACGAGAAAAGGGTTATGGGATAGAAGTTCCTTTTGAACCGGGAATTCACGCTGAAAAGGAAGGTGTGCGCTTTGTCCAAAAAGGAAAAAATTTTAGAGAACGCCTTAATTTTAGCAGTAATTGTGGCCCTGATTTTTGCCGGCCTGTACCTTTACAGTCTTTTTGCTCCTGAACCCCTCTACCTTGAGGGGACGATGGGCACCCTGGCTGTCCAACTGGACCTGGCCACAAGCTCCCTGGGAACTTTTCAGGAAAGTCCCACTCTGGAAAATTACCTGATCTTGAAAATGGGCGTTTCCCGTTCTTACGGTGCCACGCTGACTCCCTATGCCGCCAACCTGAAGTTCAATCCCAGCCTGAGCAAGAAGTGGGAGGACCTGGGAACCTTCCTGAACCAGGTGGAGCTGGAATTGAAAAACGGCCTCCTTAAAGAGGCTTCCATTGATCAGGCCCTGAAGGACCTGGCGGAAAGGCTGAAGGGCTTAAACGAGCCCCTGACGAAACTTTCCGAGAAATTCAGGGAATGGTCTAAGGATATTCCCAGCGAGGAGAAATCCGGGCTTTTCTGGGAGCAGGTGGACGAATGCCATAGGGCTATTATGGCTCTCACGCCCTGAGCCCCGCTTTAAGAAATCCTTCGGAATTTTTTTACGGTTGCCTCTGTTTCCCTTTAAAGCTTGAGATAAGGGAGGAAAATATGGAGCCGATAAAAGTTGGTAAACAGGGCCCAGATTTTGTCCTGAAAGACCAAGATGAAAACGAGGTCTCTTTAAGTTCTCTTGAAGGGGAAAAAGTGCTTCTCTCCTTCCACCCTCTGGCCTGGACAGAAGTTTGCGCTCAGCAGATGCTCTCCCTTGAAAGAAACTGGAAACGGTTCCAGGAACTCAAGGTCGTGCCGCTGGGCATTTCCGTGGACTCGGTCCCTGCTAAAAGGGCCTGGGCGGAGCACCTGAGAATTGAAAGAACGAGACTCCTGTCCGATTTCTGGCCGCACGGGGCTGTCGCTCAATCTTATGGTCTTTTCCGCGAGGCTCAGGGGACCTCTTACAGGGCCAATGTGCTTTTGGATGAAAGCGGGCTCGTCATCTGGGTGAAAACCTATCCCATCTCCCAGCTTCCGGAAATTGAGGAAGTCTTTGCCTTTTTAGAAAATCAGGAAAGAGGAAAATGAGCCAGAGAAAGCTGCGGGTTCTGGGATTTGCGGGAAGCCTGCGCGCTTGCTCCTTTAACAGAGCCCTGCTTCAGGCTGCTTGGAAGCTGGCTCCGGAAGAAGTGGAGGTGGAGATTTTCGATTTAAGCGTTATTCCCCTTTACAACGGGGATTTGGAGGAAAGTGCCTTCCCCGGAGCGTCTCCGAATTCAAAGAGAAAATCCGGCAGGCAGACGCTCTCCTTATAGTCACCCCGGAATACAACTACTCTGTCCCCGAAAAAATAGGGACTGTCCCCATTTTTTTATGGACCTGACCCTTCAAAGCCCTGGAGGTGAGACCTCGAACCTTTCAAAATTCGTGATAGGGTTCCTAAGTTTTATTCCCCTTAAATCTCATGCTCCGTGCGGGCGATAATTTCGTCCTGCAAAGCTTTCGTCAGATCGCAGAAGTAGTCGCTGTAACCAGCCACGCGCACGATCAAATCCCTGTAGGCTTCAGGATCAGCCTGGGCTGCTCTCAGGGTGTCCGCATTGACCACGTTGAACTGCACATGGTGCCCATCCAGGGCGAAGTATGACCTAATCAGCTGCGCGAGCTTTTTCAGGTTTTCTCCCTCCAGGACTTTGGGCGTGAATTTCATATTCAGGAGAGCTCCTCCTGTGCGCGCGTGGTCCATCTTGGAGGCGGATTTGATCACCGCAGTGGGCCCCTTGCGGTCAGCACCCTGAGTGGGGGAGATTCCGTCCGATAAGGGCTGAAGGCCGCGCCTGCCATCGGGAGTCGCTCCCACTTTGGAACCAAAGTAAACATGGCAGGTGGTGGAAAGGAAGTTGATGTACCAGAAGCCGCCCCTGGTGTTCGGCCTTCCGGCCACTTTATTGAAGAAGAGGTCAAACCACTCCCGCAGTATCTGATCAGCAAATTCGTCATCGTTCCCGAATTTTGGCGTTCTTTCCCAGAGAGTTTGCCTCAGTGGCAGGTTGTTCTCGAAGTTTGAGCTCAGGGCTTCCAGGACTTCCCTCATGGAAAAGTGTCTCTCCTCAAAGACGTGATACTTGAGCGCGCTCAAGCTGTCGGTGAGGGTTCCCACGCCTGTTCCCATAGTGTAGGTGGTGTTGTAGCGCGGTCCTCCATCGTGGTAGTCTTTTCCCTTCTTTATACAGTCATCAATCAGCACAGAGAGAAAAGGTGCGGGCACGTGCTCGGCGTACAGCCGCTCGATGATGTTTCCGCCCCTGATTTTTATATCAATGAAGAACTCAAGCTGCCTGGAAAAAGCGCTCCAGAGATCATCGTAGGACTGAAATTTTCTGGGGTCACCGGTGCGCAGGCCGATCAGTTTCCCGGTGAGGGGGTCCACGCCGTTATTCAAAGTGATTTCCAGCACTTTGACCAGGTTGAAGTACCCGCTCAAAATGTAGGCCTCTTTGCCGAAGGCTCCGGTTTCCACGCACCCCGAAGTCCCTCCGCATCTGGCGTCCTCGATCTTCTTTCCCTGACGCAGGAGCTCCTCCACGACCAGATCCGCGTTGAACACCGAGGGCTGACCCCAGCCCTGGCGGATGATTTCGCAGGCCCTGAGGAGGAATCGGTCCGGGTTTTTCTTGGAGAGCTGGATGTTCGATGAGGGCTGAACCAGCCTCATTTGGTCTATCACGTCCAGGATCAAGTAGCTGACCTCGTTTACCGCGTCCGAGCCGTCAGCTTTGAGCCCTCCCAGGTTGATGTTGCAGAAATCCGTATAAGTGGCGCTTTCCTGGGCAGTAACTCCTACCTTGGGAGGAGCTGGCTGGTTGTTAATCTTCACCCAGAGGCACTCTAAGAGCTCTTTGGCGTCCTCCTCGCTCAGCGTTCCTTCCTCCAGGTCCTTTTTATAGAAAGGATAAAGGTGCTGGTCCAGGTGTCCCGGGCAGAAGGAGTCCCAGGTGTTCAGCTCGGTGACCACGCCTAAATGCACGAACCAGTACGCCTGAAGCGCCTCCCAGAAATTTGTCGGGGCATGAGCCGGCACCCTGCGGCAGATATCCGCGATCTTCAGGAATTCCTTCCGGCGCTGAGGATTTTTTTCCTTTTCGGCGAGTTCCGCAGCTTTGTCCGCATGGCGGTTGGCGAACTGAATGACCGCCTCACAGGCAATGTGCATGGCCTTGAGCTCCTCGCTTTTCCTGTAAGCCTCTGGATCGTTATAGTAATCGAGGTTGGCCAGCTCCCGGCTGATTTCTTCCTGAAAGTCCCTGAGGCCCTCTTTGTAAATCTTGTCGTCGAGGACAGTGTGCCCAGGCGCTCTTTGCTCCATAAATTCCGTAAAAACTCCGGCCTCATAAGCGTTCTTCCACTCCTGGGACATCCGGGAAAATAGCAGATCGCGCATTGCCTTTCCCTTCCAGAAAGGGATTATCTTGTCGGCGTAGGCCTTTTTTGTTTCCTCGTTCACGGCGTAAGGGATCTTGGGGCGGGAGTTCAAAATCTCCAGGTCTTCCAGGGAATGACAGCAGACTTCCGGGTAAGTGTAGGCCGATCTCGGGGAGGGCCCGCGCTCGCCAACGATGAGCTCGTCTTCCCCGATGTAGATTTTCTTGTTAAGCATCAGGTGCTGGAAGGCCAGTGCCCTGCGCATGGGCGCAGACAGGTGCGGCTCTGCGTAATCCCTGTAAAACTCGGTAACTAACAGGGCACGCTCAGCGGAAATCCACGGTTTTGTGTTCAGGCTCTGCTCCCTGAGCCTGGCAACTCTTTCCCTCATTTCACCCTCCTATCTTTACTTTGGGCACAAAGCTCTCGAAAAATTTTCTTATCTCTTCCAGCCTTCCCTGAGCAATGGGCTCAAGAGAGGGCAGGGGATAGGCCCTTCTGATCCTCCTGTATTTGTCCTGGGCGATTTTGTGATAGGGGATCAGGTCAATTTCCATAACGTTTAAGGGATAAAGGAAGTTTCTCATAAGCCTGATGTTGTTATCATCGTCGTTGATTCCCGGTATCACGGGAAAGCGGACGATTACCTTTTTCCCGGATCTCAAAAGTGCCGAGATGTTTTCCAGAATCAGGGAATTGGATACTCCAGTGTACTTCAGGTGCTTTTCCTCGTCCATGAGCTTCAAATCGTAAAGAAAGAGGTCCGCCAGCTCTGCCACTTTGAGCACAAGTTCCCGGGAAGCGTAGCCAGAAGTGTCCACGGCCACATGCACCCTTTCTCTTCGGCAGGCTTGGAGCATCTCCAGGAGGAAGTTACCCTGAAAGAGAGGCTCGCCCCCGGAAAAGGTGGCTCCTCCCTCCGAGAGGTCGTAGAAAATCCGGTCCTTAAGGACTTCTTCCATGAGCTGGCCGACCGTAAACTCTTTTCCCGCCAGCTCCAGGGCTTTTCCCGGACAGACCTCAAGGCATCTTCCACAAAGGTCGCACCTAAGGTCGAAAACCGGGGGGAAGATGTCGGTATTTAAGGGGCAAGCCTTCACGCATTCCCTGCATCCCAGGCACCTTTTCTCCCACCAGATAATTTCGGGTTTCGGGCTCTGTCCTTCGGGGTTATGGCACCAGAGGCAATGTAGTGGGCAGCCTTTCAGGAAGACGGTGGTCCTTATTCCCGGGCCGTCCTGAATGGAGTAGCGCTGGATGTTGAAGACAATCCCTCTCAGGGAGGGAAATTCTTCTCCCACGCTGGAGTTCTTTGCTTTTGAAAGACTTTTCCTCATACGCCCTGTTAGATATATTTTCACCATTTGAAGAGGAAAAATCAAGAGAAGTAAAATAAAAAATTTTACATTTTACTATATTAACATATTACTGCGCCCTCTCTTTGTCCTTTCAGATTGTTCCCATTAGATATTTATTTTCACTGAAGGCTTTATAAATAGAGTTAAATGTTATAAAATTAGGTTTGTTTAAATCTTAAAAAAGGGAGCTCGCGAATGGGTTTGAAGATCCTTCTCAGGAGAGAAATAGCCAAGGCTATTCGGAAATCCATTTTATCCGGCCAGTTCCAGCCAGGAGAGCGTATTCCCCTGGATCACTTTGCCAAAAAACTCCATGTCAGTCCCACTCCGGTTCAGGACGCGTTCTTGATTTTGGAACAGGAAGGTTTGGTGGTAATCAAGCCCCACTCGGGGGTGTACGTGCGCACCTTCACCAAGGAGGAGCTCGTGGACATCCTGCTTGTGGAAGGGATGTGCATGAGCCTTGCTGCCTCCATGGCAGCCAGAAGGGCCACCCAGAGTCAGCTTGCTGCCATTGAGAAGTGGCACAATGAATTTGTCAACGACCCCAGCCCTGACTACCGCAGATTCCGCAACTACGACCTGAAATTTCACTCCATGATAGCAACCAGCTCCAGGTCCCAGACCTTGATCGACATCCTCACCAGACAGTTTTCCCAGATCACCCTCTCTCGCTATTACACCTCCACCTCTCCCAACCGGATGCCCCATAGCATAATGGAGCACGGGAGGATATTAGAGTGTTTAAAAAACAAGGACCCTGAAGGAGCGGAAAAGGCCGTTCGCTACCACTTAGATAGCGCGGTTAATGACCTTCTTGCCAGCCCGGAATAATGGCCTTCCCTTAAACTCTTCAGGGTGACGAAAGCAAGGGGGGCCATAATTGCTGGGACAGGCACCGGATACTTTGAGCCCAGGCGCAGAAAAAGTGCAGAATTCTCTCCGGGAGGCGGGGTATAATTATCAAGTGATCGAGCTCCCACAAACTACGAGAAGCGCTCAGGAGGCGGTTCAAGCGGTGGGATGCCAGGTGGGGCAGATCGTCAAATCCCTGATTTTCCGCACTAAATAATCAGTCAGGCCTATTCTGATTGCGGCCTCAGGTATCAACAGGGTTAGCGAAGCCCACATCGCTTCCCTTTTAGGGGAGCCGATGGAAAAGGCTGACGCCGATTTCGTTAAGGAAAAAACGGGATTCGTCATCGGTGGAGTTCCCCCTCTGGGCCACAGAACCAGGTTAGAGGCCTTTGTGGATGAGGATCTGCTCCAGTACGAGGCGGTGTGGGCCGCAGCAGGCACTCCCTATGCTGTCTTTGCCCTCTCCCCCTTCAATCTTGTGAAGATGACCGGGGAAAAGTGATCTCAATCAAATAAAAGCTTCCGACCCAGGTAGCGGCCAGATTCAGTAAAAACAGCTTTACTTTTACCCTTATTTGGATTAAAAGGGAGAAAAGCAAGGCGAGGAGGGTGAAAAGTGAATTTAATTAAAGGAATTCTGGCAGGGAAAGCTGGCTCAAATGGAGGTGGAAAAGTTTCTATAGAGGAAGCCTTCGACTACGCCCGGGCCAATATCAAAAAGTACACTCGCCCTCAGTCCCCGGTGGTCTCCGATGGATATTCGGGAGACCTGATACCTTAAACGCTCAAGCGTTTTGGAGAAAAATCATGGAATATCAGCGGATTCCTCTGGGTGCAAGAAAAAAAATAGCCTTAGTGGCTCACGACAACCAAAAGGCAGACCTTATGGAATGGGTGAGGTTCAATAAGAATCTGCTTTCTCAGCATGACTTATTTGCCACGGGAACGACCGGCTCGTTCTTAAAAGAAGCCCTGGACCTGGAAATAGAAGTCTTGGAAAGCGGCCCTTTAGGGGGAGACCAGCAGGTAGGGGCCCTGATTACCGAAGGGAAAATCGATTTTCTCATCTTCTTCTGGGACCCATTGGAACCTCTGCCTCACGACCCGGACGTGAAAGCCCTGCTCAGATTGGCAGCGGTCTGGAATATCCCGGTGGCCTGCAACCGGGCCACAGCCGATTTCCTCATCTCATCCCCTCTGATGAACGAGGAATACTGCCGCCTGGTACCAGATTATAAGTATTACCGGGAGCGCCTGAAAAAATAGGCTATTTTAAGCCCTCAAGGGATTTCCCTCTGCGCTATAATGCGACTGTAGCTATTATTTTTTGGTGCGAGGTGAAAGATGAAGATTCCCTTCCGGGATAAAGAAGTGGAAATTTTTCCTACCAAGATCGTGGCCCTGGTTAAAAACTACAAGGCGCACGCCCAGGAAATGGGGGGAGAAGTGCCCGCGGAGCCCAGTTTCTTCCTCAAACCGCCCTCTTCCCTCCTTCCTCTGGGGGGAACGGTGATTCTGCCGGCAACTTCTCAACGCGTGGACTACGAAGTGGAACTGGCCGTGGTGATGGGTAAAAGAGCGAGGAAAGTATCCAGAGAGGAAGCGCTGGATTTTGTCTTAGGTTATTCCCTGCTGCTTGATGTAACGGCTCGAGACCTTCAAGCCAGGGCCATGAAGGAAAAACTCCCCTGGACCATTTCCAAGGGGTTTGACACTTTTGCTCCCTTCGGCCCGTGCCTCGTCCCGAAAGAGGAAATTGACCCCCTGAACTGTGAGATCTGGCTCAAGGTGAACGGGGAACTGAAGCAGAGGGGGAATACCAGCGACCTGGTGTTTTCTGTCCCCGAACTCATCTCCTATATTTCGGGGATTATGACCCTGGAACCCATGGACATCATCGCCACGGGGACTCCCTCGGGCGTGGGCCCGCTCAAGGACGGGGATGTGGTGGAGGCAGGAAGTCCCTCCATTGGAGTTTTGAAGGTTAAAGTAAAAAGAGAAGGCTGAAGGAAAATCTCGCCGGACGATTCGAAAAGGCGATTTGCAAGTTAGCGGGACCAATGGGGCAGTCTCACCGCAACCTGCTACGAGCAGCAAATTCATGATTTAGGAATAAAGCTCAGCCAAAGACCAAAGGACAGCCCGCGCATCGGCCCTGCTTGAAGAAAATGCATGTGGGGCAGTTAGAGCCGCATGGAGGGGAGTCGAAGGGGACCTCGGCCCACTCCACTTCCACTTCCTCCGACCACGGCTCCTCTATATTTAGAAGACTTACCCTGACCGCTCCAGCCAGGGCGGGTTTTTCTACCGGGGCCTCTACCCACCATCTCTTATCAAGTGGCAGCGCGTATTGGTAGAGAATCGTTTTGCTTTCAGGATCCAGCCGATCGGCGCGGACGAGATGGGGACAGTGCCTCATATTAACCTTGACTTCCTCGAATACCTTTTCCGCTTTTCCGGCGGTGACATACTCTGCAAACAAGTAATACATTCCGTAGCGGTCTTCTTTGAGATGAATCCTTTTTTTCATTCTCTTCAGACTCCTCCCTCCATTATCCAACTCATTCGTTCCAGATTGAAACGGCCTCGTTCATATTTACGGATATTCAGCCTTGCCAGGCACCTCGAGGAAATGGCTCGAGGTTGCACAGCTGTAGTGCTGCCAGATATTAATAAGCATTTCCTCTCTAATGGCTAAAGCTTTCGACCGCTCTCTGGGAGATGGTTTAAATTAAAAGGGCCTTTTCTCTCTCAAACTTTCTCAACTGAAATTTAAAGAGAAGCCAGTTTGGGCCTACTCGTACCTGAAAAGCAGAATGCCCCAAAGGAGGGAAAAGGCGGCGAATCCCAGGAGGACATAGAGGTTCACGAGAATCGAGGAAAGCCCCTGATTGTAAGTGATCAGCTTGTGCAGGCCGTTAACCCCCCAGTAAACGGGAGTGAACCTGGCCACGGTCTGAAGCGCTGGCGGCACAATTTCCAGCGGCCACCAGGACCCTCCTAACATCCCCAGGATATTGGCCAGGAGGATGGCGAAAGCTTCCGCCTGCCCGTGGGTCCTGGCGAGGGAAGCAAGAAGCGTGCTCAGACCAACGCTCGCCAGGACGAAACAAATGCCAACAGTAGCCACTCCCAGAATTGAAGAGCCGTAATCCACCCCCAGGACGAACTGCCCATAGAGGATGAGTATGGAAAACTGAATGAATCCCACAAGGAAGTAGGCCAGAAATTTTCCCAGAAGAAGGGAGGCCCGGGAGGTTGGAGTGGTGAGGATCCGGGCGAGCGTCCAGGTCCTCCTTTCCTCGACCAGGGAACCCGCTCCCAAGAAAAGCCCGAAGAGCACGAACATGATGGTAAAGCCCGGGGAGGATTGGCTGGCCCCTTCAGGAATAATCCTTTCCTCCTTCTCCACTGTGGAGTACTCCACCTTTACGGCTGAGTCCTGCCAGAAATTTGAAGCGCTCTGGAAAGCATCCTTCCAGAATTCCGTTTTCTGCTTGAAAGAAAGTGGAGAAAATTTTTCCACCTGCTCAAGGGAGAAGTTTGCGGCCTGGCTCTGGGATTCGATTCTCTGGAGCTCCTTATAGACCAGAGCCTCCAGGAAATAAGAGGACTGCCTCTTAGAGAGAATCAATTTCAAGGAGGTTTTTTGGTTTCCCTGAATGCTGGCGGAAAAATCATCAGGGATAACCAGGCCCAAGGAGATGCTCCCTTCCTCCACGAGTTGAGTGAGCCTGTCTTCGGTCTTCACGGTCTCCACTTCGATTACCTTTAAATCGGAGAGGTTTTCCGCCAGGGCTTGGCCCAGAATTCCTTGATCCTCGAGGACTATCCCCAGGGGGACTTTCTCGCCCCCACTGCCCGTGACTGCGCTCATCATGGTGATCCAGAGGATGGGAAGGAAAATCAGCCAGAGAAAGGAGAGCTTTTCCTTTCTCAGGGAATTTAAATCGTTTAAGGCGATGGACCAGGCCTTTTTAAACATCGCCGCGCCACCTCATTCTCAATCCGGCAATGGAGAAAAGAAAAAGGCCCATTCCCCCAAGCACAGAAAGAGGAAGGATTATTTCCCCTATCTCATTTCCCCGCATGAGGGAAAGGAAACCCTCGAGAATCCAGCGGTTGGGCGTCAGGCGGCTTACCAGGACTGCCCAGCTCGGCCAGCCGTATATGGTGATCATGCCTCCTCCCAGAAAAGCCATGATTATAGCTACGGCAGGGCCAATTGCTGCCACCTGCCCCTCCGTCCTTAAAAAAGAAGCCAGGAATGCCCCCAGCCCGGACATGGCGAAAACGGAGGCCAGAGCCATCAGGGCAATCCCAAAAATGGAGGAGCCCCAATTCACCCCGTACACGAAAGCGGAAAAGAAGATGATCAGGAGGAACTGGAGCAGGGTAAATAAGGCGATGCCCAAAAGCTTCCCCGAAAGTATTCCGATGGGCTTAATGGGCATCGTCAAAAGTCTGATTGTGGTGCCCATCCTTTTCTCCTCAAGGATGCTTCTCGCCCCGTAGTTGGCAGCGAAAAGCAAATACATGGCGCCCATGCCCACGGCGTAGTAGTCCATGGCTGAGGAGGGCCTGTTCTGATCCTGTGCGGTGTCCTTTCTGATTTCGATTAGGTTCTCCGCGGCCGGAGCGTTTTCCAGCCACGAAGAGACCAGGCCCTCAATCTGTGAGGGCTGGATCAGGGAGCGAGAGAGAAGCTGCTCCACTGCGGTCGAGAGAATGACGCTCCTTCTTGTGGCTTCCAGCGCGAACTGCTCCACAATGTTTTTTACCACCCCTGCTTTTATACTCTGCTCGGGATCACCAATCACCTCGATCGTGATAGTTTTTCCTTTCATAATCTCCTCACTCATTCCCTGAGGGACAATTATGGAGCAGGCTACCTTGCCCGCCAGGGCCATGTTTCGCGCTTCCTCAGGGGAGTCCACCTCTTTCAAAATGATCATTTCCGAGAGCTCGGGTCCCTTCAGGACCTCGTCTTTCAAAATCGAGGAGAGCTCACCTTTATCCTGATCCACGAAAGCCACAGGGACTTTGAACGGCGTATTCTGAAACCCACCCTGAAAGACCGAGCCCAGGATAAAGATTAAAACTAAGGGCATCAGGAGAAGGACGATGAATGAGCTGGGATCGCGCGCTCTAAGCTTGACATCCTTCCAGGCGATGTGCCAGACCTTCCTCATTCCCTGAGTTCTTTCCCTGTGAGGTGGAGGAAGACGTTCTCCAGGTTGGGCTCCTTGACCTCCACCGATTTGACCTTCACTTCCCGGTCGTGGAGAAGGTCCAGGATGGCGGGAAGGGTTCTCCTGCCTTTGCTCGATAGGACGCCGATGAAGTTCTCCCCGATTCTCACTTCCGAGACCCCCTCAATTTGGCCGATCTCCTCTTTTATGTTCATCGGAATTAGCGTTTGGGTGTAAATGCGCAGGGAGTCCTTTTCCCCGACGAGCAGGCGCAGCTCCCCTTGGGTGCCCAGGGCGATGATCTTTCCTAAATCCATGATCCCCACCCGCGTACACAGGAACTCCACTTCCTCCATGTAGTGGCTGGTGTAAAGGATGGCCAAGCCCTCCTGATTGAGCTTTTTTAACGTCTCCAGGATGGCGGTGCGCGATTGGGGATCCACTCCCACCGTGGGCTCATCCAGGATCAGGAGTTCCGGATTTGGCAGCAGGCCCACGGCGATATTAATCCTCCTCTTCATTCCGCCCGAGTAACGGTCAATGCGGTCCTTTTTTCGGTCAGCAAGCCCCACGAGCTCCAGGAGGCTTTCAATCCTCTTTGCCTTTTCCCTGGAAGGGACATCATACATCTGCGCCCAGAAATTCAGGTTCTCCAAAGCTGAGAGCTGACCGTATAGGGAGATTTCCTGAGGGACCACCCCGATTTTCCTCTTCACCTCCATGGGGTTGTGGATGATGCTTGCTCTGCCTATGAAGGCGTCCCCGGAGGTGGGTTTCAGAAGGCAGGAGAGCATGGAGACCAGGGTGGTTTTGCCTGCGCCGTTGGGGCCTAAAAGCCCGAAGGCCTCGCCTTTTTTGATTATGAAGCTGACGTTATCCACTGCTTTTCGCGAACCGTAAACCTTGGTCAGGTCTTTAATTTCTACAAGGTCCATTTTTCTCCTTAGGGTTTGCAGGAATGATTAATTCTATCAAAAGCTTCCCAGATTTTTATGTGTCGAATCTCTGTTTTTGCATACCATTCTCGAACTGATTCTATAAGAACAAAAAGGGGACAGGCTACTTTTTTGACCCCCAATGCTCCATTTCTTTGCTCGAAAACTCTCAGAGAATCCGAAGCCCCTTGGATAACCTCTCAACTTCGGATGTAAAATTAGATTTATGGGAAAGGGGATGAATTTGAATAATTGCCAGGGGATAAATGGGACCATGCTGGATACATTTTCCCAATGCAAAGGGACAATGAAAAAGACAGATAAAGAGCAAAAAACTCCTGCAGAAATTCAAGATTTGCTTTTTATCTTAGTTGGTCGTTTAGCCGCTAATACTAAAAATAACTGCATCAAGCTCATACAGAGGAAGATCTAAAGATTGGCCTTGACGGTTAAACCATTTTCTTTGTCCAGTATCAAAATAAAGGTTATAGAGATAGGGGGGATTAGACGATGAATGATGCCACAAGAGAAATAACTTACTTTAGATATTGCGGTGAGGTAAACACTGAGAAAGTGCTACACGGTGCTAAAAAGAGGTGTGAGGAACTGGGAATTGACGAAATTGTCATTGCATCGGAAACTGGCAGAAGCGCACTGAAAGCTGTTGATGCGTTTCGCGGCACGAAAACGAAGATAATTGTGGTTACACACTATCCTGCGACTACGTGGGGACCAAAGGGCGATATACCTATAGGATTGATGAGGGAGGAGTACTCAGAGACACGAAAAAAACTATTGGAAAATGGGGTAAAAATTGTTCAGGGTTCAAGGCCATTTGCCCCACCATCTCGATCAATTAAGTGGGAGTTTCCAACCCCTGAAGGTATCCTGGACAAAACCCTTGAGATATTTGGTGCTGGTACAAAAATAGCTATCGAAGCAGCAGTTATGGCAACAGACGCTGGCGAAGTAAACGAAGGCGAGGAGGTTGTGTCCTGTGCAGGCACCTACAAGGGTTTAGATACGGCGCTGGTGGTGAGGACTGCGTATAGTATGAATTTTTTTAAG
>Ga0315280_10002130_pt1 | contig 32455 bp, 23 predicted proteins | sample YL17G06_40_MG_FD_203697 | JGI IMG/M metagenome (GOLD analysis project Ga0315280, IMG submission 203697) | Sediment microbial communities from Yellowstone Lake, YNP, Wyoming, USA - YL17G06_40 | ecosystem: Environmental > Aquatic > Freshwater > Lake > Sediment | place: USA: Wyoming | collected...
CGAATGCCTGCCGCGTGCGACAAAAAAAGAGTATGGTTTGACTGGAGAAAAAGAGATGCGGCTTTTCATCTGCGGGTTTTACGCTGATGCTTCAGACCGCGCAGTATTCCCAGCCGCAACTAATAAAATCATCGGGGGAAGGTGAAAGAGATGAGAAAAAAAATATTCTGTTTTGTTGTAAGCATGCTGGTAATAATGAGCGCAATGATGGCATCAATTTTGGTCACTAACACAGTAAAGGCATCGGGGAGTCCTTCAAATTTGCCTCCCAATCCTATAAACATGTCGTACGTCTGGCTTTGGACTCAGAAATTAGCAAATATAACCTATCTTTATCCACATGGTGAAATTCCTCGTGGCCGAGCATATGGATCCTATGGAGCAAATTTGTCAAAAGATTACATAATTTCTGAAATGCATAATAATCTCAGTATTAATAATGTCCACCAGGAAAAAATCAAACACATCAATGGGACTCTCAAAGACTACACCAGCATTATTAATGTAACCGATTTCCAACTCACCGTTAACAACCCAAACTGCGTACCTCAAAACCTATCAAAAAATGAAAGCTTCGCCATTCCAAGTGGATATTGTCCCCGCACTCACAACTATAATTTCACAAACGTTAGTATGAAATTTTGGAACTTAACCAGAAAGGGTCTGCTAAGAGACCTTGTAAATTATTCTATTACGAACATCTCCGATATCACTTTATTAAATAATAACGAAGTTTTTGTAGGAAACATTACTTATCTGGCTGAAAACGCCTCTATACCAAATGAAAGCGAACAGCAAGGCAGAATCTATGTAATTAATAACTCTGCAGTCAGTCAAAGCCAATTAGATAATCTCACGTATGCATCTGGATGCGTCATTGTCAATCAAAGTAACAAAGCAAATTATGTTGTTAATGCAACCAAATGTACGTATGCAGTGATTGAGGTAAATAATGCTGATGGCCTCACCATGAAAAATTTATCAAATAATTATTCTTTGGTTCTCGCAGACAAAGAAAACGAAAACCTTACACTCTACTACAATATCAGTGAAGGCTCTCTCATCCATCAAAAACCATATTATGTAATAGTAGACAGAATCCCAACCCATTATGAACTCAGAAGCTGGTGGAACGCAAGCCATGCTGGAATAGCTAATTACACATTAAAATATAAATTGAAAAATATAGCGGTCTATTGGTTACAATTCTTTTCTCATAAATGTGTTGCTTTTATTCTTTACAATACCTTCGATCAACATTTCATGATCCCTGCAACCTTTGCATGGAAGCTTCCACCAGAATCACTTGCATCACCAGCTATCCCAACATTTACTATCAATAACACCGTTGGAGAATTCCTAGCCAACAACCCATCAACAACACTGTCAGGTTATATCAATCAACGATTCGAACAAGAAACTCCAACCCAGGTTGGAGTTACCGCCTACGACATCACTGGATACATCAACCCACTAAATAAAAACAAAAAGGCCGTACTCTCATCAAGGCTGGATGGCTGGTGGGGACAAACACCAGGAGACAGCGGCTGTGGCAACGCCGTCGTCCTTGGAATCGCAAAATACATCAAAGACAACAACATCAACCCAAAATATAACCTCACCATCCTGTACACCACCGGGGAGGAATACGGTCTTCGTGGGGCAGAATATTATAGTGATGCTCATAAAACCGATCAAATCTATGTCTGGTTTGTGATTGATGAACTCGCCTTCAATCAAAGCGACACCGTCCAAGAAATATCAATCCAAAACGCAACTGGACTGAACCATTGGCCAATCCTTGAAGCTATTATTCAAGACTCTCATTATTCCCAAAGAAGCGGCTATGCGAATTATAACCACAGCGGCCCGATAACAGGAACCGAGCAAGCTGTCTATGGTTCAAGAAACTACATCAAAGATGCTATTTGCATCGCCAAGGACTATTGGTACGAATGGGACAGGTACCATAGTGCTGGTCATCACTACACTGAGGGTGACTCCTTGAAATGCATAGACCGAAGTGACTTGAATTATTCAGCGGAACTCGCTTTAAACATCACCAAATACTGGCTTATGAATCCAGACTGCTATTTCAGCACCAAACAGTACGAAGCAGTGAGTTCAACCGGAGGAACAACACCGGATACAATCAAAGCCACCTTCAAGGTAAAATCCGCGTTACCCAATGATAAGGTTATGATCAATGCTTCCTTCTACGATGCAGCCTCGGGGCTTTGCTTGAACCACGCGATGATGAATTACACAACCAACCGCATCGGCATTGAACGAAACCTTACCTTCACTATGCCAGTAAACACGCAAGAAGGTGACTACTATGTCACCCTGGAGGTGTACAACTCCACGGCGAGAATCAACCGGATCGCCGACACTTATTATCAAGGCAATGAAAACTATCACGCGAACGATACCGACACATCAGAAATTTTCCATTTAAACCACTACCACACACTAGGTGACATCCGCATCGGTACGCTAACCACAAACGTTCATGATGATATCAAAGGATCAAAATTTACCACTACCGAATATGCCGTAGTACATAACATCACCGCGTATATACATGGTAATAACACCCCGCCGTCCCCGACATACCAATGCATGATTTACCGGTTCAGCGACGGCCATCTCATGGGCAACACCACACAAGTAACACGGAACCAGACCGGATGGTACACGTTTATCTTTACCCCGGAGCCAATCCTCAGAAAAAACATTCAATATGTGCTGTCGATCTGGGGGGATAACGATCAAGCGATAATATACTCAACATATCAAAGCCCCGCGAACGGCTATGTCAACACAAGTCACACGTTCGGCACCCCACCACAGAACATCACTTGGAATGCCCAGACGTTACGACAACATTCGATATTCTGCAGGTACACCCTTGATACCTCCCCGCCGGAAATAACCAGTGTCGCCCATTCACCGGATACCGTCGGCTATGGGTTTAACGTCACAATTAACGCAACTGTCACGGACAATATCAGCGGCGTCAACCTTGTCAAGGTTCACATTACCCCTCCTGGAGGTGGTCTGTCGGTGGCGAATTATACGATGACTCATATTTCAGGGAACCTCTATCGGTATATCTTCACGAACACATGGGTACTCGGGCAATACAATTACACGATCTGGGCGGTGGACAACGCCAGTAACGTCAACAGCTCCACAGGACATCACTTCCATGTATCCGTGCACGCGCAGATCAGCATCGCCACCCTGAATAACACGTACACCGGGGATCAATACATTAACCTGACCGACCCGCCGGACCCGCCAGAGAACTACATGCTTGTCGGTCGTGGGCTTAACTGGGATAAGTATTATGATACTGTAACAGGACAGAATGTGCTGGAGGTCTCCACCGGGCCAATAAACTACCGAAATGAGAGTCATGTGTGGACGCCGATCAACTGCACCCTTGAGCAACTCCCCACCACCCACCCAGCATATACATATGGCTATCGGATAGGAAACGACCACGGGCTGTACAGCGTCTACCTCAAACCAAACAACGCGAACGACTGGCCGGTGGCATTCGCATACAACAAATCAACCAATCCCACAACAAATGTCATAAGAAGTAAGCTTGTCGGTGTCGGCTACATTGACCCTGCGAATAACTGGGCGTACCATTATCTGCAGAATGCGCAGGGCAGCCAGGGACAACTCAGTGACAACACAGCAACCTACGAAAATGTCTTCCCTGGTACTAACGTGACATGGAGTTACAGGAACACAGAGATGAAGGAAGCAATCACCATGAGCAACACCACGAGGACGTTGTTGCAGAATCACCCGCCATCGATGTACGGTCTGAATAACGAGAGCTCGTACCTCGTGTTCATCACCAAACTGGATCATCAAAACCTTAACATGTACAATACGTCAGGGGTGCTCACTGGAAATGTCACGATCTCCGATGCAGGGGTTGAGTTCAAGGATGCGCTCGGACAGTTCAAGTGTGCCCTGCCGCTAGGCGAGGCCTACGAGCTGAACAACGAGACGGTGCGAGAGAAGCTGACATACCGCATCGTGCACCTGAACGGCAACACCTACCTCCTGTCTGGTTTAAAGGTCTCTGATTTGGCTACCATGACGTTCCCGGTTGTCATCGACCCGACGCTCACCGTGAACGCGAGCACGAGCGACGGGTACCTCTACAACTCCGGCTCGAATTACAACACCGTGTGGTCTTCTGGAAAGGGCCCTGTCTCCAGCGACGAGAAGTATATCTCGATCGGGCAGAGGAAAGAATACTTTCCCTTGAATTACTGGGTTTACCGGGGCTTCCTGTTCTTCGACACCTCAGAGCTCCCCGCCAACGCCAACATCAAGAACGCCACCCTCTCCTTGTACAAGAATGACGATTACTCAGCGACCGATTTCACGATCACGGTGCAGAACGGACAGCCGGCCTATCCCAACGACCCGCTGGAAGATGGGGATTACGACAAGGAGCACTACTCAGGGAACGGTGGCGGCCTCAATACGACGAATTTCGTGAATGGGAGGAACAACATCACGCTTTCGAACCTCAACTGGATTACTGCCGGTGGTGTAACGAAGCTGTGCCTGCGCAGCAGCAGGGACATCAACGGCAACACACCGACCCAGAGCGAGTACGTCACCGTCTACGCCACTGAACAAGGGGATGAGTTCCAGCCGAGGCTTACGATCATCTATTCAAACCAGTCGAAGATCAAAAACACCGGCTCAACAAACTTCAAAGGATACCTGCTGATCCAGGTGCAATATAACGAATCCGGCACCTGGGTGCCGGATACCGATGTAGTGGATGAGACGCCGCCGGTATGGCCGCCACGAACCATTAACATCAGCGAACAGCTTGCCCTTGACAAGATTTTCAACGGCAAGATCAGGGCGTCGGACCTGCAACACGGCTTTGGGACCTATCGAGTGTATACGGCGTTCAGGGACCCCACGGGCGCCATCTTGAAAACCGAGACTGGTGGTGGCGGGGTGGCTGAGTTGAAGGCCTGGTGGATGTTCACTTATGCAGAATGAGGTCTCTTCCCAGCGGATAATTTAAGAAAAAGTGGGGGTCAGGGCGGCATTTTCTTTCACCTGATTTTTCCCCCTTTTTTTATTTTAACCCCAACCCCTCATCGTGTATACTAACCTATTTCAATGGATTCCCTATTCTTTTCTACGAGGCAGATGAAATCACATATCCTGTTCGTTGAACCACCAAAAAATTTCTGGTTTGTCATGGGCGAGTATCTTCCACCGCCATCCCCTCTTTTGATCCTAGCTGCGTATGTGGAACGAGAACTCCCAGATGTCACGATTGACATCGTTGATTGTCAAGCAGAGCAACGCGACTGGCAAGGGCTTGAACGATATATCGAATCGCTGAACCCATCGATTGTGTGCACTTCGGGATTTACAACGAACGCGTATGCGTGTGCGAGAACAGCCGAAATAGCAAAAAAGGTTAATGATAACATTGCGACGGTTGTGGGTGGAAGCCATTTTTCCTTTACACCTGAAGAATCATTACTGAATTTCCCAGAGATTGATTACATCGTACGAGGAGAAGGAGAACTCACCCTCGTCGATCTTATCAACACCGTGGGAAACGAAGGAAAAATGAGCAATGTGCAAGGTATCTCCTGGCGAAAAGAGGGAAGAATCATTCATAATCCAGCACGACCGCTCATCGAAAATCTTGACAGTCTCCCGTATCCAGCGTATCATCTTGTCGAACACAACCTGAAACAGTATCATTTCACGATGATGGCAGGCAGAAACACCAGGTACATGATCATGGAGGGTGCACGAGGCTGTGAATACAACTGCTCGTTTTGTACACAATGGAATCACTGGGGGAGCAGATGGAGGACAAAATCAGCGAAACGTATTGCGGATGAAATAGAACATTTGAATGAAACATACGGTGGTGTGTTCCTCTGGTTTACGGATGATCATATGAAACTTCAACAGCGAGGAAACCAATTGTATGAGGAACTGCGACATCGACGATGTAAGGATGACATCATGTTGTTTTTCCAAGCCAGAACCGATGATGTTGCGCATCATCCAGATCTCATTGAGAAACTCCGGGAGGTGGGAACGTATTGGATCATGTGCGGCGTTGAGTCTGATTCAGAGGAGAGCCTTAAGGAATATAAAAAAGGGATCAAAACCGCTGATGCGTATACAGCGATGAAGATTCTGAATCAAAACGATATTTTTTCCCATGCGATGTTCGTGATAGGCGCACGACGGGATACCCATGAGTCCATCGAACAACTACGACAGTTCTCCCAGGATATTGCCCCTGATTTTGCATTATATACAGCCTTGACTCCATTTCCTGGTACGATCTACTATGAGACCGCGAGGAAAAAAGGGTGGGTTGAAGATACGAATTATACGAACTACGATATGGCACACGCGATCATGCCAACGGAAACGTTGACGCGACAGGAAGTCCAGGAGGAACTCTGGCGTTGTTACCGTTCGTTCTATGGGTCGATCACTAAAGGTATCGCAGGAGTGCTGTCGAAAAATAAGTTGAAACGAACATTGTACCGACATATGGCGGGGCAGCATGTGCTTTCGAAATTCAGGAGATTGATTTGAGGCTCACAAAAGAAGTTATTCTCTCCCTTCTCTTCGCTGGCGTTGCTACTGTACTTGTTCTTTGTATGATTCTTTTGGAACACCCTGCCTCAACAAGTATTTCTTTGAACGAAAAGATGGTTGTCTCAGGGGTGTTTATCACGAGTTGTTGTGTGGGCATCACCCTTGCGCTGTATCCTGGGTGGATTCGAAACCTCATTAGAAAAAAAATCCGGACGGCACACGGCACAAATGAACGACCAAAGCGATCATTTCACGGTCATCATCCGGATTGTGACATGTTCCAAACCCATAGAATTACGGTGAATACCAAAACTTGGTGCGCTGGTTGTCTCGGTCTGCTCATTGGTTCTCTAGTGTCAATTGTCTTCATGCTGATGTACGTTCTCTTTCCAATCCACCAATCACCACTCATCTTTTTTATGTTGTTTCTGCTTGGGTTGTTTCTCATCGCCTTGATATTCATAGAAATCGTAGAAGGTAGCAAACATGTGGTCGCCCATATCCTCTTCAACGCGATGCTTGCTCCTAGTTTCTTTTTCATAACGATGAGTGTCACCGAGCTTACAGGAAAATCGATCTTTGGTGTATTCACAATCCTTCTTTGTGCTCTGTGGCTTAGCACAAGAGTCACCCTATCCACCTGGCGTCATAGACTTACGTGTAGTTCCTGCAGAGAATCATGCAAAATGTACGCGCCTTTCGCTACTAGTGTCGAGAGATCACTCTGATCCCAAAGATGATGATGAACAGCGCGATCACACCAGCGAAAATCCAACCCCATTGAACCGTGTTCACCCAGGCGAGCGAAGGATACGTACTTGCCATACCTTTTAACACCACTTCGAAAAGAATCGCTAACCCAATGAGGATTATAATGACACCCCAGAAGACCGCCCAACCGCGGCCGCCCTTTCCACCAGCGCATTCATCTTCACAGCGTTGATCCCGATGCCTTTCATGCTCAGTAGTGGGTTTTGAGACACCAAGCGAGGATCCACAGTTCTTACAATACACTGCATCATCATCATTTTTCGTTCCACATTTTGGACAATACGCCATACTTCATCCTCCGATTGTTATTTTTTGATAATCAATCGTTCTTTATATATTCTTTTTTCTCTCTTTCTTCAACTCTTTATTCTATGATTTTCTTTTCTGTTCCTGTGACATGGTAAGCGCGAGGAGAACGTACCCCAGGAGGAGTACAAAGATAAAGATTGTTGGGAGACTTTGCTCGATCGACGATGCAGCGGTTTTGAGATCAGGCATATTCAAAGGACCGCTGAGATTATTGAGAATTTGCATCGCCACCCATAACCAGACGATAGGCACAATCGCATACAAAAGAGGAGAAAAGACCCTAAACTGGTGAGATTTCCTCGAGAAATACTGGGTATAGGAAGAAAGAAGCGCCACCCCAAATAACAACAGCAAATAGGTATACAGAGAAGAACCAAGTATCTCAAACACTACGACATTATCCTTTGGGATCCGTAACACTTCAATAACGATTCGCATGACAATTAAAAAAATAAAACTAGAGATCAACGGTCCAAGGACCCCAAAGGTACGGTTATACCAATTTTCAGCACGCGCACTGACACGGTCTACTCGCTGCTCAACGCGTTTTCCCACATCGCTCGCATTATCCTGGATACGTTGCGCGGTTTTCGCAATGCGATCCCCCGCCTTTTTCCCTAGATGCTCCATGTCTTTTGCAAAATCCTTCACCTGCTGTTCGAAAGAAGAAGGAGCGGACCCGGCTTTAACGGAAACGCCGCAATTCGTACAAAAGAACGCATCATCGTCATTTTTCGTTCCACATTTTGGGCAGTTCTGCATGGAGCCTCTCCTGCACCCACAAAATCATAACTTCTGATTCTTTAAAAAGATACCTTCCAAAGAACATTCGGTAATACAATGGTGTCGCTATTAAAAAAAAATTGACTATGGTTCTGTTTTCATTTCTGTCTGTGACGAATCTTCTTTGGTGATCGCATCAGGAGGAGGAGATGCCTCTTTTTCCGAGGATTCAGCTCTTTTTTCTTTCACCACATGTCCAATAACCTTTTTCGCAAGAAACTCCCGGATCTCTTCGGGTTTCGTCGAATCGATACCAAAATACTCAGGGAAGAGTTTTGTCGTCGTAAGCATTTCAGTCGCTCCATACGGGGTCGAATGCACCAAATGCAAACTGATGAGCTGATCCACATCCGCGTAGATCCGTTCACCGATCATATGACGCAGGTTTGACTGCTTCACCGGCTGATGAAACGCAATCAACGCGAGCGTCTTTAACAGATCACTTTTCATCTCTGGCTTTGCGACCATCATGGACTGATCAGTGTAACTTTTCTTCACCTGCATCGTGAATTTATTCCCTGCTTTCACCACCTCAATGGAGGTTTCATTTTTCCGGTCAACGTTGTACGATTGGATGAGATGGTCAATCGCCTCCATGACATGTTTCGGGGTAAGCCCGGTTGCCTGCTGGATCTCCTCGATACTCAGTGGTTTTCCTGCTGAGAATAACACTGATTCGACGATGCGGTCTTCTTTGACTCCCATAGTGTGGCCCCCTCTCAGGTATATCCTATTGTTTTAATATATATTTCTCCATAGGGAAACTGCCGTTGATGAACCGTGATTTTTTTTTCATACGCGAGGAAGAGAATGGAAAGGAAGGTTTTTATCCGCTCCTCAGAATCATCCACCTCGCAGAGCTCCGTGAAATTCATGAATTTTCTCGGGAACTTGCAGATCCGCTCCCAGATCAATGCGACATCCTCTTCAAGGTGATCCTCATGGGCTGATCCTTTCATGGCTTTGCGTGCCTTCTCCTCAAGTTTTATGCGTTCCTCCCGTCGGAGTTGATCGAGCAGCTGGTACTGTTCTGATTCTTTTCGTACCTCATCAAAGGCATTGAGCAGTTCTATGAGCGTGACTTTCCGTGAGGAATCACGTCGCAATGGCTCTTCAATAGGCGGCTCAGGCATCTTCATGAGAAGATTCGTGTACGAGTAATCGTCATCGTTTGCTAGCCAGGTCGCGGTGGGGATATCCTCCCAGTCGAACCCTTGCTCCAGTTCAGTTTGTGGTTTCGTTTCCATTGTCACGACAAGGTGATCGCTCTGCAAGCGAAGGACCTTCCACGCCATGTAGATGATCCTACCCGCGGTCAAAAGATCGATTTTTTCTTCTTTTGCCCTTTTCAGGTACAGGGTGGAAAACCCGACGAGATCAATATCCCAGGGGTTGAGATGTTGATTCAGCACCAGATCAAACGCGAGATAAATCGATCGATCAAACGGGTTTTCAATCGTGGATGATTCCCCGGTGCTTGCTGCCTTGGCCATCTCCAAGTACTGATTCACCCTGGTCATATCATTGTTTTCGTCGATGAGCGCCTTATGAAATAACAGATGGTTGATGACCTCATTGTCTAATTCCAACGTTGTGCACCTCCTGTGTCGGCATGGATATTTCTCCCTTTGGACCCACGGAGTCAGGATCGATATTCCCGATCATTTCCGAGATACCAGAGTCATGCATCGTAACCCCGTACAAGTAATTTGCCTCCTTAAGTGCGATTTTTCGAAGGGAGACGCTGATGAACTGTGAGTGTTCCGCCCGTCGTCTGATCATCCGAGAGACTATCTCCGCGTTCACACCATCGAGGAACATATCGATTTCATCAAGCACGTAAAACGGGCTTGGATCATACTGCTGGATAGCAAAGATAAACGCGAGGGACGCGATGCTTTTCTCGCCGCCGGAGAGCGCCGCGAGCCGAAGGACTTTCTTCCCGTGCGGCCGCGCCTTTATCGTTAGGCCACCATCAAAGACGTTCTCCTCATTTTCCAGGAGCAGCTCCGCCTCGCCACCTTCAGACAGCTGCGCGTAGATCTCCTTGAAGTTCTTATTCACCTCATCAAAGATCTCAAAGAACCGCCCCTTTTTCTTACTCGTAATTTCCTCGACGACGGTCACGAGGTTCTTTTTCTGCTCATTCAGGTGTTTGATGTCCTCGTCGAACTTTTTCTTCCGCTCTGTTTGATGCTCGTACTCCTCGAGTGCTCGCATGTTCACGGGCTCCAACTGCTGCATGGTCTGTTCAATCGACAAAATGGTTTCTTTCATGGATTCAATCGGAGGGAGTTTCGTTGCTGTGATTTCCACGTGGTATAACGCGAGCTCCTGGTCAATCTCCTTAATCGAATCCTCCAAGGTCGGAAGCCGATACTTCGCTCGGGCGACAAGATCCAGATAGGACTCAACCTTCGTGTTAATGGTTTCCAGCTCACTTTCGATGCCCACGGTTTTTTTGTATATCGTGTCGCGTTCGAGCGCAAGCTCCTTGACTTTGCCGCTCATAGTTTCCTCGACGGCCATCAGCGCCTTGAGTTCATTTTGATTTTTCCCGCGGGTCTCTTTCAGCTCCTGCACCGTCTTCTTTAACGCCTCTACTTGAGTATTGATCGCGGTGATCTTCCCAGAAATCTCGGATTTGCGTTCCTCTAATAATTCAATTTTTTTCTGAATTATCTCCTGCTTACTGCGTAGTTTTAATACCGTCTCTTGGAATTCAGAAACAGTTTTTTCAAGGGTACGTACTGTCTGCGCGACTTCTTTCTTCGTGCTTTTTAACAGGTGTTTTCCTTTCTCTTCTTTCAATGCATTCAGTTCTTTGAGTCGTTTTTCACATTTCTCGAGCGACTCAAGAATCTGGGTATTCTCAAGAGTTATCGCCTCTTTTTCTTTGATCTTTGCATCGAGGTCTTTGCCGAGGATCTCAAGTTTTCCCGCAAACTCCTTCTTTCGCACATCAAGATCCTTGCCTTGCAGTAACACATCGCTCTCGATCTTTAAGGTCCGAAGCGCATCCTCGATTTCCACAATCTCTTTTTTCAATTCCGCAAGTTGCTCGGATAAGCTATCCTGTGTTTGAATCGTTGTCTCCAGTTTTCTTGTGATTTCATCGAGGCTTCGTTGATCTGCTGCTCCGAACGAGAGATGCTCGCTCGGCTGGCTTCCGCCAATCATCGCGCCACTCGCCTCGATCAGGTTCCCTTTCATGTCCACAAGGCGGACACCGCCCATGAGGCGCCTCGCATCATTCAGAGTCTCGACAATAGCGGTATCGCCAAACACGTACCAGAATGCCCCGCGATATTCAGCGTCAAACTTCACCAGATCAATGGCAAACCCGCGGGAGCTCTCATCTTTTACTGCCATGAGCGATTGCGCCCGTGGTTTTCCCACAATCATTTTGTTAGTGGGCAGAAACGTGGCCCGCCCCAGCTTTTTTTTCTGCAGGTAATTTATTGCTTCAGCTGCTGCTCCATCATCCGCGACCACGATCGCCTGCATGCGTGGTCCGGCAGCGATCTCAAGGGGGAGTCTAAATGTATCCTCCACGTGTGCGAGTTCCGCGATCGTTCCACGAATCCCTTTCAATTCTCTCGAATCACGCGCACTTAAAATAGCGTTCACCGCTGAGTTATACTTCGAGGAAACAGACTGTGTCGCATCCCGTTCCGCTTGTAGTTTTGATTGTTCCCGTTGCATTTTCAGAATCGCATTCTGTAGATCAGCAAGCTGTTCGGTAATTTCGGATTCTTGTTTCTTTTTTTCGACTAATTGTTTCTCTGATTCTTTCAGTTTCTTGGTGCTTTCTTGTTTTCCTTTATGGATTTCACCGGTCTGCCAGTCGATGTCTTTCATCTCGAATTCATAGGTTGATTTTGTCTCTTGTAACTCCGCGATTTGTAGCTCCAAGGAGTCAAGTTTTTCTTTTAGTCGGTCTCGTTTCAGTTCGAACTCGTGTTTCTCGGTTTGGGTGTTGTTGTACTCCTCCCGCATCTTGACAAGCTCACGTGTCAGATCCATGGATGCATCATCGGATTGTGCGATTTCATCCCGTAACGCAGATAGCTCGTTTTCCTTTGTTTTCAGAGCTGCTTCACTTTCCTTGATCCGTGTTGCTAGATCGTTTGTTTGCGAGGTGAATTCTTCCAGTTCTTTTACGATCCCGTCAAGGGTTGACTGCAGTTCCTTTTGTTCTTTTTTCTTCTCGGTTATTTCGTCATTTGAGTAGTTAACCCGCTCGTCAATCTTAATGCTCTCAGATCGCAGCGAGTCGATTTTCTCTTTAATCTCATTTGCCTCGTTTCCGCCTGCATCGCCGATTTTCTTTTCCATCTCCGCAAGTTTTTCTTGAAGGGTGGTGTATTGTGTCTTTAATTTCTCTTTCTGCGTCTCAAATTTTTTCTGCTCTGACTCGTATGATTCGATTTGCTTGTTGACCTCTGCGATTTGCTGTTCCACTTCTTGTTTCTTCTTGGTGGCGATCATTGCTTTCGTCTCATATAACTTGTCTTTCAGTTCTTTATACCGATACGCTGCATCTCGGTCTTTTTTCAGTTGTCTAATCTGGGTGGTGATTTCATTTAAAATAATATCGATACGCTCAAGGTTTTTGTCAACATCTTCCCGCTCTTTCTGCGCTTTCTCGATATCCTCGTCAAACGTGCGTATGCCAGCGATATCATCAATGATTTTTCTACGATCAACAGAGCCCATCTCCACGAGACTGGTCACATCGCCTTGCTTGATGATATTATACCCTTCGCCGGAGATACGCGCATGGGTGAGAAGATCCTCGAACTCGGAAAACGATGCGGCATGATCATTGATGTAAAAGTAACTGTAGTAATTATCCGGGTTATCTTTTAACGGCGCTCGCTTGATCATCCTGGTGAGGATGACCTCATCTGTATCGATATTCATTTTTCGTGCGGAATTGTCGAACACGAGTGATACTTTACAATACTTCGACGGATTCTTGTGTTTCTTCCCGCCGTTGAAGATGAGATCGGTGAGCCTCCCGGCACGCATGACCTTTGAGCTTTTCGGACCGAGAACAAAGAGGACCGCATCCACGATGTTGCTTTTCCCAGAGCCATTGGGCCCTGTGATCGCGGTAAAACCCGGGAAAAACGGTACGGTTAACTTTTGTCCAAATGACTTAAAATTTTCCATCTGTATTTCTTTAAGATACACATACATCCCTTTCCACTATCGAGCGCATGTTCGCTGCTCTGTACCCTATTCCGGCATCCCATAACAGAGAAACAGAAAACTGTATATAAAATTTTGGAGATAATTGTTGGTACCTCATCTTTTATAAACCGGGGACATTTCAGGGTGTGAGATCGATGTGTTGAACATGATTATCTGCGACTGTTTGACAAAATCGTTTGGTGCGATTACCGCGATAAAGGATTTTTCAGTAGAGATTCCTGACGGCTGCATCTTCGGGCTGTTAGGTCCGAACGGCGCGGGGAAGACAACGACAATGCGGATGCTTTCGTGTTTGATTCAGCCAACAGCAGGAAAAGCACTGATTGATACTTATGAGATTGGAAAGAAGGAGGATGCTCAAAAGATCCGTGGCATGATCGGGCTTCTCCCTGAAGTCCCAGGGTTGTACGAGACCCTAGGGGCGTATAAAAATCTCGATTACTACGCGCAGTTCTATGGTGTCCCGAAGCAGAAACGGGAGCAGTCGATAAAAGAGACGCTGATGAGTCTTGACCTGTGGGATCGGCGCACCGAACCGGTAGGGGGGTTCTCCAAGGGCATGAAGCAAAAAATCGCGATTGCACGTGCATTGATCCATGATCCGAAGTACATTTTTCTTGATGAGCCAACCGCAAGTCTCGATCCTGCGGCATCGAAAATGGTCAGGGAGTACATCCTCGAGCTCAAAGCTCAGGGTGACACGATCTTTCTCAATACGCATAATCTCTCAGAGGCAGAACGGATCTGTGATACCGTTGCATTGGTGAAAAACAGGGTCGTAAAAGTCGGGAACCCCAAAGAGTTAGCACGGGGGTTATTCGCGCGGACCGTGAGTTTCACTCTCGATAAAATACCACCAACCATCCTCCACGATATTTCTTCTTTAGAGGTTGTTTCGCAGGCGCGTCTGAACGATCGTCAATTACTTGTGAATGTTCGCCGGCCAGAGGAGGACAACCCGCTCATTATCTCCTGGCTTATGAACCAAGGAGTGTCTGTGCAATTTGTCACGGAAGAGGAACATTCGCTCGAGGATGTATACCTGAAACTCCTTGAGGAAGGTGGTCGGTGATGCGGTGGAGAAATGCCTGGATCGTGATGCGTAAGGACCTTGATGAGTTCAAGAAACAAAAACTCGTGATTGGGTCGATTATTGCGATGCCGATTGTTCTTGGGGTTATCATGCCGCTTGCATTATTCGTTCCCTTGATAACCACAACACCAGTGACAACCTCCTGGGATGTGCCGGGTCTCCTTGAAATAGGGACATTACCCGAAAACGCTAATCCCCCATGGACAAACCAGTCGCTTACAAACCTCTCATTATCTTCGGCGGTAATCCAGCATACAGTTCTCACAAATGTTCGCCTGTCGAACTGCATCATCTTCGCGTGTGCTATAAAGAATTCCACCATTTCGAATTCAACGATACGAGAAAGCAACCTTACACGGTCTTTCCTTTCCAATACGACCTTGATTCATTCGGAGGGAACTGGGTTAGACGGAAGATTCATTCTTGCCGTCCAATCGAACCTTGCGTTCACAAAAACAAAACCATCGGAACTAGCTCTGGTGCTCCCTATGATATTTAACTTGATCCTCATGATTTTCATCGTGGTCCCTGCGACGCTTCCCACCATTATCGCCACCTATAGCATCGTCGGGGAGAAAAACAACCGCAGTCTCGAGCCGCTCCTTGCGACGCCGACAACCGACGGGGAGTTACTAGCGGGGAAGATTTTTTCATCATTTATCCCGTCCATGGGCTCCACATTACTTGCCTTTGTCCTTGGTGTTGTTTTGCTTGATTTTGTTTTAATACCCCGTGTGGGGTATCCGTTGCTTCCGAATCTCATCTGGATCCTGGCGATTCTTCTGATTGCACCGACCGCATGTCTCATGAGTGTTCTTGCCTGTGTCCTTGTCTCCTCGAAGGTCAGTGATGTGCGGGCGGCCCAGCAGCTCGGCGGGTTTGTCGTTATGCCTGTCGTCGTTCTCATGCTAGGGGTTCTCTCCGGGTTGTTACTGCTTTCACCACTCACGGTCATTGTCTTCGCAGGATTGTACGGAAGCATTGATCTTGGGTTGTTCTATTTTGCACGAGCGATTTTTAACAGGGAAAGCATTCTGACGAAATGGACTTAAAAAAAGAGTTCACCTGCATTCACATACGATTTTTATATTTTTATCTTAATTTATTAAATATAGCATTTTTATTTAGTTTTTCTCGATAAGAGTGACTCTTTGCAAAAGCCTTAATAAGGAGAACGTCTTGATTATCTGGTGAAGAATGAGAGGTTTTTCGCATGATGGGAAACCGGTTCATGCCCAGGTTGATATTTTTCATACACAGGGGGGAACCTCCGAGAAAAACCGCACCATAGTGCATAAAAAAGAATAAACACATGTCGTATTGTTCGAAGTACCGTATAAAATTCATCCTCGTTAGCAATCAACATCCCTGGTTCTATTTTGTTCATGAGACTTCATTCACGTTCAGATTTTTTATGGGAGGATAACCTCGTCGCGATTATTTTATTTTCTATGAATCGATCCAGTTACCTGCAAGTGTGTTCGGTTTAATTGAAAAAATACATGTCAGTGTCCGAAAGGTTTAACAAAGTCATGACCATAATCAACGGCATTGCGACACTTGATGATTTGGAAATGAAGGATGGCTCCATGAAGAGAGAGGAGAGAACATGAAAGACGTCCGATTCTTCTCCCAATCGAGTTTAATTCCGCAGGAGGAGCTTGACGACCTACAACCACAATTACTTGAAGAAATTAAACTCATGACCGCGGCACGAAAGAAAAACTATGATGATGATCGAGCATCCTTGTATTTGCTGGAAGACAGAGATTCGTTGAAAAAAATCAAATCACTCATCAATGAAAAAAGGAAGGTGGATCCGAAATATCTTGTTGTCGTCGGGATCGGAGGCAGCAACCTTGGGACTGTCGCAGTCCAAGAAGCGGTCTTAGGAAGGATGTATAATCAAACGGAACCGGCAACGAAAATCTTGTATGCAGACACCGTTGATTCAGACGTACTCCATACGATTATCGCTCTCATTGAACCGGTGTTAAAAAACGGGGGAAACGTCCTGATAAACGGGGTGAGCAAATCAGGAGGAACCACGGAGACTATCGCGAATTTTGAGGTGCTCATTGAGGTGTTGAAAAAATACAAGCGGGATTACCAACACTACATTATTGTCACCACCGATAAAGATTCTAAGTATTGGACCCTTGCGGAAAAGAAAGGATTTTCCCTGCTTGATATCCCTTCGAAGGTCGGGGGAAGGTATTCCGTCTTTTCAGCGGTAGGGCTTGTTCCGCTTGGTATCCTGGGAATAGACATCGATGACCTATTGAATGGGGCATGCTCAATGGTAAAGCGATGTCTTGATTCTCATATTCAAAACAACCCCGCTGCCTTGAGCGCATCGCTCATCTACGCCCATTATAAATACGGGAAAAATATCCACGATCTGTTTTTGTTCAACCCTGATCTGGAATCCCTCGGGAAATGGTACAGGCAGCTGATGGGCGAAAGCATCGGGAAAGAGTATAATTCGAAAGGGGAGCGTGTGTTTACCGGGATTACCCCAACGGTCTCCATCGGCTCGACGGATTTGCATTCCATGGCGCAGCTATATCTCGGCGGGCCCTTTGATAAGTTCACGACATTCGTCCGGGTGGAACGAAACAATTCAGTCGTGTGCGTCCCGGACCTCCCGGACTACGCATCACTGGTGAAGGGTATCCAGGGGAAATCGATGGATGAAATCATGCAGGCAATCTTGGACGGCGTGCAGGCCGCATATCGTAAGGCGAACCGACCATTTGTCGAGGTTGCGCTGCCCGATAAAACCGCCTTCTCGATCGGGCAGTTCATGCAATTCAAGATGATGGAGATGATGTTTCTTGGGGCCTTATGCGGCGTCAACCCGTTTGATCAGCCGAATGTCGAAGCATACAAACGAGAGACACAGAAGATCTTGGAGGAGCGCTCTAAGCCAATGAACATCTGATATCCATCATCTTCAAAAATATGGTACAAGAATACATCGAATTAGCATGTGGTCCTGCATTTTTTTTCGGATCAGGAACTAGTCACTTCGAAGGTCCATTCTTCTGCAGTGCCTTATTCTCCCCTTTTATTGACAATACTGCAGCGAGAAACGACAAGGATGCAGAGATGAAAAAGAGTAACCCAAGACTGCTCATGAAAAGCGGCGCAAAAATTTCACCAAATGTCTTGAAATCAACTCCTGAGGGTGCGATCCCCAAGAAGACTGAGAAGAGGGCTGACGCTGGTGAGAGGTGGCTTAAGGATGTGCCGATGAAGCTTACTTCAAGGGCCGAGATCAGTATGGTAAAATAGAAGGTCATACTCATTGATTGAGCGACATTTTGCATGGTCGCCCTCATGCCTGAGGCGACCCCGCGTTTGTCCGCTGGTACTGAGCTCATAATCATAGAGATGTTAGGTGAGGCGAACATCCCTGCGCCGACGCCCTGCAGGAATATCACGACCGCCAACAACCAATATGCCACGTTATACGGCATGGTCGCAAGCCAGACAAACGAAAGCCCTACGATAGTCATCCCTGTCACGGTGAATCGCCGTGGGCCGTATTTATCCGAGAGATACCCACTCAAAGGACCCATAAGAATGAAACCGCCGGTCAAAGGCAACATGTACACCCCTGCCCAGAACGGTGCGCGCTCAATGGTGAACCCATGCAAGGGCAACCATATACCCTGCAGCCAGATGATGAGCATGAACATGAATCCCTCCCTGCTTAATGCGGAAATGAAAAGGCTGCTATTGCCGACGCTAAATGCCCTGATCTTAAAAAGCTCCAGTTTGAACATCGGGTGAGAGACCTTCTTTTCGATAAAGATAAACAAGACTAAAAGGAGGACGCCGACAACCAAAGATAGTTGTACGAGCGGGTTACTCCATCCGAGTTCTGATGTTCCGTACGGCACTAATCCATAGGTAAACCCAATCAAGATGCAGGTGAGCCCAGCGCCAAACGTAAGGTTCCCCGACCAGTCGATACGCTGGTTCCGGATAATAACCCCGATCTCCTTCATGTTGATCTGCGCCCATATCGTACCGATCATGCCAACCGGAACGCTAATCCAAAAAAGCCAATTCCATCCAAACGGGCTGAGGAGCCCCCCAAGAATCAACCCGATAAATTGCCCCGCAAGAAACGAGATCTGGTTAATCCCTAATGCCTTCCCTCGCTCATTGACATCGAATGCGTCAGTGATGATTGCAGCACTATTTGAAAAGAGGAACGCACCGCCAAACCCCTGTACCATACGAAATGCTATCAGTTGAAGTATATTTTGGGAAAAAGCGCATGCGATAGATCCCACGGTGAAAATAAAAAATCCTAGCTTATAGAGTTTCACCCTGCCATAGATATCCGAAAGCCTTCCAATGGTGACGAGCACGACCGCAGTAATCAGCATGTATCCCATGATTGTCCAGAGTAAATACGGGAAATTGGACGGGTCAGCGGGGTTCACATGCAATCCCCTGAAAATCGCTGGTAATGAAATCAAGATAATTGTCATATTGATTGATGCCATTAATGCACCCAGCGAGGTATTCGATAATACAGTCCATTTGTAGTGCGTTCCCATTGATTTCACCTGGATTTAAAATGCCTACTTGTCTTGACACCTACATTAGCTGTATGAAGCCTAGAAATAACTTCGAGTTGACATTACCGTATTTTAAAATGATTCAAATAACTTTGGATTATCCCCTATAAAAATTTGAATAGAATGGAAGAGAGGTTTAAGCTCGTAATCACAATCCACCTTTGTTCCTTCGCACGCCCGTCTGGCGATCACGTATCACTACACGCAGTGTTAAAAACGAGGCGATTACGAAGATGGGTCTATTTTTTTTATACGAAGGATAAGATGAACCTGCATTTATTTTGGCAAAGCAATTTTTTATTAATAGCCATCCTATTCAATGCGTTATTAAAATGAAAAGTAATCTAAGGATTAACAAGAGTTCCGAGAGAGACTGTAAGCCATCGGACCGATTATCCACCATACCTAGAACAGTGAAAAATACGGATGGAGACGTGAAAGGGATAGTATGAACAACAAAAGGTCAATGACCAAAGATACATCAACATCAAATCAACGATACAATAGCTCAAAATCGAACGTTCATATTAAATATATATTTGAAGCGGATACAAGGAAAAATATTCGACAATTCCCCAATAACATTTGTATCGAACCGATCACCAATTTTAAGGAGTATAAGATATTTTATGATGTTCCATTCCAATTATACAGGAATAACCAATATTGGGTTCCTCCCTTTTGGAATGAGTTTAAAGGTTTCTTTAAAAAAAAGAACCCTTTTTGGTCGCATGCAGAGGGTGAACTCTTTATCGCCAGGAAAAATAATGAAGTCGCTGGTCGAATCGCTGCAATAATCGATCATAAATATTGCGAAAGAGTGGGAAAAAAAATAGGGTATTTCGGTTTTTTTGAATGCATCGATGATTTCAACTGTGCACAAGCATTATTGCAAACTGCCCAGGAGTGGCTCGTTTCAAAAGGAATGAAGGTAATGCAAGGTCCAATCGATGGCCGCGTTGATGTCGGCTGCGGGTTCTTATACTCCGGTTTTCACTCACGGCCAAGTATACTTTCGTCATATTCGCCAGCGTATTATATTTCATTTGCAGAGAAATTCGGAATGAACAAAGCACGGGATGTGCTTCTCGATTATATTGACTTATCAAAGCCGATTCCTGTACAACTGGAAGAAAAAGCCAGACAATGCGCTGCATCCGGTGTGACGGTTCGCCCGTTTAACTGGCTCTGCACTCAGAAGGAACTGAAATGGTGGGTACCATTTTTTTTAGAAACATTTTCGAATCATTGGGGATATGTCCCGGTTTCTCCAGAGGAGGTGAAGACACGCTTTGGAGTGAAACAATTACGATGGATTGTTGATCCGCGGTTGTTTTTAGTCGCTGAATTCAAAGGCTCACCAATTGCGTTCCTCTGGTCAACGCCAGATTTTAATCAAATCTTTCAGAAAATGAAGGGACGATTAGGTCCAGTACAATTACTTCGTTTCCTTTGGACGAAGCGACGGATCAATGTTGGGAAATTACATTTTATAGGAGTAAAAAAAGAATTTCGCAATCAACATGTCGGGTCTTATTTGAATTATAAAATATTGGTAGAGATGAAAAACCGTGGGTATGTGGGCGCTGAGGTTGGATGGATCGATGAAATGAATACTATTGCACACAAGACAATTGCCATCACTGGCGCGACACTCTATAAAAGACACCGCGTGTTTGAGAAAACTTTACTACCATCTCACCAATGAAGAGTAGTGCGAAAAAAAAGAGCACCCGAATCCGATGCATGTAGAGAAATTAATATCTATCCTATGTGTTCTGATGGGTGGGTATGGTATGGCTCGCGTATCGTACTTGAGAAGGTATAATATGGTGAATGTTCCTGCCTAACGCCTTATAAAAACAGAGGTATTAATGAGTAACAATGAGACGAAAAAGATAAGAAAAGATGCTCGAACCTTCCAGCATCCACTCTTCGGTATCTCGACCAGAAACTGGGTACAGCTCGTAGGAAAAAACGGTGGAGTCGATAGGAAGTACTATGGCAGGGCGGTCTTTATTACCTTGATATCGCTGTGTGCTGCTCCAGCCCGGATCCTCTTTAAAATGAAATACGGTTCAAAAATCAATAAAACGAACATTCGGTACCCTCCGGTGTTTATCATCGGTCACTGGAGAAGCGGCACAACCTACCTGCATGAACTATTGAGCCAGGATCCACAATTCTGTTATGCCTCACTATGGAACACCCTGCTACCAGATAGTTTTCTCATCTTTGAGCAGATAAAAAAATTTCTTTCCAGATTTCTCCCTTCAAAAAGACCTATGGATGAAATCAACGTTGATATGGACGGCCCGTACGAAGACGAAGCAGCACTTGCGGTGCTGTTCCCTTGGGCATTCTTTCATTGTGTGCATTTCCCAAGAAACGCCGAAGAGCAATATCAGAAATCCTTACATTTTTCTGGTTTGACATCAGAAGAAAAAAACCAGTGGAAAAAAACCTATCTAACATTTATTAAAACAGTCACATTCGCGAATCAAGGAAAACGACTACTTTCGAAGAATCCTTCAAATACCGCGCGCATCCCCACCTTGCTTGAACTTTTTCCTGAAGCATTGTTCATCCATATGTACCGGAATCCGTACACCGTGTATCTATCAACAAAAAAAATGCGGCATAACGTGTTGAATCAATTGGCGTTACAAGACACCTCCGAGGATGAAATCGAAAAACAAGTCATAAATAATTATGTCGGACTTATGAAAAGCTTTTTCGAACAAAAAGAGAACCTCACCAAAGATCACCTTATTGAAATAAGGTATGAAGACCTTATCGCAGATCCCATAGCACAAGTAAAACTGATCTACTCACAATTGAAATTACCCGGTTTGGAAAATGCATTGCCTCAGATGATGAAATACCTTGAAAAACAATCAAAGTACAAAACAAATGTATATGCTATTGATAAAAAAATCGTTGAATATGTTGATAAGAACTGGAAGTTTACTATTGATCACTGGGGGTACTCCCTACCAACGTGAACCATATGTCCTCTCCAACACTTGATTTCATAGTGAAAAATGTAGAAAAAAATCATGAAGGACGCATCATACGGGTAGCGATACTAGCAGAGGAACCGTTGGGCTGGGGGTCCGGAAAACATTTCTTCCCGGTAATATTACATAATTATGTATGGACAATTCGTGATAAATCCTACAGATTCCATGTGACATATATTTTTGATAAAGATATCCTGCAGGGACGTTTGAATACATCAGAGTACGACGTCTTGCTTGTCCCAGGAGGAGGTGTTGGAGACGGACTTGCTGTGATGAAGGGGTTCACCTTTTCAAAGAAAATAAGGAAATGGAAAAAAAATATGTCCGCGTTTATCAAAAATGGAGGTGGATATGTCGGGATATGCGGCGGGGCTGCACTCATGACCGATTTACAAACAAAAGAAGGCAAACCCCATTCATTTTTAGAGAGGCAATACAACAAAAGTTCCCTCGGGGTGTCCTGTGTTTCATCCTATTATAAAACTATTGCATTTCCCCTTTTTTACCTCTTTCAAAAAAAGCATCCGGAGAACATTGGCGCGATAGCGTACGTATTTTCATTTGCTCCTGGAGAAACGACTGATGGAGTCCGCATTCATGCAGGGGGAATCCCGTTAGATTTTCAGATTCGTAAAGATCATCCGATATTTTCAGATTTCCCTTACGGAACTGAACGGATTCGATGGTGGGGCGGGCCAGCTCTCATAGTACCTGAAAAACCTGACCGAGAGGTGAACATACTAGCAACATATCCCGCTAAGAATGTCTCAGATGATCCGTCAACAAGAATTCACGCATGGAGATACACCGGAGGTATTCACGGTCTATTTATTGCTTTTATAAAAGCCTTGAAATTAATCAAAAAAGAACACGATACATTAAAAAACGTTTTTTTATACACGTATTTTCTCGCGGGGAATTGGAAGCTAACCGATAAATGTATCGAGCTAGATTATTCTAACAAGCCGAGTATCACAGCGGAAATATATCCGAATACCAACAAAGGAAGAATACTGCTGTGTACACCACATCCAGAATATATGATCTGGTGGAATGGCCATATCAAAGAAATGAAGGATACCAGGTTTACTTATCTTGGGACCGGTCTGTACAAATGGGAGGATATCGCACCTTTGAGTAAGACCATTCTAGCCGAATTGACACATACCTGGTGGATGGTGCGACGATTTGTTGCCTGGGCTGCGAAAGTGCCTGATGATCATCTCCCGCCTCTCCACGGAGAGGAAATCACCCAAAAAGATATATCCGTGTTATCACAAAACATTTTTTGGGATGGCAGCCTTCTCAATCAGATGAAAAATATTTAGAACATTGACGTTTATAAATTTTATAGAATGTTTGAAAGAAAGGATTATCAATGAATGAAAAGTGCCGCAGGAGGGGATACTGAGCCTGAGTTAAATGCCCCCGCATCGTCTGTATGCCCCAGATCACCAAAGATGTTATCGATACCTTCATCCCTGTCCTTGAGCGCTGTTGCAGGGACGCTGGTGAAATATAAACCCTAAACGATAGAATTATAAGCCAAACCACCCTTTTTCAATACGATATGAAGAAGCAGCTGCCGTGGTGTCTCGCCTTCCTCGTCCTTGTACCGCTGCGCGCACCGGCACAGTCGTCGTTTCTTACCTCGCCAACTATCCCTACGCTCAAAGAGCAAGGAACCTGTGTGAACGGGACCAGCTTCGCTGCCAACATCTCTGGACAGTCCTTCTGGATGGTGATCAAGATGACGTTTCCCCAGAGAGCCAATATTACCTTTGAGCATAATGGATCGTGCTCCTACAACCACAGTAAAATTGGGTACTTTATCGAGACGTACTCTCAGGGAGACTTTCAAAACTATATCAACTTCTTCGATTTCGCTTGCGGGTGGAGCGACCCAGAGGTCTATTGCCATATAGGATCACTGAAGTGGAGTTTCGCTCATAACAAAAGCCAGGACTTTCCGGACTATGGCACTGAGCATTTTCACGGCACCATTCAAAGGGGGAACGGGTCGTGGTACTTCATCTTCATCTCCTACGCGACGAATCGGTCATTAAGCGTCAGTATCCATGCAAACGTGAGCGGTTCCTTTGCCGTTGAGCGAGGAGATACGGTCTTCGCCCTCGATAGGGATAACTTCCTCGGAGGCGTCAATGTCGGGTGGAGACGAGGTGTCTGTATGGTGAACACGCAGAGGACCCTGGAGATCAAGCATCGATTCTTGGGGTGGTTTGGAGTTGTCTCTCGTTCCGGCTTCTCCCTGCTCAGTTACCAGATGCCGAATGGGACGTCCCGTCGAATGTTCACATTAGACTTCTTGGGCAAAAACCTGAATACTAACTTTCCAGTGTTGGGACAGAGTGGGACGTGGCGGTTCCGTGCCACGATGATGAACGTCGCACTGCTCAAGTTCTATCCTCGGGTCTACCTTGCCGGGGCAGACATCTGTCTCCCCTCATAGGCGCAGCTCGACCACGAGGTGACTACCAACATGGGCAACCTCCTGAACTCATTCTATCTGCTTCTTAATAGCATATTTCATTCTCCAGGAGGGGATACTAAACCAGAGTTAAATGCCCCCCCTTACAAAAAGCAAGTGGGGAACTGAACAATTAACACTGATGTCCGCCCCCGACATGCTATTTATTAGCACATTATCTATTAGGATAAAAATTCAAATTGTACTACCTGTGTCTTTAACATCGATAGATGGATCTGCTCTCATGACCGATTTCACCTGTAGATTGATTGATTTTTACTGCTACAATATAACCTACTAAAATCGTGAACAGAATTAAACTCATCTGGATTAAGAATATTAAATTAGGAGACATTCCCTCAAACATATCGGGGGTTTAATCCTACATAATGTAATATAGTTAAAGATGTTAACAAATAAAAGATTTCATAATAATATTATTAAATCAGATATTAGTTTCGATCAGTAGTTAAAAAACATTTAGCGAGAAATATATATATGAAATTTCAATTTATATATCCTGCTGGAACCTGGGCTGCAGGTATGCAACATATGTCATCTGGTCCTCTCGTTCCACCACTTGGCATTCTTTATCTTAGCTCATGTCTAGAAAGAGCGGGGCACAAAGCAAATGTTATAGATTATTGGGCTGAAAAATTTGATAAAAATAAACTAGCAAACATGGTTAAAAATGCTGATGCTATTGGTGTTACAATAGCTGGTTTTAATTTACGTGAATCCTTAGATATTTGTCATCTCATAAAAGAAATAGATCCTGATATTCCCCTGGTTGTTGGTGGACCACATGTAACTCTATATCCTAAGAAGAGTTTAGAAGAAAGCAATGCTGATATAGCAGTTGAGGGCGAAGGAGAGCCAGGGATAGTAAAACTTGCGGATACGATAATTGGAAAAAATAAACTAGATAAAGTTGAAGGAGCATATTATCGTAAAAATGGTGAAATTAAAAAAGGTAAGGCTCCTTGTATAGTGAAAAATCTTGATGAGTTACCGTTCCCTGCTCGTCATCTCATCAAAGGATACGATTACGGGTATTTTTTTGGCTCAAAAGTCGCAAAAGGTAAAGCAACTTCCGTATCGTCAAGCCGAGGATGCCCTATGAAATGTCGATTCTGTCAACGTAATTTCTTTAGTATGGACATGTTCCGTATGCGAACTGCTGAAAACGTTGTAGAAGAAATCAAAATAGTAGCAGATGATGGTTACCATACAGTTGTATTTGTGGATGATAATTTTCTTGTTGATAAAAAAAGAGCGGAAAAAATAATAGATGGCATCATCAAAGAAAATCTAGATATAGAGATGTGGGCGGAAGCTAGAGTGGAATCTGCTGATGAAAATCTTTATAAAAAAATGAAAAAAGCTGGTTTCGAAGCATTATCTTTTGGAATAGAAGGCGGTACTCAAGAAATCCTGGATTTCTATAATAAAAAAACAACACTAATTCAGATAAAAAATGCTGTAGGGCTAAGTAGAAAAGTCGGGTTCTACACGCATGGTTCGTTTATCTTTGGTGCACCAATTGAAACAAAGAAACATTTTGAGGATACTATAAAACTTGCAAAATCACTCCCATTGGATCTCGCATCGTTTTTTGTATTAGAATATTGTGCTGGTTCACCATTATGGGAAGAAGCTGTAAAATCAGGGAAAATAACTAGTGATGAATATCATGTTTTTGCTGATAAATCTAGAGGTCTTGGAAATTTCAAAAAAGAAGAAATCGATTCCTATGTACAGCACGCAAATAAAGAATTCTATGTACGTGGAAAATATCTTGCTGATCAAATCATCATGGGTTTTAAAAGAAGAGATTTTCGACTGGTGAAAGCATTAATTAAACTATTTATGCAGAAAGATGTTACAAAATCATATTTGGGAAAATAAATCGTTTATTCCATGGTTTTTATCATAACTCTATTAAATCCAACGCTCATTCCCGCCTCCGAAATGCTATTTATTAGCACGTTATCTATCGGGATAAAAATTCAAATTGTACTTTTAATTTAACGTTCAAATCCCGACAGGCCCATATTCACTTATTCCTATCTTATTAAAATGATCACGAAACACCGTGTTTGAATAAGCTTAATAAATGTATCTTATTCTGTCTATAAGGTTTGTTGAAAGAAATGAGTTCAACCAACGTTCCTCAATCATATATAAAAACAGGTTCGAAAATATTTTTGGAATCGTTCTCATGTACCCGCCGTGATTTAGACACTCAAAAAATTTACACCTACCTCCGTGAGAATAATTACACCATTGTTAATGATCCTTCAAAGGCAGACTATATTATCATTATGACCTGCGGAATAACCAAGGAACTCGCAAATATCAGTCTCGAGTCCATAGAAAAATTTAAAAAATTCAATGCAGAAATAATTGTAGCAGGATGCCTACCGGAGACTCACGACCGTGAGCTTAGGAAAATATTTACAGGTAAAATCCTCTCAACTAAAAATCTGAATACTATTGATAAATTCCTACCCAGCGTGACAAAAAAATTCAGTGAAATCCCTGATGCGAATACACGATGGGATAGTCAAAACAATCAGACATTGAAAGGAGTCTTCAGAAGAATTCATGTTCATATGGAGCTGATGAGGAAGATTGATTGGTTTTTACTAAACAAAGCCATGAAAGTCGTCGGAAAAAACATTGTTCATGTCGCCCCGTTCAACCGACTTCTTCCACAACCTGGACAATATTATATTTCCATCTCCCGAGGATGCATCTATAACTGCACCTATTGTGTGATCAAAAAAGGGGTCGGTCCCTTACATAGCAAGCCTCTAGAACAGTGTATCGAGGAGCTGATGTGTGGTTTACGGCAAGGATATCATTCATTTTTCTTAGAAGCAGACGACAGTGGCCCCTACGGGATAGACATCGGCTCCAGCCTTCCGCAGCTCCTGCGAAAAATAATGGACATCCAGGGGAAGTTTACAGTAAAATTGAGCCATACCCATCCCGAATGGCTCGTTAAATATAAGGCTGAGTTCATGGAGATTTTCAAACAGAAAAAGGTAAATAATATTCTCGCTCCCATCCAGTCGGGAAGCGATAGGATCTTGCAGCTTATGGCTCGTCCCTATCCAATCAAGGAAGTAGTAAGCGCTCTTCAAGCATATAAGAATACTGACAGCGAACTGTCAATCGGTGTCGATCTCATCGTTGGATTTCCCTCCGAAACCGAGGAGGATTTCCAGGATACCCTTCGTCTATTTGACAAGATCCATTTCGACTACGGCATCTTGATACCATTTTCCAATAATGAAGGAACCAAAGCCAGTTCGATCGAGCCGAAGATTCCAAAACAGGTGGTGGATCAGCGGATGAAGACCGCGCTTCGCTACTTAAGGAAACAGAATTATGTAGCATGGCGGTTTCGTAACAGTTCGCTCATTTTTTATGCAAGATGAGATGCACTATTTGGTTCCCACGGCAGCGAAAATATTGTATTCGATAGGGATTCCACGCGTCGTCCGGCATTGCTCTTCAACGAGTTGTTCGTAGCGATGAAAAAAATCCTGCCGGTTCTTCTCGTCCATCATGAAATCCAACCCTCCAAGACCTGATCCGGTCCTTAAGAGACGAGCAATAGCTGTACCGGCATCTGGTTCATAGAACGTCGTTGTTGAATCCCAAGAATCTTGCACTGAGAAACCACACCGCCGCATCCTGTGAACAAGCATCAGGCTGTCTTTTAGATAGTATGGTCGCAACACGTAGGTTAAGTAAGTTGGTTTTTCCGCAAAAACCTGATAGGTTAATACAACCATTTTGTGGTTCGAACGGCGACTGTGGTCGATGATTCCGAGATATCCACGTGGCTGCAGAACCCTGTATATCTCAGCCAAGAATTTTCGCGTGGGAAAATATCCAAGAGCCCACGCGCAGGTGATAATGTCAAATGAATCCTTCGGCTGCTTGTGTAAAAATGCAAACACATCTTCTTGGATGAGGCGACAGGAATCGGGGCAGTTTGTCTTCGCAAGATCAAGCATAGCTTGCGAGACATCGACCCCAATGGTTTCTCCAGCGGTCTTCTCGAACAACCGCGCGGTGACGTATCCTGTACCGCAGCAGAGATCAAGGCATCGCGCTCCATGGAACAAGGGTAATCGCTGGATCAATTCGTCAGAGGCACCATGCATATACTGGATCCAGTTCATATCGAAATCGGATGCGATTTTATCGTAGTTTTCGGTCAGGATTTCCAAAGGATCAACTCGAGGTCTCATATATAAACGCAGGATTCGGAAAGCGAGATGTATCCAGTGTTTTCGTATGGAATCCTGTTGCGAGCGCTTCATGTTAATTCTGATACAATATGTTCCCTGTTATAATACCTTGTTTTCTTTAAACATAATGTTAAAATACGAGTAGAGACTCTTACATTCTGGACAAATTCCATGAAAGGGAAACATTCTGCGGTCCTTGAAACTAACCAACCAGTTGTTCGCGGTCAGAAAGATTCTGTATACATCGAGACCCTGGCATGCGAGCGAAGGTTGCTTGATGCACAAAAAATCCGTACCTATTTTACGAAAAACAATTATAATATTGTTGACAACCCCAAGGAAGCACGATACATCGTGTTCCTCACATGCGGTTTTACGAATCCTTCCGCAAACGTTTGTTTTGGAAGTATTGAAAAATACAAAGACTACGATGCCGAGCTTATTGTTGTTGGTTGCATCCCAGAAACTCATGGGGAAAAACTCAAAGAAATCTTTGACGGGACCACGATTTCTACGAAAAACCTCGAGCGGATTGATGATGTGTTCCCAGGAAACGTTGTTAAATTCACCTCCATCAAAGACGACAATGCGATGCTACGAAATTCGAGATATTCATCTATCTACGATTACGTCAAATACCTGGTGGAACGGTTTTGGCTGACCAGAGAAATCACCTCGTTTCTAATCAATCATGCCTTGCTTAAAATCACGGGGCAGCTCATCTACAAAACGTTCCCGTTCAATCGCTTGTTCGTTGAACAATCATGTTTCTATATTCTGATCTCCCGGGGTTGCATCCATCATTGTACCTATTGCATCATCCGCAAAGCTATAGGTCCCTTGAAAAGTAAATCCATCGACCAATGCTATGCGGAATTCAACAATGGCATCGAACAGGGATACAAAACCTTCATTTTAGAGGCTGACGATGTTGGGCCGTATGGAGTCGACATTGGCAGAACTTTACCCGAACTTTTACGGAAGCTGACAGCAGTCGCCGGTCACTATTCTATTGAGTTGCGTAATACTCATCCATACTGGCTTCTGAAGTACCAAGAAGAGCTTGAGGAGATCGTGAAATCGAAAAAGATCTCCAGTATTTTTTTCTCTATTCAATCAGGCAGCGATCGTATCCTTCAACTCATGAAACGCCATTACACCTCCAAAGAAATAAAGAACCTTGTACAAAGACTCAAAGAGATACACCCTGACATCAAGATCGGTGTCGACATCTTGGTAGGGTTTCCCTCAGAAACCGTCGAAGATTTCCATGAGACGCTATCGCTTTTTAATACGATCCCCCTGGATTTCGGGGACATTATCCCCTTTTCATGCCATGAGGAGACCGCGGCAAGCACATTAGAACCGAAGGTCGCCGAACAAGAAAAGAAGCGAAGAATCAAAGAAACATTGCAGTTTCTGAGAAGAAGGAATTACTTCGCTCTTATAAATAGGAAATACGGAGATATCTCTTTTTATGCCCGGTAGTAGGTACGAGTGTTGTTGTACACGGGTCGATTGCTCTGCAAAATCTCCGCGGATCTCTAAATAAACTCTATGGAACTATGATGCTCTTCTCCAGTTTCAAAGTATTTAAATGTTCACATCTTATTAGAAAAACGATGAAGATAGTATTCATCCAACCTAGCACTCACCGAGAGAGAATCAATACCATAGACTTGTCATCCATTGCGTTCCCGCCACTCACCTTTCCCACACTCGCAGCCCACACTCCTCCTGACCATTCTGTGACAATGATTGATGAACGAATTGAAAAAATAGATTTTAGTGTACCATGCGATCTCGTTGGAATTACTGCGATTACTTGTGAGGCCCCCAGGGCCTATGAAATCGCCGACGAATTTCGAAGGCGAGGAATAACAGTTGTGCTTGGCGGTCCCCATGTATCCGTTCTGCCCAACGAAGCAAAAACACATGCGGACAGTGTTGTGATTGGTGAAGCAGAAGAATCATGGCCACGCCTCCTTCGCGATCTTGAAAAAGGAGAGTTACAACCTTTTTATCAACAAACGCATCCGACTGATATTCGAATGCTACCGTCCCCAGACATGTCTCTTCTTTCCTTTCATACGCTCTTTGGCGGAGTGCAATCATCACGAGGGTGCCCTAACGGATGTAAATTTTGTTCCATCGGCAATTCTAAAGATGGGAGAGTATTCCGCAAGCGCCCCATTGAACACGTCGTCCAGGAGATACGCCAGAGTAGAAAACGTATCATCATGTTTTATGACGCCTCGATGACGATTGATGTTGAGCACACAAAAGCATTATTTCGAGCACTCCGCGGCCTCCGTAAACGTTTCTTATGCCTCGGAAATATCGATATACTTGGACAGGATGACGAACTACTCCGCCTCTCAAAAGAAGCAGGAGTCATCCAGTGGAGTATCGGGTTCGAATCAGTTTCCCAAGAATCATTAAGTGAGGTGTGGAAAAAGACTAACACGGTCCATAATTACTCAAAGGCAATAGAAAAGATTCACGCGGCCAAGATGATGGTCCGGGGTTTCTTCGTCTTTGGATTCGATCATGACACCAACGATATCTTTGATAAAACAGTGGAGTTTGTCCAAACATCACACCTTGATGCAGCAAACTTTGGTATGCTTACCCCTTTTCCAGGCCTCCCACTTTTCAAGGATCTCGAAAAGCAACATAGGATCCTCACCACGGATTGGGATAAGTACGGGTTTCACCAACCAGTTGTTTTTCACCCCAAGAAATTAACCGAAACAGAGCTCTTAAATGGATACAAAAAAGCATATCGAAAATATTACAGTTGGAACGCTGTCGCCAAGAGATTCCATTATCTCGTACGAAGTCATTTGACATTCACAAGCCTTGTTATGTTTATTGCTGAAAATATTTTCATCAGAGCTTATTCTATGCACCATATCGGAAGGAGATAATCGTTTTATTCTTTTTTGTGGTGGGGAATTGAACAATTGACACTGATGTCCGCCCCCAACTTATTCTATAATACAATCAAATTTGTTAACAAATACGAGTTGAAATCTCCCTCCCCGCTTCCGTTATATTGGACGAGGAAGGATTGAACTCCCGTGTAATAATGAGACTAAACCTTAAACCCTACTGTCATCGATTAGCACGAAAGTCAGTAGATGACCAAATTATTTTTGTACTCTTCTGCATCTCAGATTTTATAGGGATGCAGGATGGGAAAAACACAATTAGTGAACCAGTTCACCAAATCGATTATCAAAGAGAAACACCGGAAGAAT
>Ga0315280_10002131_pt1 | contig 32440 bp, 26 predicted proteins | sample YL17G06_40_MG_FD_203697 | JGI IMG/M metagenome (GOLD analysis project Ga0315280, IMG submission 203697) | Sediment microbial communities from Yellowstone Lake, YNP, Wyoming, USA - YL17G06_40 | ecosystem: Environmental > Aquatic > Freshwater > Lake > Sediment | place: USA: Wyoming | collected...
CGTTGCTTCGGACATTCGGGGATACGGCCTGGGTCAATTCGGTCGCCTTTTCGCCCGATGGGACCAAAGTCTTGACAGGAAGCGACGACGCGACGGCGAAGTTGTGGGACGCTTCGGATGGAACGTTGCTTCGGACATTCGGGGATACGGCCTGGGTCAATTCGGTCGCCTTTTCGCCCGATGGGACCAAAGTCTTGACAGGAAGCGACGACGCGACGGCGAAGTTGTGGGACGCTTCCAACGGCTCGCTTCTTCGCACCTTCTCCGGCCATACGAGCTGGGTTATGTCCGTAGCCTTTTCCTCGGACGGGACGAAGGTCCTGACGGGAAGCAGTGACTGGACGGCGAAACTCTGGAACGCCTCGGATGGGACGGCGATTCGAACGTTTTCTCCCGCAGGGTTTTCCGCTGTCTTTTCGCCGGACGGGACGAAGGTCCTGACGGGAAGCAGTGACTGGACGGCGAAACTCTGGAACGCCTCGGATGGGAGGGGGATTCGGACGTTCTTCGGGCATACGGGGTATGTCCCTTCGGTCGCCTTTTCGCCCGACGGGACGAAAGTCCTGACGGGAAGCTTGGACGGCACGGCGAGGTTGTGGGAGATATGGAGGGCGAAGGCGGTCGTGGTGGCGGGAGGCGGTCCGTTTGCCGGAAATGCGATTGCCGAGCAGACGAAAGAGTTGGCGGCGTATTGTTACAAGATTTGTCGGCGGCGCGGCTATACGCCGAATGAGATTCAATATCTCAGTGCTTTCGGGACGCAGGATGCCGATGGCGATGGCGTGAATGATGTGGATGGTACGGCGACGGTCGCGCTGCTTCGCAATACGATAGACCAATGGACATCGGACACGGCGCGGTTGTTCATCTATATGGTTGATCACGGTTATCGCCTGGGCAATGGCATGTATTTCCAAATGAACCCGACGCAGACGCTCGCCGCTTCAGACCTCGACTCGTGGCTCGATGCCCGCCAGACGCGGACGGACTATCCACCGTGTCACGTGACGCTGATTGTGGACTCATGTTATTCGGGCAGTTTTCTTTCGGCCTGCCGTCCGCCTCAGGCGGAAAAGCGACGTCTCACTATCGCCAGCACGACGAGCAATACCGTTGCAGTCTTTCTGCCGCCGCCGTCGCTCACCTCGTTCAGCTACCAGTTTCTCGGTGCGCTGTATATGGGGTATAAAGTTCAACAAGCATTTGAGTCGGCGCGGCAATTCTTCAACACGCTCGGCGTTGCGAATCAATCGCCGTGGATGGACGCCAACGGCCACGGTCGCTACACACCCGGCGACGATGATTCGACAACGGGTCCGGCGGCGGAAGAATTCTTCGGCACCTCGTGGGCGTATGCGGCGGGCGGCGGTTGGGAACCGCCGGCTTTCGAGGCCGTGACCGAAAACCTCTCTCCAACGCTCGGCTCGACCGTGACGATCTGGGTTCGGATGTTGCCCTACCAGGTGCCGCAGCGCGTCTGGGCGACGATCCTGCCACCCGCCCCCGCAGCGAAACCCCTTGCGGGCCAGGCATTGACCGATCTGCCGCGCGTCGAGCTTCGGCCGGAAGGTGGTGGCGCGGGCTTCCAGCCTGTCCCGGACGGTAGCATAGGCTTCCAACCTGTATCCTATGAGAACAGGCAAGATGCCTATTCCACCGGACAACGCTGGTCGGCCAAATTCGGCGGCTTCGATACGGTCGGCAGCTATGTCGTCGCCCACGTCGCACAGTTCGAGGGCGCACGAATCACGCAGCCCGTCTATAGCCATCTCAACGTCGGCGCTCCCGCCAATCCACCGCCAATCAAGGCGATCCTCGTTTCAGGCCGCGACGCAACCGGCGCAATCTCGAGCCAGACCGTGATGCTCGCCAACTTGGCCTATCGCGTCAGTCGCCATCGCGGCTACGCAGGCTCGCGCATCCGCTATCTCAGCGCCTTCGGCAACCAGGACGCCGACGGCGACGGCTTGAGGAACGATGTTTTCGCCCCCGCCACTGTCATGAATCTAGCGACTGCTCTTTCGACTTGGGCTTCAACGGATTGCCAACGTCTTCTCCTCTATCTCGTTGGCCGAGGCGAACGACTCGGCAGTCAAACCGTTTTCCGTTTGAGCGCTACGGAATTTTTCACCTCGGCTGCTCTCGACATGCTGCTCGATGGGCTCCAGACGACAGGCCGCGTCGCGGACATCGTCGTCGTGGCGGATTTCCCTTACGCTGCCGAATTTCTGCGCGGCTGCCGCCCGCCGTCCGCCCCAGGCGGAAAAAAGCGAGCGCTAATTGCGGGAACCGACTCGCCAAACGCCGTCTTTCTTGCCCCGCCGCAGTGCACGTCGTTTTCGTTCGAATTCCTCTCGGCGGCTCACATGGGCCACAACCTCAAGGACTCGTTCGCTGCGGCGCGGGATTTCTTTAGCGTGTGGACGGGATTTAGCCAGAAGCCCTGGCTCGACGACGATGGCAACGGGATTTATTACAAAGACGGCGCCTATGCGCGAACGCTTCATTGGGGCTATCCGTGGGCGTTCGCCGGGCCCGAAGGCGGCGAACTGCCGTTCATCCTCGATGCCGGGCCGCGAAACACCAATGTCCCCGGCCCGACGGTTCTCCTGTGGGCGATCCTTCTGGAAGGCCCCGTGCCCCAGCGCGTCACGGCGATAATCATCCCGCCGACGGTCGCCTACTCGCCCGACCAACCAATCACATCTTTTCCCACTATCGCCTTGTCGCGCGAGGCGTCCGCCCTAGGCGGATGGCGCTGGTCTCACGCCGTCGGCGGCTTCACCCAAAGGGGAACTTACACCCTTCTCTTCCAGGCCCTCTACGAAAACGACCGCCTCTCGACACCTTTTCTCGGCTCCCTGACAGTCGGCACAACCGCCTGCCGCAACTGGCGACTCTACTGAAGCCGCCCCAGCAAGAGGGCGCAGCATCCTGCGCCCTTACAGTTGCGCACACAGCGGTAAGGCCTTGCAAGGATTGCCGTCATTTCCGAAGCGCTCCATCTGATCTTGACAAAACGTTTTAGGGAGTCGAATATTTCTGAAGTCAAGTCTGTGGGTGTCGTCCTGAAGCGCAGCAGATACGCTCGGGGGCTGTGACCCGGCAATAAGCCCAGAAATCTACCCATAATAAGAAGGGGGAAACTGCAATGGCGATGAAGATGGAACGAAGAGAATTCCTGCAAGCGGCTGCGGCAGGGAGTGCTTTGTGTCTTGGGGCCTCTCGCATTGTTGCCGCCGCAGCAAGCGCGAAGGGGTCGCCTCTGGTAAGCCCTGGTTGCAGAGGATCGAAGGTCCGCGTGGCCAAGATCTACATGGGCACACCGAAAGCGCATTGGCCCACCCCAAAACTAGACCTGAAGGCCGAGGTCCAAAGATATGAAGGCGAATTGGCCCGCATGAAAAAGGAACTGGCCGATGTGAACTTCGTTTGCAGTGAGCTCGCCACCACATCTGAACAGGTGCGAAATCTCAAAGACAAATTGGCGGGAGCCGATGGGATTCTCGCGATTCATCTTTCCATGGGGTCGAGGCCTATCCTCGCCGAAATCCTGACCGCCGGCAAGCCGACGATGCTTTTCGCGATCCCCTATTCCGGGCATGAATGGACCGGCTTTGGGGCTATGAGAAATCAGAAAGAAGGCGCGTTGCTCGATTGCATTCTAAGCAGCGATACGAACCAATTGGCCGTTGCCATCCGTCCCTTCCGAGCCATTCACCACATGCGAGAGGCCAAGATTCTCAATATTACTTCGCGCGCTTTGTCGGAAAGTTACCTCAAAGCGATCAAGGAGAAGTTTGGCACCGAGATCAAAAAGATCGAACGCCAACAGGTGCTCGATGCCTACAATTCCATCCCCGACGCGGAAGCGAAGGCAGAGACCAAGCGCTGGATGCGAGGGGCCAAGAAAATCGTCGAACCGAACGAGGATGAAATCTTCCGATCGTCTAAACTAGCCTTGGCGTTCCAAAAGCTCGCGGACGCGGAGAATGGAACAGTTGTAACTACCGATTGTTACGGAACCATGTATCGCCAGTTGCCCGCCTTCCCCTGCATTGGCCATACCCGATTGGATGACATGGGGCTGGGCGGCGTTTGCGAGTCCGATCTCTCGTGCGCCGTAACGCACGTTCTTCTTCAAAGCCTCAGTGGAAAGCCGGCCTTCGTCAGCGATCCGACAGTGGACGCATCCAAAAAGAGCATCATCCTGGCCCACTGCCGCTGTGCGACGAAAATGGATGGTCCCGATAGGGAGGCTGCTCCTTACAAATTGCGAACGATCATGGAGCGCCAGGAAGGTTGCGTCGCACAGGTCAAGATGCGCGTTGGCCAAAGAGTGACGCAAGCGATCTTGTCGGGAACCGATCTTCTGCTCTACTTCACGGGCGATATTATTGAAGTTCCCGACCTGGACCGGGGGTGCCGGACAAAGATCACCGTCAAGGTGGATGGAGATATCAACAGACTCTGGCAAAACTGGTCACACGGCCTGCACCGACAGACCGTCTATGGCGATCTCACTAGCGATCTCGCGCGCTTCTGCCGATTCAAGCAAATCCAGATGGTCAACGAAGCGGTATGAGATAGAGGTTAGAGGCAAGAGGCTAGAAGTCAGATATAAACAAAGATGCGGTCTTGGACCCAAAGACGAACGGGCGGGCAATCTCGAGCGCCACGGCTTTGGTGCATTTCGCCCTCGGAGCTTGGCGCCATCCAGGCCGCTTGAAATGGAAACTCGCCCAGAGTAGTTACCTTGAAGCAAAATGAGATTTGATAGGATAACAGGATAGACAGGTATCCTCCGAGTACCATTTGCTCTCGGTGCAAGCCTTTGAAATCCTGTTCATTCTATTATTGTATAGCCAAGGAACTGTTGCCAAAGGGAATCCATCTTCTTTTTCACTTCGGGAGACATGCGGATTTCGTCGGGCCAGGGACGGGTGAAACCTTCTTCGGGCCATTTGCGGCAATGTATCAGTCAGTCTTGATTCGAAGGTTCGTCCTCGCGGCCGTTTGAGGGCGCGCCGACAATGCCTTCCAATTCGGCAAGCAAGAGTGGGATATCCTCGGTAGTCGTCTTCCAGACCAACCTCCAGTTGATCTTGTCGTATTCGTGGATCAGGCGGTTTCGCATGGCAGCAATCTGTGGCCAGGGGATTCCGGCATGATCCGCCCGAAACTTCTGCGACAACCGGCTGACTGCCTCACCGATAATCAGCAGTTGACTGACCACCGCCCAATGTTTCTCTTCGTCGGCTTTGAAGGTCGCCTCATCCACACCCTCGACGAAGCGGCGGAGCCGACGACACGCGAGGACGATATCGAGAGCGGTGGCTATGTCATCCGGCATAAATGATCTTCGCTGTGTTAAGGATTTGGCGGCGACGAATCCAGTTCTCGCTTTTCTCGACGACTTCTCTCTCGACAAGATCCACAGGCCGGCCAAGCAGCGCGCTGAGCTCCTGCTCTGCGCGGACCACGTCCAACAGGCTCCAGTTGGCATCGGGTTCGAACACAACCAGACAATCCACATCGCTGGTCGGCCCGAAATCCTCCCGCAAGACCGAGCCGAATAGCGAAAACTCGCGAATCTTCCATTTCCGACAGAACGCCTCGATCTTGTCCGAGCCGAATTCTACATCATGGTATCGCACTGGGAACCCTCCGGTGTACCTATCGCACCTGTTTGCCTACCGGCTCTGCGCCCGAGATGCAATCACAAACCCAGTTGCTCCCAAAGCGAGTCTATCTTCTCTCTCACTTCCAGCGACATCCGGATTTCGTCGGGCCAGGGGCGGGTGAAACCTTCTTCGGGCCATTTGCGGGTGGCGTCAACGCCGACCTTCGAGCCGAAGTTGGGCAGACGCGAAGCGTGGTCGAGCGTGTCCACGGGGCCGAGGACAAATTCCAGGTCGCGTTGTGGGTCTATGTGATTGAGCACCTTCCAGGCCGTCTCTTCGGTGTCGTGAATATTCACGTCCCTATCCACGACGACAATCACTTTCGTCGTCATCGCCTGGCCCAGCCCCCACAGGCCATGCATGACTTTGCGCGCATGGCCGGGATAGCTCTTGCGGATCGAGACAAGGAGTAAATTATGGAATACGCCGGCGAAGGGCATGTGGATGTCCACGATCTCTGGTAGCAATCGCCGAATGACTGGCAGAAAGAGCCGTTCGATGGCTTCGCCTATGAAGCAATCTTCCATGGGCGGGCGACCAACAACCGTTGCGTGATAAATCGGATCGCCTCGGTGCGTGACACAAGTCAGGTGGAAAACCGGGAAGTCGTCGGGCAGCGAATAGAAACCCGTGTGGTCGCCGAAAGGGCCCTCGCGTCGTCGCTCGTCTGGCTCGACATAGCCTTCAAGGACAATTTCCGACTCGGCCGGAACGAGAATGTCATTGGTCCGGCTCTTGACCATCCGGACGCCGCGGCCGCGAATCAGGCCGGCCAGGAGCATCTCATCGGTGTCGGGTGGCAACGGGCAGGCGGCAGCAAAGACAACCGCGGGATCGCCGCCGACGGCGACCGAGACCGGCAGGCGTTCTCCACGTGCCGCTGCTTTTCGGTGATGGTGAGCGCCTCCCTTGTGAACCTGCCAGTGCATGCCCGAGGTCGTCGCGTCAAAAATCTGCATCCGATAGATGCCGCAATTGGGACGGCCGGTTTCGGGATCGCGCGTGAACACCAACGGCAACGTTACGTAAGGACCGCCATCGCCCGGCCAACAAGTTAGAATTGGAAACGGCTCGAACGACGGTGGGTCGAGAACGATCTCCTGGCATGGCGCATCGCGGACGACCGTCGGGAAGGCGTCGCTAAGTTCCTTGAGACACGGCAGCATCCTGAGCTTATCGAAAAACGTCGGTGCCTCAGTCCGGTCGAGCAAGGAAAGATAGTTTTCCGTGATGTCTGAGATGGTCTCGCTGCCGAGAACCATACGCATGCGCCGGCGCGTTCCCATGACATTCATCAGAACGGGGATCTTGTAACCTGTGGGATTTTCAAAAAGCAGCGCAGGTCCGCCTTGTTTGACGACGCGGTCGGCGATCTCCGTCATCTCCAGGCGCGGGCTGACGGGGAGGCCGATACGGCGCAATTCGCCTTCGCGTTCCAGGTGGGAGACAACGTCGCGCAGATTCTCGAAAAGCATCTCTGATTTCCGATTTCAGATTCTGGACTACCAGGAAACCCTGTTACCCACGCCAAGGCGCAAAGTCGCCGAGAAAGAATTGTTGAACCACCGAGTGCTGCATGGCGAAAAACCGATCGTTTTCTGAATCCAAAATCCAAAATAGCCCGTCATTCCATTGCTTCAAGTCCGTCCGCAAGGATGGTTGCGACATTATTGGACACTTCGAGAAAGCCACCCTGAACGCGATATTGCCTGGTCCGATCGTCACGCCGGATCGTGAGCTTGCCCGATGAAAGAGTCGTAAGAAGTGGAGCGTGATGAGCCAGAACGCCCAGATAGCCTAGTGTCCCCGGCGCAATGATCGAGGTCACCGATTCATCGAAAACGATTCGTTCAGCCGTCACAATTTGAAGTCTGAAGTCTGGCATTTTTTCTCATTACCCCGGTTACGGCACGGATATCTTACCTGTGAAAGATCATGGGCAGGATGCCCATGCCATAAGATTCGTTCACGGGAACCGGATCTGGTTTCTCATTCCAACCTCTTGCCTCTTGCCTTTGACTTCCTCTCTGGCCTCGCGCCTCTAACTTCTCATCTTCTCGGCCTGAGCCACAACCTCCTCGATGCCACCGCACATGTAGAATGCTTGCTCGGGCAGGCTGTCCATTTCGCCGTTAACGATCTTTTTGAAGCCCTGGATCGTGTCTTCAAGTTTGACATACTTGCCCGACCGTCCCGTGAACTCCTGGGCGACAAAAAAAGGCTGCGAGAGGAAACGCTGAATGCGCCGCGCACGCGCCACGGTGACCTTGTCTTCTTCCGAGAGCTCATCCACGCCAAGAATCGCAATGATGTCCAGAAGCTCTTTGTATCGCTGAAGGATTTGCTGGACCCGGCGAGCCGTTTGGTAGTGCTCCTCGCCGATGGTCCGTGGGTCGAGAATACGCGAGGTGGAATCGAGCGGGTCCACAGCCGGATAAATTCCCAACTCCATGATCTGTCGCGACAAGACCGTCGTTGCATCGAGGTGGCTGAAGGTGGTTGCGGGCGCCGGGTCGGTCAGGTCGTCCGCGGGAACATAGATCGCCTGCACCGAGGTGATCGAGCCGCGTTTGGTCGAGGTAATTCGCTCCTGCAACTGGCCTAATTCGGTCGCCAGAGTCGGCTGATAACCCACCGCCGAGGGCATGCGTCCCAGCAACGCCGATACTTCGCTTCCTGCCTGAACAAAGCGGAAAATATTATCAATGAACAGAAGCACATCCATGCCCATTTCATCGCGGAAATACTCGGTCATCGTAAGCGCCGAAAGGCCCACGCGCAACCGAGCACCTGGCGGCTCGTTCATCTGACCGAAAACCAGAGCCGCGCGCGACTTGCTTGGGTCATCCTTGTTGATAACGCCCGAACGGTTCATCTCAAGCCACAAGTCGTTGCCTTCGCGTGTGCGTTCGCCGACGCCTCCGAAAACCGAATAACCGCCGTGCTCCTGAGCGATGTTGTGGATCAATTCCATAATGATGACGGTCTTGCCGACTCCCGCGCCGCCAAACAGGCCGATCTTGCCTCCCTTCGGGTAGGGCGCCAGAAGGTCTATGACTTTGAGGCCGGTTTCGAAAATCTCGGTTGCCGGCACCTGCTCTTCGAGCTTGGGCGGTTCGCGGTGGATGGGCAAGCGGCGGTCGGCATGCGGCAAGCTCCCGCGATCGTCGAGCACATCACCGAGCAGGTTGAAAATATGTCCCAGGCACTGTTCGCCGATGGGCACCGTGATCGGGCCCCCCGTATCCACCGCCTTCATGCCGCGAACAAGACCATCGGTGGACTGCATCGAGATGCAGCGCACCAAATTGTTACCCAAATGCTGGGCAACCTCGACGGTGATGCGGATACTTCGTTTTTCATCCTCAATGCGAATGGCGTTGAGAATTGGCGGTAGCATATCCGCGGGGAATTCCAAATCCACCGTCGGACCAATCACCTGTCGCACCCAACCTTCTGTCATCTGCGAAATTACCCCACTGTTCGATCTTGGATTTTGAATTTCCGATTTTGGATCATAGATTCCCGACGAAAGAACAAAGCTTCGGATGGATGAGATTCTTCAACCGGGATCTGCCATTATCCCCATTGATCATCAATCCGGAATCCGAAATCTAAAATCCAAAATCTTCTATCTCCTCAATGCTTCCGCGCCGCCCATGATTTCGCCGATTTCTTTCGTGATGGAGGCTTGGCGCGCTTTGTTCATGCGAAGGGTAAGGGCGTCAATTAACTCCTCGCAGTTTTTCGAAGCATTGTTCATGGCCACCATTCGTGCGCTGTGCTCGGCGGTCAGAGTTTCGGCCAAGACAGCATAAATACGCGATTCGCAATAGCGCGGCAGCAGTTGCGCAAAAACTTCTTCGCGCGATGGCTCAAATATATACTCCGTCGCGCGAACCGCTTCGGTCCATCCCATGGCGACCGGATCAAGCGGAAGGAATTTCTCTATTCGGCCTCGGGCGAGCACGGCGGAAATCGGTGCGTTGTAACAGAGATACACCGCATCGGTCGCGCCGATGGAGTAATATTCCTGCAATTGGGAGGCGATCTTCCGCGCCGTCGGGAAATCCACCCGCCCGCCCAAATCAACTATCTCGCGGAAGATCGTCCCACCATGCCTCCGAAAAAAGTCGCGCCCGCGCTTTCCAACACAATAGATCTCTGCAGTTTCCTCGTGCAACTGCGCGAGAAACTGTTCGGCCTGGCGAATGATGTTCGCATTGAATGCCCCACAGAGCCCCCGATCGCTGGTGAACAGGACCAGCACAATTCGCCTCTCATCGCGCCGCGCAAAAAGAGGATGGACCAGCTCGCCCGAAACACTCGCCGCCACTCGTGCCAACAATTCTCTGATCTTTTCCGCATAGGGATGTGCGGCAGCCAAAGCCGTCTGCGCCCGGCGCAACTTGGCCGCCGACACCATCGCCATCGCACGCGTGACCTGCATGGTGTTTCGGATGGACCGCACGCGCCGCCTGAGATTTCGCAGTATCTCCGCCACGATAAAGACCTAACGATGAATGACGAATTATGAACGATGAACGAGAAGCCACAAGGCCGCCGATAGGGGCCTTTTTTGTTCATCATTTATCATTCCGACTTCGTCGTTCCTTTCAGATTCCATCTTTCTCATCGTCCTTGACCTGAAAGCCACCCTTGAATTCCCCAATCGCCTTCCGGAGCTTTTCCGCCAAGGCGTCCGACATTTTCCTGGTGGTTTCGATCTCGTGGATCACATCCTGGTATCTCTGATTCATGAATTGCCTTAGCTCGGCCTCGAACCGTCGGACTGCTTCAACCGGCAAATTGTCGAGAAAACCGTTGGTTCCAGCGAAAATGATTATCACCTGGTCGGACAGCGAAAGCGGTTGATACTGGTCTTGTTTGAGGACCTCGGCCAGTTGCTGACCGCGCGTCAACTGCGCCAGCGTTGTTTTGTCGAGATCGGAACCGAATTGGGTAAACGCGGCCAGCTCTCGATACTGCGCCATGTCGAGGCGAAGTCTGCCGCCAACGGTTTTCATGGCATGAGTTTGCGCGTTACCGCCGACGCGCGAAACCGAAAGCCCAACATTGATCGCGGGGCGGACACCTGCATAAAACAGGTCAGGCTCCAGATAGATTTGCCCGTCGGTAATCGAAATGACGTTGGTTGGGATATAGGCCGAAATGTCGTTGGCTTGAGTCTCAATGATTGGCAGAGCGGTGAGGCTTCCGCCGCCCAGATCGTCGCGCATCTTGGCCGCGCGCTCGAGCAGGCGGCTGTGCAAGTAGAACACGTCGCCCGGATAGGCCTCGCGACCCGGCGGGCGGCGCAACAGAAGCGACATCTGTCGGTAGGCCGCCGCATGTTTCGACAAGTCATCGTAAATACAAAGCGCATGTTTCCCATTGTCGCGGTAATACTCGCCCATGGCCGCACCTGCATAGGGAGCAATATACAGAAGCGAAGCCGCCTCTTCGGCTGGTGCGCAAATGAGCGTCGTGTATTCCATCGCGCCATAGTGCTTGAGCGTGTCCACGAGCGCCGCCAAACTGGACATCTTCTGGCCAATGGCCACATAGATGCAATGAACATCGCCGCCACGCTGGTTGATGATCGTGTCAACCGCGATGGCAGTCTTGCCCGTCTGGCGGTCGCCGATGATCAACTCGCGCTGACCCCGACCAATGGGGATCATCGAATCAATCGCCTTGAGGCCGGTCATCAGCGGCTCCTTGACGGGCTGACGCATCACGACATCGGGAACCTTCGCCTCAATGGAGCGATATTCCTTGGCGGCAATCGGCCCTTCACCGTCGAGCGGCTGGCCGAGCGGGTTGACCACGCGCCCAAGCAGCGCCGGCCCAACGGGAACCGACGCGATTCGACCAGTCGCGCGGACTGTGTCGCCCTCTTTGATTCCGCGGTCGGAGCCAAAGATCGCGGCCCCGACGCTATGTTCCTCGAGGTTGAGGACCATACCCATGGCCCCACCGGGGAACTCGAGCAGCTCGCCCATCATGGCCTCGCTCAAACCATAGATGCGTGCGATCGAGTCGCCGACCATGAGAACCGTTCCGACCTTCTCCATCGCCAGCTCGTGCTCATAGCTAAGCAACTGCTTTTCGATCACACTGCTAATTTCTTCCGGTCTTAGCGCCATTGCCGATTATCCTCACCGCGCCGAATCAAAGAAGCCCTTTCAAGTCCTGGCGATCTGCGGTCAACCCAAGCAAGAAGCCGAGGGTGTCTCTCACAGACGAGAAATGTCTGACGAAGTATTCGTTTTGCGTAGTTCGAACAAGCAATTCTATCTCAGAGACATTGCGGGGGGAATTGGGATCCAGGTGCACAGCGTCAAGTACCAGCTTACGGATTTCTGTCTCGTGCTCGCGAATGCACTCAGTTGCTATAGCGCTTTTCTCCGTTTCACTCAGCGCGTCGAACGTACCCCAAGATTCCTGCGGCGTTGCGGTGTCTTTTTCGTCCCAACGGAACTCTATCCCTCGCGTCTTCAGACTTTCGACGATGCAGGAAAAGGGAATCTCAACCGCTTCGACGCCAAAGGACTGCATCAATGCGATGGAAGGTCTCGACCAATTACCGAGTAGTATCGCGATGCTTTTTTTGATAGTGGGATACGTCGTCCTGAGCTTATAATGAGCCACACAAGTCCACGAAGCCTTGTCCTTGTTGTGCTTCTTGTACCTCAGGTACTTGCATTCGATAAGTATCAATGGTTGCTCTGCGTCATCCTCAACGACAGTGTCGATCTGGTACTTGTTCCCTGTGGCGTTTACCAACAGAAGCTTCTCACCTGCTCTTTTGCCTGGCCGTTTGCCGCCTGTGTCAACATGCAATCCATACGGTGCTACTACTTCCCCGACGATCTCCTGGACGCGGCGTTCAATCGCCAGACCGACCGCTTCGCCAAGCATGCTTGCCCAGTTTGGCATCGAAAGTTTACCTCTTCAGAGTAAGTATGGACTCTTGTAGTGGAACGTGATGCCTTTGTGGATTACCCGGCCATTTCCCCCCGCGCGTTCTTAGACGTCTAACGGACGCTTCCCGGAAGCCCACACCAAGACCAATTTGGGCAAGGTACTGTTCCGTTGGGATATGAACACCATACGGTGCGCTATCGCCCAGAATGAGAACGAAGCAGCTGCCCGGCCTCAGAACGCGGAAACAGTCCTCGAGACAGAGGGTCATGTCGTTGAAATACTGCCCTACCATGATGTCATAGCTTTTCTTTCCACCCTTTTCCAATCGCCTTCTGGAGAGTGTTCCTACTTTGTCTTGAATCTCGTGTGCCATGGGTGGCGACGCATCCTTCAGCGCCTGTATAACAATGTCGCCCGCGTTGTGCTCAGACCGGTTGATCTGGGTGGTCGCAGAGATGATCAGCCGGTCTCGGACCTTTTCGGTGATTTCGCCCCACGTGCGGAAGTGTCCGTTGAAATACCCTTCTAAACGCGTGCGATCCGCATAATCGTAGTTGTTCAGATAGGGCGGGGAAGTGAAGGCGAAATCGAAGGTAGCATCGGGCAAGGAAGTGGATCTCGCGTCTTCGTTGACAATTTCGCACGGTACCTTGCGGGAAATGGGCGGTGTGAGTTCAAGATCCCCTATCATTCGGTACAACTGGCCTACAAAACACTCCTGACCGTCTTTTTCTTTGATCTTCTTCTTCGGAGCAATGTACGGCCACCCGGTAGCTGCGGCCGAACACTGCCGGAGGGTGGATGTGAGAGCTAGCGAAAAGAGATCCCTGTACTTTCTGACTTTGAGATCAGAGATCTCTCTCCGGATAAACCTCAATCGCTGGAGATTCTCATGGGAAAAACACTTTGTAACCAGCTCGGGCATGCTCGACAGATCCTCTTGTATCGCCTTGTGAATATTCGCTTCGAGTTGGAGCGTAAAGTTGGCCGCTGTCTTCTCGAGATCCTCAAAGTCATAATCCCAGGTGGTCTTGACCTTAGCGACTTTAAAAACAAACGGATGAGCTTCGACGCCTACGGATTCGATACAATTCCATTTGCAGACCACGTTTGTCGTTCCCGTGCCTGCGAACGGATCGTATACTCGGTGCCCGGGGCGAATATCGTGCATAGCTAGGACGCACTCGACGCCACGGTAGCTGAAGCCCGCCGGGTATTGAAACCAACGATGTATGGGCGCTGTTTTGCTGTCAGCAAACGTTCCCATGCTGTCGAAAAGCAAGGAACTACTCGCCTCATAAACCGCCATCTCTTCTCGAACCAACAACGGTTTTTCCCTTATCTCTTCGTACGCCCTACCCCGCCGTGAAGGTCGCTTTTTCATTCCACCTTCCTCCGGAAGTCGGTTCAAATCGCGACCACTTTCAGCCGCTCGCGCATCTTCTGCAAATCGAAGCGCACGCTGCCGTCAAATAACCGGTCGCGATACTTAAAAATCACGCCTCCCAATGCGTTCGTGTCCACCCGGAAACGAATGTCGAACCGAAGCCCCAGCCGGCCCTCGAGCGTCCGGTGAAGTTGTCGGCGCTGCTCGTCGGTCAACGCTACTGCCGTTGTCACCGAGGCGGGAATGATTCCGCGCCCTTCTTCGACGAGGACACAGACCCGCCGCAAGGTTTCTTCGAGGTTCTCGATCCGATTGTTCTCCAGCATGACGTGGATGAAATTCAGCAAGAGCGGCTCGATTCGCCCACGAAAGATCTGATCGAGGACCTTGTGTTTCTCTGCCTTGAGAATGCGGGGGCTTTCGAGAAAATGCCGAATTCGCGTCGTCTTGCGAAAGCAACGGTGGATCGCATCGGCATCTTCGAAAAGGCGATCCGTTGCGCCGCTGCGTTCTGCCGCACCCACAAGTGCTTGCGCATAGACATGGACTACAGCCGGATCAAGTTCCATCATCAGTTCTTCTGCACGTTCTCGGTGAATTCCGTAATCAGCCGGTCGTGTTGCTCGCGAGTCATCTGTTCGCGAAGGAGGCGTTCGAGCGCTGCCATGGTCATGCGGATGATGTCCTCTTTCAGCTGGAGGCGGCCCTTTTCGATCTCGAGCTGGACGTTTTCCTTGGCTTTGGTCGTGATCGCGCGGGCATCGGCGTGCGCCCGTTCGCGGATTTCCTGGGCCACTCTCCGACCTTCCCCGACCGCTTCCTGGATTCGCTCGCGTGCTTCCTGCTCGATTGTCCGCAGGCGGCCTTCGTACTCCCTGCGCAAACGCTCTATTTCGGCCTTGACCGCTTCGATCCGCTCGAACTCGCCGGCAATCTTTTCGCGGCGCTCATCGAGCAGACGAAGAATCGGTCGCCACGCATACCGCTTCATGATCCAAAGAAAAATCAGAAACGCCGCGAGTTGCGTGAGAATCTGCGAGAGCACCTTGAGAGCTTCGGGACTCATCACTCCTTCACCCTCACGAACATGGTTTCAGCCCAGCGTCGAAATTGTTGGGCCAACGCCGACCTTCCAAACCGATTCCAGAAGCAACCTTGCCACCACTGTCGCCTATCTCGCCAAAAAGATCGAGATCAGGGCGTAGATCGTCAGCGCCTCGATGAAAGCGCAGCCGATGATCATGCTTACCAGGATTTTCCCTGATGCTTCCGGCTGGCGACCGGTTGCTTCCATCGCCGCCCCAACCGCCCGGCCTAGCCCCACTGCCGAGCCAAAAGCGGCGATCCCCAAACCAATTGGATAGACAAGACTCAGTGCTGTTTGTGCATCCAACGCCATCTTCCGTCCTCCAGTCGCTTACCTGTTTTCGTACGGCAATCCAAAAGCTAAAATCCGAAATCGCAAATCAGCGATATGCCTCCTCGTCATGAGGGAGAACCATCAGAAAATAGACCATCGAAAGCAGAGCAAAAACCAACGCCTGAACCACAGACGTCAGCAGAGCGAGAAAGAAAAACGGCACTTGCAGTGGAAAACCGACCAGCGGTTCCTTGAGTCCGAACAATCCCACCAAACTCAACCCAAGCATGGCAAATACGCCCAAAAGAATGTCTTCGCCCAGAATGTTGCCGAACAGGCGCAACGATAGTGAAATCGGCTTAATCAACTCGCCCAAAACGTGAAGGGGCAACAGGAGAAAGACACCTATTCCCCACATGAAGATCTTCATGAAAACCCCTTCGCCTCGGGGCTCGCCCGCCATGTGATAAATATAGCGCAGCGGACCCTGGCGTCTCAGCGCCGTGAACTGAACGTAGAGAAATGTACAAACCCCAAGGGCGAATGTGGTTTGATAAACCGATGTCGGCGAGCGAAAAAACGGCACCAGACCCATAAGGTTGCTCAGCAGAATGAACAAAAACAGACTTCCCAGGTAAGGGAGATAGCGACGACCGTTCTTCTCGCCCAGAACGCCGCAGACGAGGTTGCGAAATCCCTCGATAAACAGTTCGACTAACGCCTGAAAACGACCGGGCTGGCGAAGCGATGCCCGCTTCAGTCGGCGCCCCAAAATGGCGGCCGTCAGCGCAACCAACAGAAGTGTGAAGAACTGATTTTGATAAGTGTGAATCGCGTCGGCAATCGAGAAACGCACCGGGATCGTCACCGTTCGACCTGTCTTGGGATTGAAGGCTGTCAGGTCAAACGGGTAATACTCACGTTGGGCAAAACGCGCCGTGGCAAGCCAATCGAGGGCACTGGGAATCTCGGGCGGTCGGGATTCGTGACCTTTGTCCGCGGCGTGACCGGCAACTTCGGCGGAAGCAACGACTGCCGCTTTCCGACCGATGGCCCCGTCAATTTCCGCGCCGATGACCAGCGATGTGGTCGTTTCTGTCATTGCTCAACGCGTTCTGGACTGTTGTCCATTCTCCGTTCCGGCGGCTGGCGGAGTTTGCTTTTGACCCATTGCCTCTACCAGGAATCGCCCAAGCGCTTTGAGGACAATAATGACATAGGGAAGTGTAACTCCGCCGATGAGCGCGCTGGGGCGTATTGGAACAAAGAGCAAGTAAAGCAGGATCAATCCGTAGAGTACGGGCACTTTCAAGCAGAAAAACAATAGAAGCGACAGGCGGTTCCCACGCTCGAATACTTGAATGAGCAAACAGGCAAGAACCCACAAATTGATAATACTCCACGCCGCAGCCAGAAGAAATGCCAGCGCCCATAGCGATCCGAGATAGGCCCATCCGCACAGACCTGCCAGTCCTGCCACGACACCCGATGCCCTCAAGACCCGGTCTAGGAATCGCTCGTCCATTGTTCACCCCAGAGGACCTGGCACGGCCGTCCGGCCCGTGAAAGAAGCCATGGGCAATCCGCCGGAGGCGGACATGCCGCTACTGAATTTCACGCAAAATGCGGCGAATGATTAGAACCGTCTGATGGACTCCGGCTACCACACCAAGCACCAAACCGGCAAGCCTGCCCCAACTGGCATGACCCAATCGCTCACCAATCCATTGGCCGCCCAAATAGCCCGCAATCGGTCCGACGGCCATAACAAACGGCAAAGCAGCCGCGAGCGCGACGACACGGACTTGCCGAAAAAACGCCTCATTCTTGTCCTTCACGGCATTCGTTCCCCCCGCCGCGAGAACATCAAACCGATTGCCGCGGAAATCAACCAATTCCTCTCGTTCTGCAAAACGGCAATTCGATACGAGCGATCAGATCACCACCGTTGCCACACGCCCACGAAAAGGCCGCTGTATGGCGCGCTGGCCACCCTGTGGCGGATTGCGGACCATGGCGGAGTTCGACCGCGTAGTTGGTCTGCACCATATCAAAGTGTCCCATCTCAATGACAGCCGAGGTAAACTTGGTTCTCGTTTGGACCGCCACGAGCACATCGGCCGGGGGGAAATCGGCTCCGAGGCATTTCGATTGTTGCTGAACGACCCGAACTTTGCGGACCGGCCAATGATCATCGAAACACCCAAGGGGAAAACGCCTGCCTTCGACGTTGCCAACCTTCGGCGCTTACGGCAACTGGCCCTTCCTTCTGGTGAGACAAATTGACACACCAAGTGGCAAATGTCACACGGATCGGGTCAATCCGTCACAAGGAAACCGAGATCCCACATGATCAGCGGCATCATGGTCTTTCAGTTGGCGTCTTGACGCTCAGCATAAATACCTGGAATTCCCAAAAATTAGCTTGGTTTCCCTAAGGTCGGTCAATAGTTTACCAATGAACTAGCCCGTCGGCACGGAAATTGCTTGCTAAGTGATTCGAGAGAGCCAGTAAGCATTCAATGGGGGTATCTGGAGGATGCTGAGCGAGATTGTTGCCTTGGTGCGCCTGCACGAGATCGAATTCGCTCCCAGCAATAATGCTGGCCAAGATCGTGAGCGTCTGCGCCTCGAAATGGAGCGTTGTCGTTCGGAAATCAGCCCCGCGCTCCTGGCCAGATATGAACGTTTGAAAGAACGGTATGCTGCCGCCGCATTGGTCGAAGTGGAAGACGGAATCTGTCCGGGTTGCCGTGTCGTGCTGCCGAAGACTGCGGCTAAAAGACTGAAGGACGAAATCGTTTTCTGCGATCACTGCGGCAGAATCCTTTACGATTCCGATCACATCTATCATCTCCACTACTGACCTGCCGGAATTCTGTTTGCGCCGTTGGCCAGATTTGCGGACAGAACTGCGATTCCCATCACCTCTCCCCAAACAAAGACTGGACAACTCCCGCCATACTGCGCTTTCCTTGGCGACGTGAAGCCGCGTCTTCGGATCTTATCCTGAGAGAAGCGCGAAAGGCAGGCTATGACTTCAAGGCGAACCGTGGTTGTCGTGTTTCTGTTGCCGCTGACGGGTTGGACGATGTCGAGGGTGTCCCAGGCGCGGGAACCTTTCACCGACCGTTGGTTTTACGCATCCAAAAACGTCGCGGACGACAAGCGACTTGCGGAATTGCTTCAACTGGTTGATACGGCGGCAGCCTACGGATTGAACGGCATGGTGCTTTCGGGAGGATTCGATTCGCTAGATCGTCAAAGGGCGAAGTATTTCGAAAACCTCGAAAAACTGAAAGCACACTGCCGCGTGCGTGGGATCGAAATCGTCCCACTTCTCATGTCAGCCGGCTATGGGAGCGCAATCCTGGCTCACGATTCCAATTTGGCCGAGGGACTTCCCGTCCGCGATGCTCTGTTTCTCGTAAAAGGTCGCCAAGCCACGCTGGTTGCCGATCCGCCAGCGGAAATCAAGAACGGTGATTTCGAGCGCTGGAAAGGGGACCGGTTCGCGGATTTCGGCTTTCATGACCAGCCGGGCAAAATCTCGTTTGTGGATCAATCGGTCTTCAAAGATGGACGCGCCTCCATCCGTTTCGAGTCATTCCACAACGACCCGGCGCATGGTCACGCCCGAATTCTGCAAAATGTTGCGGTTCATCCTTATCGTGCCTATGTGGTCAGTCTGTGGGTCAAGACAGAGGGGCTGGCCGGCGGGAACTTTCGCATTCAAGTGTACGGCGGTGATCGTGCCTTGACTCATTACGATCCCCAGGTTTCTCCGACAACCGACTGGCGGCGCGTGAATATTTTCTTCAATTCCCTCGCCAACTCCGAGGTTCGACTCTATGCGGGCGTGTGGGGAGCGAAGTCCGGACGATTCTGGATAGACGCCATGCAAATTGAAGAAGCCGGTCTGATCAATGTCCTCCGCCGGCCGGGAACACCCGTCACTGTGAAAAGCGAGACAAACGGCGTTGTCTATGAGGAAGACCGCGACTTTGAAAAGATTGCGGATCCCCGCATGAAGGTTCATGAACCCTACCATGAACCACCAACAATTCGACTGACACCAGACAGCCACATCAAGGATGGGGAGCACTTACGGGTGAGCTGGTATCATCCCGTTGTCATCGGCCACGGTCAGGTGACCATCTGCATGTCGGAGCCACAAATCTACAAGATCTGGCAGCAACAGGTCGCGCTACTGCAGCAGTATCTCGCGCCCAAGAAGTATTTCCTGAGTATGGACGAAATCCGCGCGGGCGGAACCTGTCAGGCTTGCCGCGCGCAGAAGAAATCCATGGCCGAGATTCTTGGTGCGTGTGTCACAAAACAATACGAATTGATCAAAGCCGCCAATCGTGATGCGGAGGTATATATCTGGTCGGACATGTTGGACCCGAACCACAACGCGCATGGAAATTACTACCTGGTCGAAGGCGATTTCGGCGGTTCGTGGAATTATGTCCCCAAAGATCTGATCATCGCGTCTTGGTACTACAAGATACGTGATCAAAGTTTGCAGCATTTCTCCCGGCTGGGATTTCGCACAATTGGTGCAGCATATTATGACGGGGACGATCTCGAAAACTGCAAAGGATGGGTCGAGGCGCTGCGTGCAACACCCGCGGCACGGGGAATTATGTACACAACCTGGCGGAACAAATATGCACTAATGGCCGGCTTTGGCGACATGCTTTCGGAAGAGGCGAAGAGGTAAACATCCTCGTGGGGCAGATTGTTGATCTGCCGTTTCATGCAGGTTGACAGCCCGCGCCGCTATGGGAAATCGAGATGCCGACACAATATACATATCTTGACCCCCAGCTGTTTGCGAAAGTCGCCAACCTGAAGTTGGTTGCACGATTGGTTGTCGAGGGCGTTATTGCAGGACTTCACAAGAGTCCCTACCATGGCTTTTCGGTCGAGTTTTCGGAATATCGAAAATATTGCCCGGGCGACGACTTCAAGAATCTCGACTGGAAGGTATTTGCAAAATGTGACCGATACTACATCAAGACTTTCCAGGAGGAGACGAATCTGAAATGTTACCTGGTGCTCGACACCAGCGGCTCGATGGGCTTTTCGGGCGACCATAGTCTGAGCAAATTTCAATACGCTTGCTATAGCGCGGCGGCCATGGCGTACTTGATGATTCGACAACAAGATGCCGTCGGACTGGTGGCGTTTGATCGCACTATTCACACCTACCTGGTTCCCAAAGCAAGCCCGCAACATCTCCGCGATATTCTGACGACGCTGGAGAAATTGAAGCCATCGGCTGAAACGAACATCACCGGCGCTTTCCATGAACTGGCGGAGCGAATCAAACGGCGCGGCCTGATTATCGTCTTTTCGGATCTGCTCGACGATCCGGAGGGAATGATCACGGGCCTGGCTCACTTTCGCCACAAGAAGCACGAAGTTGTGGTCTTTCACGTGCTCGACGACTACGAGATAGATTTCCCCTATGACGATTTGATTGATTTTGAGGATATGGAAACCGGGCAACGGCTCCAGGTGCACGCGCGGCTGTTGCGCGAGCAGGTGCGGGTGAAAGTTGAGTCCTTTCTGCACGACGTGCAAGGTCGTTGTGCCGAACATGCCATTGACTACGTGCGAGTACGCATCTCGACCCCCATTCACCTGACGCTGATCAATTATCTCTCCAAACGCTCAAGATTGGGATGAGTCACAGTTTCTCGCTCGCCGGCGCTCACATCTGATCTAACGCAGCAAGAACGAGTGCCAGGGCAGCGATGGCGGCGGTTTCGACACGTAACGTTCGAGAGCCGAGTGAAACAAGATGCCACCCATTTTGGTGGGCTATGGTGATTTCCTCGTGCGCCAGGCCACCCTCGGGCCCGATCATCACGGCCAGTGATTGAGCCAACGATGGATTCAAAGAATGTAACATCTCGCTGATCCGCGGCGCAGTTGGGTCGGGAACACAACAAAGTCGAATCGCTGTCGCGTCGGGCCGTCGGACCACGCTTGCGAATGGAGCCGGCGACGCAATTCCCGTCAAACGTGCCCGGCCACATTGCTTCGTTGCCCCAAGCAAGATTTGCTCCCACCGCTCGATCTTGCGCTGAAGTGCCGCTCCCCTACCGACTGTCGGCACACTTCGCCCTGCAACGAAAGGAACTATCTCGGCCGCACCAAGTTCGACCGCGCGCTGCAAAACAGTTTCAAACGCCTCACCTTTGGCGATGGCCAGATAGAGCGTGATGGGGACGGGCGTTTCGGCTGCGGCGCAGACGGGCTCGGCCAGAACCACGACGAGTCGCTTGTTTTCGAACCGCTCGACGCTAGCTGCAAATTGATGACCTTCTCCATCAAACACGACGACCGGGTCGCCACGTCGAAGCCGAAGGACATGGCGGCCGTGGTGGCTTTCGCGCGGATCAAGTTGGACAACAGCGCCTGTCTCCGTTAATGGCTCGATTGAAAATAACCGCCGCGTGGGCATTTCGCTTTCCCTATGAACGCGATTGGGCAAAACATGGTGCGCCTCTATTGAATCTCGTATATCTCGTTGACATGTGGGGCGCACCCCGCCTTAAGGCGGGCTGCGCCCCTACGACGCGCGCAATGCAACAACAACGTGTCAACCAATTCTAAGAACATCTATAAGAGACACAACGACTCTTATCCTGCGCCGGGGGCAATTCAGGAATTGCCTCACCGGAAAGAAAGCATTTGAAATGCATTCTGCGCGATGTCAAAAGACCAACCACCAAGCTACAAACACCATAGCGTGGCGATTCGTCAAGGCAAGGGAAAGACGCGATCTGCGCAATGTTGGGAACGACCAAACCCCAATCGAAAAAAGGGTGCAACGTAATGAGAGTGCCCATGATCCGTGCGTGTGCGTTTGTCTTCACCGCTGTTTTGTGTTTCGCAAAGGCAACCGCGGGGCAAGCGCCCAGAATTGTTGAGTCCCTCCCACTCGATACATCCGGCGAACACGCGGCCAGTAACTTCGTTCAGTTCGCCGACCGGCGCGCGATCGTTCACTGCGGCGAGATGGAGGTGTACCTCGATACCGACCAGGGCTTCTCGTTGGCGGTAGCATCGAAACTCGCGGGCGTGACGCGGCCACTGGTAACTTCCACAACGGTCAAGCTATGGCTCGATGACCGCGACCAAATGGTCGTCGGCCGCGGTCACGTGGCAAACGTAATGATCCTCGAAGAAGGACCGCAGCGGGTTGTTCTTCGCGCACCATTTACTCTGACCAGCCGGGACGGACGCCCCATCGCAACGGCGCAGTATGACGTTGTGTGCTATCCAGAGGGAGAGGTGTTTACGACACTCCGCATCTTGCCGCTTCACGGAGAAAAAGTGCAGGCGGTCATGGAACTGCGATTTGCCGGCGACGCGGGCCTTCAGTTTGAGCGTTCCTATGACCTGCCCCTTCTCACCGGAAGCACCGAAGTCGGACCCGCGGTCGGTCTTTATTGGCACAATGGCAACACACCGAATATGGGAGTGATCGGCAACCAGATGCGATGTGTTCTCGCCTGTCAGGGCGAAGGAGAAAGTGACGAACGAGTGGTTTCGCGCTCGTTTGTGATCAGCGTGGCGCGAACGCGCGACGAGTTGCGACGACGCTGCGTGGCTCATATCCAACCGCTTCAACCACGATTTCTATGGTCCTGTCGAGCGCTGATCGAGCGGACCCCCGAGATGCTCGAGATAGCCAGCGGCCTGGGCAATTGGTGTTACAGTTTTCGCGAGGGAACCTACAACTTTCTCGTCGAGGCGTCGCAGGCGGCCGTCGAATTCTACAACCCCTATGACGAGGCTCGACACATTCGGCTTCGGTTTGTCGCGCACGGCCGTCCGGCACTCAACATCCTCGCCAACGACCGGGTGCCCTGCGAGGCCACCCAAGTCGTTTCGCTGACGCCCGATCTGGAAGCCCGCAATCCGGGACAATCTTCCGCCGCTCAGGTCGCGTTCGACCTGCCCGCCCACGATTGCCTGCTGACAGGCGTGCAAGCATCGGATCGGTTTCTCCTTCAATTTGTAAGCGGGCGCATTGTGCAAAACACGACGAAGCGACTCTATCGAATCGTGACGGGCGCTGCGGGCTCCTGCCTTGGAGAAGTTCGGGTCGCTGAGGGAAAAGCCTCGGGCGGTGTCGAGGTCGTTTCCCTTGCAGGTCCGGCGGCCGAAGCTCAGCCCACCCTGGCCCTAGTTTCTGCCAGCCCACTTCCAACGGAAGCATTGGGGCGATTCTCGCGCTTGAGCGAACTGGCAATCGTTCGCAACCAGCCCGATCGGGCCGTGTTGCAGATCAAATTCCTTAACGAAGCGCGAACGCTTGTCTGCCAAAGCAACCTCATTTTCCGACGCGAAGACGACGCACTCGCGCTATATGGTTATCATACGATCGAGGTTCTCGAACCGTTGCGTCTTTTGCGGCCCACAACGGTTGATTTGCCGGTGCTAAGGATCAGCGATCCGGGTGCGGAGGTGGCCAACCGGCCGCTGCGATTCTTCTATGCCGACGGCAGGAAACGCATCCGGATTTGCCCGCGGTCGGCCAAACCGGGTTTTGGTTACGAGCTGGGAAGCTTCAACCGATCCGTGCATCCTGACTTCGCATTGTGTGGCTTCGTGGGCGGAACATCGTCGGCGTTGGCATTTCTCGGGCGCCCCCTTGTTGGAACAGGCAAACTTGTTGCGGCGGAATCGTCGCCAACCCTCTCCATGCGCCTGCACTTGCCCACCATCCTTTCGCGCAGCCAACGTTTCCTGTCCATGTGGAAGACGGTGATTCCGAGTAGCGGTGAAACCAACCTGCGCTCCCTTCAGGTGAGCCTCAACTCTCTCAAGGGCCACCCGGTTGATCTGACCTGGACAGCCAAGCAAATCAAGGTCAGCGACGGCTATGTCGCGCATCGTGTTTCCGAACTGAGCAGCTCAGGGAACCCGGCTTCGGACGACCGGCGGTCTTACCTTCTCGACGGCGGCGAGGAGTTGGCCGTGGTCGGCACGGGCACGGATGGTTTGCGATGGCCCTGGATGTTTCACATTCGGGCGCTGGGATTGGAGCCGGGTCGTGTGCGCAAAATCTTTCTGACCGATGCCGGAGTGGAGCACGCCGGCGGCGCCCGAGCGCTAAAACAACTGACAGGAGCGGCAATTCACCTACCTGCCAGTGCGACCGAGGCGCTTTCGGTGGCCGGTCCCGAGCAGGACCAACGAACCGCTGCTCATTGGCATTCCGGGTCAAGGCGGTTTGAGTCGGTAGGGGTGGATCGCGCACTTCGTGACGGCGAAACGATCCTCGTGGGCGATCTCGCGGTTCGCTTTCTTCACACCCCAGGACCAAGCGGCGAAAGCGGCACATACCTGGTGAATGCGGGCGGGCTTGGCGTGGCGTTGGTTGGCAACCTCCTCGAGACCACCAAGGAAGGTAACCAATCGCCTTTCGGGCTGGCCGATGCCCACAGGCATGGCAATCTCGACGAGTGGATCAGATCGCTCAAACGGCTGCGCGCCGAACATTGCGATCTTGTGGCCCCATCGCTCTCCCCTCCCCTGTCGGGCACCGAGCAAATCAACATCATGTGCGACCGAATGATCGAACGATGCAACGCGATTCTACGTGTCAAAGGCATTGACCGCATCCTGCCTCGACCGCTCGTTGCGGGGCGCGATCGGCGGGGAGACATACGCCTCCCTGTGGTCCGGGATGATCTGTGGGGCGTCAAGGAAACCGAGCGAGCGATCGGCGCGCGAACCCGGCCAGTCGAGCTCGCCGATTGTCTGTGGCGGGTGGGAGGCGGATTCGCCGCAGAGAACGAGGATGCCAACATCTATCTCCTGGACGGCGGCAGCGAAATGGCTTTGATCGGCGCGGGAAGCGGCTTGCACACGCGTGCTATTATTGACCGCATCCTGGCCCTCGGCAAAAACCCGCTCGACATCAATTACATTCTATTGCCCAGCAGTCACTGGTATGAAGCACGCGGCGCTAATTCGTTGCGGACAGCGACACGAGCGCGCGTTTGCGCTCATCGCTATGAAACGGCTGCACTGTGGCGCGGCGACGCGCTTCGGACGGGCCTGATGATTGGCGACTTTTCCTTCGCCGTGTTTCCGCCTTTTCGCGTGGACCGAGTGCTGGAGTGGGGCGAAACAATCCGTGTGGGCAAACACGAAATCTTCGTTCTCGACGCCCCGGGCTTCCATCGCGGCTCAACCGCTTTCCTGATGACGATTGACAGACTTCGCTTTCTTGCGACTGGGCAAACAGCATACGGCGATTTGCCCGTGCCCGATGACGAAACTGCCGATGGGGCAATGGGCTGGATGGACCCGCACTGGGGCGGAAATGTAACGGTCTGGCGGCAGACCATCGAGCGTTACCTGGCGCTTCAGCCCGATGTTTTGCTGCCGGGACAAGGACCGGCCCAGGATGAAGAATTGGAGCGCCAGTTGCGAGATTGCCTCGCTCGGCTCGACCAGCTTCGAGAGATTCAGAAAGCAACTGGCCTATTTCCGTCGGACTTGTTTGAAATAACTGCGGAGCCTGTTCGACCGGACATCTCGAGACTGAAACCGAAACGCTGAGGCAGCGACACGCGGCAGTGCGTTCAGGCCTCCCGGGGTTCCCTGGCAGAACCCTCAGAGCGCCTTCCGCCGCAAATGCCGCGCTTGGTTTCTTCTAGAAATTCGACAAGGTGCTGGACTTCGGGACCGTGAAGTTCGGATTTCAACGCCGTAATGGCGGAAGGCAAGCTACGCTTTTCCTCGTAAAGAATCCGATAGGCCTTTCTGAGCTCGGCGTGTGCCGCCGCACTGATGCCCGCGCGCCGCAGGCCAACCACGTTCAACCCAATTACCTCGCTGTCGCCATAGACCATCATGAAAGGAGGGACATCACGATTGACGCGGGTGATGCCCGCGCACATGACCAAGCGGCCGAGACGGGCGAATTGGTGAACGGCCACAAGGCCCGAGATGAATACCTGGTCTTGGACCTCGACGTGGCCAGCCAACAGGGAACAGTTACACAGGACGATTCGGTTACCCAGGAGGCAATCGTGACCTACGTGGGACGAGATCATCAGATAGTTATCATGGCCGATGACGGTGCGCCCACCCTCGGCATAAGACCCGTTGATTGAAACATACTCGCGGAGGATGTTACGATCGCCGATCGTCGTGTAGGTCGGTGCACCTTTGTAAGCCAGATGTTGCGGTCCGCTGCCAATAATGGCGCCCATGTGGATTTCGTTGTCTGCACCAATGATGGTATGGCCAGTGATGCAGGCATGGGCCAGGATATGCGTTCGAGGACCGATTTGGACATCTGGCCCGATGATCGCATAGGGACCGACCTCAGCCGATGGATCAATCTGTGCTCGAGGGTCAACAACGGCAGTGGGGTGAATAAGCATAGCAGCGAAAACTCCAAGAGGAATTGCTGATAAGGCATCTTGCCTGTATTCTGATGTTCAAGTCGTCCAAAATAAGAGATCGCCTCCGCGCAACTGACAAGCTTTTTCCCAGCCGCATCAACTTTCTCCCAAATGACCGTCGTTGCTAGAGGCGAGCGAGTGACTCCATGCCAGCGTGAGCCAGAAAAGTGTGGCACGCACTGGCTCGTGCAATGGAAAATTGAAAAAGGCATTGACCAGGAGCGCAATGGCAGCCGAAGCGAGGGCGAGTGCAAATAGCCGGTCGCCAGGTTGGCCCGACCGTCGAGCGAGCCCACGAAAAACACCAACCGTCCATAGTGCGACGATCCAAAACCAAGCGGCAAAGCCCACGGTGCCTGTCTCGGCCCAGATTTCCAGCCAGTCGTTGTGAGCGTGTTCGGCAACGATGCCATGGAGATCGCGTGCAACCACATCCATCGTCGCGTTGCGGCTACTATGCGCAAGACTCAGAAATGTTGGATAGAACTCGACGCCGAACATCCCTGGTCCGACGCCGAGCACGGGATGTCCCGCGACCATCTTCAGCCCGACGAGATTGAAGACGATCCGTTTGCGGACGGAGTCACTGTGGGGATCGGCGAGGTCCGCGAGGCGGGCACGCATCAAGCCAATTGGCTTGATAGGCGAACCTGCAAACAGGACGATGGCGACGAGGGTAACAAGCGCACTGCCTGCCGCGAGACCACCAAGTCGCCTCTGCCGCGAAGAACGCGGAGCGGTGACCATCGAGCCGACCGAAAGAAAGATCACACCCGCCGCCATGCCGAGAAATGGCCCACGCGATCCGCTCAGAAATGCGGGAATGGCGGTCAGCATCGCCGCCGCCAACGCTGCACACCTTCTTTGCCAGCTTCTGCTCGCCAAGATCAGACCTAGTGAAATCAGAGCGGGCACGGTGAGATAGCCGCCGAGATATTCGGGATTGGCAAGGGTGACAAAAGCGCCCGTGCGATAGCGGTCGGCCTCGCGATAGCGAACCAGGCGAGCCAGTGGGTCAAAGCCGAAATGTTGGGCGATGGCGCAAGTCCCAATCAAGGCGCCGGTGGCCAAAATGAGGATCGTGAACTTGCAAATCTGGTACGGTGAGGCCGGTTGCCAGACAATGGCACCGAAAAGAACGACGAGCGATAGCGACGGCACCATGGCTCGAAACGCAAAACCCGGTTCTCGGCAATGCAGCGCCGAAAACAGGTGTGTGACGGCAAACATGGTGGCCCCAGCAACCAATGCCAAGTTCAAAGGCTCTCGCGCGCGGCGAAACTTGTTCGGGCTCATTGCCGCAGCGAGGACAATGAGAAAGATTTCGCACCCTGACAGAAAAATGACAACCAGCCATTTGCTGTCGGTCACCGTGTGAAGTGTTGACAAGCGATTGGAGAGATAGAGCGGAGGCAGGACGCACAGCACGGCCACGATCAAATCGCGCGCCCGAACGACGGCGTAATTCATCACGCCGCGGCTGGCTTTCGATTGGACATTCCTTTGGTTCAAACGCACTTACCTCGACATTGAAGTTTTGCACGATGACACATCCCATTGCCAATGCAAAAACATGCGTTCGTGCGTAATGGGGAAGAAGAAAAATCGGGAAAAGGTTGCAAAGCCATCGCGCTTTCGGCACAGGTTTGGGGAATGAAGCTGTTCTGGCCGAAGTGGACGATGAATAGCAATCACGCAATTGTCTTGGCGGCGACCCTTTTCTCGGCAGCGTCTTGTTTCGGCGCCGACGACCGCCCATCCAGTCCGACCTTGCCAATTCTTCCACCTGAGCTGGCCTCCTACGAACCACGCGGCGGACGCAATCTTGCCGAGCAGGTCCGGGTCAACACCATAACAGGCGATTTATTCTATTGGGAAACCGATCTGGCGGTCGCGGGGTCTCCCCTGGCTCCCATTCTTCAGCGATTCTATCGCTCACGGGCCTCCAACCAGGAGACGGGACTGTTCGGTCGCGGCTGGCGAACGATTCTCGAGCGAAAGCTCGTTGCCCTGGACTCGAATACCTATCTTCTCACTGACGAGTGGGGCATGACATGGCAATTCTCGAAAGACAAGAACGGGCAATGGTGGGCGAAGCAAGGAGCGGCTCGTTGGATCGAGCTCGCACCACCAGGTTTGATTTTGCACGACAGCGATGGTCTCGTCTGGTTGTTTGATTCCGCAGGATGGTTGGTTGGAATCACCGATCCTAGTGGTCAAGGCCTGACGGTAGAGCGCGATCCCGTCCACCCGTCAATCGTTCGCACTATCCGCAATCCATGGGGCGCTTCTCTTTCGTTCGACATAGACGCCGATGGGCGAATCGAACGGGTGACAAGTTCAGAGGGCCAGCGTGCCAGCTATGAGTATCGCGATGGCTTGCTTATCGGCGTCGCCGCTGGAAGCAGTGCCAGTAGCCGCTACACTTACGACAAAGCGGCTCGGCTGACCGAGATCGCTTTGGGCAATGGCTCGCTGATCAATCTCCAATTCAACGAGCAGGGTCGCATTACCGACCTGTCGGGAAAAGGGATCGTACCGCGGACATACGCGTACCGGGAACGGGGACAAGTGGACCAAACAACGCTCGAAGTCGTTCGCACCGGTGGACTGGGCGATACAACGCGATGGCGAGTGTTGTCGGGTGGCCGCCGTGTTGAGAAAATCGGCGAATCGGCAGTGTCTGCCATTCTCGAAAATGACGATCGCGGCAATCCTACACAATTCACCCTGGCCGACAAGACTTCATGGCGATGGAAATATGACGGCCAGGGCAGAGTACTCACCGTTCAGGGACCGCAAGATGAACCAACACGCTTCACGTATTCCGGCAATCGCCTGCAGCCTGATCGTGTCGAGCGACCCGACGGTTCCATTGTGAGATTCGACTACGATCAGAAAGGGCGGCGTGTTGCCGCTGCAATCGAGAGGCAACGGCCCCGGTTCTGGGAGTATGACAAATCGGGACGTTTGCAGAAGTTCGAGGATTACTTTCACGGCCGCCACGAGATCACGTATGATGAAAAAGGACGGATTGTGTCGGTTGGCGGGCCTTCGGAAACCAAAATCCTCGTCGGTCGCGATGAAAAGGGGCGGATTGTGTCAGTCGGGCAAAGCGGCGGACCGATGGTCCGATTCGGCCGCGACTCGGCCGGACGAGTGAAATCCATCAGCGATGGAACTCAGTGGCTACGGCTCGAACTTAATGATTCGGGCAATGTGACAGGTCTGGTCGGCTCCCAGGGCTACATGCGGCGGTTCTACTACACGGCGGAAGGGATACTGTCAACCTTGCAGGCGCCCAATCGGATCACGCACCGCTTGTTCTATGACCGCGAGCGCAACTGCGTTGCCTTCCAGCGGCCCGACAACACGTCGCTTCATCTGGTGCGTGGCCCCGCCAGTCAAGTCCGCACGCTCGATGCTGCCGGCTACGCCCGGTGGACGGTGGATTATGATGCTTGGGAGCGGCCCATCTGCTACCGCAAGCAAGGCTACCCGCAGGTATTCTTGGATTATGATGGAGCCGGGCGGCTTCGGAAGATTGAGGGGCCTTCGGAGGACCGCATGACTTTGGATTATGCACCAAATGGCAATCTTGCCTTGGTCGCCACGGCCCTTCGGCGATTTCAATTCATCTTCGATCCCGCTGGCAGGCTCCAGGCGCTCGTCGAGTCAACCAGCAGCAGGCGGGATGCGTTTGAGTATGACGAGACAGGTCGCATGGTCCGCCGCAGTAGTCCTGGGTGGACGGACCAGTTTCGCCACGATCGCGCAGGTCGTGTGACAACATGGGCCGTGGTGGATTCGCTCGAGCGCGAATTTGGTTTTCAATACAGCGACGCCGGCTGCCTCGAAACGATTACTTATCCCAACAGTACACGCTCGACATTTGAGTATGACTCGGCTCACCGCCTGACGCGCACAAACATGCGGGATCGCGAAGGGCGAACTCTCCTGTCGCTGGCCGTTGACTACGCCACGAGTTCACGCCTGGCAGCCGCAACCGGTGAAGGCAACGACCGGGTCGCCTATCGCTATGATCCAAACCTTGCTCTCATCGAGACGGCTTATTCGGATAGTCGCCGCGATATCTTTAGTTATGATTCGGGCGGGAATCTCTCGTCGGTGACGTCGGGATCGCGCCGCGAGACTTTTCGCCGCGATGCCCTCGGTCGCCCAACCGAAGTCGGCACAACGCGCTACATCTATCTCGCCCCGAACGTGCCGCTGCCTCCCATGACCAGTTCGACGACGTGTCTCATTCTGGATGATCGAGAGCGCATCACTGCACTGCACCGGGGCGATGGGCTGAAGGCACTTTACGCCTACCTTCCCGACGGGCGAATGATCCGCCGTGAGATCGCCGGGCGCGTTCTGTGGCTGGACTGGGACGGACCGCGATTGAAATCGCTTCACGACGAGCACGGCCGCGTGCTGACATGCATCCACTACGAACCAACGTTTGGTTTGCCGCTGGCCGTTGCCATGGGAAGGCAGGTTTACTTCTGCCATCCCGATCCCTTCGGTCACCCCACACGGCTAACTGACGAAAACGGAAAAATGGTTGAACCGCCCGACGATTTTCCATTCGACATGACCGACCCCAACGCACCGCCAATCGGGCCAACGTGGGAAGGGCTGCCGCCGGCGATTCGACTGCCCGAAGAGGGCCTCTATCTGGTTCGAGGTCGCCTGTGCGATGTGCGCAGCGGCGATTTTCTCTCGCCCGACCTCCCACGATTCATCCAGAGCTTAAACCCCTATCGCGCACGGGTAATTCCGCGCCCGATCGAACCGACCATGGCGTGGGAGCAACTGACACAGGCCATTCGATGGATTGAGAGGATCGAGCGAAACAGGTTTGAGCACCGATGGCAGGCGCGTCGCAACGATGACGATTCACTTTTTGCACTCGCCTCCTTGGTGCGCCAGCCCGAGCTTTTCGAGACACACTTGCTCGATGTTGCCTTTCAACATTCCCTCGACCCGGATCAGTGGCTTGACCCGATCATGCTCGAGAAGACGCTGCCAAAAACCGATCTTGCGCCATACGGTCTGCTTGAACTGCCTTCCTCGCCCGCCGATTTGTTCAGCGATTTCTCCCCTCTCGGCCCGATCCCCTATAATCAAAGCGCCTTTGGACTGGTCACATCAAAATTCGCACCGATGGAGTGGTGAGGCTTCAGCCAACGGTTCGATTCAAAGAGGTATCGGGATGCTTCTGAACACCCGACGGAAGATTCTTTCGCGCGGATGGATCACTTGTGGTTTCTCACATTGTATTTGATGGAAACAGCCCCATCTCCCCACGTGTCATTGCGAGACGCCACGGACGGCGGCGAAGCAATCCCGTTGTCACGATGCCCCTTGACGAGATTGCTTCGTCGTCCGCCCCCGGCGGACTCCTCGCAATGACGGCCCGTGGCCTGTCCACCCGCCATTTTATAAGTCTCTACGTCTGACGGCGGAACTACAAATCCATCAGATCGCATGTGACAGACTACTAGGCCTTAAACCAGCGCAGATTTTTACGCGGCGCCGAAGAAAATAGCTGAAATGCCCGCCGGTGTTGGCTAGGATCGATGTCGATGAGTACGATTCAAGCCGACAAGGAGGGCATTTCAGGTGA
>Ga0315280_10002132_pt1 | contig 32434 bp, 17 predicted proteins | sample YL17G06_40_MG_FD_203697 | JGI IMG/M metagenome (GOLD analysis project Ga0315280, IMG submission 203697) | Sediment microbial communities from Yellowstone Lake, YNP, Wyoming, USA - YL17G06_40 | ecosystem: Environmental > Aquatic > Freshwater > Lake > Sediment | place: USA: Wyoming | collected...
ACCCTCCGTCATGGGAGTTTATTGTAACCGCACGGCCGAGCGAGAGCGAGGCCGCGCGCGGGAGTGGCTGTGCCATCCCGTGCGGCAGTGCTTGAGGGGCAAGCGCTTCCGCCTTGCGGAAGCGCACTTCACAGCAATCAACGCATGGTCCCGTGTTTTCTCAGCGGCCCGCGGCACGACGGGCCTCAGCGATCTTTTCGGGCATGTGCGGGCATACGCGGGCGGCCTGCTCCAGCGCCATCTCCGCCTCCCGCGGACGGCCGGTCCGCCCCGCCGCCACGGCGTAGGTCAGCAGGCTCATGTCATCCGCCAGCCCGGCCCGGACCGCCCCCCCCGACAGCTCCCGCGCCTCCGGATAACGCCCCCCCGCCAGGAGGGTTTCGGAAAGGAGGACGTCCAGCCATACCACCTCCGGAAGCTGGGACCGCAGTTGCGCGAACCGCCGGCGGGCCTCCTCCACGGCTCCGTTAAGCCGTGCCAGGCTGGCAAAGGTGAACGCCGGCTCCGTTCCCGGCAGGAAGAGTATGCGCCGGGGGGAAGGATGGCGGGAACGCGGCAAAACCTCGAAAAGCCAGTCGCACCCCACCCCCGGATCGCACCGGCCGGAGGAGGCGGCCAGCCTCAGCCGGGTCCGGGCGAATTCCGCGTACCGGCGGAGCATGGCGGGCGTCCAGGGAAAGGGGGACGGTTGGAAACGGTACCACGATGCAATCATGTGGTTATGGATAAGCCAGCGGATTCCCCCCTGGCGGAACCTGATGTATATGCGTTCCGGCGAGTCCGCCCCGGCCGCCGCCCTCCATACGAACGGCGCCTCGAAGCCCTCCGGGATGGCGCGCGCCGGAACGCCGAAGGTACGGCTCTCCCCCACCTCGAGGACGCGGCCCGGCCGGGCGCCCACCTCGCGCTTGACGGCCGGCAGTACCGCCCCCCAGGCCTCCTGGGCGCGGAGCCGGAACCCTTCCGTGGATACCCGGCCCGCCATCCACCCCGTCACCGGGGCGTCGGGAAAGAAGAACCCCTGGGCCGCCATGACCCGGAAGTGGAAAGCGGCGGCCAGCGCCAAAGCTGCCGCCCAGGCGGTCATCCTGGCCGCCGCCCTGCTCAGCCTCATGGCTGCGGCCACCCCAGTGGCCCGCGACCGAGCAAAGCGTTCGCGCTTCGCGCACCATGTCCCCATGGCCGGGAGTCGAAGGGCTTCGGCGGCTAGTCGGTCCTGGGCGAACCCGCGGGCCAGCGCGGCGAATCCCAGCGTGCCCCACATCGCGAACACCGGCAGGGCGAACCTTTCCACGAATCCCAGGTCGCTGCGGATGCCCAGGGCCAGGCCCGCCAGCGCGAGCACGGAGGAAGCCAGCATGGCCCCCAGTCCGGGCGTCCGGAAAAGCATAAGACACGGAAGGGCAGCGGCGACCACGGCGAAGTTCCTCCCGGCGAGGGTCAGCACCGCATGGGGCAGGTCCGCCCGCGGACGCGTTTCCTGCACGAAATTGGCGAGCAGCACTTGCTCCGCCCCCCCCAGCCCCGGGTCGGCGAAGCACGCCGGCAGGAAGACGGCGCCAAGCGGATAAACCGGGTCACCGAGGTAGAACCAGGATTTCAAAAGCCAGGGCAGGGGCGGCAGCAGCACACCCGCGGCCAGGATGCCAAGCGTCCGGGGACGTTCCTTGAACCGCCGGAAAAAAAGCGCCGCAAGCAGGAAAACCGCGGCGGGGACAACGAGCACGTATTTCACCGACAGGAGAAGACCTCCCAGCAGGCCGGCCACCAGCAGGGAGGGGGAACGGCACGGCCCACGGGCCAGCGCGCCGCATTCCGCGAGAACGCCCGCCAGTCCGAGGAACGCCCCCGCGGCGAAGGCGTCGTTCTTCGCATAGCCGAGAACATAGGCAAACACCGGGGCGCAGATGCCCAGCCAGGCGGAACCCGCCGCCGCGGCCGCACTTGGCCAAAAACCGGCGCCCCGCAGGAGGGCGAGGCCACCCACCAGCGCCATCGCGGGGCGCATCGCCCGCGCCGCCGCGTCCAGCCCCAGCATGATTGGGTAGGCGTTCGGCAGCTCGACCACGAGCGGAAAGGCCCAATGCATGTAGATGTCGCGTCCGATGAGCCGGTGGGTTAGAAGCATCTGCGCGGGAAATCCCAGGTGGTACTGCTGGCAATCCGCGTTCGTTTCCGGGGACAGGAGGAGCGGGAGCCAGAAAACCGCCGAAACAATCCATAGCGCCCTGCCCCACGCTGGCGAGGAATCCCAGGCGTCCTTCGCGCCGCGCACCCACTCTCCCGCCGCGGCGGGCAGTTCCGGCGCGGCGTATGCGGCGAAAACGGCGAGTGCCCCCCAGAGCGCCACCCCCTGCCATAATCCCAGCGCTGCCGTACCCAACAGGGCCGTGGACAGGATTGCATAGCCAAGCAGGAGCGCGACGAGCCGGACCGCCCCGCGGGGCCGCCTCCCCGAAAGGAGGCGGAGGACCCGCACCCCCGCCGCGTCGCACAGTGCAAGAAAGAGCAGGGCTATGGCACCGGAAAGCGCGCCGATTCCCCAGTTTGCCGCGATATGCGGCCCGAGGGGGAGGAGGTTGTGGGCCTGCGCCGCCAGGGCGTTCCACTCCCCCGGCGAAAACCTTCTCCACTCCCAGACTGCCCCGGCCGCTAGTGCCGCCGGGGGCCACCAGCGGGCGAACCGCCCCATCTCACTTCCTTCCTTTCGCCTGCGCCTTCGCCTTGATCTGCGCCTGCCTCTGGGCCTGCACCTCCGCGTAAATCCGCCGGGTTCCCTTCAGCAAATCGGGCTGGAGGGCATATACCTTCTCGGCCTTGGCCATTACTTCATCCGCCTCCTCAAACTTCCCCAACTGGAGCGCTATCCCAACGAAGAAAAGCAGGTTGTTGTTGAAGACCATCCCGTCCTTTATCGTTTCCTTGAGCACCGGATAGGCCATCTTGAACTGGGAGGTATACAGGAGGGCCGGCCCCATCAGGGCGCCGATCTTGACCAGTTCCGGGAACTTCTTCTGGAGGGCCATGAATTCCGCCACGGAAAGGGGGTAATTGCTGAGCTGGTATTCCCGGACCGGCCGGCAAAACAGGCGGTCGGCCCCCGGAAGGAAGAGCACCCTGGACGACGGGGGGTGCGGACTCCGGGCAACGTTGTAGAGCCAGCAGCTGCCGAACCAGCTGTCCTCGCGGCCGGACCAGGTCGTCAGGGTGAAATACCGCACCGCGAAATCGATGTAGAGCCGGACCATCCGCTCGTCCCACGGCTTGGGCGTGCAACTGCCCGCGTCCCAATGCGCCTTGTGCGCGTTGTAGAGTATCCAGCGGACGTTGCCCTTCTTGAACTTCGCCGCCAGCTGTTCCACCGTGTAGCTGGTGTTGACCGCTTCCCAGATGAAATCCGGCTCGAAGGTCTCGCCGATGGCGCGGCTCGGGATGTCCCATATGAAACGGTTCCCCACCGTGACCATCGAGCCGCGCGTGGGATAAAGCGCGTCCGCCACCCAGAGGTCCGGCAGTATCAATCCGTAGGTGTAGAGCGATTTCAGCCTGAACTCCCGCACGGACAGCCGGCCGGAATAGAACTCGCCGGGTTGGATTCCGGGGAAATTCATCTGGTGGCCCGCCACAAGGCGGAAGCCGAAGATGACCATGACCACCCTGACCACCCAGAGGACCGGGACCTTCGATGCGGCCGAGCCTGGGCGGAACGTCGACACCAGCAGGGCCGAGCCCATCAGGTTCCACATCATGAAGACCGGGTAGGCATAGCGCTCGACGAAGTCGATTCCGCTCAGGAGGGCGAAGTTCATCCCGGCCAGTCCCACCGCCGACCCCGTCAGAAACGGGAAAATGCCGGGCCTGCCTCCGGCGATGATGAGCGGGAGGGCGGCCCCCAGGATGGCCCCGTTCCGGAGGAAAAGGAGCCCGAAATCCCTGAGCGAATTCTCCCACGGACGCTGCACGCCCAGCCAGAACTGATACGTTTCACCCACGACTGCGGCGTTTTCCGGAACGCCGAAGAGGGAAGGCAGGTAAACCGTTCCCGCCGGATAGAACGGGTCGGCGTGGAAAATATACGCGCGGCCCAGCCAGGGGAGCAGCGGAAGCACGGCCACCGCGCCGGCGGCCAGAAAGGACCGGAAGGCGCCCCGATAGGGCAGCCGGAGCAGCCCCGCCAGCCACAATGCCGCCAAAAGCGGCCATACCACGTACTTGCCCGAGGCCAGGAATCCCGTCAGCACGCCGGCGACCAGGAAGGCCGCCCGTTCCGGCGGGGGCGGAACGGCGGACTTGCCCGGCTGGACCGGGCGCACCGCCCCCCGTCCCGCCGCGGCGCCGCCCGCGCTTCCCCCGGCTCGATGGGCGTATATGCCGCCCTCCAGCAGGACCGCCACCAGCCCGGAAACCGCCCCCATCAGTATGCCGTCGCTCTTCGAGAACACGATGAAGTTGCGGGCCATCGGCACCAGCAGCGCCACCAGCACGAACTCGGCCTGCCCGGACGCCCCGAGCCCCAGCCGGAGCGAACGCAGGAAAGCCAGCGCCCCCAGGATCGCCATCGCCGGACGCAACGCCTTCGCCGCCATATCCAGCCCCAGCATCACGGGGAACGCGTTCGGAAAGTCAACCGCGATGGGCATGTCCGCGCCGATGTAGAGGCCCGACCCCCAAAGCTTGTGCATGAAAAGCACCTGCTGGGGGAATGACAGGTGGTATTCCATGGAGTCCACCGCGGCCTCCGGCACCCCCACGATGCAGGCCGTCGCCGCCGCCACCAGGATCCAGCCCACCTTGCCGGCCGGGCCCAGGGAACGGCCGAATCCCGCCACCCGCGCCGAGGCCTCCTTCACGGTCCTGATAAAATCCGGAAGGCAGGCCGCGGCGGCCAGCACCAGCGCGGCCGACAGGAGCGTCGTGAACCACAACCCGGTCAGGGCCGCGCCCAGCAGGGCAACCGCAAACACGGAATACCCGGCAAACGCCGCGACCATCCGCATCACCCCGCGGGGCCGGCTCCCGGTCAGCAACACGATCAGCCGCAAGCCGACGGAGTCATAGAGGAGCAGCAGGAAGAAAGCCAGGGCCGCCGAAAGGAAAACATAAAGAAGATTGGGGGCAAGGCTGATGCCCAGCGGCCAGAAAGACGGCAGGAAGCCCACCAGCGACTCCCTTTCGGCGCCGGTGAAATCCATGGTTCCCTTTACTCCGGCGGCCGCCAGAATGAGGACGGCCCAGACGGCCGCCGGGACCCCTTTCAACAACCCGTCGCCCGGCGGAACCGCGGCGCGTGCACCGGAAGCGGCCTTCGCTCCCTTCGGACCCTTCACAATCCCCTCCGGCGGCGGGACCGCCCGGCAGGTTTATGCGGTTTCTTTGATTTCATTGTGCTTTTCAGAATGTTCATATCATAGAACACTCCCGGCCGCGGCTTTCCCGGGAACAGCATCTCCCTAGAAGTCATTTCAAAACCTTAAAAAGGGGGGCGTGCCGGGCCTGGAGCGGAGCTGAGCCGGCCGGTCCGTAGTCGCCGCGGGGCCTGGCCGCTAAAGGCGCGCAGGCGGCCTTGCGCCGACAGCGCCGGAAGCGGCCCTCTTCGGGCCCCGCGTTCGTCCTCGCGCCGGCTCCTGCCGGCCGCGACGGAGGACGCCTCGAATGATGGCGAGGCCGGCTCGCAGTGAGGCGCACTATGGGTACCGGCGCCGAACGGTCCGCGGAAGGCCCGGTCGCCACCCAAGGAAATCGGGTTTTGAAATGGCCTCTAGAGTCCGCAATCCAGGCGGGCCGCGGACACGCGCTCCGGCAGGAGCGGATAGGCCTGCGCAGCCATTTCCAGCGCCTCGCGCGCCTCCCCCTTCCGCCCGGTCCGCGCCGCCGCCCTCGCCCAGGTCAGCAGGCACGTTTCATCGCGCAGCCCCTCCCGTACCGCCCCGCCCGCGAGCGCACGGGCCTCCGGCCACCCGCCAACGGCCGTGAGCGCCTCGGCGAGAAGGGCGTCAATCCACGCCACCTCGGGAAGCTCCCGGTGCGCCGCCCGGAAACGGGCGACCGCCTCGGCGTTGGCCCCCGCGACCCGCGCGAGCGAGGCGAAGGAGAGGGCGCGCTCGGCCCCGGGCAGGAAGAGGATGCGGCGCGCCGGCGGGCCGTCCTTCTCCGCCACCACGTACAGCCAGTTGTCGCCGTAAACCGGGTCACACCGGCCCGACGAGGCCAGCAACAGGAGCCTCCGGCGGGCGAATTCCAGGTAGAGCCTGAGCATGCGGTGGTCCCATTCCCACGGCGTGTAGGTGAAACGGTACCAGCCCTCCAGGGGGTTGTTGTAGAGGAGCCAGCGCACCCCCCCCTGCCTGAACTTTATTCCCAGCCGCTCCCGGGAGTCCGACTCCCTCACGGCCTTCCATATAAAAGGAGGCTCGAATCCCTCGCCGATGACCCGGACCGGGATGTCCCACATGAGGCGGTTGCCCAGCGTGACCAGGGAAGAAGGCCGGGAAACGGAAGCGCACGCCTTGCGGATGTCCGGCAGGACCGCGCCGTAGGCGTAGGTGCCCCTGGACCGGAATTCCCCGCGGGAGAGCCTGCCCGCGATGAAATCCGCCGGGGTGACGCCCGGGAAGGAGGCGAGGTGCGCGCCGGTCATCGCCAGCATGAACACCCCGGCCGTGACGCCCAGGACCGGAACGGTCAGCGGCTTCCGGACCGCCGATGTGAACGCCGCAACGCCCACCGCGCACCAGCCGATGTAGACGGGATACGTGTAACGCTCAACGAAATCGGCGCCGCCGCGTATGGCGAGGACGGTGGCCGCCAGCCCCGCCAGCGACGCCAGCCCAAGGGCCCGGGTGCCCGGCACGGCCCTCCCCCGCAGGAACAGCGCCCCCGCCAGCAGCGGGAAGCCGTTCCGGAGCGCGAACGACAGCGTCTCCCCCAGGAACGCCGCCCGGGGCCGCGACTCCCGGACGAACATTTCGTAGGCCGACTTCGTGAACTTATTCCAGGCCGGCTCCCCGAACAGGCTGGGCATCCAGACCGAGCCTGCCGGGTAAAGCGGATCGGCAAAGAAAAACAGGGAGCGCCCCATCCAGGGCAGGAGGGGGACCAGCCCCCCCGCCAGCAGGACGGCCGCCGCCTTCCCCCTTTCCCTGTGCCGCAAACAGGCCAGGGCGCCCAGCATAATCACCGCCAGGAGGGGCGCAGTCACGTATTTCGACGATGCGGCAAAACCCGCCAGGAGCGCCGCCACCAGCAGGGCCCGGAGGGAGCGCGCGCTTCCCGCGAACGCGCCGCTTTCCAGGAGCGCGGCCGAAAACGCCAGGACCGCCCCGGCGATTATGCCGTCGCTCTTGGCGAAGGCGGAGTAGTTGCGCGCCGCCGGCACGAGGAGGGCAAGGCATACGACCGCGGGTTCCCAGGCCCGGGAAAGCGGAAGCCGAAGTGAACGCAGGAGGGCCAGCGCGCCCAGCCCGGCCAGCACAGGACGGAGCATCTTGGCCGCCGCGTCAAGGCGGAACAGGACCGGGAACACGTTGGGGAAATCGGCCGCGATAGGCAGCGGGCAGCCGAGGTAGACGTCCCGGCCAATCAGCCGGTGCGTGACGAGCATCTGCTGGGGACAGGTAAGGTGGTATTCCAGGCAGTCGATGCCCAGCTCCGGCGGGACGAGCAGGAGGGCCCACCACGCGGCCAGCAGTATTCCCGCCGCCCGGGCGGGAACGGAGGAGTCCCTCCACGCGGCGCGGATTCCCCCCGTCCACTCCCCCACCACCCGGGGGAATTCCGGGAACCCGAGGCAGGCGAGGAGCAGGAGACCGGCCGTCAGAGCGGACGGATACCAGAGCCCGGCCGCCGCGCCGCCGAGCGTCGCGACCGAGGAAGCGCCGTACCCGGCGAACACCGCCGCGAAACGGAGCGGCCCGCAAGGTCGGCGCCCCAGCACGAAGGCGGACAGCCGGACCCCCGCGGAGTCATAGAGGAGGAGGAGAAGCGCGGCCAGAGCCGCCGAGGAAAGCGCCCAGCCCAGGTTGGAAAGGAGATGCGGTCCCGGAACGAGGCCCGCCGGAACAAGACCGGAAAGCGCCCGCCAGTCCGCCACCGGAACGCCCCGGAGGCTCCACCAGGCCCCCGCGAGCAGGACCGCGGCGGCACCCCAGGGACGCCAGTTCACCTTCAAGGGCGCCCGCCAGGACCCGGCAAGCCACGGGCCGGGGGGCGGTCCGCGCCCTTTCCAGTGGCCAGGCCCGCCACCAACCGCGCGAATTTCAGCTTGCCGGTCCAGAGGGGATAGACTTCCTCAGCGTACTTCAGTTCGCGGGCGGCCTCCGCCTTCCTGCCCAACCGGCCGGAGGCAATCGCAAGACAAATCACATTGTCGTCATAAACCAGACCCGCATCCACGGTTTCACGCAGCAAGGGATAAGCCAAATCCGGCCGGTCTGCCATTACGAGCACGGTCCCCAGCATCGCTTTCACCTGCTGCAGTCCGGGCAGTTCATGCACGAACGAGATGTAACCGTTTATGGCCAATAACAGGAAGTTGGCCTGGGCATCAGCAACCGGACGGCAGAAGGTGCGTTCCGCGCCGGGCAGGAACAGGACACGGGGGGAAGGCGGATGGGCGCGCTGGTCAATCCGGAACAACCAGCAACAGCCAACCAGCGGGTCATCATGCCCCGACCATCCGCAGGAAACCATGTGTCGGCGGGCGAATTCCAGGTATGTTTTTGCCATCCGCAAATCCCACGATTCGGGGTAACAGGCTCCCGCACTCCAATGCGCCCAAGAGGGGTTATAAATTATGAACCGCACATTGGCCTGCCGGAACCGGACCGCCATCCTCTCCGGTGAAGGGGATTCGTTGGCGGCCTTCCAAATGAAGGACGGCTCGAATTCTACGCCAATAATCCGGCCGGGCGCATCCCAGGAATACCTGTTCCCGATGAAAAGCAGGCTGCCCCGCGTTGGGAAGCGGGCGTCCTCGCGGCAAAGGGCCGGCAGTATCCCCCCGTAGCCATAGAGGCCCCTGGTGCGGTATTCCGCCGCCGACTGGCCGCCGGTGAGGAACGGGGTTGGATAAACACCCGGGAAATACGACATATGGTCCACCAGGAGGCGAATCGCGCATGCCACCACGGCCAGCCGCGCCGCCCACATCACGCTTCCGCGCTTCGGTTCTCCCAGGAGCAGGCAGCCTCCCACGAGGTTGCCGGCGGCGAACAGCGGATACGCAAACCTCTCGACGTAATCCACGCCGGCCCTGACAGAGAACAAAAGGGCCAACAGCCCGGCCAGCGCCCACAAAAGCATCTTCCCCATTCCCCCGCGGAGGGAACCCGGACCCTCGCCGGGCCGCCAGGACAGCAGGGGAAGCGCCGCGAACAGGATGAAGGAATTCCGCGCCAACGCGAGCGCCATATCTGACGGAATGTTAAGCCGCGGCCTCTTCTCGCCAGAAAACATGATGAAGGATTCCCGAACGGAGGCCACCGTATTCGGGTCCCCGAAAAGAAACGGAAGGTAGATGGCGCCGGCCGGATAAAGCGGGTCGTTCATATAAAGCCACGACCGCACCATCCATGGCAGGAACACGACCAGCACGCCGGCGGCTGCGACGGCCAGCCGCCAGGGCGCCCGGAGGAGCACCGCCAATCCGAGCACGGCGACCACCGGGTAGGACACGAATTTGCACGCGAGCAGGAAACCGGCGAGCAATCCGCCGACCAGGATGAGCCTCCTTGCGGGGGCCCGCCCGGAAAAAACCCCGCTATCGAGCATCACGGCCAGCAATGCCAGCGTCACCCCCAGGATTACGCCGTCGTTCTTGGCCATTACGGCGCAATTCCGCGCCGACGAGACCGCGAGCGCGAGCAGGATGACCGGCGCCGCGCGGCCGGATGGGAGTGCGGAGCGCAGGGACCCCAGGAGGGCCAGCGCCCCCAACGTCATCAGCGCGGGCCGGGTAAACTTGACCGCGGTGTCCAGTCCGCACATGACCCCGAAAACGTTCGGAAGGTCCGCGCCCAATGGCATGGTCCAGTCGACGAACAGGTGCCGGCCAATCAGCTTGTGCAGCATCAGCAGTTGCTGGGGGAAGGAAAGGTGGTATTCCAGGCAGTCTATCTGCAGTTCAGGCAGGACGACCAGCATGCCCAGGAATCCGCCTGCCAGGAACCACTCCAGGCGCTCCGTCCCCGACAAGTTCTGCAGGGTCCGCGCCGCCGCCTGCGCCACGCCGCGCACCGTGTCCGCCATTTCCCTCGCCAGTGCCGCGGCGAGCAGGAGGGGAACCGCCGCAAGGAAGGAACGGTACCACAGGCCGTTAGCCGCCGCGCCAAGCAGGAAGGTCGAAAAAGCGGCGTATCCCGCAAAAACCGCCGATGCCCGGACGGCGCCGCGGGGACGGCCACCGGTAATCCACGAGAGCACCAGTGTTCCACAGGCGTCGAATAGCACCAGCAGGAACGCGCCCAGCAGCAGGGACAGGAAGGCGCTGGACATGTTGCCGAACACGGCCCATCCCGGCGGCCAGGCCGCCCGAACCAGCTCACCCAGGACTTTCGCGTCAGCCGTCCCCAGTCCCTTTATTATCCAGCCCGCCCCCGCGAGAAGGATTGCGGCAGCCCACCAGGATTTCCAATCCCTCCTCACAATCGGGCTCCGCCCCAGCCCGCCGCCGCCAGTTCCCCAAGCATGGTTCAATTCTACATTCCCGCGACCCCCCATGTTCCGTTCCGGGTTATGATGGCGGCATGAATCCCGTTCCCGACCTCATTGCGGCCCAACGCCGGTTCTTCGCAACGCACCGGACGCTGGACACCGGTTTCCGGCGCGACTCGCTCAGGAAACTGGGGGCGGGAATCCTCGCGGCCGAGGGCGAAATCCTGGAGGCCCTGAAATCCGACCTGGGGAAGCCCGCGTTCGAGTCCTGGGGGTCCGAAATCGGCCCCGTGCTCAGGGAAATATCTTTCGCTTCACGGAAGCTTTCCTCCTGGGCGAAGCCGCGGCGCGTCCCCACCCCCCTGCTCATGTTTCCCGGACGGAGCGTCGTCCGGCCGGAGCCCTACGGCGTTTGCGCCATCCTTGCCCCCTGGAACTACCCGGTCCACCTGACGCTGATGCCGCTCGCCTCGGCGCTGGCCGCCGGAAACTGCGCGGTCATCAAGTCCTCCGAGCTTGCTCCGGCCACGGCCCGTATCCTTGCATCCCTCGTGGCCCGGACGTTCGACCCCGGCCACGTCGCCGTCGTCGAAGGAGACGCCGAAACCGCTTCCGCCCTGATGCGCGAGAAATGGGATTACATCTTCTTTTCCGGGAGCACTTCCGTCGGCAGGCTCGTCATGGCGGCCGCCGCGAAGAACCTTACGCCGCTAACGCTGGAGCTGGGCGGCAAGTGCCCCGTAATCGTTGACGAGGATGCGGACATCGGGGTCGCGGCCCGACGGGTCGCCTGGGGGAAGTTTTACAACGCGGGCCAGACATGCGTCGCCCCGGATTACGCGCTGGTCGCCGATGGCGTAAAGGACAGGTTCGTCGCTTCCCTGCGTGAGGAAGTAACGTCATTCTTCGGGAGCGACCCTTCTTCCAGCCCCGATTACGCCCGTATCGTGAACGCCCGCCACTTCGCCCGGCTCTCCGCGCTGATGAGGGAAGGGCATGCCGTCGTAGGCGGGGAAACCAGGGAGGCCCTACGCTACATCGCCCCCACCGTGCTGGACGGCGTCCCACGTGACGGGGCGCTCATGCGCGACGAGATTTTCGGGCCGCTCCTGCCGGTCATCCCATTCCGAAACCTGGATGAGGCGGTGGCTTTCGTGAACTCGATGCCCCGGCCGCTCACCCTCTATTTCTTCTCGTCAAGCGGGGGGAAAAAGCGGAAGGTGCTGCGGGAAATACGCTCTGGCGGCGCCGTCATGAACGATGCGATAATCCACATGGCAAACCCGCGCCTCCCCTTCGGCGGCTCGGGGTCCAGCGGGTTCGGCCGCTACCACGGCCGGGCGGGATTCGACGCTTTTTCCCAGTCGCGCTCCGTCCTGTTCCGCCCCTTCCGACCCGACTTCAAGTTCCGGTACCCGCCCTACAAGCTTCCCCTTAAATGGCTCAAGAAGCTCTTCTAGCCGCATGACCAGGGAAATGAAGGCGTTTCGCTGGTTGCTCGCCGGGGCGCTGGCCGTCCAATTCCTCCTGCAGGCCTGGTTCGCCGTTTCGCACAGCTCCGCGTTCGACGAGCCGTTCTTCGTCTCGGCGGGGCTCACCCTCTGCACCACGGGCCGGGACGCCGTCCTCATCGACCAGCCACCGTTGGCCAAAAGGATATACGGGACGATGGCGCTGCTCGCGGGAGCCCGCGCCGAGCCGAAGGCCCGCGATTACATGGGTGCCTGGACGCTCTACCAGCTGAACCGGGACCGGGCCGTGCGCATTCTTATGTACTGCCGGATGGCGGCCATCGCCTTCGGGCTTGCGCTGACTTTTGCTGCCGCCTGGTGGGCCTTCGAGCTCGCCGGTCCGGCGGCGGGCGCGCTCGCGGCGTGGTTCCTCGCGCTGGAGCCGAACACCCTCGCGCACGGAAGCCTGGCCACGGCGGACGTCCTGCTTTCCCTTTTCCTCGTCCTTTTCGCGCGCGCCCTCTGGAGGCTCCTGGCGGGGGCCGGCGGGCGCTGGGCCTTCGTGAGCGTGGGACTGTGGGCGGGGCTCGCGCTCTCCACGAAATACTCGGCGGTTGGCTACGTCCCCGCCCTCGCCCTGGCCTGCACGGCCGCCGCACTGGCGCTGCCCCGGAAACACCGCGCCGACCCGCCACCACTCCAAGCCGTGGTAAAGACGGTGGTGACGGCACTAGCGGTCATCTGGGCGGCCTTCGCCGTCCATTTCCGCTTCTGGGACCCCGGCTTCGGCGGTGCCGGACCTCTTTCCTGGCTCCCCCTGGGACTGGCGGGGGCGCCGGCCGGGGATTTCATCGCCGGAATCTCCCGGGTATTCTCCTGGGTTAACGTCGACAACCCGGTGTTCTTCCTAGGCTCGCTGCACGGAGGCCGCCTGCCCGGCTATTTCCCCATGGCCATTGCGCTCAAGGCCCCGCTGGGGCTCCTGGCCGCCGCCGCCGTAGCGCTCGCCTTCCGTTTCCTTGGGCCCCGGAAGGCGGCGCTGGCCCCGGCGCTCCTGCCGGCCCTCTGCCTCGCCTTCGTGCTGGCGACCGCCGCTATGTCGCGGATGCACGCCGGCCTCCGCCATGTCCACATCGCGCTCCCCCTGCTCGCCGTGCTGGCCGCCGGGCTGGCCGGGAAGGGGCTGGCTTGGCCGAAGGTTCGGGCTTCCCTGGCCGGCCTCGCCCTGCTGTGGTGCGCGGCGGGCACGGCGCGGTGCGCCCCGCACTTCCTGGCCCACTTCAACGAACTCGCGGGGGGGCCGGGCGGCGGGTGGCGGCTCCTGGCCGACTCCAACCTTGACTGGGGACAGGACCTGCCCGCGCTTGCGGAATGGTGCAGGGAAAACGGCGTCAAGGAGCTCCCGATGGAATACTTCGGCAACTCCGACCCCGCCTGGTGGGGCGTCCCCGCGGTCCCCTTCCGCGACCCAGGCAGCCCGGGATTCCGGCCAGCCATCGTCGCCGTGTCCGTCAGCGCGATTGACGGAACCCTCTCGCACGACCTCAGCCGGTTTGACTGGTGCAGGAACATGGAGCCACTCGCCCGGCCCGGCTGGTCCTTCCATATTTATGACCTGCGCATTAATTCCCTCAAGGGAAATGACCCTTTGCCGCCCTTTAAATGACCGGTTGAAAATCCGGTCCATCTTCATCCACCCTCCCCACCCTTCCCTCCCCTCCCGCAATCGCGGGAGGGGAGGGTTAGGGAGAGGAGGGAAGATTCCCCCGGGTAAGGACGCCCGTCGAACCAAAAGTTTGCATTAACCCCGGCCTATACCCTATTCTCTTCTCACCATGAACTATCGGACCCTGGGAAAGTCGGGCATCAAGGCCAGCGAAATATCCCTCGGATGCTGGGCTATCGGGGGGCCGTCGTGGCGGAACGGCGAGCCGGTCGGATGGTCGGGCGCGGACGATGCGCAGTCGCTGGCAGGGCTGAAGAAGGCCTTCGAGCTGGGCATCAACCACTTCGATTCCGCCGACGTCTACGGCGACGGCCACTCGGAGGTCCTGGTAGGGCAATTCCTGAAGACGGTCCCCCGCGACAAGGTCGTCATCGCCTCCAAGGTCGGCTGGTTCAAGGGGACCGCACCCCACCCGTTCCACCCCATCCACGTCCGCGGCCAGATTGCGCAGTCGCTGGCCAACCTTGGGACGGATTACATCGACATTTATTACCTCCACAACGCCTACTTCGGCGACAACGACGAGTACCTCGCGGGGGCTGCGGAGGAGGTCCACCGGGCGAAGAAGGACGGAAAGGTGCGCGCGGTAGGCCAGTCAGCCTACGATTACGGAGAATTCCTCCGGGTCTGCCCGGTTTCCCGACCCGACGTCATCCAGCTGCAATACAGCGCGTTGGAGCCGCAGTACGATGAGCCGGGCTCGGACATCTTCGCCTGGGCCGAAAAGCAGGGCATCGGCATGGTCCTGTTCGGGCCGCTGGCGCAGGGACTCCTGCTGGACAAATACGACCCGGACAACCCGCCGAAATTCGGCGAGGGCGACATCCGCGCCTCCAACACGGGTTTCACCCGCGAGGAACTCCTGAAACTCCGGGAGAAGCTCAAGCCCGTGAAGGCGCGCTACGGCTCCTCCGTTCCGGACCTCGTCAAGGCCGCGCTGAAATACGCGCTGGCGCGCTCTCCGCTCGCGGTCGTCATCCCGGGGTTCAAGAATCCCCGCCAGGTCGAAATCAACGCTTCCGCCTCCGACGGGCACCCGTTCACGAAGGAAGACCGGGACTTCATAAGGAAGGCACTGCGAAGCTGAGGGCCCGGCTACGCCCTCTTTCCTTGTTGAATTTGGGACACCTTTGCGCTAGCCTTTAGGCGCCCCCCCGCAAAGGCGCGGAGGAGGCAATTACCCTATGGCAGGAAAGAAGAAAGGACGTATCATTTCACCCCGGGCCACCCGGCGCGAGGAAAAACCGACGGCGATAGCCTCGGTTGTTTCCGGCTTCCCGATGATAAAAAACGTCGGGTTGCGGCAGGTCTACGTCGCCGACACCCTCATCTGCCACATCGACGGCACGCATGGAAAGCTGATCTACCGGGGCTACTCCATAGAAACGCTGGCGGAACACTCCACCTTCGAGGAAACGGCCTTCCTCCTCCTCAACGGGCGGCTCCCGCTCGCCGACGAGCTGGCCCTCTTCAAGGAACAGCTCGCCCGGGAACGCTGGCTTCCCCAGGCCATCCACGAGGCGGCCAAGAAGCTTCCCCCGAGCACGCTCCCGATGGACGTCCTGCAGAGCGCCGTACCCATACTGGCCGGCTTCGACCAGGAGGCGGCCGACACCACCCGGGACGCCTCCGTGCGCAAGGCCATCCGGCTGATTGCCAAGGCCGCCACGGTGGTGGCCTCCTGGGCCCGGCGCCGCGAAGGAAACGAGGCCATACCGCCGCGGGAAGACCTTTCCCACGCGGCCAACTTCCTTTATATGCTTACCGGCCGCGTGCCCGACCCGGAGGTCGCCCGCGCGTTCGACGTCAACCTCATTCTCCAGGCAGAACACCAGTTCAACGCCTCCACCTTCACCTGCCGGGTGGTGGCCTCGACCCGCGCCCACATGTATTCGTGCATCGCCGCAGGCATGGGAGCCCTTTCGGGCGCCCTCCACGGCGGCGCCAGCAACGAGGTCATGAAAATGCTCAAGGAGGTCGGAACGGCCGACCGGGCCGACGAATACATCCGCTCCAGGCTCGACGCCGGGGAGCGCATCATGGGCATGGGGCACGCGGTCTACAGGACCCACGACCCGCGGGCGCTCATCCTCAAGGAAATGTCGGCCAAGCTCGCCCATCTCGCCGGCGACGGCAAGTGGTTCGAGCTCTCGAACGCGCTGGAAAAGGCCGCTTCCCGCGAACTGCTGAAACGCGGCAAGCACGGCATTTATCCCAACGTGGACTTCTACACCGCCGTCGTGAACACCGCCATGGGAATACCGGAAGACCTGCACACTCCCGTATTCACGATGTCCCGGATTGCGGGCTGGGCCGCCCACATAATCGAGGAAAGGTTTGCCGAAGCCCAGCCGAAACCGGCGCTGTACCGGCCCCTCGCGCATTACATCGGACCGGGGAACGCCATCAAGTCGCTTCCCTACATCCCGATTGAAAAGAGGGTGAAACCGAGGGAATCCTAGGTCCGGGGCGGAAGCCCCGGTTTATTGCCCCCCAATCCTTCCGGCCGCCCGCACCTTTTCCCTGCCTGGGTAGGATACCGGGTAAAACTATGTTGCCCTGAGCGAGCCCACGCTTCGGGGGCGAGTCGAAGGGTTGGGCGGATCCAATTCGAACCCGCGGGCGGTGGACAGTCTCACGTTGTCCTCGCCCAGCAGCGCCCGCAGCTGCGCCACCAGCTCACGGGTCGGCTTGATGTTCATAGAGGGATGCGCTTCGAGCAGGACCTCCCCGTGGTGCAGCGAGGCCAGGTGGATGACCAGCGCCGCCTCCCCCGGGGACATCGACGCCACTTTCTGGACCGACCTGAGCATGGCTTCGTCCGCCCCGACGGCGCCGACGAGGAGATGGACCGTCCGCGTCATCCGCGCTGGCGCCTCCTCCAGCCGCATCATGTCCCGCGCCACCATGGTCGGCCGTCCCTCGCTCGGACGCTCCAGCGCGCCGGACACGAGGATGAGCGTCCCCACAGTCAGGCACGAGCCGCACTTGGTGTAGGCCTCCGGCCAGGCCACGCAGTCGATTGACCCCTCCAGGTCCTCCACCTGGAAGCGCGCAAACGGCTTCTTCTCCCTGGTCACCGACATCCTCACGGAAGTCACCACGCCGGCGACCCGGAGCGGCGCCTGGTGCGGCAGCGCGCCCACGGTCTCCGGCTGGAGCGTATGGGAGGCGAATTCCCTCGCCTCCTCCTCGAACTCGGCCAGCGGATGTCCGGATATGTAGCAACCGAGCAGCTCCTTTTCATAGGAGAGCCGGGTCCGCTCCGGGGTCTCTTCCACGTCGGGCAGGGGTTCCGTGAAGGCCTTCTCCGCCTCGCCGAAAAGGTCGGACTGGCCGCGCTTCCTTTCGTCCTGTCGGCGCGAACCCCGAGCTATTGCCGTGTCAAGGATGGTCAGCAGCTGCTCCCGCTTTCCGCCCGCCCCGTCAAACGCCCCGCACTTGATGAGGCTCTCCATGACCTTCTTGTTCGCCGACGCGGTCTCCACCCGCTCGCAGAAATCGTCCAGCGACTTGAACGGCCCCCCCGATTCGCGGGCCTTCACGATGGCGCCGACGGCGGACTCGCCGACGTTCTTGACCGCGGCCAGCCCGAACCGGACGGCCTGGCCCGAGCCGTTCCCCTTCCCCGGCGTGCCCTCCACGGAGAAGGAGGCCATGCTCTTGCTGATGTCGGGGGGCAGGATCTTCACGCCCATCTTCCGGCATTCGCTCACGTATTCCGCCACCTTGTCCTGGCTCCCCATCTCGCTGGTCAGGAGCGCCGCCATGAACTCGACGGGGTAATGGGCCTTCATGTAGGCGGTCCAATAGGCCAGCAGGGCGTAGGCGGTAGAGTGCGAGCGGTTGAACCCGTATCCGGCGAACTTCTCGAGGAACTCAAATATTTCCGCGGCCTTCTCCGTGGGAATGCCGTTCTTCTCGGCGCCCTTGACGAAGGGGGTGCGCTGTTCCTCCATTATTTCGGCTATCTTCTTGCCCATGGACCGCCGGAAATCGTCGGCTTTCTCCATGGAAAACCCGCCGATTACGTGGGCGACTTGCTGGACCTGCTCCTGGTAGACGATGATTCCGTAGGTGCCCTTGAGGATGGGCTCGAGTTCCGGCGGGTCGTAGACGAATTTCTCGCCGCGGTGGCGCCTGATATACAGCTCAATCTGGTCCATGGGGCCCGGCCGGTAGAGCGCGTTCATGGCGATAAGGTTCTCCAGCCGGTCGGGCTTCAGCTTCCGCAGGTTGTCCTTCATCCCGTGGCTTTCGAACTGGAATATCCCGTCGGTCTTTCCCTCGGAAAACAGCGCGAAAGCGGCCTTGTCATCGAGTGAAAGGCCGAGGTAGTCCACCTCTACCCCGCGGGTCTGCTTTACCAGGATCCGGCACTCGTCGAGGACTGTCAGGGTGGCCAGCCCCAGGAGGTCCATCTTGACCAACCCGAGGTTCTTGAGGTCGTTCATGTCATACTGCGTGACGAAGACGCCGTCCGAAATGCGGAGCAGCGGAACGTGGCTGCGCAGGCCCCCCGGGACGATGACCACCCCGGCGGCATGGGTGGAGGCGTGGCGCGCCAGCCCCTCGACGGAACGGGCTATTGAATAAAGCTTCTGATACCCCTCCTTCTCGGCCAGGACGGAGCGGAACTCGGCCGATTCCTTGGCCTTGTCGAGGTCAACGCCCGGCACGTTCGGGACCAGCTTGGCGATGCGGTCAACCTCGCCGTAGGTGAAACCCATCGCCCGCCCGACGTCCCGGACCGCCGCCCGGGCGTGCATGCGGGACAGGGTGCCGATTTGCGCGACATTTTCCGCCCCGTACTTCTTCTTCACGTATTCCACGACTTCCCCCCGCCGGTCGTCGCGGAAATCCACGTCAATGTCGGGCGGCTCATGGCGGCCCGCGTTAAGGAACCGCTCAAAGAAAAGGTTGTACTTCAGGGGGTCCACGCCGGTGATGCCGAGCAGGAACGCCACGAGGCTCCCCGCGGAGGAGCCCCGTCCCGGGCCCACCATGATGCCCTCCGAACGCGAGAACCGGATGATGTCCCAGAGGATGAGGAAATACGGGGAGAAATGCAGTTCCCGGATTACCCTAAGCTCATGCTCCATCCGCTCGGTGATGCGTTGCGAAACGTGCCCGTATCGCCTTACCGCCCCCTCGTCGCACAGGTGCCGCAGGTATTCATCCGCCGTGGTGAACGGCGCCGGGACTTCGAACTGCGGGAAAATCGGCTGGCCGCCCGGGTCGTCGGCGAACCGCAGTTCCAGGCTGCAGCGTTCCGCTATCTTGGCGGTGTTTTCCAGCGCCCCCGGAAGGTCCTTGAACAACTCCGCCATCTCCTCCGGCGGCTTCAGGTAGAACTCCGGGGTCGGCAGACGCATGCGATCCGGGTTGTCCATGGTGGTCTGGGTCTGGAGGCACAGCAAAACCTCGTGGATCTCGGCGTCATCCCGGTTCAGGTAATGCACGTCGTTCGTCGCGACAAGCGGTATGCCGGTCCTCCGCGAAAGCGCCACCAGGGCGGGGTTCAACCGGCGCTGCTCCGGCATATCCTGGTCCTGGATTTCGATGAAGAAATTGCCCTCGCCCATCGTGTCCCTGAAACGAAGCGCCCAGACGTCGGCTTCCTCCTCATGCCCTTCCCGCAGGAGCTGGGGAACCCTCCCCTTGAGGCATCCGGAGAGCGCCACCAGGCCCTCATGGTGCTTCCCCAGCAGGTCCCAGTCCATGCGGGGCTTGTAGCGGAATCCGGTCTCGTGGGCCAGGCTCGAAATGCACATGAGGTTGCGGTAGCCCAGATCGTTCGCGGCCAGGAGCGTGAGGTGGTCGGCGTCCTCCCCCGTCCGGACCGCGCTCATGTTGGTCCGGTCCTTTTCCGCCATGTAGGCTTCCATGCCTACGATGGCCTTGACGGCCCGGCGCCGGGCCTGCCGGTAGAAATCAATCGCCCCGCACATGTTGCCGTGGTCGGTCAGCGCGACCGCGTCCATGCCGAGCTCGTGGACGCGGTCAAGTATCCGTGAAACCGGCATCGACCCATCAAGGAGGGAATACTCGCTGTGGACGTGCAGGTGGACGAAGCGGTTCATATCCCCCTGCCGTCAGCCCGGGCCTGACCTGCTCCTGAAGCCGTAAAGGCGCCCGGCCTTCCCGGACACCACCATGACGCCGCCGGAAAACGCCATCGAAGAGAAGAGCGGCCCCTTCAGCCGGAACTTCCATTCGGGCTTCCCGGTATCCGCCGCCAGGGAATACAGATCCTGGTCAAGGATGGCTAGGGTATCGATGGCCGCGGTATAGATATGCCGGCCGGCCACGAGCGGGGAGGCCACCACGTTGCTCCCCACTTGGAAGCGCCATTTCCTTGTCCCGTCCCGGCCCAGCGCGGTGAGCGTCCCGTCGGTCGAGCCGACGTAGACCGCATCGTCCGCGACCGCCGGGGCGCCCACCACCGGCTTCCGGGTGCGGTATGACCAGGCCAGCGTGCCGTCCGCCGCGGAGAGGACGTAAAGGTTGCCGTCTTCCGCCCCGAAGAACACCTGCCCACCCGCGACCACCGGGCACGTGTTCACCCTCTTGCGCGTCTTGAACTTCCACAGTTGCTCGCCCGTTGCCGCCTTCAAGGCGTACATGCATCCGTCAAACGACCCTATGAACAGCGTTCCGCCCGCAAGTGCGGCGGAATTGTCATGCACCTTGTTGCCCGTCCGGAATTTCCATGACGGGCGTCCGTTGTCCCTCTGGAGGCCGTATACATTCCCGTCATCGCACCCGATTACCACGAGGTTCTCCATCACGAGGGGGGAGGAATAGACGTCCCCCGGGGGAGTGAATGTCCACCGCAGGGAGCCGTCGGCCACCGAAATCGCGAAAACCGACCCGGTCCTCGACCCGTTCCCCGCGACCGCCCCGTAATAGGCGGTTCCGTCCGCCACCGCCGGCGTCGAGCCGTAGATGCGGCACTTCAGGGCGACCTTCCACGCTTCCCGGCCGGTCAGCAAATCGAGGGCCCGCACAGTCCCGTTTTCCCCCGCGACCAGCACCTTCCCGCCCGAAATCACCGGGGAGGAAAAGTTCGCGGTCTTGAGGTCGGCCTGCCAGACCAGTTCGAGGGGCGGGGGGAGATCGGGGGCCAATCCCCGGTGTTCAACGCTTCCCTGGAAGCAGGGCCATTCAACCGGCGCGGCGAGTCCCGCGGAAACGGCAAATACCAGCGCCCCGAGAATCATCGCCATGCCAAACATCGTAGACCCGCCGGAAATAATATACAACCCCGGACCGGCCTTCCCCGGGAAGGATATACTGGAACCGGGACATGGAAGCGACTCTGGTCCAAGCCGTTGTTTTGGGCGCCGTGCAGGGCATCACCGAATTCCTGCCGGTGAGTTCAACCGCGCACCTTGCGGTCATCCCGCGCATGCTGGGATGGTCCGGTCCCCTCATTAACAGCCTGACGTTCGACGTCGCCCTTCACGCGGGAACGCTGGTCGCCCTTCTGGCCGCATTCCGGAAGGAATGGGCGGCGCTGGCCCTGGCTCTCGCCCGCCCGCGCTCACGCCAGGGTCCGTTTGCGTGGTGGCTGGCCGCGGCGTGCCTGCCGGCCGTGGCCACGGGACTATTCCTTGAAAAGAGCGCCGGCGAAACCTTCCGCAATCCGGCATGGATCGCCGTTTTCCTTGCCGCGGGGGGCGCCCTCCTGTGGTGGGCGGATTCGCGTTCGCGCGGCCGGGCCAGGGCGGAAAGCGTCGTTTCCTGGCGGGCGCTGGCGATAGGATGCGCGCAGGCGCTCAGCCCCCTGCCGGGAATCTCCCGCTCCGGCATAACCATCACCGCGGGGCTGCTGCTCGGCATGGGAAGGAAGGAAGCCGCCAGGTATTCCTTCCTGCTTTCCACCCCCATCATTCTGGGCGCGGTAATCTGGAAAGGACGGCATTACCACGAATTCGCGTCCGCCAACTGGGCGGTCATCGGGGCGGGGACGGCCGTGGCCGCGCTTACGGGCATGGCGGCAATCAGGCTCCTCCTCCGGTTCGCCGCCAAATCCGGCTACGCTCCCTACGCCATTTACCGGCTGGTACTGGCGGCCGCAATCGCGATTTGGGCTCTTTCCGCCCGCTTGGCCTGATTAGCCGCACGCTTCACGTTTTCGGGGCCTGCCGGGGCCGGAAATGCCGCCGGGCCGCTTATTGACGGTTACGACGACCCCACGTAACATTTAAACAAAGGGATGAACAGGATATTTCCCGCAGTTTTGGCGGTTATTTTCTGGTCCGGCCTTTCGTGGGGGGCTGATGCGACCGGCGTGAACCCGTTTGGGACAGCGGCGCCCGCGAAGACCGCGCCAGCGGCCCCCCCGGCCCCGGCTTCCGCGGCGCCAACCCTGGCTCCCGCCCCGGTCCCCGCGGCGCCAGCCCTAGCTCCCGCCCCGGCTCCCGCGGCGCCAACCCTGGTGGCTCCGGCATTCGAGGCGCCGGCCGCTCCCGCGCCAAGCGCGGCGCCGAAACCCGCCGAACCGAAAGCGGCGGCCCCCACCCCCAAGACGGCGCCCGCACCGGGCACCCTGCTAGAGGAAACAAGCCCGCCGGTTGCGGGTGATATCATTTCGGTGCCCGTGCCCAAGATATCGCGGGAAATATACATCAATGCGGGAACCTTTCACGGGGCAAAAATCGGTGATTATTTCCTGGCTTACAACGCGGCCGTCGCCGCCGCCGCGCTCCTCCGGGTCGAGGGAGTGCAGGACCGGATGTCCAATGTCACGATTGTTGCCCAGCTGGCCGCGCTCCAAGTCGGCGACCGCGTAAAGCGCGTAACCGAACACAGCGCGGCCCTCCTCAAGAAGAACATGGAACAGGTGGTGGGCCTCGCACCGCCGCTTGGCACGGGAGTCGTCGTGGACGAGGAAATGCTCAGGATTTCCCGTTCGGTGGGAACATTTCCAGTCGGCGGCGAAGGCGCCCCGGTTCCGGCCGGCGGCATGGGCGCCCCGGTTCCGGCCGGGGGCATGGCCCCCCCAGTCAGGACAAAGGCCGCTCCGCCTGACCTGTCAGATGTCATGCTCCTCGCCAAGGGAACCGCGAAGGGGATAAACATTTCGTGGACCTCGCCCGCGGCGGGCACGCCATCCGGCGGATACACCATTTACCGCACCACCAATTCCTCCCAGCGGGGCGCGGCGCTCAATCCGCAACCCGTTTCCGGCATGGCCTACGACGACATGGCAGTCCAGGACGGTGTAACTTACGTCTACCGCCTTGCCGGCATCGCCGCGGACGGCACGCCGAGTGTCCAACTGCCCTCGCTGGAGGCGGCCTGGAACGCCGCACAGGGCGGGGTCAAGGCGCGTTCACTTTCTCCTTTCTCGGGCGCCGCCGCGCCCGCCGCATCCACAGCAGCTCCTGTCCCGGTTGCGGCGGCGGCATCCAGGCCGGCCGCGCCGCCAGCTCCGGCCCCGGTGCCGGCCGCCCCTCCGATAGCGGGTGCCCCCAAGCCGGCCGCAACTCCGCCCGCATTGGCCCCGGCCCCGGTGCCAGCCGCCCCCCCGGCAGCGGGTGCTTCCAAGCCGGCCGCGCCGCCAGCTCCGGCCCCGGTGCCGACCGCCCCTCCGATAGCGGGTGCCCCCAAGCCGGCCGCGCCGCCAGTTCCGGTCCCGGCGCCAGTCCCGGCTGTCCCGCCTTTGGCGGCCGCCCCCAAGCCGGCCGCAACTCCGCCCGCATTGGCCCCGGCCCCGGTGCCCTCCGCGCCTCCCGTGGCGGCACCCGCCCCGGCGCCGGCCGCGACACCCCCGACGGCCCCGCCCACGGCCGACACCGCGGCGCCCGCCGCGCCGGAAAAGGTCTCGGTTTCAATCGAGGGGTCTACCGTGGTCATCAGGTGGAACCCGGTCTCGTCAAAGACCTCCATCGACGGATACATCGTTTATCGCTCATACCCCGGGGACGAAACCGGCGCTCCCCTGAACAGTTCGCCCACGGAAGACTCGGTCTACAAGGACCGCGCCGCCAAGGAAGGTTCCACCTATGTTTATTGGGTATGCACGCAGGCGGCCGACGGTAAATTAAGCAATCCCTCTTCCAAGCAGAAGGTGGAAATCCCGAAATCGTCGGCTGTCCCATTCTTCTGACGCTTTCCAAGACTTTTCCGCCGGCATGAAACTCCGCCTCCTCCCCATAGTACCTGCGGTTCTGGCCATCCTTGCTTCCCCCCCGACCCGGGCTGAGGTCATCCACGCCACGGCGGACGCGGACGGCCAGGCCCGCCTCGTCCAAATCGTGCGCGAGGGCGACAACATCTTCATCCCGCTGTTCGCCTGCGGTTCCCTGCTGGCCGTGGAGGCCCGCTGGAACCAGTCCACCAACCAGTGGGAATTGCGCGGGAAGAATATCATGGCCCAGGGGTTCCTGGACGAGCCGCTGGTCTCCGTTTCCGGACAGCCCTTCATCGTCAGGGTCCCCCCAAGACTCATCGAGCGCTCCCCCTACCTGTCCCTGGAAGTCATGCGCCTGCTCGGCCGGCACGGATGGGAAACCGACGTGGCCTGGGAACCCTCGACCAAGGAGCTCTTCATCCGCCCGGCCCAGGCCCAGCCAACCGCACTGTCTCCGCGCGGACGGACCCTTGCCCTGCCGACCGTGCCGGAGGGAAACCGCATCATCGGGCTGGACCCCGGCCATCCGCGGCAGGCGGGCATCCAGGCGTCGCGCGGCGGAACCGAGGGGGACTTCGGGCTCCGGATATGCACGGCCCTGTCCGCCACGCTGGCCATCCTGGGAGGGGCTCCCGTGGTCCTGCGGGGGGAAGGCGATGACCTTACCCCCGCGGAAGTGGCCAGCCTTGCCAACGCCGTGCGTTCCGATTTCATGGTCAGCCTGCATGGAAGCTACCACGGCTCACCCGGCATCACGGTTTGGTGCTGGGGCCTGCAGAACATGGTCGGCTCGGGAATCAACTTCATTCCCTTTGAGCCTCCCGGAGGCTGGACTCAGGCTGCGCTGGCTTCCTCCGTGAAGTCAAGCGCGCTCGCCCGCAAGCTGGTCAAGAGCCTGAACGCGGATGGCATACCGGTCCGCGGGCCGTTCGCCGCTCCGCTGGCCTGCCTGGAGGGCGTCGTTTGTCCGGCCGTGGTCCTAGACTTCGAGGGACTCTCGACGGCGGAGGGCGCTTCCCTGGTCAACAACGAACAGCGCGTGAACGACATCGCGGCGGCCGCCGCCCGGGTGCTGATGGCAGGCGAGGGCGGGCCGGCCCGCCCGGCGGCCCAGCCGTGAAGAAACTCGCGTTCATCCTCGTCCTGGCCGCCGTGGCCGCCGCGGGGTGGTGGGGATACCGGACCTGGCGCGGCCGCCTGCCGGGGATTCACGGCGGGGGCCCCGCCGCGCCTTTGACTTCCGAAAACGTCCCCTGTCAGGTCTGGTTTCCCTCCCGGGAGGGGATGGAACTCTGCGAAGAAACCTCATCGCGCCCGAAAACCGACAATCCCGCGGCCCGTCTCCGGGGCGTCATTGACGCGCTTCACTGCGGTCCAACCACTCCCTGCTCGCTCCCGCTCTTCCCCGGCGAATCGGCGCCGCGCGCCGTATTCCTGGCGGCGGACGGGACCGCCTACCTGGACTACCCCGCGGCGGTATTCGAGCGCTCCCAGGGCCTGCGCGAGGAAACCCTTTTCATTCGTGCGCTCGCGCGCACCATCCTCCGGAATTGCCCCGATGTCCGGGCTTTCGTGATTCTTGGTGATGGAAGCCCGCGCGACCTCGTCTCGTCACACATGTCCGCCCGCGGGAAATTCGTCCTCCCGACGGCATCAACGAAAAAATGACGGGGGCCGCCGGGCCGGGCCTCGCGCAGGGCTCAAAGCGCCGGCTGTTCCTGGCGTGGACCGTCTGGATGTGGGTGGCCTGGCTCTCTTCCGGGGAAATACGCAGCATTTCCCACGTCCCTTCCCTCCTGCTTTCGCTCCTGTCTCCGGGCCGGCCCCAGGCCGGAAACGCCCTGCTGGCGGCCTTGCGGGCGCTGGCGGCGGCCGGCCTGACCGCAGCCGCGCTCGCGGCGGCGGGCGGCGCCATCCTGCGTTTCATCGGTGCGCGGGGGGAAGCCGCCGGACGCGAACCGCTGGTCCTGCGGGTCTTTCCCGCGGCGCGCCTCCTTCGCCTGGCCGCCGGCATCCCCATGCTGGCCCTCCTGGCCCAGGGACTGGGGCTGGCGGGACTGGCCTCGCGGGGCGTTTTGGCCGCCGTCGTGGCGCTGGCCGCCCTGCCCGCCCTCGTCCGGGCCATGGCCGGGATCCGGAAACCCGGTCTTCACCGGGCGCCCGGCCTTCCCGGGGAATCCCGCGGCCTCTCCGCCGCCGTCTGGTGCACGATCGCCATCACCGGAATCGCCGCGCTCGCCCCCGAGGTGGCGTGGGACGCCATGGTCTACCACCTGCGAGTCCCCTCGCTCTACCTCCTGGCCCACAAGGTTTACCCGATACCGGAAATATTCCCCTCCTACTTCCCCTTCAACGGGGAGATGCTGCTCATGCTGGCCCGCAACCTCGGCGGCGACCCGGCGGCCCGGCTCCTGCATGCCGTCATATGGCTCGCGTGCGGCGTAGGAACGGCCCGGCTGGCCGGCCGCCTGTGGGGCCCCGCCGCCGTCCCCTGGGGGCTCGGGCTCTCCCTGACCATCCCGCTCGGAATGGTCGTGTCATCGCGGGCCTACGTGGAATTCTTCCTCGTCCTCCCTTTCATCGGCGCCACCCTGCTCCTGCCGGATAACCGCGGCGGCCCTCCCGGGGGAAAAAGGCTCCTCCTGCTCGGGTTCCTCGCGGGCTCCATGGCGGGAACGAAATACCTGGGGGCGGCGGCCGCGGCCGTCCTTGGCCTGTGGGTGCTCAGCCGCCTGCGCCGTGGGCCGGCCCGGGGGATGGCGCGCGCGGCCCTGCTGATGCTGGCCGGCCTGCTCGCCGCGGCCGGCTGGTGGTACCTGCGGAACCTGCTGTGGACCGGCAACCCCGTCTATCCCCTGCTGTTCGGCGGCCCGCGCTGGACCCCCGCGGACATGATTGGCTGGAAAGCTGATGCGTCCGCGCTGACCTTCAGCACGCGCATACTCCTTACCGGCCCCTGGTTCCTCATGACGGAACCGGCCGCGGACGGCGGAATACCGCCGGTCCTCCTGTCGGCCGCCGCCGTCCCCATCCTCTGGAAGGCCGGTCGCAGCCGGGCCTGGGCGCTGGCCGGGGCGCTCTTCATCCTCTGGTGGCTGACCTCGCCCCTTACCCGCTACCTCGCCCCCGCGCTCGCGCTCGCCTCCGCCGCCGCCGCCGGATGCATTACGGGCCGGGGCATGGGGCCGGACGGGGAGCGCTGGCTTTCCCGGACGGCGCTCGCTTCCTGCTGGCTCTCGGTCACGTGCGGGTTCGCCTCAATCCAGTTCTCCACCGAGCCCTTCGGCGTGGCCACGGGCAGGATGGACGCCCGCGCCTACCGGGCCCGGCGGCTCGCCCCCGCGGGCGCCCCGGCCGTGCTCGAGCGCCTCGGCGAGCTCGTTCCGCCGGGCCGCCGCGCCTATGTCATGGGCTATGCCTTCGCCTACGACGTTCCCCGCCGGACCTGGTTCGATTTCCTCTACCTGCGCAGCCCGCTCTACTGGTGGCTGGAGGGGACGGATGACCCCGCCCGCATCCTCGTGCGGGCGAGGCAGGCCGGCCTGACCCACCTGGCCTGGCATCCGCTGGGCGGGCGGGTTTTCCACGGGCGGCATCCGGAACTGATGGACTGGACCCCGCGCAAACTCAAAGCGTGGGAGAAATTCTGGCGCGCGAACGTCCGGGAGGAAGCGAAGACGGAGCTGTGGCACATTTTCGAGTTGACGCCCGGCCGCGGGAACAACCCGGCGCCGGGGCCCTCGCTTCCCGGGACTGAGGCGGTGACCGGCCCCATCGACCGCGCGCTCGACGACGGCAGGTGGGCCGATGCGGAGCGCATGACCAGGGAAGCGCTCGCCCGTTACCCTTCCTTTTCCCGCTGGCTCTCCGACCGGCTCAGCCGCGCGCAACACCACCAGCAATCCGTCATGCCGCTGCGGGAGAACTGACCGAACCACGGTCGCATTCGTGGTAAGTTAGTGAAATCCGTTTTATGGAGGCCAGGCGGCGGGTGAAACATATCATCTCCCTCGACGGCACATGGAAATACACACTCCGCGACGGCGCCTTCCAAGGCGCGAAAGCCGCGGACGGCGCATGGAAAACCATGCGCCTCCCCTCCAGCTGGGCACTGAACGGGAAGAAGTCCTTCGACAAAAGGCAGGCGCTCAGCTACGCGGGAACCGCGTGGTTCCGCAGGCGCTTCCGGGTCCCGGCGGAATGGGCGGGGCGTGAGGCCGCCCTCAGGTTCGAGGGCGTCGATTACTCCTGCGAGGTTTTCCTGAACGGACGCCGGGTCGCGGCGCACGAGGGATTCTTCTCCCCTTTCTTCGCGCTCGTCGGGAAAAACCTCCGGTGCGGGGAGAACACGCTCGCGGTCCGGGTCACCTCGCCCCTGGAAAAGGGCTGGGGCCACTTCATGGACAAGACCGTGGTGAAGGGGGTCCTCGCCCACCACGATATGCGGCCCGGCGGCGAGGGGCCGCGCGGACAGGAGTTCGGGACCGGCGGCATCTGGGGCCGTGTCTCCCTGGAGTCGTTCGACCGGTTGTGGATTGAGCGGCTGAACGCCGAGGGATTTCCTTCCGGCCGCGGGGCGCGGCTGGAGGTGCGCGCCCATGTCGTGAACGCCGGCCGCGCGGTCCGGGCGGAGGCGGTCGTCACCGCCGAGGGCGCCAATTTCAATTCACCCCGCCGCGTCATCGCCGTTCGCCCGGTGAAGCTGGCCGCGGGCGAGGGCCGGCTGCGGCTGACCCTGCGCCTGCCCTCCCCCCGGCTTTGGGAGGTGTGGGAGCGCGGCTTCCCCCATCTCTACCGGCTCCGCCTTGAACTGAGGATTCCGGGGATGGCGCCAGTCCGGGCCTCCACCAGGTTCGGCGTCCGGTCGGTCAAGATGGACCGGGAATACCGTTTCTGGCTCAACGGCCGGAGACTGTTCCTCCGGGGGACCAATTACATCCCCACCCAGTGGCTCTCCGGGATGGACCCCGCCAGGGCCCGACGGGACTGCCGGCAGATGCGGGCGCACAACGTGAATTGCGTCCGGGTCCACGCCCACGTCACCCGTTCCCGGTTCTACGACGAAGCCGACGCGGCGGGGCTCCTCATCTGGCAGGATTTCCCGCTCCAGTGGGCCTACCATGACTCCCCCCATTTCCTGCGGACCACTTCGGAACAGATGAAGGAGATGCTCTGCCTCCTGCGCGGCCACCCGTCCATCTTCGCCTGGTGCTGCCATAACGAGACGCCGTGGGTCCACGGGATGGACCGGCCGCAACTGCGGGGGGTCAACCTCCGCGTGGACCGGACACTCCAGCGCCTGGCAACCACCCGCGACCCGGACCGCTACACGCACCTGAACTCGGCGACCGGGGACCAGCACGTCTATTACGGCTGGTACCGGGGAAATTACCGGCAGTATGCCCGGTGGAAGGGCCGGTCGCTGGTCACCGAATACGGCGCGCAGGCCCTGCCGGGAATGGATTCCCTCCGCCGGATGTTCGGCCACGCCCCGCGCCTTCCCCGTACCCGGGAGGAGGCGCTGGAATGGCAGTTCCACTGCTTCCAGCCAGTCCAGACCTTCGTTGTGGCCGGCGTCCCCCGGGGGAACAATGCCCGCGAATTCATCGAAAACAGCCAGGGCTACCAGGCCCGGCTCCTCTGGTTCGCGACCTCCCATTTCCGGCGGCTCAAATGGACGAAAATCACGGGACTCATGCAGTTCTGCTGGTGCGACCCCTGGCCCGAAATCGCCTGGTCGGTCGTGGATTACTGGCGGCGCCCCAAGCCTGGTGCGGCGGTCCTGCAGACCGTGTTCCAGCCCGTCTTTCCCTGCCTTATCGTCCCCCACGCCCACCTCGAGGGCGGGGCGCCTTCGGCGGATTTCCGCGCCGAAGTCTCCGTCGTCAACGACCTGCCTCGCTGCATCCCGGACGCCCGCCTGCGCTGGGAATTGCGCGGGAGCGGCCGCGCCATCATCCACGGGTCCCGCCGCCTTAAAATCCCGGCGGATTCGGCGGTGCCGGTGGCCTCGTTTGGGGGACCAGCCGGACTATCCGGCAGTTTTCGCGTTTCCGCCGTCATCACCGCGAAAGGCCGCATTCTCGGACGCAACTCCGCGATGGTTTCCTTCAAGCCCTGATGCGCCGCCTCTCCCCCGTCGCGCGGACCACCTACCGGCTGGAACTCCAGCGCGCCGTGGCCGGCGGCGTCCTCGAAACCTCGGGTGCCACCTTCTTCATGCTCATCGCCGTCCGGGTCTTCAACGTCTCCCCCTTCGCCAAGGGCGTACTCGCCGCCGGGGCATCCTTCGGCCTCATGCTTTCCCCGCTCGTCGTGTCCGCCGTCCAGCGCCTGCGCTGGAGGGCGGCGCGCGCCGCCGCCCTCCTGTCATCTGTGGGCGCAACAGCCATCCTCCTGTCGGCGGCCTTTCCGCACGGTAACCTCTTTGTCGGTTGCTGCGTGCTCGCACTCACGTCCGGGATGGCGGCGGTCCCGTTGATGACGCAAATCTACCAGGACAACTACCCGGGAAATGACCGGGGTCGGCTCTTTTCCCGCGCCGTCATGCTACGCATCGTGGTGGCGGCCTCGTTCAGCGCACTGGCGGGCGCGGCACTGTCGGGCCACCTCGAGGGGCGCTTCCGGTGGCTCATCGCGCTGTTCGCCGTGGTCAATTACGCCTCCGCCTACCTGCTCTCCCGCTACCCATCCCGGCGTATCGCCCGGGCGCGTTCCGCCTCCCCGTTTCAGGCCCTGCGCTTCATCCGTGAGGACCGGCTGTTCCGCTGGGTGCTCATCTCGTGGATGCTGATGGGATTCGGGAACCTCCTGATGATGCCCCTGCGGGTTGAGTACCTCGCCAACCCCAAATACGGCCTCGCCTTCGGGGCCATGGCTGTCGCCATGTATACCGGCATCATCCCGAACGCCACCCGGCTTATCCTCAACCCGGTCTGGGGATGGCTGTTCGACCGCATGAACTTCTTCCTGATGCGCTTCTGCCTCAACGTCGGTTTCATGCTCGGCACCATAGCCTTTTTCACCGGGAACGGCGTGGCCGGCATGGTGGTGGGCGCCCTCTTCTACGGCGTGTCCGGCGCGGGCGGCGACATCGCCTGGAACCTGTGGGTCACCAAGATCGCCCCGCCCCACCGGGTCGCCGAATACATGTCCGTCCACACGTTCCTGAACGGAATCCGGAACCTTGCCGCCCCCATCATTGCCTTCCAGCTGGTCGGTTCGCTGGGCGTGGCGACGCTGGGCTGGATAAGCGCGGCCATCATCGCCTCCGCCTCCATCATGCTGGTCCCCGAAATCCGGTCCGGGGGCGAGCGCCTGCGCCGCCGCACGCCGGAGGACGTTTCCGCCAACCCGGCGGACTGAGCGGAAGGAAAACCACGGACTTAGGCCCGCGGTATACTACTTTTCAACTTGAACTCCCTTGAACGGGCCCGCGCCACCTACGAACTCAAGCCGGTTGACCGGGTACCGACGACCGAGCTTTGCGTCAACCATCCGGTGGCCTCCAAACTCCTGGGTCGCGACGCGATTACCGGATTCGGCGGATACATAAGGGGGAAGGTCCACAACACCATGCTCCTGGAGGGGCGCCGGGACGAGTGGGCGGAGAGGTTCACCCGCGATACCCTGGACATAAACCGGGCGCTGGATTTCGACATCTTCCAGTTCCACGACATGCCCGCCAAGGGGGAAAAGCCCAACCTGCGGGAAGTTGCGGAGAACGTGTGGCGTTCTGAAAACGGCGACGGCCGGTTTTGGGTCCAGAAGTGGGATCCGGGAACCGACTTCTACGGCGAAATTGACGCCTCATTCGACCACGATCCGGAGCGCGAGCTGAAGCTGATGATAGAGGAACTCAAGCGCGACCCCATACGGCACTGGAAGCCTGGCGAGGACGAATTCTTCCGGACGGCCCGGAAGGAATTTCCGGACCATTTCCTCTGGGGTGGGGCGGGCTTCTGGTTCCCCTATTCCGAGACGGGCATCACCTCGCTCATCGAGTTCCCCGATTTGTGGCGGGAATACAACGAGTTGTTATGCGAAAAAAACAAGACCTCGGTGGACCTCCAGCTTGCCGCGGGCGCGGACGCCTTCTGGTGCGGCTCCGACTGGGCCTTCAAGAACGGGCCGATGATGTCCGAGGCGACCTTCCGCGAGGTCTTTTTCGAGTCATACAAGGAACTGGTGAAATACATCCACTCCAAGGGGGTCAAGTTCATCCACCACACCGATGGAAACATCGAGAGATGGGAAAAGATGTGGTTCGGGGAAATCGGCATGGACGGCTACCACGCCATCGAGCCATCGGCGGGCATGGACATCATCGCGGTCCGGAAGCGCTGGCCCAAACTGATCCTGCACGGTAACCTCGACTGCGGGAACCTCCTGACGCTGGGCACCCCCGCGCAAATCGAGGATGAGGTAATCCGGCTCGTGCAGGGCCTTGCGCCCGCCTCCGGCTGG
>Ga0315280_10002133_pt1 | contig 32431 bp, 31 predicted proteins | sample YL17G06_40_MG_FD_203697 | JGI IMG/M metagenome (GOLD analysis project Ga0315280, IMG submission 203697) | Sediment microbial communities from Yellowstone Lake, YNP, Wyoming, USA - YL17G06_40 | ecosystem: Environmental > Aquatic > Freshwater > Lake > Sediment | place: USA: Wyoming | collected...
ACATGATACTGCCCCGGTGGCCCGGAGCAAGACTTTCGTGCCAGAAAGAGATCGACATGATTCCCTTCAGGCACACGGAGAGTTTATGTGCCCGCAAGACCAAAAACTCACGGCAGTGCCATTCGTGCCTGCCCCTATGTCCCTCCTCGGGAACGGCGTGCCGTTTTCACTACTTGCGACTCTTGAATTCTCTAACAAACTCGGCCGTCAAATCAAGGTACTTGTACCCGTGCTCAAAGGTGGCTTCGATAGGGCTGAACTCCGCCAACTCGTTGAACGTGGAAATGTGCAGCCAGTCGGGGTTGGACTCCCTAGCGGCCTCGAAAGTGCCGCGGTAGTAGGCTCCCTCGGGGTCGTCCGGGTAATGCACGCCGAACTTGGTCCGGTCTTTCCATCCGGCGCCATTGGCACCGCCGTTCTTGGTCTTGCGTCCAGGATTGCGGGTCTCATCGTAGCCCGGGGAAATCGTGGCATGATGCTGGGCGGGTTTGCCGTCCTTAAGCCCCTGCGTCTTGTTGTAGTCGTCGATAGGCCCGCGTATCGTTTTCATGAAATCCGCCCATCGGCAGTCCTCAAGGTCCACCAGCGTGTATTCCTCCAGCGCGCGGAACGGTCCCAGGTACGCCTTTCCCTTGCCATTTTGATAGCTGCCGGACATGATGGGAAAGGCGTCGATGCCGGCTTTCTTCCGCCGCTCGAACACGCCCTGCCATTCGGCCGGAGTGTGTTTCCAGGCGGTCCAGATCATCACCACGGGACGGCCTTCGACCTTCCGCAGGGCCGGATGCTCCTTATACCGGTTCAAGAAGTAGAACAGGTCATGATCCACGGTATCGAGGGGAGCGCCGCCGTGTTCGTAGTCAATGGTGATCTTCAGGTTGTGAGCAACGGCCTTCTCAAAGACGATGTCGAGAATCGCGTTCGGCCCGTTCGGCTTGGTATCGTACCACCAGGACACGGCCAAGGCGTCGATCAGGGCCCGGTTCATCTGCTGCCTATGCTTTTCGATGATGGTAGGGTCCCAGGAGTTGTAGGCGCCGACGAGGGGATGCAGACCCTCCAAGCCTTCCTTACGGCCGCCGTCGGCCGCCGTCTGGAGCCAATTGTCCTCGCTGAACCAGATTCAGCGCCAGAGCTACAATCAAAGATGATGAAGTCAAAGTTCTCATTGTCTACTCCTATCTCTCACGCTTCGGCATCCATCCAAGCTGCACCCCTCATGCTGCCAAGGCAGCCTCCAGACACAGACCTCTGCGACAGCGCGCCCAGCCAGTATATCCGCGAGTCCTGCCACGCGCGTAGCATTTCGCACACCCTCCTGGTCTCGTTCAATGCACTGGCATCCACACCCTCCGCCACTTCCCTGTGGCCCGCGGTTCAGAGCGACAGCAGGTATTCCACCAGAGCATCGATCTCGTCTTGGCCCAGGTGCGAAGTCCTGCCATGCTTGTCGCCGGGGTTCATCGTGGTCAGGACCTCCCGGAGCGTGAGCGCGCTGCCGTCGTGCAGATAGGGTCCGGTGCGCCACAACTCGACGCAGGTGGGTGTATCGAAACGCCCGCTGCGATCCAGGTCATGCCGCGTACCCACGTCGTGCGTCTCCAACGACGTGAATAATGGCGCAGGATGACAACGGGCACAGCCAACTCTCGCGTCCTCAAAGAGGCGTTTTCCTTGCCGGGCCTTCCCCGAGAGCCGCCCCTCGACCAGCAACGGACTCGCCTCCGGCTCCAGGGAGCACAGGTACGCCCGCACGGCCTTCAGATCGCCCGGATCGACCTCCCGAAACTGGATGAATTGGAAGCCCTTCTCGGCCGCCTCCTCCATGCTCTGGCGCACGCCGAGCGACATGACGGGCGGTGTCTTGTGCGACCAGAGCAGGGAGCGTGCGTTCTTCGGATTGCCCATGCCATCGTTAACCAGGTCCCAATTCATACCGTCGGCGCGGCCATCGGGATGGCAGGTGGAGCAACTGAGCCAGTGCTGGAAGCAGTGGCGGCCATCGTGAAAGACGAATTCGCCGTGGCGGACGGCATCTGGTCGAGGTTGAGAACCGAGGCCAATCGTCTGGCTCACACGGCAGCGGTCCGGATCGAAAAGCAAGACTTCGCCGGAATAGTAGCTTGCCACAGCCAACTGCTTTCCGTCCGGGGACAGAGCGATGCCGCGCGGGCACTGGGCGACAATGGTGACCCGTGACACCAGCCCTGCGGCATAGAGAGTGCTGAGGTCATACGATAGCTCGCGGCGTTTGCCCGGGTCTTCCTTGATCCTCTCCCAGGCGGCGGCCGGACCGGAATATGTATCATACAGGCCCAGGCTCTTGATGTCCCCCCGGCCGGTGAGGAGCTCATGAAGCCGCCCCAGCTCGATCCTGGCGATCTGTTGCACGCCAGCGATACTCACCCAGGCCGTTGTGCCGTCGGGGGCCAATGCGATCCCCCACGGGTCCGCCGCCCCTTCGTTCATCGTGTCCAGCAGCACCGTCGCGTACCTCTCCTTGGCGGTCAGATCGAGGATGCTCAGGGCGTTGGTGTTGACCCACCCCCGTTCCACCTGTGTCGTCGGCAAGGTCGTTCGGCCCTGCGTGTGCACCACATAGGCCCACCGGCCATCGGCGGATATTCGCACCTGGCGAACGTTGGAGGAGCTGCCAGGCAGGGAGATATTCTTCACATTCTTTCCGGTGTCGAGGTCGATCAGGCTGATGACCGCGGATGAGGCCGGATCGGGCGCGGGGCCCGCAGGAATGAGATTGCCCACCACGGCCAGCCCTTCGTCCGGTGTGACCGCCACGAAGTACGGGTGCTTTCCGCAGACGCTCCGGGAACGCTCCTTCCCCGTCTTCAGATCGACGATCAAGATGACGTGCAGACCATAGTCACAGACGACGAGCAGGCCTTTCTTCGAGGCCACCGCCGCACCGACAGGCTTGGGTCCGACGAAGAACCGCCGGAGCACTTCTCCCGTCTTGGCATTCACCTGGGCCACCGTGCCGGCGTCATACTCCGAGACAACGACCTGACCATCCGCCTGCCATGCCACCCCCATGGGTTTGCCGCGCAAGGCGATCTCTCGGGCTACGTGGCCTGCGTACGCGTCGAGGAGATACAACCGACCGGCCGTCCGATCCGAGACCGCCAGCGTCCCGCCCTCCGGCGCGAAAGCCAGATCGAACGGGGAACGATAGGGCTGTCTCTCCGCGGCGGCGGTCAGCACCTGAAACGTCACTGAGCCCAGCAGCACCAAAGCCAACCGAGATACGCCCAACCCCTTTGTCGAAAGGATACGATCCATGGCTTCTCATCCGTCCGAGGACATAACCTCCGCGCGTTTGCTCTCCGTCGAACCCGGCACGGGCCTATCCCACTCGACGCCGGCGGGATTCTTCGGGTCCCTCTCCGGCGGCCACGGATAGGTGCCTTCGCCCGTCTCCTGGGCCCGTTGCTCCGCCTCATCCAAGGGGGGCGTGCCCAGGCGCATCGCATGCAAGTCCAGCCATAACATGATGTGACGCAGGTCTTCCGTCGCCACCCCCTGGGCCTGGGTGGCCAGGAGGGCCTTGCCCAAACGGGAACGGGCAAAGCCGAAGCGCAGGGGAGTGGATCGATAGCCCCCGTACGGCCCGAGTCCATCGTTGTTGTTGCTGGCGTCGAACCCATAGCAGTAGTCGGAAAGCTTTGACTTGCCTGGCGGATCGGGAAAGGCGGGCGCGGGCAGATTGTACTCGAAACGGAAGGGTGGTTCTCCCTTCTCCTGGGGGCAGGAAATGCCGGATTTCTGGAATAGGGGCCGCCCCCATCCGAAGGTTACGGGAGCCGGCCCACCGGCCTCGGGGTCAAGAGGGGAAGGAGGACGGCGCGCCGCCCGAGGGACAGCCGCCGGCGATCGCACTGCTTCCCCTTTGTCTTCGTGGCAGCCGACCCAGGAAAGCGGCGCGCCGGGAGGAACGTAGGGGAGCGACCGCCTCGTCGGCACGGCCATGCCCTTTTCGTCCCGCCGGGGAAAGCGCAGGGCTTGAGGTCTGCCCTGAGCCTGCGCCCATCGGGCCCTCCGCGCGGAAACTCCGCGCAGAAAGGATCGTTTCATGCGTACCGGCAAAAAGACGCGGGACCTGAGCCCTACCCAGCGCGGGCCGGCGTTTCTGCTGAGCCAAGCCATCCTGGCGAACCTGCAGCAGGAGCTGGTCCACTTCGCGCTCTCGGCGCAGGACGTCGATGCCCTCGCCGAGGTCGTCACCCGGGTCGGCGAGGCGAGCGAGGCGCTCCTGGCCTTGGTGTTCGATGACGTCCTGGAGGCCGGCCTCGCCGGCGTGGCGGACCGCCTCCTGGCGGCGCAAATCGCGTTCGAGGCCCGGCTCGGGTCGGCGCACGCCGGGACGTATACGTATACGAATCTTCTAGGCGCGCGCCCCGAAGACGTAACCACGAAGACGAAGACGGAGGGTTCTTCGTATTCGAGTTCGAGTTCGGATACGGCGCACACCCCCGCGCCTTCGCTTTCGTGACCTCGTGCTCGGAGATCTCATGGAGCCTACGCCTACGAATCCGTCTTCGCCGACCAGCGAGCTGAGCACGGAGGCCCTGGCCTTCTACGAGACGCTGATCGAGACCCTTCCGGTCCGCAACGTCTCGGACCGCACCTGCTTCCGCCGGATCACCGCCTGGCTCAAGGACGGCATCGCGGCGGGTCAGTTCCGGCCCACCGTCTGGCGCGAGGTCCTCTTGTTCGCCCGGGAGAGCCGCCTGCCCGGCGTGCGCAACCCCAATGCGGTCTTCCTCTCCATCCTCAAAAAGGAGATGCACTATGGCACCCACCAACCGTGAGATCCTGGACCCGCCCCAAGGAGAGACCCGATGATGCGAACCGGCAGTGAAATCCTGGACAGCATGCCCCTGGCGCCGAAGGGCGCCACGGCCCGGAGCTACACACCGACCGCGGTGGCCTTCCTGCACGACCTGGAACTGCGAGAGCTGCAACTCCTGTGTCGCTACTTCCAGACGGACGTCAACCACGTGGAGCATTTCACCACGCACTATCAGCTCGAGCGGGCCCGGCGCTTGGCGCACCGGCCCGTGCGAGCCCAGCTTTAGGAGAGACCTATGTCCTTCACCGGTAAAGCAACCTACTCGGCCGGGAGCACCCTGCCGGAACTCGCGGAGGATGTGGCGGACCTCGTCGCCATCGCCTCCCCGCTCGAAACCCCTCTGCTGGAGGCCCTGGGTGATCCGGGGCGCGAGGCCCTGAGTACGCGCCATGAGTGGATGGAGGATGAGCTCCTGCCCAACGAGGACGCCATCGACGACGCGACCTGGGTGGACCCGGACGTCGATATGACGTTCAACGTGGATCACGGCAGCCGGTTCCGGGTGGGCGATCAGATCCAGGTGGAAGGCAGCGCCGAGCTCATGCTGGTGACCGCGGTCGGCGGCAACTTGCTGACCGTGGAGCGCGGCTACGGCGGGACCACGCCCGAGAACCTCGCTAACAACCTGGTCCTCCACATCCTGGGCAATGCGAGTCTGGAGGCCGCCGAGGCCCCCACGGCACGCTTCGTCAACCGGGCGCGGATGACCAACTACACCCAGATCTTCAGCAAGACCATCCAGGTCAGCGGCAGCCACCGGGCGGCCCTCTCCCTGGCGGGCGTGGATGAGATCCAGTGGCAACGCTACTGCCGGCTCGTCGAACTCCTACGCGACCTGGAGAGCTCGGTCATCAATGGCGCCATGGCTACCACCGACCCCCAAGGGGGCGATACCGTCCGCCGGACCATGCAGGGGATCATCCCGGCCCTGACCACCAACCGCTTCACCACGGAGGACTCGGGCTTCCCCGCGGGCACCACGCTGACCGAGGCCATGCTCAATTATGCCCTCCGCAAAATCTGGGAACGCGCCTCCAGTCACGTGGACCTGATCGTCTGCAACGGCTTCCAGAAGCGCAAGATCAACGCCTTCGTCAGTTCCTCGCGCCACTTCAGCGCCGGGGATGCGACGTTCCGGGACAACATCGGGATCTATGAGAGCGACTTCGGGGTCTGCCAGTGCGTGCTCACGCGCTGGGTCCCGCCCGACACGATCCTGCTCCTGGACCGGTCGCGGCTGGCGGTTCTGCCCCTGGCCGGCCGGTCCTTCCACTACGAGCCGCTGGCCCAGACCGGCGACTACGAGCAGGGCATCCTCCTGGGCGAGTACACCCTGGAGCTGCGCAATGAAGCGGCCCACGGCCTGATCCGGGGCCTGGACACCGCCGAGGCCCAAACCTAATCGGCTTTTCCCTCCTTTTTTCAGGCGGGTCGCGTCTCGGACCCCTAACGCGGCCCGCCTTTCTGGCGGTGGGAGGCTGGGGTCCCTAGGAGTCCCTCATGAAGACGACCGAAAAGGGCGCGACGCGGGAACACCGGATCGTACTGGCGCTCGACCAGCGCGGCCAGTGGGATGGGTTGTATGTCAACGGCCGGCGGGTCGTGCAAGATACCACCCTCTACGCGATGGACGTGCTCGTGGCCCTCCAGGGCTTGGAGGGTAAGATCCGGACCGAGCAGGTCCACGTCCACATGGGCACGGCCTCGAGTCTCCCGCGCCACGAAGTCACGATGAGGACCTGGATCATTCCCGGAGCCGAGCGCCAGAAAGGAGTCGAGTATGGAGATCGATGAGTTCGAGCTCTATGGAGAGGTGGTCGCATGAGTCGGAGGCACGCCCAAGCCCCTCTGCTTTCGTCAGGACCTGCGGCCGTAGCGCCGCAGGCGCTTCTACCCGGAGGGCCTCCGGTGCCGCTACCGGCGCCGGAGGCTTCTTGCCACTCGGTGTCCGAGCCGTCCGGCTCGGTTTTTGCCTTCACGCCGGAGGCCGGGGGGTCGCTCCCCCCGGCCCCACCCGGCACGGTCTGGCTCCCGGTCCGTCCCAGCGGATTCACCCTGGTCGATGCCGACGTGGCCGCCGCCGTCGCGGGTAAGGCCAACCTCTACCTATACCAGGGCTATGTGGGCCTCTATTGGCGCGGGCACTCGGGCCATTGGCAATTCCTGCACCGGTTCGTGGTCGGGGTCAGCGGCGGGACCATCCACCATCGCAATGGCCAGCCGCGCGACAACCGCCGCTGCAACCTGGAGGTCCTGGGCCGGGTCGAGCACTGCCTCCTCCACGCCCGGCCCGGGCGGTCCGGCTGGATCGGCGTCGTGCCCTACAACGCGGGGTTCCGCCTCCGGATGCGCGTGGGCCTCCCCGGCGGTTGCCACCTCGTGGAACTGCACTGCGCCTACCTCGCGGCCCGGGCGCGCGATGAGTACATCAACCGCCTGCTCGGCCCGCGCGGGCCGCGGAACTTCCCGCGCGTGATTCCGGCGCGCCGCCTCCGCCGCACGCTGACGACGCGGCGCGACCCCTTCCGCGTGGTCTTCGTCCGACGCCGCGACCGCCTCCTGCGCGAGATCTGGTGTCGCCTGCCTCTCCCCCTCGAACTCGCGACCTGCCCGCCCCGCGTGAACGCGGTCGCGTGCCACCTGCTGTCCGTCATCGATCTGGAGTGCCAAGAGTACCGCTTTATCCCCCTGGAGGGAGTCCTATGTGTGCAGTTGAACGGAACCTGGTGCTGGGTCCAGCGCGAACGGCCCGCGTCAACCGCTTCGGCGACCTCGTCTGTCCCGCCTGTGGCTGGGCGCTCATAGCGCCGGCGCAACACCTGGTGATCACCGGGCGCGGCCTGTGTGCCATGTGCGACACGTCGTTTTCGGTCCCGCGCCGCGTCGCCCGCCTGGCCAATCGGCGGGCCGTGGCCTGGGCCCAGCGCTGTGCGGAGGCACGCCAGCCATGCGGAGCCTGATCAGTCTGGTCTGTGGGGCGTTGTTCGTGCCCTTGTGCATCTTGAGTCCCACGCTGGGAGCCGAGTTCCTGGACGTGGTTTGGGAGGTTCTATGGAGCGACCGAGCAAAAACACACCGGCCCCCGCCGCCGTGCAGAAGATCCTCGACGATCTCAGCGCGGGGGCGGTCAGCGAAGAGTCCCTCTACCTGGCGTTCTACCGCCTGAGCAACCAGGAGCTGGCGGACCTCGTCGCCTTCACGCACGAAGACGACTGGTGGCGCCTGTTCCATTGGGTCGCGCACCGCCTGGGCGTCTACCAGGACCGCCACCGGCGCGCCCTGCGCCACGGACTGTAAACCAGGGTCCCGGACCCGCCGCGCGGGCGAAGGATGATGCGCCCCTAGTATGGGCGAAGGATGGTATTCTACCACCCCTCGACAGTTGTCAAACACTTCTTGCTCAAACGGACAGGTCCTCGCCACCATGCTACGCTACGCTTCCTCGACGACTGGACGATGTCCCCGCCAACTTCGCCCGCCCGTGGGGTGCGGCAACCGCGGTCCAAGTCCAGGTTGCCCGTGGTCCTCGCTGGATGGATCCCCCTGGGCGAAGAGCAGATCTGGTTCCGGGACGTGTCGAGCGCTGGATCGGAAACGGAGCCGGGCCGGCCCGTCCGATACCGGCCCAGGAGCATGCCGATCGAGTCGGCGGGCATCGCCTCGCCTACCCCCTGCCGGCCGTCATGGAGCCGTTGCCGAAAGCCAAGACACGGATAGGCTGCGATCGGGCCGGCACCGAATCCGCCCCGGCCATTCCTGGTGATGTTCTCGGTTCCCTACCGCTTCATCAAGGGCTGATAGGAACTGCCTTGATCCCGTTGAGAAAGGTCCGTTCGGTGCCCGGCGGGCCCGCGCCAACGATCAAGAACGTGGACTCCTTCCACCGCCGCAGACCTTCGCTGCTCCCCGCCAGCGTCACCTTGTCCTCTCTGTTCTTCCTGTCCCCCGGCGTGGGGAAGGTCTGGCGGTAGACTTCCTCGCCTCTCGGCGCGAACGCGGCGGGCGTACGGCCGGGCTTGGTCACCTCGGCGAATACACGGGCCACGGTGACCAGGTCCTCCAGGCGGGTGCTGGACACGGCGGCCAGGGGAATATCTCTCTTGCCCAGGGCGGTGACGCCCGGGAGAAAGGAACCACAGCCACCCAGAAATTCGTTGGCCACCATCAGCGGCTTGCCGATCTGCGGGAGCAGATTCCCAAGTCCCATTTCCCCATTCCGAGTGACGACCTAGACCACCTAGCCGTCCACCGAGTCTCTCAGGGCGAGTGCTTTCGGATATTCGGCGGGTCTAGCCACGAGCACCGGGATGAACTCGAATCGCGGGCAGCCCGTGTGCAATATCTGGGTGACCTGCCGGATGCGAGTGTCGCAGTCGAAGTTCGGATAGGGCCACATTTCCGGCGTCGTCTTGCTGTTGGCCAAGAACACCAAAGCGATTCGGACCTTTCCTTCTGAAGCCGCCCCCCGCGCCGGGATCAGGGGACTGAACGCACCCGACGCGGCGGCCGCCCCACACCCCGTAAGGAACCTCCGCCGGCGGAGGCCATGGGAACACCCGTCGCATCCATGGGAGATGCACCCGTGGGCCAAGTTGGCACTTGGTTTCCTAAGCACACCCCGGTTCAAGCTGTTCCTTGAGGCTCAAAAGTCAAGGACTTTGTACCGCAAACCCCAACTCGAAGCAAGAAGAGACTATGGCAAAGAAGAATGAGTGTGCGAGGAAAGATCCTGGCGGCCTTACGCCGCCGCCGGGGCCATCACAGCCGCTACCACAACTTCTTCAGCAAATCCGTCTGGAACTTGGACACGCTGTCGTGCGTATGGGCCAAGCTGCTGGTGACGGCGTTTGCCCCTGCCGGGATCCTCGAGTGGGCCGTGGACGATACCCTGTGCCGCAAGCGGGGTCTGACGGTCTACGGCACGGGGATGCACCACGATCCCTTGATCTCCAGCCGGGCCAAGCCCCTCGTGAGTTGGGGGCACGACGGGGTCGTCTTGACGCTGATCGTTTCCAACCCCTTCTGGGCCTCGACCAAGGTCTGGAGCCTGCCGCTCGCGTTCCGCTTGTACCGCAACCGCCAGGGCCTGACCAAGGGCAAGAAGAAGACGAAACGATCTCGAAAGGCCCAGAAGGCCCCCAAGGCGAAGAAGTCTCAGAAACGCCCGCGCAAGAAAGGCCGACGGTTGCCGGGCCTTAATGCGTGGGCCAACGATCCGGCGTTGCCTTGGCAGACGTTGGTCTTCGATCCGTTCGGCCTGCACGCGACGCTGCAAGTCAAGACCCGCCAAGCCCTGTCCTACAAGGCGGGCAAGGACCGGCTCTTGACCATCGTGCTGTGGTTCCATCGCGAAGGACATCGCCCTCTGCAGTTCCCCGACCGTCCCTGGTACCGCCGCAAGCAAGAACCTTCGTTTGCCGACCTGCTGACGACCCTGCGTCGCGCGAGTTGGTCGGAGAAAATCCGCACCCTGCCGTGGCCGAGCAGACTCGTGGAAAAGTACCTCGCGCCGATCGTCCCCTTCTAACGTCAGTTGGTGACGCGCTATGTATATCGTATTGTTATCGTGGTATACGCCAGCATTGACAATGTGAGGATGGCATTCCAGCCAGTCGTATCGTTCTCCCTCCCCTCCTCTATAGACCTCGCCAACCTGAAGCCAACCGAACATCACATGCAGGTCCTTTCCACATTCCCCGCGTGGCGCATACACCAGGTTGGCGTGGTCATACTTGGTGCGACGAAACCAGCTCTCGTGTCCGTCAATACTTGAAGAAATTGAGTGGGAGCGGGCAAGAAAGAAAAGCACTGCCGCGCCGACGATCCCGCCGATGCCCAGCGGGGCGACAACTGGGATCACGTGGCGTATGATTCGGAGCATCGGCTGGTCTTGCGGGTCGTGCCCGGGAAACGGACGGCCGAGAACACGGAACTGCTGGGGGCCGATGTCAAGGCCCGCACGAGAGGACGGCGGCTGGATTTGATCACCACGGATGAGTACGCGCCCTACCGCACGGCGATTCTGAAGGCCTACGGCCAGACGGTAGTCCCGCCCCGCACCGGCAAGCCGGGACGGCCGCGCCAGGCCTACCAGGTCCCGCCGCCGAACCTGAACTAGGCGACGGTCCACAAGACGCGTCGGAAGGGACGGGTAGTACAGATCGAGTTGCGGTGGTCTTCGGGGAAACGGCGGCGGTGCAAGCGGCCCTGGAACGCTCGACCGTCAGTCACACGATCAACACCGCCTTCGTCGAACGACAGAATGGCACCGACCGGAATCGCAATGCCCGCAAGACGCGGAAAAGTTACTGTTTCTCCAAAGATTGGGACATCCATAATGCCGCGACCTACTTTACCATGTACTCCTACAACTTTTGCTGGCCCGTTCGGACGCTCCGCGTCCGCGAGGGCGAGGGCCGATGGCACCCTCGAACCCCGGCCATGAGCGCGGGTCTGACCGACCATGTTTGGTCCCTGGAAGAGTGGTTGACCTTCCCGGCCGTTCAACCACCGTAGGACACGAGGCGAATTTCGTGCTTCGAAGTTTTACTTGACGCCGGTCCGGATGCAGCCGACCACCTTGCCCAGGATCCGCACATCCTTATCGAACCGCCTGATATACCTGGTCTTGTAACCGGCCTTTTGGTTGGCCGGCTTCAGGGCGATCCGGTCCTTCTGGACGAACACCCGCTTAACGGTCGCCTCGTCATCCAGCAGGACGATCCCGATCTGCCCATCGTCAAGGGTCGGGCTCGTCTTGACGACGACATAGTCGCCGTCCATGATGCCCTCATCGACCATGCTATCGCCGGCGACCCGCAGCACAAACGTCCCCTTACCCGGCTCGAACAGCTTCTCCACGTCCAGATAGCCCTCGATGTTCTCTTCCGCCAGGATCGGCGTCCCCGCCGCCACCCGGCCGATAATGGGGAGCCCCTCCGTCTCCCTCCGCTCCTCGAGGTATTCTTGTGACAAGCGCAGGCCGCGGTGCCCGCCGGCATCCACCAAATAGCCCTTTTTCCGCAGATAGCCCACCAGTTGATACGCGGCGTTCTGGACCAGGCCAAAATGGTCCGCGATTTCCCGCTGGCTCGGCGGATGATCCTCTCCCAGCCGCTGTTCCACGAACTCCAAAACCTGCCGTTGTTTCGTCGTCAATGGTTCCATACTCAACCCCTCGAATCCTATCCGCCGACCATCCTACTCGGGTGGATGGCATACCCGTGTTATCGTTGGATGGTGGCGCGGCTCGTTTCCGTTTGTAGTGACGCCGTGAGGCGTTTCTTCGCCTATGCCCTTACGGGCACACTACCAACGAGCAGCGCCACCTATGAACGCCACACGATCCTTCCAGCAACCGCTTACCGGAAGCTACATACCAGACTATGGTCAATAGACCAACACGTCAACCAAAATTCTCAGATTTTTCAAATTTTTTTTCACCGCAGAGGTCGTAGGTTGTCTAACCACGAAAAACATGAAGGCCGACCCCTTCTTTGTCCTTCTCGCGCAGGTGGGAATGCAGGTCTTTCCCCTGCGAAATGCGGTGGAGTAGAGGGCCGAGCGACGGTAGAGCGGCTCCGTTCTCTACTCTGCCGGTTCCAGTGAAGCAGTTGTCAGCCCGAAATCCGCGTTCATTCCGTGTGAATGCGCGCCGAAAAGAGCCGATGCTGTTGCTTCAGAATCGACGTTCCATCTGGTAGAATGGGGCATCGATATAGGGAACACGCGAAAGGAACGGAAGAATGAAACGATTCTTCACACTCGAATACTGGCAGGATGATGGTTGGCTGGTGGGGCGGCTGAAAGAGGTGCCGGGGGTCTTCAGCCAGGGCGAGACACTCGAAGAACTCAAGGAGAATATCGCGGACGCTTACCGCATGATGCTGGCGGAGTACGAGTCCGACGAGAAGCGAGCCGGGACGCAGAGCACCGAGGTGGGGGTCGAGGTTTGAAGCGAAGCGCTCTCATCGAAGACCTCGTCAAGAGCGGTTGCTATCTGAAACGCCATGGCAAGAAGCACGATATTTATGCCAATCCTCGCACCGGTCGGCAGGCACCCGTTCCCCGACACGCCGAGATCAGAGACTCTCTCGTGCGACTGATCAAGAAGCAACTCGGCGTGTAGCACAGCGGATCAAGCATGTCTACGCCAGCGTAGGCATAGCACCCCACTTCACGCCAAGAAGGGCATCCAGCAAACTGGGGGAGGTGTCCGCCAGTTTGAACGTGTATTCTCTGCCGTCGACCTGCAAGTGCAGGTGGTCGTCCTCGAACGAAAGCTCCTGGATGTCGGGCACTTTCGGCATTGGTCTCCCTCATCCACATCGCAGTGCCGCTACATATCCAGCCAGATTGACGTCAACGCTCTCGGTCCGCATCGGCGTCTGACTTTGCACAATGCCTGTGACTTTCCAAGAACTTGCGCACTTCATCTAGCGAGTACGGGGGCTCCCGATGATGAAGCGTTGCATGGCAGTTCGGACATACGGGCACGAGGTCACGAGCGGGGTCTATCCGGTAGTCCTTCTCGATGCTCGACAGGGGAGTACGGTGATGGACATGAATGAAGCCAGCCATCACCTCACCGTACATGGCGAGAAAATCGAAGTCACAAAGAAAACACTTTGCTCCACCATAGTGCCTGATGCATTCTTCCCGAGCCCGGCGATCCCGCTCGTAGCGATTGACCAAGATGTGTTCCACGCTGCCTTCGCTATACGTTGACCCGTTTGGGACTTCTTCAGGCAACTTGACCAATTCTCCGCGGTCCACAATGTCGCCGCCGAGAAGCATCTCGTTGCTGACCGTGATGAGTTGTCCCGACCTCGGCAGCCGATCCGTGATCTCAATAATGCGGTCGAGTAGAACAGCAGACTCTGATGTGAGTTGGCGCATTCCCCGGGTAGCTTGCGTGTCCAGATGCGTGTTGGAGACAAAGCACAAGCCCTTCGCCTGCCCCTTCGGCGAAAGAAACTGAAGTTGGCGGGACACCGCAGGAGCCAAACACCGATGGAAATTGAGCGGACTGCCGCCCCTGTCGTCGATAATGCACTCCTTGGCTGGGTAGAGGTCATCGTTGCCATAGATCCGGAGAGCTTCCTCCCGAGAGACGATGCGACTGACAGTCATTCTGCCACCCAAGAACAGCTGACCACCAATCAGCGAAATGACATAGGCAACATCACCGACAGACACGCCGTGTCTCTGAAAGCTGTTGCTCAAGGAACCCCGAACAGGTCTGTACTCCGGTCCGTTGACCTCATCACACCAGGTGCGGTTCTGCCAATGACATGTCCAGAAGCGCATCATCAATTCCCTTCCTGCGGTCAGCCGGTCTTCTACAGCCTACCTTGGACGGCCAGACTCGATTTGAACTCGTAAGCACCCGGCTGGAGCTCGAAGAAGGCTTCGCCGGTCGGGGCCGTGGCTTGCTTTATGCCTTTGGCCTGGGCGACCGGCTGGTTGCCCTCCGTGAGAGTCTTCTCGGCTCCGGCCGGCAGGTACAGGGCCGCCGTCGTGTTGGGCGGGACCGTCACATTCAGGGTCAGGGTCCGCTTGTCGTCCAGGCTCCAGTTGCTCTCGATCCGGCCGTAGATGCAGTCGTGGTGGGCCTTGACCCATTTGAGCGAGGGATCATTCACGAGGCCCGGCTTGATGATGAACCGGCGGAAGCCGGGGGTCTGCGGGTCGGTCTTGATGCCGGCCAAGCCCTCGATGAACCAGGTCCCAATGTAGAGGTACGAGCTGTGGCACAGGGAGTTGTCCATGTCCCAGGATTCATAGATCGTCGTGGCCCCGTGGCGCAGCATGTCGCCCCAACCAGGATAGTCGTCCTTGTTGGCCATCGCGAAGAGCAGGTCCTGACGGTCGGCGCCGAGCAGGGTCTTGTAGAGGAACGCCCCGCCCGTGATGCCGGCATGGATGTGCCCCTTGCGGTTGACCAGAATCTCGGTGTCGAGCCGCTTCCAGACTGCCGGCCGCACGTCCTCGGGTGGGAGATTCACGAAGAGGGCAATCGCCAGGTACGCCGGGAAGCCGTTCACGTAGCTGCTATCGCTCGGGATGAAGAACTTGCGATGCACGGCCTGGCGGACCTCGTCAGCCCGCGCGCGGTACTGCGCCGCGGCGTCCTTCTTACCGAGCACATCGGCGATCTTGGCGGCTGTTTGCAGATTGTAGATCCAGTAGCAGTTGTTGAAGAACAGGGTCTCCTTCGTATCGCCGTTCACGCCCTTGGCGCCGGGCCAGAGCCAGTCGCCCAGGAAGTCCCACTGGCCGCCCCACCGCTGCAGCATGTTGTCCTTCGACTTGGTTTCGAGGAAGGCCAGCCACCGTTGCACGGTCGGGAAGTTCTCCTCCAGGATGCGGGTGTCGGCGTAACGTTCGTAGACCTCCCACGGCAGCGTGATGCAGAAGCCGCTCCAGCCGGGTCCGCCGCCACCCCAGTAGGTGGGGGCCGTGTACGGCAGATTGCCGCTTTCCGGACTGTCCTGGACCGCCGCTTTCTCGGCCGTACCCCACGCCGCACTGCCGCCTTGAACGTCGCGCCAATCTTGGCTCCACTTCGTGTAGAACGCCCCGAGGCTGTAGTTGTTCAGGCCGCACTCAGTGGTCGCGTGGCCGTCGCCGCCGTAGCCCATCCGCTCGCGATGCGCGCAATCGACCACGTACCCGCCCAGACTCAGGTCCTCGAAGGTCCACACGGTCGTGCGGTAGATTCGGTTCAGAAGATCGTTGGAGCACTCGAAGTCGGCGGCCCGTGCGTAGTCGGTCCGCACGAGGTGAGCGTGAAGATCGCTCAGCGCCGGCTTGTACTTGAGCCCTTCGACCGTGACCCAGCGCCCGGTGAAGTAGTTGAACCGGTTTTGGAAGGTCCCCTTTCCGGAGGGGCCGATGATGTACTGGCTGTGCAGCCGGTTGGTCATGTCATTCTCGGCCCGCTCGGAGAACTTGAACTCAATCCGATCACCCGGCTTGCCGCGAACATCCGCTTCGAGCCAACCCGTGACGTTGACGCCCAGATCCACGCGGTACACCCCCGGCTTGGACTCCGCGACCGCCACCGGCCGAATCTCCTTGATCTGCCGGTTGGGCTCGACCATCTCTGCCGAGAGCACCAGGTTCGGCGTGTAGACCGTCGCCGGCTTCCAGGCAGAATCATCGAAGCTTGCCTCAGACCAGCCCTGTACCTCTTTGTTCGCGTCGTAGCGCTCGCCGCCGAACTGCGTAAAGTCCCACACGCCGAGCAGCGTGTTCGGGCTGGCGTGCGTCCGCCAACTCTGGTCTGTCACAATTCGCATCGCGTTGCCGTCAGCCAGGCGAATCTCGGCCTGGGCCAGCACAATCGGCGTCTGCGGCTTGTCGGGGGTCTTGTACGGCGGGAAGATCGACCACGAGACGCCCAGCCACAGCACCAGGGCGTTCTTGCCTTCTTGGAGCTGATCCGCAATTTCGTACGTGACGTAGCGCGCGCGTTTGCGATGGTTCGTGGCCGCGGGCGACAAGATCCCGTCGCCGATCCTCTTGCCGTTGACGTACAACTCATGGTAGCCGACCGAGGCCACGTAGATCGTGGCGCGCTCGGGCTTAGCCTTGAGATTGAACGTCTTGCGCAGCCACGGGTCGGGCACTTTGTTGTCGGGCGACGAACCGCCCGGCCGCTGGAACACCTCATCGCTGCCAATCCACTTGGCTGCCCAGTCGGACTTTTCCAGCAATCCCATCGTCCAGCGGGCCGGCTGGCTCCACGGCGAGGTGACGCCATTCTCATCCTTGACGCGTACCTTCCAGAAGCACTCCGTTCCCGGCGCCAGGGGCCTGCCGGTGTAAACCACCTGCACCGACTGGTCCAACGCCGCCAGGCCGGAATCCCACAGGTCGGCCTGGTCTTTGTCCAGGAGGTCCTTTGTGCTGGCCACCAGGACCTGGAACGCCGTCTGCTTCTGACCGCGCGCCTTCGCGTCCACGGCAGCCAGCTTCCAGCTCATACGCGGCTGTCGTGCGTCGATGCCAAGCGGGTCTTTGAGGTACTCACAGCGCAGATCGGTGACCGTTACGGAACACGGCTTCTCGCCGGCCAAGGCCGGACCGGCAAAAAGCGCGAGCACAGTGACCACGGATGTCCACGCCAGAAGTCTTGGGGCACGATACGGTCTCATGTTGATCTCCCTGAATCGTTCGGTTCTCACAACCCTCACGGCAAAGACCATTGAAGGCTACATACAGGCTACGTGGGCGGCTATTATAGCGGTGCAAAACGTGAAGTGCCATGCAAAAGGATCTGGGCCTGTTGCCGACAGAGAATTGGGGCGACGCGGAGGCTACCCGTCACCCGCCGGGACGGTCCTGCACTCGCCCCTCGGCCGTCCGAGTCTTTGCCGGAGTCCCCGAACGCCGGGGCAGAGACAGCCAGCGAATCAACGCGACTCCCACCCAGAAGCCGCTGGCAATAATGAGCAAAGCGGCGCAGACAACGACGGCCAGAAGGATCACTTCCATGTTTGTCGCCCCCCGTAGATGCCCTGGGCCCAGTGTCCCACAGCGTAAGCCAGCAGCGAGCAGGCGAGGGCCGGCAGGATCGCAAGCTCGGTCCGGGAGAAGAAAAGGAATTTGAAGGCCACGGCCACCAGGGTTCCCACCATCATGGACAGCAGGCCGGCCCAGGGACGCGGCCGCGGCAGCCACAGGCCGAGCACCAACGTCGGCAGAATCGCGGGAGCCCAGATGCTGTAGCAGAACAGCAGGCCCTCGATCACACTGGGCACGAACATGGCTGCCGCGGCCGCGATGCCGGCGACCAGGATCGTGCAGCCGCGCCCCGTCCGCAATGCCACCCGGTCGGGCAAGTGGGTGAATTGGCGAATGAGGTCCTGGGTGAGCACGATCGCCCCGGCGTTGAGGAGGGAGTTCAGACTCGACAGCACGATCGAGACCAGTGTCACCAGCAGCAGGGCATACCCGACGTTGGGAATCGTAACCTTGACCAGATTCATCAAGACGTGGTCCTTGGCCGTGTCCGGGGGGACCATCGTGCGCGCCACGATCCCCAGCGAGATCATCACCAGGAACCACAAGGCGCTGAAGAGACCTGCGAGGATGAAACTCCCACGAGAGACACGGGTTGTCTTGGACGCCAGAGTCAGATTCGCATAGGGCGGAATGAGGGTCTCGCCGAGCAGAAAGGCGGTGACCAAGCTGACGACCTCCAGGGGGGAGGTCAGTTGGAATCCCGTCGCCGTGGCGCTGGCCGCCTGTTGAAAGAAGGCTTTCGCCCCCCCTTCGAAGTGAAAGAGCAGCAGGTACAACAGAACCGGAGGCAAGAACAAGGCGTGGAACACGAAATGAAACACGTCGGTCGTGACGCTCGCGCGCAACCCCCCGAAGGTAGTATACGAGGCGGCCACGACCGTCAGAAAAGAGACAGAGACCCACGCCGGCAGACCGAGCATCTCTTGGAGGACGAGTTTGCCGCCCGCGTTGATCATCACCGCCGAAAACAGCGTGCACAGGCCCACCGAGATGATCCCGGCGAGAATCTGGCACCTGCGACCGTATTTCTGGCCGATCGCATCGCCCAGCGTGTAACAGCCCCGGAGCGCTCTGAGCTTGGGGGCGACCAGCAGGCCGACACTGATATTCTGGATCGCGTAGGCCAGTCCGACGATCGAGAAAAGAAAGCCGCTGTGGAACCCGTTGTCGACAAAACCGATGGAGAACCCCGGGCCCACGTAGGTGGCGGTTATGCCGCCAAAGACCAGAGCCAGCGGCAGCATTCGCTTCGCGACGGAGAACTCCTCATACTCGCGGGCGATGCGGGCACGAAGCGCTATGAAGGCGAGCACCATCACATAGACGATAACCGCGCCCACCGACAGCAGATCAACATTGTGGATTCCCAGCAGGTACCGAATCCCTCACCTCACACCACCAAAGATCTCCGAACCGCAGTCCCGGAGGCTATTCGTGTCCCTTGTCAAACGTCTCTTCCGCCAACTCGCTGATGACGGTATCGAGGTCGGCCTCGGTGCGAATCCAGCCGAAGTGGGTATCGACGAGAAACGTCTGGTACCATTGGGTCATTTTCTTGGCGAAGTCGTCGTCTTTGCAGTAGATGCCGAAGGAAATCTCACCGGCGTGCGAACCTGCCTTGCGCGGCATTTGCGGGAACGCCAGCAGCACGGCGTCGCGCGACAGGAGGAACTCGAGGTCGGAGACCTGGCTGTTGTAGATCCGCAGCCGGCCTGATTCGATGGCCCCGGCGAAGTGGCGGAACAGATGCCGTGCGGCGTTCGAGAACCCCGGGACACTCAGATTCATCGCCCGATGCACCCGGACATCGGGGTAGTCCTGGAGGATCGTGTGGAGCTGGCTGAGATAGTCCTCCATCGGCTGCCGCTCGCCTTCGAAGAGCATGCACGTCCACAGCTCGCCGTTGCCGGTGGCGTCGAGTTGATCCTCGAGCATCTTCTTGGCCACACTGTAGGTCTCGCGCCGGTTGCCAAGCACCTTCAACTGGCGCTCCGTCAGGACCTGGGCCCACGGCGGCATGTCGCCGGGCAGCGACTCGGGGGGACAGACGCCCAGCCGGGTCATCAGACGCAGGAATTGCTTGTGCTCGGAGCCGTAGAAGCGCCGCCCGACCACACTGCCGACGTTCCCGTTGCATTCCAAGCCGTACCTCTTGTGGTACCCGAAGGACAGCCGGTGAATCTGGTACCCCCGCTCCTTGAGCATCGTCTCGAGCTCGCCGATCAAGGCGACCGCCTGTTTCTCCGGCGCTTTGTCGATCGACAGATGGACGTTCGGACACAAGACGATGGGCCGCTTGCCCAAGAGATTGGCCAACGCGCCGAACTCGTCGGCCACCTCCTCCACTTCCTGGCGGCTGTCATACCGCTCGACGCAGACAAACACGACCAGCACATCCTTAAACGATACGCGCGGCTGTGCCGGGGAGATCATCGCCGGGTCAATCCGGGTACTCGGCTCCTTATCCTCGAAGTAACAGGATGAACACTGATAGGAATCCAGGATCATAGCAATACGTCAGTTCCCCGCCGCCCTACTCTCACTCACCGGGCTGCGTGCCGCCGGGGCCGGCGTGCGGCTGCGCTCCCGCGTTGATGCACCGGCCTGCTTGAGCCGGGACGCAACACCTGCGTCAACGCGGGAGATAAAAAGGCCGACATCGGGCGTCACGACGTTGTCCCCAAAGCCGGCGCTGTTCATCAGCCGGACGATCTCCGCCGCCTCCCAGAAGTCCCCGGACTCGCTGATGCGCTTGGCCTCCTCGCGCGTCAGGGACTTGAGAAAGGTGGGAATGCACCCATCGCGCAGCGCCCCGGCGTAGTCGGCCAGCAGTTCCTGGATCTCTCGATGTGTGTTGTCTCGGTTCGGCATGGCACACCACTCCTTAGTCGCGCGGAGGCTCAATCCTCCTCGCAATACTCTTTCAGCATTTGCCTCAATTTCAAGATCGTCCGAAACTCCAGCATTTTGACGGCTCCGACCGTCGTGCCGAGCTGATTGGCAATCGCCCGGTTGGACATCCCTTCCATCCATAACTCGATGGCCTTGCGCTCCCGGGCCTTGAGCTTGCATAACAGCTTGTGAAGAGCCTGCTTGAGCTCCGATTGCGAGATCAGATCGCACAAGCTTAGCTCCGGCGCCACCAAGTTTCGCACATCGGTTTGCGATAAGTAGGTGCTCCGATTCAGCCGGCGATAGACCTCGCGGAGGCGCTTGCGCATGTAATACAGATAAACGGTGCGCAGAAGCTGCTGCTCGCTCTCGATCGCCCGCAAGTGCTCCGGGTTCTCCCAGATATCCGCGTACACGTCCTCCAAAACGTCCTCACATTCGACCTCGTTGCCCAAGTAGCGATGCAAATGGCGAATGAAGATCTCAAACGTCGCTCTGACAAAAGGCTCCATGGCCCGGCGCCGCACTTCGGCGTCGGCGGTCGCCAGTTGCTTCAAGGCGTTTCGCAGCCGCTTGTCCATCCGGTTCCTTCACACTCCAATCTTTGTGCCCTCGGTACTGCCGGCCGCAACTCCGCTCTGGGCTGCGGCGGCTACGGGCTGCCCGCCCGTAATCCCCTATCCTACCGTGGAGATATGAAGAAAACAACCGATCCGGATCAAGAATCATACCAGCTTACGGTCCCAAAGCTTCCACTCGATCCAGACGCCGACCAGGGCCAGCGACAGAATCGAGGCAAAAATCGCGACATCGACGGTGCTGTTCGGAGCGCGGCGGCCCACCAGTTGGGACAGACCGGACACCAGTCCGGCCGGACTGCCGAGCACTCCCGCCTGCTCAACGGCGGCACCATCACTGTTGTCCTTCTGGCCGGCGCCCACCGGGCCGGCATTGTCATTGTTCTCTGCCGGCTGCTCCTCGTCCTGCGTCGGGCTAACGGTCGCTTCCTTGGCAGGCGCGGCACTCCCTTCGCCGGTATCCGACGATTTCTCCTTCTGCACCTCGGACTTCTTCTCCGCCGGCGCCACAGGAATCTCCTGTGGCGGGACCGGAGGCGCGATGTTGGCAGGAGTATTGGGGGCGACGATCGGCTCGGCAGGCCCGGCCGTCTCCGCTTGAGCCGCGCTGGTCATCATTTCCCCGACTGTCGCGGCGGTCGGTCGCTCGGCCTTCTTCTCCGGCATCTTGATCTTGATCGTATCGCCGTCGGTCTTGGGGGCCGTCCCGGCTTCCTTTTCCATCTTGTCGGCCAGCTTCAGCAGAATCCCGGCGGGCGCCGCGGTCTGCGGGTTCTGGGCCGCCTCTTCCAGCGGCTCGCGAGCATAGCCGGTCTCGCCCACACCCAATAGTTGATAGCCGAGCAAGAGCTGCAGATCGGCGTCGCTCTCGGTGTTATCGACCTTGTCCACGAGCTTCTCGATCTGCGCGAACAGCACGTCGTCATTCGCATACAGCCCGCGCGGGAAGAAGACGCCCTCTTTCTCCGCGGAGATGTTCTTCAAGGCATCCCGCAGTACATCGGCCGCTCTGTCGTACTGCCCGTCGGCAAACAACGCCTGGGCATAGGCGAACGGCAGAATCATGTCTTGCGGCGACAGCCTTCTCGCCTCGTCGAGCCTCACGGCCGCAGCGGCATAGTCGCCCGCCTCGAAGCTCTTGACGCCCTCCTCGAACCGCGTGTCAGCGAGCGTCTGCGGGGCCGGCTCAGCGGCCCTCTGCTGTTCGACGCTCGCGCGGAGCCGCGCCTGCGTGACCGGGTCAAGCGGGGCATCCGAGCGGTAGGTCGTATACCCGCCATCATCGCCATAATAATTGTATGTGAAGTAGTTGTCGCTGCCCACGGCCACCTCGCGTGCCACGGGGTAATACCCGTACCACATGTAGGGGTGATACCCGTACCAGTAGTAGCGCATGTAGGTGTAATCGTCGGGCCACCAGCCGCCGAGGCTGATGAAGACGTACTTGCGATGGTAGTACGGCCACACGTAATGGGCACCGTAGTACGAGCCGAACGAGTAGCAGACCGGGTAGTAGTACGTCGGCCAAATGATCCGGTGGTGCAGGCGATTGTAAGGATCATAGTACATGTGGATATGCCGATCAGAATGTCGGATCAAGTCCGGCCGGTCATAGTATCTCGCGTGGAGATACAGAGGCCGGGCCCCGATATCGGCGTGCAGGCCGATACTGACTCTCGTGCCCGAATCCCGGCGCGGGCCACCCGCAAAGCCGCGCGTCGCCACTACACGTTCTCTGTGCTCGTTCAACCGCGTGCTCAGCCCCTCACGTCGGGCGTCGGCCCGTGCCATTTGCGTCTGAGGCACTCGCGGAGCCCCGAAGCTCCGACCCTCCGGCCGCTGCTGGGCCGGTCCAGCTCCCCGGTCGTCGGTACGGGAGCCCAAACTGCCGCGAGCGCGGAAGCTATCGACTCGGCCTCGGTCCTGCGTCCGTCCCGCAGCACCACTGCGAGCCGGGTCAGAGGATGCGGCGGGACCTTGCGGCCTCACATCGCTCGACCCAGATCCGCCCGGGCGCGGTCCGGCTTGCTTGTCATTCGATCCAGGTGCACTCGAAGGTCCACCCGCACGACCTTGTTCACGGCCTTGGCGAATCCGCTCTGCCAGTCCAGGCCGACTGGCGGCGCCACGTTCTGACTGGGCTTTGGCGACAGAAGATGTATCTCTTTGTGGCGTCAAAGTTTGTGACTCTTTCGCCGGCCCGGAAGGCTGCTGTTGCGTCGTGGTTTCGGACCGTGGACTGAACCGGTAGACCCGCGGACCTTCCGACGCCGAAGGCCTGGAACTCCCAGTAGCGGGCGGGTCGATGCGGCCCGACGGTTGGCCCGACCTTGGGGCCGTGTCATTCCGGCGTGCCGCCATGCGATCAAACAGCGACCCCCGCGACGCCCCGCCCTCAGAGATGCTCGGTGAGGACGCCTGCGGCACCGACCTCGTCATACTCTGTGTCCTGAGCCCGTCTGTACTCCTCGGACTGCCGACATCGGATGGCTGCGGCAGGCTCTGCCCGGCACTACTCTCGGTGTTCGGCGAGTATCGGAACGTCCTGGGAGAAAAGGAGTTAGATCGATCTGGGTTGGTGCTCGGCGCAAAGCTGCGCGAGCTCGGCGCACTCGGACTGAAGCTTGGCGAAGGGCTCCGGCTGGCTGGCGGACTGAACGAGGGCCGCGACGGGGCCATCTGGAACGACCTGCCGGAGTTGAACGACGGAGGGCTCGAAGGCGTCATCGGAGCCGATCTGGATGGGCTGAAGGAGCCCCCAGACGGAGAACTACGCATCTGGAAACCCGCGGAAGGGCCTGGCTGACTCGACCCTGCCGACGGTCCCGGGCCCGTCGAGAACGACCTTTGCATCCCGGACCTGCGGTCGGACATCGTGCCGCCGCCGGCCTGCCCCATGGAGGACGCCCCCCCCATGCCCTGGCTGAAACCGCCGGACCTTTCACGACCCAGCAGCCGGCTGTTGGCCACCGGCGCGATCAGCATAGCCGCTACTGCCATCGCAATAGCCGCTCGCGATTTGGTATTCTTTTCGGTGAACATTTTGCTACTCCTTCTCTCTGCCTCACGAGCCCGCGTCGCAGACCTCGCTTGGCAAGCCAACACCCACCCCTACCATAAATCTACTGTTTTCAAGGCTTTAAGGTTTTCCGTCGAGCCAACGCAGGGCCTCCAACCAACCAGAACTGCCCTTTTGTCTCCATCGAATTGGCTCGTTCATGTATCATTCTATCACATTCCACTGCCGGCCAGACTCTCTCTTCTACCCTATTAAGGCCCAAAGACGCGGTCCGGTAACACAAAAAATGTGTTTTCTCGTTGGACCGCCGGGACCGACCGACGCCCAGAGAGGCTTGTCCCACTTCCTACGGTTCGTACTCATAGGCACCCATATCGGCCGCACGGCCACTCGGACGTGGGTGGCCGTCGCGATCCGTTTCCGGGGCGTCCTTGGTGCTGGCCGTATCGATGGCCGGCGAGCCGGCCCGCAGGTGCAGGTCGCTCTTGGCCGAATCGACGAACAGCGGGTCAGCGTTGATATTCCCCGCACCCCACACGACGGTCGAACGCTGACCCGAGACAGAGACCCCCTCGCGGCCGCGTTGGATATCGCAATATCGGACCGTCACGTGCGACCCGCGGTCGGCGATCTGCGTATTGGAGCTGTCCGCCAGGGTGATCGGCTGCGGGCAATCCCAGATAATGCAGTTGACCAGGGTGGCGGTGCCGCCGCCGGGGTTGAGGCGGTACGGCGGGTCCCAGCGGCCCAAGTCGAAGAGCCGCACGCCCCGACCGCAGCGAATGATCGTGTTGTTGATCAGGGTCGCCGTGCAGGAGTTCTCCACGGCGATCCCGCCGCTGGCACAGCCGATGATGACGTTATTCATCACGAGCGGCGAGCACTTGTCCCGCAGGACCATGCCATGATCGTCGCCCCCCATGATGATATTTCCCTCGATGATGACCGAGCACCTCGTGGGATTGATCCGGTCATCGTGCTCCGGCAGGTCGAACACGTTATTGCGGATCACGCACGGCGGGGTGCTCTCGCCCCAGAGGTCCACGTCGTCATTGTCGCCGCTCTTGCCCTGGAAGTAACAGTCCTCCACCAGGACGTAGGCATACCGCGTGTGCACCCCCTGCCCAATGCCAAGGAACTTGCAGTGCGTGAAGCTGGCCGAGGCATCGCCCGGATGGTTGGCGTCGTCCGCGATGATGGCGAGCGCATCACCCTCGGCGTTCGGCCCGTCGTTCGGAAGCTTCTGGAACGTGCAATCGTTGAAGTCGACATGGCACGCCAGCGCCACGAGAGCCTCATGGTAATTCCTCGGCCCAGGCATATAGTAGTCCTGGTGCTCGCCCGCGCTGTCAGCGTACTCAAAGATGCAGTGCTCGAACCGGCTGTCGGCCGCCTCGACGAACATGAGCTGTTTCCAGGTGGTGCCGTCGCCGAGATGGGTGAAACGAATGGGCTGGTCCCCGGTGCCCTCCGCCGAAAGCCGGCCCGCCACGCTAATCGAGACGCCCTTCTTCATCAGCACGACCGTGCCGGGCTCGATCTGGAGAGTCTTGCCGACCGGGATCGTCACGGTCTGGTCCACGATGTACGCGCCGGACAACGTGACGTCGTCCTTCTGCACGCCGGCCATGTGGTTGGCCGGGGGCACGTAGAGGAACTCGATCGAGCCGGAATCCACTTCCTTCGCATTCGCGTTGCGGGCCCGTGCGATAACGGTATTCAAGCCGGGACTCAGCACGACATCCGCATGCCAAATGCCATCCGTCCGGTTGAACTGGGCAGGCACATTCTGAACCGTGACGCTCACGGCGCCGGCCACCGTCGTGCGTCCGGCCAGAGCCACCGTGTCGGCGGTCACGATGTAGGTGTTGCCATTGCGAAGCGCGTCCGATCGAGTCCGCAGCAAAGGAATCAGCGAGAAATCGCTGCTGGTCAGCGAATTGTTGTGTCCCTCAATCGCCAGGACGTTTTTGCCCACGCGGAGCAGGTCCCCTGCCGTCCCGAGATTGATCGTCTCCGGCGTGCCGGCCTCGTGTGAAACGGAGGCAAGCGTCTGGTAGGTGGCGGCTCCGGCCGGCATGCTCCGCCGGGCCACTTCCTTACCGTTCAGATAGGCAATGAAACCATCATCGTAGTCAATCGTCAGCTCCACGGCGGCGTTGGGCGTCACGGCGGCGACGGAGAATTCCTTGCGAATGTAGACCGTGGCGTAGTGGCCGAGCATGTCATTGAGAACGGTGGCATCGTCATTGTCGCCGAAGCCGAAGCCGGCCGGCCCCGTCTCCCAACACGAATCGTCGAAATTCACTTGTCTCCAGGCGTCGGCCGGCGTGCCGGCCGGTCCCTGGCCCCGAAAGAACTGCCACACCGCACCAGCCATAACGAGATCTTCGCCCTCGGAGCCGAACTGAAAGCTCATCGCGCCGGCAGAGCCGCAGAGCAATGTCCCCGCCACGAGACCGACCAACATGAGCTTGACGTACGAATCTCTCATACAACATCCTCCAGAGATCGAGAGGGCCCTCGGTGGGCCTGGAGCCATTATATCAGAAAGGAGAACGCCAGCCCAGAAAACGCCGGCCGCCACGCAGGAGTCTGCCGGGGGAGAGAGCCGGATCACGTCGGGGTGTCGGGCGGCAGTGCCTGCCCAGGGCAGGGAGCACGTCTATGTTGTTTTCTTGTGAGCTTTTGCGTTTCTTTCGGCTATGATGGCTTCCGTGGCGGTGGAATCTGTGAAATCCGTGTCCCAGAAAGATCAGTGGCAGGCGGGCATCGGCGGCAGCCAGGGCTGGGTCACACGCTGGTACAACCTGGGCAGCGGGTCCCACATCTTCAAGTGGGTCTACAGCAAAGACGGCGCTAACTCCGGCGGCTCGGACTGCGGGTGGGTGGACAAAGTGATCTGGCCGGCGGCGAGCCTGGCGGATGCGCTGGATTCGCCCTTGGCGTTCACCACGGACGGGGCCGCCACGTGGTACGTGGATCAGGCAGGGAACATTCACGAGAGCGAGGAGGGCCAGTTCCCCGAATCGAACATCTACTCGGCGGCCAGCGGCGTGCTGCAGACGCCGGGCCAGCAGTCGTGGCTCCAGACGGAGGTGCAGGGCCCGGGGACCTTGGGCTTCTGGTCCAAGGTCACGAGCAATTCGCTGGCGTTCTCCATCGATGGGGGCGATCCGGAGTACTACAGCACCGAGCAGACGATGGAGTACCACGCCGTGACGCTGGGGTCCGGGAGTCATACGCTGCGTTGGACCTATACGCGGCAGTCCACCCCCGGGCAGGCGTTTGTGGATTACGTGCAGTGGACGGGACCTTTGCCGCCGGCGCAGCCGGAGCCGGCGCCGGAGGCGTGGAAGGTTCTGACGTACGTCTACGATGCGGCGGGCCGGCGGGTGGAGAAGCAGTACGATGGGGTAACGGTGGTCAAGTACGTCTACGATGGGGACCGCTGCATTGCCGAGTACAACCGCTATGACCAACTGCTGCGCAAGTACATCTACGGCCCCGGCGTGGATGAGCCGATCTGCATGATCGAAGCGACCGTCAGTCCGGCGGCCACCTACTACTATCATTTCGACGCTCTCGGCAGTGTCGTGGCCCTGACGGACCATAACGGCGACACCGTGCAGGTCTACGAATACGATGTTTATGGCCAGGCGGGGTCGAGCGACCCGGAGCACCCGAACCGCTTCCTGTTCACGGGCCGGGAGTTCGATAAGGAAACGGGCCTGTACTACTACCGCGCGCGCTACTACAACCCCCAGATCGGAAGATTTTTGCAGGCGGACCGTGTTGGCTACGGAGCCGGCATGAACCTGTACCGCTATTGCTTGAACAATCCGTTGAATTGGGGCGATCCATTTGGCCTTGACCCATGTGACCCGTGCGATCCGTGTGATATGTGCGACGTCCCATGCGCCGAAGCCGGATGCAGACCTTCGAAGCCAGCACCACCGAAGCAGCCCTTCGATAGACTTCCGCTAGGGGTTCACGCTGTGCTTTCCGGCGGGGACTATTACGGCCCGTTCGATAACGCAGATGAGGCTGCGTTAGCCGCAGGAGCCATCTGCATGGCGAAATCAGCACAGAACTACCACGAGTGCGGCTACTGGGTATTCCTTAATCCGAGCACGGGCAAATACTATTACACAAATCCGATTGTCGGAGGATATGATCCCACGAGGCGTGGAGAGCTTGGGGTCAACATCATTGATCCAGCGCCAGCCAGGGCTTTTGTCCCGTCGGGCGATACGATAGTCGCATGGGGCCATTCACACCCCCCTCTGTATGGACGCACCCGCGGCGGCGGCTATTATGATGTCAATCATTTCAGTGGTCTGCCGGGCTCCCTAAACCCCGGAACCGGTGACGTCGGAGTGAGCAACTTCTACAAGGTCCCTGGTTATCTCATAACGCCTTCGGGCGAAACCTGGTGCTACGACCCGAATACGGGTACTGTAAGGCGGGTCTGGTTCCCGACATAAGGTGTAGCGTTTGTTCGACTCCTTGCTTGGAGCGCTGTGATAGATAGAGTTGAGTCGTGTTGCACGGTTTAATTTGGGACTGGTTCTTGGGTTTGACAAGGGGTGTACACAATGCGCTTATTGGTGAAGACACGAATGTCGCTGTTGGTCTGCGTGCTCGTCGTCATGGAGCTGATGTCCTGTAGGCCGTCAGGCAAACAGGCGGTTCTGGAGAAATCGGAGAGCGATAGTGGACAGCGAAAGGCGGAGATGAAAAAGAGCGTGCTATCGAAGGAGCAGATCATTGAGATTGCGAACCGTGCTGCCCGCCAACGCGGCCGAGACCCCGAGAGGTGCGTGATCGGCTATGATGAAGGGAATGTCTTTTGGAGAAAAGTTGCTCGTGGACCTTGGCATGAGCTTGAAGGTCATGACTTCCAGGCAGTTGGATACGATTATCGAGAGCCCATAGCCAGCGGCACACTGTGGGTGTTGGTCGATAGGAACACGGGTGAGGTGCTCTCGGCAATGGCGCAGCCGTAGGGGAATAGGCGCATTAACGTGCGAAGTGCAACACGAGGAAACTAGGGGGAAGACCAGGGTCGAGTCTTAATTATTAACTATCTGTTTTGCGATTATCAAACACGCCTACCGCACGGATGTCCGTCGGCACTATCTGCCTGGGGTAGGTAGCGCGTCCCTGCTGCGGTTCCCCGCCTGCGCGGGGAGGACCTGTTTTTACGAGCTTTTTCATTCCCGGCGGCTATGATGGATTCCGTGAAATCCGTATCGCAAGAGAGTCTGTGGGAGTTCGAGGTCTATGGCGGCGTGTTCACCGAGAATGCTCCCGTCGTGCGCGACGTACACCGGAATCTGCCGCAGGATACCCGGTTGAGCTTTACGAGCACGGACTTCAGCGCCGCGTTCGGGGACCCGGACCCCGGCGACAGTCTGCAAAAGATCAAGATCACCGCCCTGCCGGCTCACGGCGTTCTCCGGCTGGGCGGCACGTGCTCCTACACGGCCAACAACCTCAATCAGTACACCGCCGCCGGGACGGTCAACTACGAGTATGATCTCAGCGGCAATATGACCTCCGACGAGCAGTTTACCTACGCCTATGACGCCGAGAACCGCCTGCTCGAAGTGAGAAGGGCCAGCCAGGGTCCGGAGCCTTTGTCCAATGCCTGCGATACGACCCTGGTCTTCAGCACCGGCGGGGCCGCGGAGTGGTTCGCGGAGGCGGGCGGTTACTATGACAACGACAGCGCCCGCAGCGGGGCTATCGCCCAGAACGAGCAAAGCTGGATGCAGACGACGGTCGAGGGATCGGGGACGATCTCGTTCTGGTGGGCGATCGCCGGCGGGACCGGCGACACGCTGGAGTTCTATATCGACGACGTGCTGCAAACGAACGGGTCGATTGGCGGCAACTCGGGCTGGCTCGAACGCTGGTACCCGCTGGGCAGCAGCTCGCACACCTTCAAGTGGATCTACAAGAGAGCCGGCAGCAGCACCGGCGGCTGCGGGTGGGTGGATTATGTGCGGTGGCAGGCGGACCGGCCGCCGGACAGCCTAGCGGATGCGCTGGACTCGCCCCTGGCGTTCACGACGGGCGGGGTGGCCAACTGGTCGTCGTACTTCGGGGAGTTCCACGAGAGCGCGCCGGGGCAGTTCCCGCCGTCCAATATGTCGTCGGCGGCCAGCGGCGTGCTGCAATCGGTGGGTCAGCAGTCGTGGCTCCAGACGGAGGTTCCGGGCGCGGGGACCTTGGGCTTCTGGTCGAAGATCTACCCGGAGGACACGGCCAATTACCTGGCGTTCAGCATCGACGGGGGCGACCCCGAGTACTACAGCACCTCGGAGGAGTGGGAATACCACGCCGTAACGCTGAGCTCGGCGAGCCACACGCTGCGTTGGACCTATACCCGCAACGACCTGTACGTGCCCGGGCGGGCGTTTGTGGATTACGTGCAGTGGGCGGGACCGCTGCCGCCGGCGCCGCCGGAGCCGACGAACTGGCAGACGCTGACGTACGTCTACGATGCGGCGGGCCGGCGGATCGAGAAGCAGTATGATGGCGTGACGGTCCTCAAATACGTCTATGATGGCGATCACTGCATCGCCGAGTACGATGGCAACAACAACCTGCGCCGCAAGTACATCTACGGCCCGGGTGTGGATGAGCCGATCTGCATGGGCGAAGCGACCGGCGCCTATGCGGGCACGTACTACTACCACTTCGACGCCCTGGGCAGCGTGGTGGCCCTGACCAATAGCAGCGGCAACACCGTGCAGGTCTACGAGTACGATGTCTATGGCCAGGTGGGGTCCAGCGACCCGAACCACCCGAACCGGTTCCTGTTCACGGGCCGGGAGTTCGACAAGGAAACGGGTCTGTACTACTACCGCGCCCGCTACTACAACCCCCAGATCGGAAGATTCCTCCAGACCGATCCGGTGGGCTACGGGGCGGGCATGAACCTGTATGCGTACTGCGGGAATGGCGCGGTGAACTGGGGCGACCCATCCGGCCTTGATCCTTGTGATCCGTGTAAGCCTGCGGCTGGTTCCCCGGGGTGGACTTATTATGATAAGGAGGTTTACACTATAAACGACGTCTGGGCATGGCTGATCTATTATGGTTGCCCCGTAAGTCGCCTTGATCTTTCGGTGATACTGGGCTGGGATACCTCCTGGGTAGAGGATGTCGTTCCAACCAAGCGTACAATCAAGATTGGGACAGGAAGAATACAGGGGGTCACAGTCTTCTCGCTGAATGGGATCGGATTACTTGATGATGGCACACTGAATGCCATACTGAAGGCTGGTTGTGAAGAGCTCTACTCATTTGATGAGGTCAATACACAGTGGGACAGGCCACCAGAGTATGTATCCGCTTTCTGGTCAGTCCTCGACGGTCCCAAGCTTCAGGACCAGTTTAACAAGATTTTTACCCCGTTCTTCGACACGAAGTCGGTTGGCTGTGAGAAGTGGTTGTATTATGACATAGGGAGCATGAAAAGCACCATATACGACGACAGCGAGATCAATTTCATAGGTACCGGCCACGCCTTTGCACATCTGTATATACCGAAAACAGTGGCATATGAACTTGCTTTGGCGCACGAGTTCATGGAAGGCCTGATGCATCGCCAAGTGCGTTGGAAATTGACTCCGGGGGTATGGTACTGGATCAAGAAAGGCTATGACGAATATGGCATGAGAGCTGATTGGGGTAAGGAGAAGGCCGAGTAGGCTGAGAGGAGTCGACATAGGAGAGCCCTAAGGCGTGGAGGTTCGAGAAGCATATGAGATGGTGTTGCATGGTGGGTCTGTCTATTCACGCGGTGCCGTCCAGTAATTCGCACGAGCCGCGTTTCATCGACTCTGTTAAGGGACGCATATGCGCATCCGTGTGACGAATCGGTTGGTAGTGGCAGCGATCGCTGTGGCCGCAATAGGCTTGGCCTCTTGGCCCTTCTTTCGTAGCTTCTGGTCCATGGGAGGCGGCATTAGGGCGGGCCAACAACGGCTTAGGCGTGTTCTTCTTGACACCGACTTCGAGACGCTGCTGAAGGCTTGCGACGATCTCTCAAAACGTGTTGCTGAAGGGAAACTCAAATCCAAGCAGTACATGGTTCGCACGGATCCTGATCCTGAAACATCGTCGTTTCCACGACCAATCCTCGACCTTGAGCCCACCTGTGTAATTATAAATGAGGCGGGGATCGTGCGCATAGAATTGTACGGCGGTTGGCATCAGTATGGCGTGCAAGCAGTTCCTGCGGATAACGTGGGCTACGCCTCCAGTGTGGCTGGCGATGTGCAGTTGATCCCAAGATTGTGGTTGTATGACGACCATTACGACAAGAATCCAAAGTATCGGGAGTGGATCGACGCTCTCATCGAAAAACGGGGGGAGCAAGGGAAATCAAACTGAATGGGAAGAAGCGGGAAGAAGCGGGGTCACGTCTTAAATATTGATTCCGCTGAAAAACCCTGGTTTATAGAAGTGGGCTGGGGACCTTGTGGGGAGTGTACGGGGAGGCTTGGAATCAGAAGGGAGGCGGCCGGG
>Ga0315280_10002134_pt1 | contig 32430 bp, 18 predicted proteins | sample YL17G06_40_MG_FD_203697 | JGI IMG/M metagenome (GOLD analysis project Ga0315280, IMG submission 203697) | Sediment microbial communities from Yellowstone Lake, YNP, Wyoming, USA - YL17G06_40 | ecosystem: Environmental > Aquatic > Freshwater > Lake > Sediment | place: USA: Wyoming | collected...
CAAGAAAAGATAAGGTAAGAACGGGTGAAAAAAGTGATTTCAGGCTGTTTTCTATGGCTGAAAACAGTAAAAACCAAATACAAGCGGGTTATTCAAAGTCCTCTATTATATGTTCGACTGGGGAGACGGTAACAATAGTGGTTGGCTCGGTCCCATTACTCTAGGGATTGCATATAAATCATGGAATTCTTCAGGGGAATACATGCTACGACTGAAAGCCAAAGACATTTATGGGTATGAAACTCCCTGGTCAGACCCCTTCACATTAACAATTGCACCTCTTGGAAATCAACCGCCAAAAACACCATCGATACAAGGGGAAACCAACGGAAAAGTAGGGAAACCTTACGAATACACATTTGTCACAACCGATCCTGACGGAGATGATGTATATTACTGTATCAACTGGAGTGATGGAACGGGTGAAGTCTGTATTGGTCCCTATGCATCAGGTGAAGAAGTAAAAACAACCCATACATGGTCTGAAAAGGGAACCTACATCATCAGAGTGAAAGCCGAAGATGTTTATGGTGCTGAAAGCGACTGGGGAACACTTTCGGTGAAAATGCCATGCTCGTACAATATACCATTCCTGCAGTTCTGGGAGAGACTCTTCGAGCGATTCCCGCATATCTTCCCAATACTACGATATTTACTAGGTCAATGAACCATAGGTCGCTGAATAGACCAATAGATAGTACTGGAATTAGCGGCTGATGAAATACATGATAATGATTCCCTCCTATTACAAGGGCGGTTGCACTTGGACTGAATCCGTACCTATATGGTATTTCCATTTCCTCTATCACTTATATCTTCCCTAAAATCTTTCTGATATCGTTTATACTTACGTCCACTCTACTTGCTTTTCTTTCGATTTACCATTTTTTGTATATCCCATCATTGCCACCCTGTAAACGGGGTAGGGTGTGTCACCGTGACATTTTTAAATTGGTTTTACAATCATGCTCGGGTGAGATGTCCATCCCGTTTTTGGTGAGCAAGAAAACGATATGGACTCTCTCCCGAAAAACCTAATTTACGGGCAACACTTATATCTGGCATATATTTAAATATCAGAATTATATTATTTTTTTATAAATGGAGTGGAGAGTATGGAAAGAATATTGCCAATTGTGATAATAATAATGTTTGCCCTTGCGGGACTCAGAACTGTTGGAATGTTTAGTAATAATACCATAGTAAATATTTATGAGAATGACACCAGTGCTTTACTTGATGATGGATTTCTATATCCTCACCAATCTGAATTTGAAGGGAAAATAGGATCCCGTTACTGGTCAATCGTAGCAACATACTCTATCCCAGAGGGGGCATCTGGACTCGCCTCTGATGGGACACATCTTTATTGCGGAATTTATGGAGCGAATGGGGATGAGGTGTATCAGATAGACCCTGAGAGCGGTAGCTATTCACTATTGTTTACTGGCCCCCAAGAGGATGCGTATGGTCTTACGTACGACGGTGAATATTTATGGACAACCGATCACCCTGGTAGCAGTTCGACACCTGCAGTTGCGATGCAGATTGATATGGATGGAAATTTAATTTCCCAATTCAATCTCCCTGATCATTACATGTCAGGAATTGCGTACGACAGTGGTGATTTTTGGGTTTCAACTTATTATCCTGAACCCGCGACGATTTATAAGGTAGACACTTCAGGATCTATACTGCAACAGTTTTCTGCTCCAGATGATCAACCTTGGGATCTTTGCTTAGAAAATGAAAACCTGTGGATGGCAGATTATTGGGGAGATACCCTCTATAAAATTGACCCTTCAACTGGTAACCTTCTAGAGAGCCATCCTTCAGAGGGAGTTGACCCCGCTGGCATCGTATGGGATGGAGCATATTTATGGTACTGTGATAATGGGATAGACTACAATTATGACTATCTTTACAAAGTGGCTTTAAGAGAAGTTACAATTACAGCAAATTTCACCGCAGATGTCACGGAGGGCGTAGCCCCATTGACTGTGCATTTCACTGATCTCTCCACCGCTGAAAATACCACAGTGACTTCTTGGAAATGGGATTTTGATAACGATACCGTAATTGATTCTGAAGAACAAGATCCAATCTGGGTATATGCTGAAGGTGGGACGTACACTGTTTCATTGACGGTCTCCGATGGAACATATTCCGATACAGAGGTAAAAGTGAATTACATAACAGTGCTGCAAAGAAAACTAGAAATAGGCGACATTACTGGCGGGTTAATGAAGGTAGATGCAGAGATAAAAAATGTAGGAGATACAGAAATTACCGAAGTGGATTGGGACATTACTCTCAATGGCGGTCTCATTCTACTTGGAATAGAAGAGTCCGGGACTCTTTCATCAATCGCAGCTAGTGGGTCAGAAATAGTGTCAGATAAGCCGGTATTTGGATTTGGAAAGGTTCAGATACTTGTTGTAGCAGAGGCACCAAATGTATCGCCAATAACAAAGACAGTCGATGCATTTGTTTTCCTGGTCTTTGTCAGAGTACTTCAATAATATCAGAAGCTTTTCTCTAATCTTGCATAAACGCTTTACTATAAAAATACTTTTGAATGAAAAAACACCATCAAGTGCATTTTGAAGGGTACTTCAAAAAAAATGATCCACCAAAGCACTGACAGATAGCCCTATAAGATGATGTTTTCAGACATCGGGCGATGTTGACATGGTTTTTATTAGGAAAAAGGGGAAGGTTTACACTGAGAGTCCTTTTTTTTCTATTAGAAAAACCTCTTTTTCTATGTGTCATTCTCACGGTGGGGGTTTCAGAAGAATCATTTTGAGGTCATCTGAGTAGAGGATTGATCGTCTGAATATCAGCATGGACATTCCGGTGTATTGTCCTCCAAGGATGTGTCTGAATATCTGCAGAAGGAGATAGGAGATGAAGACCGTGTAGATGTGAAACACCAGTGCAGTCATGGTTCTTCCAATGGGTTGTTGCAATCCAAAGTTTTGTTTTACATCTTTGAAAACCAGTTCGATCGTCTAGTTGCAAATTCGCATTTCTACCCCAGGGTATAATATGATGAATCTCTACTTCCACGTTTGTCACTACGATCTCCTCAACAAGCAGTTCAACAATCCTTCGTTTATCGTCAAAACTTGCATGTTCAATACCTTGTTTGATGGTGTCGCAGAATGATTCTATACTTTCAAATATCTTTTTGTAGTTTGTCTGTTCTTTCTCAGCAGTTTGCATGTCTCTTATTTGTTCTTGAACCTGCGAAATCTTCCGTTCAAGATTGTTCTTTCTCCCAGACTGAAAAAGGTCTAAGATCCCTGCTTTACAATCAACAAATAGAGGTCTATCAAATAATTGATTTCGTACAAAATTATTTAAGCACAAATTCAATTTCAATTCCGAATAATAGAAAGAATATTATTTAGGAAGGGATGCATGACAAAGTTTAAGTACTGTAAAATTAATAATACGATTAATATGGGGGAATATTATGAATAAAACCGAATACGAAGAACTCATTCAGATTCAGAAAGATTCTGATTATTTTAAAAAATCATATGAAACACTTGAAAAACAATTTTCTAATCAATTTATAGCAATAAAAGAAGGAAAAGTTATAGCACATCATCCAGATATGGATACTATTTTAAGTATGATTCGGGGAAAAAAAATCGATCCTGCGACAGTTCTTATAGAATTTTTACACCCAAAAGATATGATTCTGATTCTTTGATGGTGTTTTAATGAAAATTCCCCTAGATGTTCGGACATCAGCTGGGGGATTAAAACCATTTGCTAACGTTTATTTAAAAATTCCATCACAAATAGTACGAGGAAGTACTGTTCGGGGAGTTTTTTCCGCATTTGTTGATACCGGTAGTCCTTATACATTGATTTCTGAAATAGATTCATTAAAACTCCGTATTCAACTTAGAGGTAAACCAATGCAAGTCCCAATTGGAGGTTCTTTGCTTCATAAATACGATATAAATGGAGTTGAATTAAAAGTATTATGTGATGAGAAAAAAACATTTTGTGATATTGGAATACCTACAATCGGTGTTATGAGACCAATGCTAGAAGTTCCAAGAAGTTCTGAAACTTCAAAAGCCATGCCGAGTATTATAGGAGTAGATGTTCTTAAACATCATAGATTGGCTCTTTATTTTGATGTATGTAATGAAATTTCATACCTCGAAAAAGTATAATTCAATAATGATAACGATTACCACAAAACATGAGTTAAAACCATAACTTCCAAACTGAAAAAGGTCTAATCTCCCATAGTTTTACGATCAATAAATAGGGTTCTCAGGATATGTTTTTAAAGAAGTAGGACTACAAAACAATCGATTCCCTTGATTAGATGATAGGATTATTGTTACATTCGTTACGAAAATTATTTTTTAAAACATAAATTTAAATAGAGATGATATATATTGAATTTAAGGAGGAAATATTATGAAAACGTATTTGGTAGAGAAGGGAGTTATTTGTGGAATAATACTGCTCTTTATTGGAACAGGGCTGGCTGAAGCAAATGTTGGCAGCAGTGCAAGCAGGCTCATGAACCTTGATTTGGTCGAGGTGGTCGACCAACAACAGACAGGACATAGTAACTATGGATGGAATTTTTTTGATCCTTACTGGCTCGCTCAGGGATTTACCCCCACGCTTACAACGCTTACAAAAGTTGATCTCTCTTTATTCAGAGCGGGAAATCCACCTGATAATGTTTCGATTACGGTTTCAATCCGGGCCTCTCTGAACGAAAACGACCTAACAACGGTGACAATTGACGGAAGTGCTGTTTCTATTGTCCCTACATGGGTAGAAATCAATTTTCCGGATATTGGGGTCACACCCGATCATATGTACTATATTCTCTGCCGAGCGAATGGGGGTTCACAGGGTGACTGCTATTGTTGGGTATTCGCTGATAATAACCCTTACCCAGGGGGCGAAGCGTGGGGTTCATATGCTGGGTCCTATTGGTATTTACTGGATACTCCAGATCATCCCTTAACTGATTGTTGTTTCAAGACGTATGGATTAGAAGAACGACCGAATACTCCAGAAATCACCGGAACAACATCCGGAAAAGCGGGACAGACCTATAATTTTACGTTTGTATCAACAGATCCTGACGGAAACACTTTATACTATTTTGTCGACTGGGGAGACGAACAAACAACAGGATGGATTGGGCCCTATACCTCAGGTCAACCGGTAACACTATCACATGCGTGGAGTAAGAAAGGGACCTATACCGTGAAAGCAAAGGCCAAAGATACCTACGAAGCAGAAAGCGACTGGGGCACACTTTCGGTGAAAATGCCATGCTCGTACAATATACCATTGATCCAGTTCTGGGAGAGGTTGGTAGAGCGATTTCCACATGTGTTTCCAATACTACGACACCTCTTGGGATATTAACAATCCCTTTTTCCCCCCTTTTTTGTCATCGATTCGCACAAAAACATATGTTACCCCCCCCCCGTTGGGAAGGAAACAGTGGAAAGATAAGTTTTAGTTGTATATTTTATGTTCTTTTAAATTTATATGCGATAAAAACATGATATGCAAAAGATTATATACAGAATTTACCTTTTATTTCTGGGGAAAGAAAAATGAGAGGAAAATTATTGAAAAAAGAGATAATTTTTGGAATAATTATTCTACTGATCTCGACCAGCGTCATACCCGGTCTTTCAAGGAACGCCAATGTACAAACAAAAGAAAAAAATATCGGGTCAACACCACTGATGACGCCGGAGAAAACGTCATCGATTTCCATGTATGTCTTTGGGAAAGCAGGACTGGAAAAACATGACATCATCGTCTCATCTCAGGATGCGACACAGATCTATGCCCAGTTCCAAAAACTCAGGAAAGAACTCGCGGCACATCCATATAACGAAAAAACTCAACAACTTGAACAACAGTTCCTCAGCCTTCTCGAGGAAAAAAACGTGGTACCCGCCGGAATCACCCAACAGGAACTCATGACCCTCCTCCAACCACCGGTAACACCAGCGCATGCATTATTGAAGGGTATCCTCCCAATCCAAGGAAAATCCTCAGAATGGTTCTGTAATTTCGCGACAACTGGAGAGGGATCAGCGTTCCCGATCATCATCCTCCCGCGGATCATACCGTTCATCCTCACGCCTATCCCCCGCGCATTCGTCTATTGGTCAACACCTGATGGTCTCACCTCTGTGGGTGGGTTGATTTCCCATACTGGTTTTATCGCAGGTGGACAACAAAAGGGTATCGCCCTTGGTTTCTGGGGCATCGGATTTAGCATTTTCCTCCCGCCAATCGACGCATACGGGATCTTCGGGTATGCACTATATACCAAAGTCACTGCAGAAGAAATTCAATTCTGGCCGCCCAACAACCCACCGAAAATCACCCAGACCGACCCCGCAGACGGACAACAAATGGTCCCACTCTCCACCTCAGAGCTCCGCTTCAGTATCTCAGATGCTGACAAAGACCTCATGAGCTACACCGTGACCACAAACCCAGATATAGGGTCAGGCAGCGGCGGCCTGAAACCAAGTGGGATATACTCTATTCCTATCAGTGGGCTGGAAAGCCTCACCAATTACACCTGGCATATCTCCGTGACCGACGGAAAAGACACCACAGAAAAAACCTCAACATTCACCACAGAGCCAGCCGCACCAATTATCTCGAACCCGTCACCAGCCAATGACGAACGGGAAGTCTCCATAGACATCACCCAACTCCAGTTCAAGCTGAAAGATTATCAAGGTGACGCCATGGAATACACCGTGCAGACCTCACCGAACATCGGCTCCGACCATAAAATTGGCGTTCACAATGGAACCTACTCGGTAACAGTAAGCGGCCTCACCTACGGAGTGGCATATCGCTGGTACGTGAATGTCACCGACGGGACCCACTGGACACGCAAGGTCTACCAGTTCGGAACCGGGTACCCCTCCCCGTTCGATCCGTTCGCGTACGGCTGGCATTACCGAAAACAAATCACCATCGACCACACACAAATCGCAGAGGATCTCGAGAACTTCACCGTCCTCCTCAGCACAACCGACCCAGACCTCATAAAAACACAAACCACCGGAAACGACATCCTCTTCATGAACAGCGCCGGCGCTGCAATAAAACTCCACCATGAAATCGAAAGCTTCGACGCATCCACCGGAACACTCATCGCATGGATCAACATCCCCTTCATCTCCTCAAACCAGGACACGACTTTCTACCTGTACTACGGAAACCCAAACAGCATCGATCAATCATATCCACAAAAAACCTGGGATTCAAATTATATAATGGTCCAACATATGAAAGATACTACAACTTTAACAATTTCTGATTCAACGGTACATAACAACGATGGAACTAAAACAGGGGCAAATGAACCTATACAAATAACTGGTAAGATTGGCAACGGACAGGAATTTGATGGCTCGAATGATAGAATAGACCTTAGCAGTCCTGTTATTGGGACTGGTGTTAAAACCGTTTCGATGTGGTATTATGCCGATGGTGGTACTGATACGGCAGTTTTTTCTAATTGTTTTGAGGGGGGTAGTAGTGAGGATGATGGAATAGGGATATGGCATTTAGGGGGAAATAAAATACATTTCTATTTAGGAGATGCGGGGGCTCCAGGAGTTCCTGGTCATTTTATGGTGACTACATCATCTGCCATCGCCACTATTGGTAAATGGCATTATGTAACATGTAGTTATGATGGCACTACACTGAGTATTTATATTAATACGACACTTGCTGGTTCTACGACAACTAAAGGCCCCAATCCTGAGGTTGCAGGTTCACAAAACCTGAGGTTTGGCGGTAGACATTTAGATAGTGCTTATAATTTTAATGGTAAATTAGATGAGATACGAGTTTCAAATGTGACAAGAAACGCATCATGGATATCAACAGAATACAACAATCAAAACTCACCTTCAACATTTCTTTCAATCGGGCCTGAAGAACCGCATCCGTAAATCAACTATACAAATAAACAAAGAGTTGAAAACAAAACTTATGAAATCGTAGCTCATCGGGGTTGTCATCGATTCGCACAAAAACATGAGTTAGATTTATCTACTAGTTCAATATGTATTTACCCAGGGGTCTGGCCTTTCTTAACGGAAATGTTTGCATATCTTTTTCCTCCCAGACTTACCAGACCCCTTTTTCTATTCTGAGGATTTACGAGAGTGTGTTTTTCAAGAACAACCGTAAGGCTATTGTAACGGTGAGATGAACTCATTCAAATCATCTTTTATTCCCATTGATGAGCAATTTAAGGCTGTTTATTTTATATCATGGAAATGTTTAAATGAAATCATCTGATTTATAATGTAAATATTGTTGGTTTCCCATCTTTTAGAGAGGTACCAGAAAAAAAATTAATCGTTGGTGATGTGCATAAAAGTCGATATTGTTGGCGGAGGTCTCGGTGGCTTAAGTGCGGCTATTTCGTTGAAAGAACATGACAGATCTATCGCTGTTGTTGTCCATGAAAAATATAAGATTATTGGGTATAATCCTGAAGGCCGTCGATGTGGTGAGGCATACAGGATTGAGCCACTGTGGAACAAATGGCAACCTCGGAAGGACGTTATTTTTAATGAAATCAAGACTATGGAAGGAATCATTGGTGAGAGAAAATATAGCGTACCCATAGAACCGGGGACCTACATGATTCTCAATCGACAAGCATTTATCCGGCAGCTGGCGGACACTGCTGAAGACCTTGGCGTTGAGGTTTTCACGAATGAGAGGATTGCCTCTGTGGGTGATCTTGATGGAGAGTATATTATCGATGCGTCAGGATGCCCGAGTTCCATTAAAAGAGAATTAGGGTTGAACAAGGGTTTAAAAGGAATCACGTATCAGCAAACACTGGAGAACTCGAATTCCTATACTGCTGGTACCGTGAAAATAATTTTCATGGGAGTAACTGGGTTTTATTGGATTTTCCCGCGTAACCCTGAAAAAAAGGAGATCAATGTCGGGCTAGGAACCTTAGGCGGCACGAACCATACTTTAAAAGAAATGTTAGAATCGTTCAAAAAGGAGCAGAACATTTCCGGGAGCATCAATCATGTCACCGGCGGTTTAGTTCCGCTCGGTTTGCAGACTCCCTTGAAGAAAAAGAATATTTTGTTTGTCGGTGACGCAGGAGTGGGAGCATTTCCGGTGAACGGCGAAGGGATCTATCGCGCGCTCATCAGCGGCGATGTCGCGGGAGCATGCATCGCCTGTGGGTACCCGGAGCGGTATCCCGGCTTGATTACACGGCGATTTATTAAATGGGACGTGGCCGGGAAAATGTGGCTTCGGATAGGCCAGGTCCTTGGGAGAATAGGATCAAGAGCGGTTTTTGCCTCCTATAACAATCTTTTGACTTCTGGTATCGCACGTTCCTTGAAAACACACATATAAATGAGAAGAAATTGTAAGTGGGGAGTTGACGGTAATACGAACATATTGTCATTACTGTGGAAAAGAGAAAGGAATGTCATCAATCAGCAGAAAACATGAGTCGCTCCTTAGGGGTATGTTTTTAAAGAAGTAAACAGGTTCAAATCCCTCTGTTATGAAAATATTTTTTTCCAAACATTTAAATGAATCTAGAGGATAACAAACCTTAGACTTATCTATTTGGGGAGGCCGAAAGGATTATGCAAAACGCATTATCGAGAAAAGTTTTGGTTGTTGGAATAATACTGTTATTTGTTGGAACGAGTGTTGGGTCGAGTATTGGAAAGAATATCGAAATAGATCCTCTAAAAATTAATAGCTTATCATTTGGAGAAAAAGGTACTGGCAATGATGCAACGTTCAGCAATCCTCAGCGCGGTGGTGGTGCACCATTAGATCAAGGATTGGCCGCCTATTGGAACTTTGATGAAGGCTCCGGAAACATCGCAGCGGACAGTAGTGGAAACGGAAACACAGGAACTCTGATTAATAACCCTGCGTGGGTTGATGGAACATCTGGTAAGGCTCTCAGCTTTAATGGCGTGAATAACTATGTGCAGATACCACAAAGCAGCAGTCTAGACGTAACTTCACAATTAACCGTGGAAGCTTGGATCTATCCCAGAGCATACGTTGACAATACGGGACAAACTTCAGGCATTGTATGTCGTACCGACTGGAATGGAGGACACATTTACGTGCTAAGTTTCTATCCAAATAGCCAAAAAGCCTCCTTTAGTGTAAACCCAGCTTGGGAACAACCATCCACAACGGATGTACAACTGAACACTTGGACACATTTGGCAATGACCTATGACGGCTCCCGCGTACAATTTTACATGAACGGTCAGCCCGACGGAAGTTACGCTCTATCAGGACCGATATACACTACAAGCAATTGGCTGGCGATCGGCTGCTTACCCACAGGACCATATGGTGGCGCGGGTACGTATGCTTATTTCAATGGAATTGTAGACGAGGTTAAGATCTATAGTAAAGCGTTAAGCCAGCAAGAAATACAAGCTGATATGGGAGTAACTGAGACCGTACGCGCAATAACCGAATGGAACATTCCCCTAGCCTGCAACGGCGAAGAATTAGGCCAAATTGCCGCTGACTCTCAGGGAAACCTGTGGTTCACGGTAAACCTCAAAACTGCGGGGTATGGCTCAATAGTGAAGTTTACACCAAGAACTGCAAGCTTCACCACATACGACTTGAGAGGGGGCATATCTGACCAGTGTATAGGCATAGGAATTGACTCAAAAGATCACGTTTGGTTTGCACTGGCCACGGGCATACCGGGAACGTTCGAATGGGGAGGAGTCGGTGTTCTAAACCCGGAGAACGGCACAATCAGCGAGTACAGAAACCCACTAGGTGGGACATATGCTGGAAGAGATTACATAGGTCTTACGGTGGACCATAATGACAAGATCTGGCTTTCTGGAAGCTTCAGCAACACGATTCAAATGTTCGATCCCACGACACACAACTTCACGATCTATCCAATTCCGGGGAACAATAATTGGGGCGTATACCCCTACATGAGCATAGCCTCCGACGGTTCTGTGTGGTTTCCTGAGATACTCAGCAATAGAATCGCCAAACTGGCGCCAGCTGCCTCTAATTTCACTGAATACGGGATACCTTACCAACTCGGATCATTTTCCAACCTTGCTACTGTTGCCGTGAGGATGGATGCAAACGGCACTATCGGGTTCAACGAACCGGATTCTAATAAACTCGCCTTCCTAAAACCTCAAGAAGCAATAGGGACAGTGACTCACGTGACTCCGTCATGTGCACCGCCGACAGCAACAGGAGCGTTCATCGCATCAAACAACACGAGCACATCGACTCCAACAACGACCTTCATCGTGCCGTCAAACGTAACAACGACAGGGAACAACTACAGTGGGTTCTATGGGTACGACATCCCAACGCCGTCTTCTGAATCGATTGCCGTGGAGTTTGATTCGGACAGCAACCTGTGGTTTGCGGAGAGAACCGGCGGAAAGATCGGGGTCCTCCTGAGAGCCGATTCACGGATTCTTGAATACCCGATTCCTACAGACAACGCGCATGTCAGAGCAATCACCTTCGACAATTCGGGAGACTTGTGGTTCGTGGAGTACGAGTCTATGAAGCTGGGCAGACTCTCACGTGCTCGAGATATCGAGCTGTCTGTTTCACCATCAAACGCAACAACGAGCATCGGCGGAACACCGAGCTATTACCTCACAGTTCGAAACTATGCCGGAGATGCAGACAGATTCATTCTTAGTGTCAGTGGACTTGATTCCTCATGGTACTCCCTCAGCAAGAACAACTTCACGGCCCTTCCCGGGGAGGTGGTCATTGTCCAGCTTGACATCACCGTGCCAGAGAATCCTACTTATGTTGGAACCTACCTCTTCAACGTGACTCTCTCGTGTAGCTCTATTCGAGAAACAGTTTGGGCAACGCTGGTCGTTGTCCTTAACCCGATACTCTCCAATCTGGAACCAGCGAACGGCACGATATTGGGGTCAACAGATGCCCTGTTTTCATGGAGGACGTCTTCTAACTCCAGCTCTGAAATATTCATAAAAAGACTCATCGACCCGACATTCACCCTCGTCACAGGTGAACCAGGTAAAAATCATTATGTTCAAGTCTCCAACCTGAGCCGAAACACAGCATACGTCTGGTATGCGCATAGCGCCACCCTTTATGGAGAAGTATTCAGTGAGCTTCGAACCTTAAATGTCAGCAACGGCATATGCTTCTCACAGAGGACCTACACGTTTGACATTGAAAGAGACTACGCCCAGTTCGCTAGTGTCTCTGTCATCAACAACGACACACAGCCACACGACCTACTGCTGGAAGCACTGAATCCATATCCGGATCTTATCGTCGGCTTTGTCGGCCCAGGATCAGTCGACGAGAACATAACCCTTGCCCCAGGCGAGACCAGATCAGTTGACTTCAACATATTCGCCCAGGACGCGATGCAGCAAAACTACACGTTCACGATTAAACTGACAAACCTTGGACCAGAACAAATCACAGACTATGCGCTCGTGTACATCAATGTGCGACAACCGAACTTAAACATCACATTTACTGAGGTATCAACGGACCCTGTGACGCTTTCAAAGACAATAATAGCAACCAACTATGGGGACCCTATCACCGACTTCTGCATCGATACAGATGACAATCTGACTGGAAAGGTCTATTTTCAGCCAACTGTGTATCATGCCAATTTCTTAACAGGGGAATCTTTGACTTTCGAAGCGGTTCCAGTGCTTACGGTTGACTTCACAGGTTGTCAAGGTCTCATATTGGCATCAGGTGCAGGACAGACCATAGCGTCTTTACCAGTCAATTATACGTTACCTCCTGGAAAAAGTATTTTTGAAGTAAGTGTCCCGCAGTCACTAACTATTGAATTCAGCCGCTATTATGATAACGATGAATCACCTAACACAAATCCTCTACCAGAATTTCCTGTCGAAACTTACATTGTTAATGGTAGTTCTGTTTTTGTGAGTCAAATAATAGTGGATGTTTATCAAAATGGTAACCCTGCCTACGACGCCAATATCTCCTTAACGGTTTGGAACAGCACAGGCAATATTTTGAGCACGCAATATGATATAACCGATTTTACCGGAAAAGCAATGTTTATATCTTTTGGCCCAGCAGGAACTTACAGCTACCAGGGGAAATTAGAAGGATATGGTATTAAAACAGAAAAACGCAGCTTCTCAACGGATTCAAGTTCGCTTTTTTCAATTCACCCAGGTGGTATAAATTGGATTAATATATCAGATGGAAACTCAACCTATAATCTATCCCAAAATGTGTCAAGAGTCATTTTGGATCAAGCACCTTTCGTGTTTAAGGGGCAAAAATCCACGATTGAAGCCAACACAACTGTGACCTTGTTCATAAATTGGAATGCTGATCCGTACAAAAGAATTCAGGTTCGTGGGAAAATCGAAGGCAACACGTTCATATTCAACACTAGCGGAATCCCTCCTGGCAACTTCAGAGCTTTCATATTTTCCTATTCACCTTCATACGGTTTGGCCTATTCAGATCCAGTAAACATCACGTGCACAGACTACTCAGCCATGTACAATGAAGGCAACTTCAGTTGCCAACTACCGTTTCCCTTGAATTCAACTGATATATTACAACTGAATATTAGCCATTTCTTATCGCAAAAAGATACGCAAATGGATTTTGATTTTTATAACATAGAACCGACAAATTCTAACAATGAATATCTTTTTACCTTTCTTATAGCGTCTAACGAAACAATAACGAGAGAATTTACGATAAATGTTTCCGCATCCGGAGAAATACTTTATAATTCTACAGTTCTTTTGAACATTCAGGGAAATAAAGTGAGTAATCTTAATTTTTCCGTTCCGGTGCATTATGCAAACGGAAGTTTAATTTCAGAGATTAACGTAATACTTATAACGGGTAACTGCAGTCTTGTTCTTGTAGTAAAACCGCATGTGCGGTATTTTTATGACCTTAGAATTTGGGTAGGATCAGACAATGGCATTTGGGACTGGATTAAATCTTACAATCCTGATCCCTACGGAACCATCGGCACAGCCTTAACATGTGGTGTCGGAAGCTTTATAGATTTAGCCAGTTTGGGTGCATCGGGAGGGGAAAAGCTCGTATGGTCGGGTATAGGACTGACCAAGGATGTCACTGAAACGCTATGCGATCCAAGCTTCAAAACTGCTGCTTTCAATTTAGCCAATTATGGCGGTCAAACAGCAGCAGATATGGCTCAAGTAGCATGGGGCCCTCGTCCTATTACCGTGGAGAATTTCGGATCTTGGTCAAAGGGAGTTGGTACAGTTTTTACTGCGATCTCAATGTACAATTGCCTGCGTGATTATGCAGAAGCATTAAGCAGATGGTGGAAGGACGCTCAGCGGATCTTGAGACCACCTGGAACAGTGCAGATAGTCAATACGAGTGCAACGTATTGTACCAATCATCCGGTGGTGAACACAACTTTTTCACTTAGAACCCCCTTTCCAATGACCCCCTGGGAACCAAATTTTCAACATATATCGGTTGCATGTGTTGAAATGCGATTTACCGAACCTTGGCCAAAAGACACCTATCGCCCACATCAGGTATGTGTTCTTTTGAATGGCAAAGTCATAGGCGTTCTTGCGAATGTAATACCTGAAGGATATTACATTTTCAAAATCGACCCATCCATCCTCAACTTGGCATTCTACGGAACTGCTAGTAACACAATCACTTTGGCCACAACCCACCTCAATGGTGGCCATTATGTCGTTGCCACACATATTAAACTAGTCATAGCATACCGAAATATCACCGTGACTGTTGTGGCTTCAAGCCCGGAGGAAGCAGTTGCAGCAGTAATGAATATGACGCAGAGCGTATTAGCCAATAAACCTGACCTTGCTGTTTTTCCTGAAGATATAAAGTCATCAAACAACGTGCTAGAAGGCATCAACACCATTAACATAACTATATGGAACCTTGGGGCAGCTAGCTGCTATTATGTCCCAGCCGAGATAATGGACGGAAATGAATTAATTGCCCAATACATCATGTACATACCACCATTTAAAAATGCAAGTATTTCGACTCAGTGGAACGCGAAGGCGGGTTCTCACACAATTTATGTAATCGTAAACGGCAATAAAACAATCCCTGAATTTGATTACAGTAACAACCAGGCTCAAACAAGCATAACCGTACTTGCGCGCGATACTACCCCACCAATAACTACACTGGAGATCGACGTACCCAAATACGTAGACGCCTCAGGCAACATCTACATCTCATCCACCTCACCATTCATCCTTTCAGCGCAAGACAACACTGGAGGCACTGGAGTATCGCTGACCTTGTACCAACTATACAATAGTACGTATAACAGCGGCTGGCTGACGTACTCAACTCCATTCTACCTGACAGGGGCGACAGACGGTCAATACTACATAGACTATTACAGCACCGATAACGAAGGAAACGTAGAAGGGACAAAATCCACCATAATTAATCTCGATAACACTCCTCCAACAACAACGCTCACAATAGCCGAACCAAAATACGTCTCCGGCTTGACGTACGTCACCTCAAACACCTCTTTCTCATTAGCAGCAGTCGACGCTGGTTCGGGAGTAAATGAAAAAAACTACAGGACCTGGTGCGACGGCGATTGGACCGCGTGGACGACAAATACCGGCGATTTTACCTTATCAGGCGAAGGGAAACATTACCTCGAATATTATTCAGCGGATAACCTCGAAAATGATGAGGACACACACAATCAAACCTATTATGTTGACGATACACCGCCAGACACAACCAGTTCAATGAATGGAACGCTTGGAAACAACGGCTGGTACACAAGCCCTGTTACCGTTGCTTATTCCGCCATCGACACTCAATCCGGAGTGAACAACACTAAGTACAAAATCGACAACGAAAGCTGGATTGTATATTCTGCACCGTTTATTATATCCAATGAAGGGAGCAACACCGTGTCCTATTATTCTGTTGATGAAGTCGGAAACGCTGAAAACGTAAAATCAGCAAACCTTTCAATAGATACAACCTCGCCAGTAACAACCCATGCGTTTTCCGGAACCATGGGCAACAACAGCTGGTACATTAGCAACGTCACCATCACCCTCACCACCACAGACACCGGATCCGAAGTCAACCACACCTTCTACAAGATTGACAACAACACCTGGACAACCTATACAACCTCGTTCATAGTGACTACCGAAGGGACCCACAGCTTGAGGTATTACTCGGTTGATAACGCAGGAAACTCAGAGCCAGTGAAAGGTCCTTTCACCATGAAAATCGACAAGACGAAACCAACCACGACCCATATCCTTACAGGAACGGTCGGGAACAACAGTTGGTACATCAGCAACGTCACCGTCACCCTCACTGCAAGTGATGCAGGATCAGGAGTCAACCATACGTACTATCAGCTTGATGCTGGAAGCTGGAACACCTATACCGCACCGATCACGATAACGACCGAAGGCTCACACACGCTGAAATATCGTTCCGTTGACTACGCGGGAAACACCGAACCCGTGAAAGGACCATTCATCATCAAGATAGACAAGACAAAACCCTCAACAACTCACTCCCTTTCAGGGACAATGGGGAATAACAGCTGGTACATCAGCAACATCACTGTCACCCTCACCGCCACCGATACCGGATCAGGAATCAACCACACATTCTACCAGGTCGATAATGGCAACTGGAGCACCTACACTACATCATTCATTGTTACAACCGCGGGATCACACACCCTGAAATATTACTCTGTTGACAACGCAGGGAACACAGAATCGGTAAAAGGACCGTTCATCTTCAAGATCGACAAGACTAAGCCCGTGACAACCCACGCGTTCTCAGGAACAATGGGCAACAACAACTGGTACATCAGCAACGTCACGTTCACGCTGACTGCGACAGATCCCAGTCCACCTAAGAAGACCGACTCAGTATCTACCCTGAGCACTGTCAAGGGGCCATCAGGAATAAACCACACGTATTACAAGGTTGACAACGGGAACTGGGTCGTATATAGCACACCAGTCACTGTCTCTTTAGATGGCTCGCACAACCTCAGTTACTACTCCGTGGACAACGCCGGCAACACTGAACCAGTGAAAGGCCCGTTCCTCTTCAAAATTGACAAGACACCGCCAAACATCACCCTTGTCAAGGAGAGGATTAGTTTTAACCAAGTCAAATTCACCGCGCAAGTCAGTGATAATACCAGCGGCATCGACCGAGTAGAGTTCTTCCTTGATGGTGTACTACAATCCAACGACACGCAGTCACCCTACGAGTGGACGTGGACAGGGTTCGGGAACCATCAAGTAACCGCAACAGTATACGATATGGCTGGGAATTCGAAGAGTCAGTCGATGAGCACCCCGCTCGCTCAATCGCAAGGTATCAATACAGGACAAATGCAGATAGTACAGCAGCAGATGAATATCATCCTTAACAAACAGCGACTCTCTTAATCTCTTTTTTCTTTTTTTTATAGTTAGGAAAATTAAGTAGAAATTAATCAATAATTTTGGGTTCAAATCTCTTTTTTCAGACCACAGTGCATCATTCGTTATTAAAACGATGTTCTTCTCCCGTAAAAAGGTAAAAGTGCAGGGGAAGAGACTCCAACTCGAAGTTCAAATCTCTTTATCCTTCGAGACGATAAGCAGAAAAACAGTGATATTGTAATGGTGGAATCGAATCTATTTTCAGTACATATGTTGCAAAAATTATTCTTCTCAAAACATTTAAATGAATCTACAGCATAACAACTCATAAGAAAATCTGTGTTAAGGGGAGTGAAAGGGGTATGAAAAATTCAAGGAAATCAATATCGTATTCGATGGCACTGGCGATCATTATACTATTGTTAACAAGCGCAACAAGCCTACCTGAAAAGTTATATGCAAAGAACGCAAGTGCTGGTAGTCCAAATGTCACTGTAAAAAATAAAGCGACTGTCATAAAAGTTGATATCTCTCCACAATTTTTATCAATACAGGGCGAAAAGGTAACTGTTCCCCTAAAGCATCGGTCGACTAGAGGAAGTTGGCCAGCATTTTCTTATCTGGGAGATCAAAACCATCCAGCATTTGGACGAACAATCACAGGAACCCACATGGCAGCATATCACGATACGAATTTAGCAAACATCCTTTGGACGTTTTCAAATGATGATGGCGTAACCTATAGTCCCGGAGTTAATTATAACAAAGGTGGGGATTACCCCTCGATTAAACTCTGGGGTGGCAGCACATTCTATGGTACATATGTTACTGATCCTAATGATCACAACGGTGGTGCAACCTATCTATTTAATTGTTCAGATCCTACAAACAGTGGGACATACAGTATGAACGTTTTGGATTGGTCACTCGATGGCTGGTCTAACATGACCGATGCGGATATCGCCTGTGACAATAGCCAAAACCCATGGGAATGGGGCATTTCAACGTATGTTATGAGTACAACCCACGGTCAGGGTTATATCAATGGACCTACGATAGTCTATGCAGATCCAGCCCCTTCAGGTCAAATGTATATAGACTGGTACTGGGTTAATGGCTGTGCACATACAGACGTAGATATTGATCCAGTAACACATATGGCATACGCTATCTATGATTGGTATAATACGACCTCAAGCAAATGGGAGTTACTCGTTAGAGTGCTAGACTTTGCAGATCCTGTGCATGGCTACGATGCATTATTTGAGATACAAGGAACTGGTAACCTGCAATATCCTGCAGTCGCCGTCTATGGTAACAATCTTGTTATTTTAGCACATACTGATAAGTCCGGCGCTGAAGGCATTATCTGTTACCACTCGGACAACGGAATGAACGGTCTCCAAACCAACTATTTGCTTCAAGATCCCGATTGCTTCTATCCCGACGTGCGAAGTGTTAATGATAACGATTTCATCGGTACATTCGTCAAAGAAAACAATATCTCTTCGTCAAAGACAGAGGATGGAGGGACATCCTGGAACACTTCAGTGCAGATTAATGGAAATAACGGGGTGGTTGTAGAAGAATACAAAACATCAGATCTCTGTGAACAATCACAAATAGCGATGTGGGAAGAGCAACATAACGACAGCGACATATACATTGGGGATATCTGGATAAACAACAGGCCACCAAAAGCGCCGAGTGTTGACGGGCCAATCATAGGAAAACAAAATGTGACATATCACTACACGCTCAACACAACAGACCCAGAGAGAAACAAAGTCTTTTACTATGTGAATTGGGGTGACGAAACCAATACCGGCTGGATAGGGCCGTACCCGCCTGGCGAAACAGTAAATGTATCACATTCATGGAGGAATGAAGGCGGGTATCTGATAACGGTGACAGCCAAAGATATCTATGATGCTGAAAGCCATTGGTCAACACTCCCTATGGACATCCTCAATCCAACACTGGCACGTGCGTATCTTTTTGGAGTGTTCCCGAGGTATCTGCAGGGACCGGATTTAATTCTTATTGAATTTAGGGGACTTTACATTGGAACCAAACCTTTCTCAATCAACATTACTCTGCACCACTCTTTGGTTATCGTGATTGATAATGCGACCAAAAAAGGGATATTTAAACCAAATGCCATTACTTTTCAGGGAATGCCCGCAGGGTTAATTATTGGCAAATTCTATGCTACCATATTGCCAAATAAAAACTCTAATTCTCTCTTTTCATCTCAAAGACCGTTCTATGGAGAACGACGACTCCACTGAACACATAAAAACAACTATACCTCTTTCCTTTTTTTATTCTATTATGTATTAGCACAAAAACATGAATCTTAAAACCGTGTTAATGCTTGTCCGATAATCTTATAATTGTGGATAAGTAAATATTTTAACTACATTTTTCTATCTATCTTTATGAATATGGATAAAGGAGGAAGGTGATATGAGTAAAGATATATCTCCGGGAAAGAAATCTAAGCCTTTAACAAAGAAGGAAAGAAAGGAACTGAGGAGAAAGAGAAAAGAAAAACATGTTTCCTATGAATGAATGCGTATACTGTCCTTATCAACCATAATTCAACAATCCATGTTTTCAACACATCTTAATTCAACAAAACCTTCAATGAAATGTGCAGAGCATTTCAACCATAAAAACCGTGTTAATGCTTCTGTTTCTAAGGATATGTTTTTAAAGAAATTCTTTTAAATCTAGTCATGTTTCCTGTATACGTTGAGCTGGGTTCCATCTGCTTTCCCCCCTATACAGAAAGCTCTTTTGACCCAGCTCATCAATTTTAAGGATATGTTTTTAAAGAAGGAAAATCGGTTTTAATTCATCTGTTCTTAATTTTTATCTATTCCAAAACGTTTAAATACAGTATAGTCAATAATAAAAAGGGGGAAATCTATGAAAAAGAAAGCATATATTTTATTAAAGACAGCAGTAGTCTTTGGAATAACCCTTGCATTTATTATACCAGGGTCAGCAGCAGTATTAAATACAAAACTAATCAGCCCGACAACAAACATAATCGTAAGCTCAGAATCAGGACCAAGAAATGTAGCGTATTCAGCATTGTTTGAGGATAATTTTGAAAGCTACGAAGATTTTACTCTGGATTTTCCACCATGGACACAATATGATGGTGATGGAGAACAAACATGGGGATTTCAGTCAATCAATTTTACTAATGAATACTATGTTGGTTCGTATATCATTTTTGTTCCATCTATGACTGATCCACCACTTAATGATACAGCACATTCAGGACTAAAATATGCAGCATGTTTTGATGCGGTTTCTACAGATATTTTAAATGATGATTGGATGATCACCCCTGCGTTGACCAGTGGTGCCTATGAGTTCTATGTCGCAATTCGTTGTGTGAACCATGATTCATTTTATTTATGTATCGATGATTTTACTATAAACGAAGTTGAACCAGGGGTTATCGAAATCTCCTTCTGGGCGAAGACGGGGTCATCGCTATATGAAAAAGATAGGTTCCAAGTTGGTGTTTCAACAAAAACGAATAGTCCATCAGATTTTACTATTATCACTCCTGACCCGTATGTTGAACCGCCGACAAGTTGGAAACAATACGTTTATACATTTGAATTAGCTGGTGCAGCACAACCAGAGCTTGCAGTCAGTATTGCTGGTGGACTTGGTGCTACTGCAACAATTACGAATTCAGGTAATGCTAATGCAACGAACTGCGTGGCAACATTTACAATAACTGGCGGTTTGATATTGTTGCCATCAGGTAGAACAAAAACAGTCACTGTTGGAACCGTTGCAGCAGACGGTGGTACAGGAACCGCGAAAACCATGATTTTTGGTCTCGGAAAACCAACGATAAATGTTACGGTAACCTGTGATGAAGGAGTAACAGCCAACGCAACGTACAACCCAAAATTGGTATTTCTGTTCTTCGTGCTTGGGTAAAACATCCACCCCCTTCTTCCTTATTTCTGTTTGATTCTCCACTGCTAGAGAACACCACCTATTCTCAATGATTGATGTGGAGATGAACTCAGTCCCGTAACCTTTTGTTACCATTGTTACCGTGAAATTCTCTTCACTAGAATTCTATAGATGCAAAGCAGTTCATTTCTGCAAGAGAGAGACCTGTTCGTCGTGATCCTCTACCATGGCTCATGCTGTGAATGTTATCAGGAGATTCACCAGGAGAGGTGATACCGTCATCGATGAATCAAGCACCCCCATATCGTTTTCTTAGTTTCCTTTCATAAAAGGAAATATTTATAAATAAGTATCCTCTTATATAATGATATGAAGAACGTATTCAAACTGCTTATACAAGAGTTCCAAGAACGATCACTTCCCCACATCATACAACGAGACCTTACTCTCCCTGAGAGTGAGCAAATACAGACCCTGATCGGGTTACGACGGATTGGAAAAACCTATCTCCTGTATCAAAAAATCAACGAACTCTTACAACAGGGAGTACCAAAGAGCACCATCCTCTTTATAAATTTTGAAGACGAACGATTATTGAACCTGAAAGCAGAACACCTTCAACTACTTTTTGAGGCATATTATGAACTCTACCCGGAGAACACCGCAAAAAAACTGTACGTCTTTTTCGATGAAATCCATGCTGCTCCCTCGTGGAATCTCTTCCTCAAGAGACTGTACGAACAAAAGAACTATCGTCTTTACATCACCGGTTCGTCATCGAAACTCCTCAGTTCTGAGATAGCCACCGAACTCCGAGGAAGAACACGCACACACACCGTGTTTCCCCTCTCTTTTCAAGAATTCCTGAGATTCAAACGATTTAACATTGAAAAAAACATTGCCTACTCACAACAACGATTCACCCTGAAAAAACTCCTCGTTGAATACCTTGAATACGGTGGGTATCCCACTGTTGCGCAACAGGACAACCCAGTAGAGAAAGAAGCAGTGTTGCGAAATTACCTTGACCTTATCATCTACAAAGACATTGTTGACCGCTATAAAATCAGAAATACCCTCCTTTTAAAAAATCTCATACAGTATGTGGTAACAAATACATCAAAACAAATCTCATTGCATGCATTTTACGAATCAATGAAACAGGACTCTGTTGTGTCAAAAGATACGGTCTGGGAATACTTCTCGTACCTTCAAGAGATAGGGTTTCTCTTCCAAGTGACGAGATTCTCCCCATCCCTTAAAAAACAGTTCACGGCAACAAAAAAAATCTACATCGCAGATAACGGGTTTAAAAAATTACACGGGGCTTTTTTTTCAGAAGACTCTGGACGATTTTTGGAGAACTTGGTGTTCATCGAGTTACAACGAAGAGGCAAAGAATTGTATTATTTCAAAGAGAAAAACGAGTGTGATTTTCTTATTAAAGAAGGAAAACATATCACTCAGGCTCTTCAAGTATGCTTTGAGTTGAACAAAAATAATAGCGAACGGGAATTCAACGGACTCACCACTGCACTGACCATGTTCCAGTTGAAAGAAGGACTGGTCATCACTGGTGATCAACAGAAAGAACTCTCTGTCGAGAAAAAAAAGATCAAGGTGATACCTGTCTGGAAATGGCTTCTGGAACAGAACTAAAAACTCTCCCCTCGTTCCAGTATTCTTTTTGTCTCTCTGACAAAGAACCCCACATCTTCTTGCGGATAGAGAGCTGTATTTACTCCCGTAACCATTTTTTACCATTGTTGCAAATTTTATCCCATCGTGTAATGTAAACAGACATCAGTAACATGTTCCTAAGGAGAATACGTTACCATTCGATGGATGATGACATAGGAAATACTACCTGTTTTTGACACTTGTAACCTAACGAAAAATGTTACCGATCTTGGTTGACTTTACACATCGAAAACATTTAAATAGTATCTTAAGATTATTAATTAACTGAAATGTAATATTTTGGGGGGCGAAAAATGAAGAAGATATTATCCTTATTAATAGTTAGTGCTTTTATCCTTAGCGGATCCGGAACTGTCGCTAAAAATAATGATATTCATCGGCAATCATATCAATCAATTTCTCTCGATGATGATGTTCCAGTATGGAATCTTAGCGATCAATGGACTTACACGATTCATAATTTTTCTGTTCATTATAATCAAGGAGGACAATTGATTTACATGAATGGAAATATCAATGATTTCACTTGGGTTGTGACTAATACAACCGGTGATTTCTATACGGTAGCGGTCACTGGAAAATTATCAGCAACCTACAACATAACCCTTTCATCTCAGACGTCAACACTTCACCTCACTGGCTCATTCAAGGATACATTGACTCGCCTTACTGGTACCATCCAGTTCACAAAATCTGACCTTGAAATCCATGGCCTTTCAGTCCAACTTAAAGGTATCTCTAAAGCGAAAATCAACTCCATCCCATTTGCGATCCCGATCCCATTCAAACTTACTACAGAAGGCGATTTAAGCGTTGATTTTCCTCTATTTGATTTTCCTTTGTCTGGACTTAAATTCTGGAGCTTACCTGATTTAACCGCAACCATGAGTACGACTTTTGGAGGGATTTTTGGAATTATTAAAATCCCGTTTACTATGAGTATCCATTACTCCTGGACGCCGTTTGCGTTCCTATGTTATGATAAACAAGACGTAACTGTCCAAGCAGGAACATACAGCGCTTACAAGATATCATCGATAATCGGTGACTACATTGAATACTACTATGCACCTACTGTCGGAAACATCGTCAAATTTAATACAGCTCTTACAAATGGTGAGATCCATGGGGAATTAAAATCCACAAACTATCCATAACCATTTTTGTTACGAGCGTTACATATTTTATTCGTCCATAACATTTAGATCCACAGGATAACAACACTTAGAAAATTTTTATTAAGGGGAGTGAAAGGCCTATGCAAAAGAGTTGGGTGAAGAAAAGCTTGGTTTGTGGAATAATCTGTTTGTTGGAACAAGTGTTGTGCCGAGTATGAGTAGTAATATTAAAGAAAAGACATTGAAAAGAAGGCGATTTGACATGAAGTTGACATCCCCGAAATCATGCATTAGTATTGGATTTCATATATAGTCATTAAGGTGACATGCATGGTAATGATTATGGAGTAACTAATTAACTAAATTTTAGTTTCAACATAACTGTATCATAAGTTTGTTAAAAATATTTATCTGAATTTTTCTATTTATATTGTTATTTTTAAAATAAGAAAAGATAAGAAAAAAAAGAAGAAGTGTAGTTTTTTTTATTGTCCTACCCTTTGAAATATTTTTTGTAATATTAGGAATAGGTTTGGATGATTCTGAATAAATCTTTCTAACAATGTATTACCTGATATTTTATTTGTAGGCATAGTAACTGATAATGTCGCCTCAGGACCAACTAACCCGTTAGAATCTTCAGCTCTCACTTTAATAATATAGGTTCCCTCTCCATCCCAGGTATGTGTTACTATTACATCTGTACCAGATAGATAAAAGTCAGTAGTATTAGATTTGCCATCACCCCACTCTATAATGTATCTAACATTGTCATCATCTGGGTCTACTGCATTTAATGTATAATAATATGGTGTTCCAGGGTTTCCACTTGTTGGGCCATCAATGGTTGGTTTATTTGGAGGTTGATTTCTACCACGCTTAAAAATATAAGCCGACTCAGACCCGGGTGCTCCTATGAGTGCCTTGTCATCATAAATAGAAACAGAACAGCCAAAAACTTTACCTGCGGCTCCGTCTGATGGTAGTAGTTTGGCTTGTTGTGTCCAACTGGTCCCATTACGGTAAAAAACATAAGCGGAACCAGAATTAGTTCCGTTGACATCATCCAGGGGTGCTCCTATGAGCGCGTAGTCACAGATGATTGAAACAGAACGGCCAAACCCTTTGGCTCCGTCTAATGGTAGTAGTTTGGCTTGTTGTGTCCAAATGAACCCATTACGGTAAAAAACATAAGCGGAATCAGAATCATCTCCTATGAGTGCGTAGCCACAGATGATTGAAACATTACAGCCAAAATGGTCATATGGTGCTCCGTCTAAAGCGAGTAGTTTAGCTTGTGGTATCCAACTGCTCCCATTACGGTAACGAACATAAGCGGAACCAGAATCAATTCCCTTGTCATCATCCCGGGGTGCTCCTATGAGTGCGTAGTCACAGATGATTGAAACAGAACGGCCAAAATTGTCACCTGCGGCTCCGTCTGGAGCGAGTAGTTTGGCTTGCAGTGTCCAAATGGTCCCACCACGGTAAAAAACATAAGCGGAACCAGAATCAATTCCGTTGTCATCGTCATCAGGTGCTCCTATGAGTGCGTGGTCACAGATGATTGAAACAGAACAGCCAAAATGGTCATATGGTGCTCCGTCTGGAGCGAGTAGTTTGGCTTGTTGTGTCCAACGGGTCCCATTACGGTAAAAAACATAAGCGGAACCAGAATCAGTTCCCTTGTCATCATCCTGGGGTGCTCCTATGAGTGCGTAGTCACAGATGATTGAAACAGAACGGCCAAACCAGTCACCTGCGGCTCCGTCTGATGGTAGTAGTTTGGCTTGTTGTGTCCAACTGGCCCCACCACGGTAAAAAACATAAGCGGAACCAGAATCAATTCCGTTGTCATCATCCTGATATGCTCCTATGAGTGCGTAGTCACCATATAGGGAAACAGACCAGCCAAACTTGTCACCTGCGGCTCCGTCTGAGGCATTTAATTTTTTTACTAGGTTCCAGAGGTCCACCGATGTATTTGCATTAATGAATACGTACGCCGACCCGGAATTGGCTCCGTTGGGATCATCACCGCATGCTCCGATGAGGGCGGTGTCCCCATAAAGAGCAACAGAACCAAACCAGTCCCCTGCTGCGCCGTCTGAGGCGAGGAGCTTGGCTTGCTGGGTCCAGGTGGTGCCGGTGCGGGTGAACACGTACGCAGAACCCCTAGCATTATCATCCCAAGCTGCTCCGATGAGGGCGGTGTTCCCAGAAAGAGAAACAGAAATTCCAAACTGGTCACCTGTTGCGCCGTCTGAGGCGAGCAACTTCGCTTGTTGTGACCAGGTGGTGCCAGTGCGGGTAAACACGTACGCCGACCCGGAATTGGCTCCGTTGTTATCATCATAAAATGCTCCGATGAGTGCGGTGTCACCAGAAAGAGAAACAGAAACGCCAAACCCGTCCCCTGCTGCGCCGTCTAAGGCGAGGAGTTTTTGCTGTTGGGTCCAGGTGGTGCCGGTGCGGGTGAACACATACGCCGACCCCTTGTAACTATCATCATAAGCTGCTCCGATGAGGGCGGTGTTCTCAGAAAGAGAAACAGAAATTCCAAACTGGTCACCTGCTGCGCCATCTGAGGCGAGGAGGTTTTGTATCTCAGTCCAGTCATCACGTGTACCTCCTTGTTTGGGTGTATAACTTATTGAATTGGTTTCACTAATGTTTAGTGATTCGGCTGCAGGAACAGCAGTTGCTATCAACAGCATCATTATAAAAATTCCAACAAATTTTTTCGTCATTATTTTTTTGCCTCCCCTAAAACATTGTTTTTATAAAATTGTAATCTCCCATCAATATTTATATCTTATCATTGGATTTAATTCGCAACAAAAGTAACGTTTATATTATTATGAATTAAATGGGAGCGGTTACTCGACCATTACCAGAGGTGAGATAATGCGTATAAGCCCCGTTTACATCGTTAATTTAAGTGTACAATAAAATTAATAAGTTAGTGTATATTTTATTCTCTTGGGAGGTTAGATCAAGACTTTTATTTCCTCCCAATCTACAAAAGGTCTAATCTCCCATTCGATGATACCATAAACAAACAGGGTTCTATGGATACATTTTAAATCATGAAAAAAAAATAGAGAAAGGTGGGTTGTCTCTAGTGTGTGTTCTGTCCCGGGTGATGATACGTTTGCCATATGATCTCTAGGAAGAGAAGGAATTTGCCGATGAGGACGAGCGTCAAGGCGAGGATCGGATGGAGTCTCCATTTCAGTACCTTGATTTCCGTGCTCGCGCTGTTCCCTTCGTTATCGTAGGCGGTTGCTTTAATGGTGTGTTCCCCGATTAAGCTGTCTTTCCAGTCGTACGAATAGGGAGCGGTGGAATCGTTGCCTTTTGAGACGTTATCGACGTAGAATTCTACGCGGTTTATCCCTGATTGGTTGTCTGACGCGTTCACCTCGATGGTGCACCATTGGATGATGATGGGTTTTTTGAAGGGAAGTACCGGTTTGTTGAAGAGGTAGATGGCGTTGAGAGGTTTTGCGATTGCTACCGTGGGGGGCGTTATGTCCCCTATGAACGTGAAATGCGCGGTCACTGATTTGTTGCCGTTCATGGTCACGTTCGTCGTCGGTGAAGACCCGGTGGCGTCGCCGCTCCAATGATCAAATCGGTAGTCATGATTCGCGGTCGCGGTGAGCCTCACGACATCGTTGTAATGGTAGGGAGGCGCAGGGGTTGTACTCACAGACCCGCCAGCCGCAGGATCAACCGTGACCGTCAGGGTGTATACGTTCTGCGTGAAATGAGCGGTCACGGATTTGTTCCCGTCCATCGTCACCGTGGTCACTGGGTTGGATCCTGACGCATTGCCGCTCCAATGGTCAAAAGAATATCCTATATTTGGCGTCGCATTCAATGTTACCACATCGCCATAATGGTACGGAGGAGCAGGAGTCGCATTAACAGACCCGCCCCCGGTAGGATCGATCGTGACCGTCAGGGTGTATACGTTCTGCGTGAAATGAGCGGTCACCGCTTTATTGCCATTCATCGTCACAGTCGTAACAGGCGAAGACCCGGAGGCATTACCACTCCAATGATCAAACGAATACCCCACAGCTGCCGTCGCAGTCAACGTCACCACATCACCATAATGATACGGAGGAACAGGAGTCTTATTAACAGAACCACCAGCAACAGGATCAATCGTGACCGTCAGGGTGTACACGTTTTGCGTGAAATGAGCGGTCACCGATTTATTCCCGTTCATCGTCACCGTAGTCACTGGGTTGGATCCTGACGCGTTGCCGCTCCAATGGTCAAAAGAATATCCTATATTTGGCGTCGCAGTCAACGTCACCACATCACCATAATGATACGGAGGAACAGGAGTCTTATTAACAGAACCACCACCAACAGGAACAACACTCACCGTCAACGTATACACATTCTGCGTAAAATGAGCAACCACCGACCTATTACCATTCATCGTCACCGTGGTCACTGGGTTGGATCCTGACGCGTTGCCGCTCCAATGGTCAAAAGAATATCCTATATTTGGCGTCGCATTCAATGTTACCACATCGCCATAATGGTACGGAGGAGCAGGAGTCGCATTAACAGACCCGCCCCCGGTAGGATCGATCGTGACCGTCAGGGTGTATACGTTTTGCGTGAAATGAGCGGTCACCGCTTTATTGCCATTCATCGTCACAGTCGTAACAGGCGAAGACCCCGAGGCATTACCGCTCCAATGATCGAAGGACCAGCCGACTGCTGGATTTGCGGTGAGCGTTACAACCTGTCCGTACGTGTACCCGGTTTGATTCGGGTTTTTGGTGACGGTCCCCGTTCCATTAGTCGAAATGGAGAGGGTGTAGGTGGGTACGATTAATTCAAATATCGTGCGTTGAATCGTTATACCTGCGTCTGCAATGACCGCAATGATATTGCCACCGCCAGGAATATAGCTTCCTCCGTTAGAAATTGATGCATTGACCATAGCCCATCCGTCTGCGTTCAACCCTTGATTCCCGAAGTTAAGGATGTAAAGGATAGCATTTTGTACTTGGTGCCAGTCATTGCCTACCTTATGATTCAGGATGTAATTCACCTTGCTCCAATTCTGGTGGTACAGATGGGATGGGAGTGAGGTATTATAGCTCGAGTAGAGCGTCACCTGATACGAGGTATTCAAATAGATGTAGTGGGTGGAATCGGTGCACCAGCCCGTATAGTTCCCATTGGAGACTTCGTATCCTGACGGGACGTTCGACAGGAGCGTTCGGAAGTAGCTTTGGGTACTGGTGAATACTTTCATGGTGACTTGACCAGGTGGGAGATGGATATTTGGTGGAACATCCAGTGGTGCAGGATGATCTGGTGTCGTTCTCCTCGTTGTCTCTGTAGAGGTCTGTGAAAAGGTTTGGTCCTTATGTTCTGGTTGGGTAATCTGTGGTTGCGTGGAGAGCACGGTTCCGAGCCTTGACTGGACGGTTGGTAGGAAGGCAGCCCCGATGAATGCTACGGCAATGATGCCAACGACAATTTTCTTTGTCGATTCGTTTATCATCTTTTTTTCCCCCGTAAATACACAAAGTTCCATCGTATTTATTATTCGATTTTAATATAAAAATTTTATATTTAAATATTTCGCTTGAGAGGACAGAGATGCTGCAGCGCATGTGGCTGTTGCTCAAACAGATTAAAAATGATAGTTTTATATAATATTGGAGAAGCATTAACACGGTTTTAAGACTCAAGGTTTTTTGTGCGAATCAAATGATAAAAAAAGTGTAATTTCCAGGTCCACTCATACCAACATACAACCAACCACGAGTCAATGGTTGAGAACTATTCGTCGAATTTGTATCAAAACCAGACACAACTTTCCCCTCCATATAGATTAACAGGAGATATCCGAGGATTTATAAACAACCAATTGTTTTCAAAATATAGCTTGAAGGGAAAGACTATCCCTTATCATGTGGAGAGATAATCCTATGAAGGAAGAAACATATGGAATGATTTGGGGTAGTGTATTGCTTGTTTTAGGCTTAGTCATATTACTAATCGTCTTTTTAAATGTAAATGAGATAGTTCAAAATCCAGTAGAAAAACTTGACAAATGGGTTCCGGAGGATATAAAAGATCCGACTGCGTCCTTTAGCTGGAGTTCCAATAACATGTCTGTCTATTTTAATGATGCATCTATCAAGGGGAGTGGAGAGATTACCCGTTGGCAATGGGATTTTGGAGATGGCTCCTCGAGTAATGAGAAAAATCCTAGTCATCAATATTCTGGGTATGGGGATTATCCTGTTATTTTACAGGTGGAGGATGAGAACGGTAAGAGCAATAGTGCTGAGACAAGGGTTTCCATTAATGAGAAGTCGAAGTCTAATGAGGGACAAACCCAAGCAGGTGCTTCCTTCGACCTTGGACTTGACAACGCACTTAAAAGATTTGCCATTATAGCTCTTTTTGTAAGTGGTTATGCTGTGATAGTAATGATCGGTGGGAGGTTAACATTGGCTGGTTGTCGTTTATTAAGACCGGTTCCAAAGAATGTTAGATTAAAGATAAAATCTAGCGATATGGAGCTTGAGACTTTATCACAGCAGAAAAATGAATTCAATCTGGATAAAAGTTCTCAGAGAAAAGATAAAAAATCATGGTTTAGAAAAAAATAGATTTAGTTACTTGTATCGGAGAAGCATTAACACGGTTTAAGACCCAATGGTTTGTGCTAATCAATATTGAATAAAAAAAAGAAAAAGCAAGATGAGGGATTTTAGTACCCTAGTAGGTGTCGTAGTATCGGGAATGCATGGGGGAATCGTTCAATAAGTCGCTGTAGTAGAATAATAAAGTTGAAATTGAAAATGTTGATCTTTGGTATCAGTAAAGATAAGGCGTTTGGCCATTGTTTTAATAGAGGATATCGATCTACGTTATCTCCGCCAGGAATCTCATAGGGCGTATCCCAGATACCTTTCCCCCATTTTTTATGAGCATCTGGATATTTTTCTGTGTAATCATCCCAGTAGTTCCCTTTCTTTCCATCATCCCAGCTGTTAGTACCGTTATCATAAGCATTCTGGGTGTTCCCGACAAAGTTGTTGTGATAGATGATGTTATCCGAGGAGTTTACAATATAGACACCAGTAATATTATTCTTAGATATGGTGTTGCCTTCTATTGTATTACCTGTAGACCAGAGTAAAAAAATGCCAATCAAATTGTTCGATGCATTGTTGTTTCGTACAATGTTGTGCGTACCAATTATTGAAATTCCAGAGCTCGGCCAACCACCTGTTGATATGAAAAAGCCAGTATTCTTATTAGCAGTATTGTTCTCAATTCTATTATAGGCTGAATTCCAAAGCTCTAAGCCAAAAAGATTGTTAGAAAAATCACAATTTGATATCGTATTGTTCGAAGAATATGCTACTTCGAAACCAGCATCAGCACCAGAAATTTCAATGTTTTTTATGAGAAATCCGGTACAATTGATAAGGATTAACTCCCCGATATCCCAATTATCAATGATCATATCCTTTTCATTAAGGAAGTAATATACTGGTTTTCCATTCACCGTATTTGTGGTATCAATATTTTGATAACAATCTTCCAGGCTGCCAACAATTGCTATCGAATCAGATACAAATGTATTGTTTTGTATGGTGTTGTTTGAGGAACTCCATATATGAAGACCCAATAAAGCATTATTAAAAATTTGACAATTCGTGATGATGTTGTTTTTTGCAGATGCACCGATATTACTAGCGATGTTGATGCCCCATATATTGTTGAAAATCTGGCAATCGCATATTTGGTTGTCGTTAGAATCTACAAGTTTTAAGGCAAAATTGCTGCCACGTATTACATTAGAAACGAAAGTAGTGTGATTACAAGAATCAAGGAAAATAGCATTCTCTGTACTGTTCTGTATCGTAAATTCGTTGATGTTCACCAAATCTGCAGAAACATATACACCATTACCCACTCCGCCGCTGTCAATAATAGTAGTATCAGTAGTTATCAAATTGTCCCACCCCCTAGATAAGCACGACGAAATACAGGATCGATAAGATCCACCCTGGGGCGATTCACTGCAACAGCTGTTCGAACAGCTCCTAAAC
>Ga0315280_10002135_pt1 | contig 32430 bp, 36 predicted proteins | sample YL17G06_40_MG_FD_203697 | JGI IMG/M metagenome (GOLD analysis project Ga0315280, IMG submission 203697) | Sediment microbial communities from Yellowstone Lake, YNP, Wyoming, USA - YL17G06_40 | ecosystem: Environmental > Aquatic > Freshwater > Lake > Sediment | place: USA: Wyoming | collected...
CTTTATTTTTATTAGCAAAAGCTATTCCTTTCAAAGCTAAATTAGCGCTTTCAGTTGCCGACGATGTAAAAATAATTTCCTCATTTTTGGCATTGAGGGCTTCGGCAATAATATTTCGGCTTTGTTCTAATGCATTTTTTGCTTTTTGACCAAAAGAGTGCATTGAGGAGGCGTTGGCAAAATTGCGGTTAAAATAAGGACTCATCGCCCTTAAAACTCCCGGATCAACCGGTGTTGTCGCCGCATAATCCAGATAAACTTTTCTGTTTCGACTTTCTTCTTTTTTCATAAATTGAAAACCCCACCTTCTAAAGCAACTCTAGCGGCAGCGATGATTTCCTTGCTTGATTCTAATGGCATCTCTTCTTCGGCTCGACTTAAATCCATCCACTCAAAAATACCTTTCTCTATAACTCTGTCTGTCTCAATTTGCCCCTGCCATTCAGTTATCAAAAAACAGTGCAGTAACATATTGATCTCTCTTGGATAGGTTTTAGCTAAAATCAAACAGTATCTTGTCGGTATTACACCAAGTTCTTCCTGGACTTCCCTTCTTAAGGCCTCCACTCTGTAATCAAAATCACTGCCAAAATCTTCAACTTCAACTTTTCCACTCGGAAAAATTCTTAACCCTTCAAATGTGTTCCCTTTGGCTCTTTTTTCTACTAAAACTTCACTGTCTTTAAGAAACACAAAGACAACAGCTTCGCGTGATGATCCAAATTCCGTTTTTATTTCACCTTCTCTAGTCATCATGAGTTTTTCTGATAAGTTTATTCAGTGTCTGATAATTGCTTTAACTTCTAATTTATGGCGGGCTAAAATCTCTCTAAGTATATTGTCGAGCTTTTCTTGATAATCTTGGTTCTCGGCTACCCTAAATTCTGGTAATTCCCCTAGTAATTCTTTTGTCAAGAACTCGTATAGACGTTTTTTAATGTATGGCGCAAGATTGAGGTGTTCGATATAAACATAGCCTACTTGTGCTTCTTCTAAATCTGAAAAAAGTTTTTCTAGATTCTTAGACTCTTGGACAAAATGAGGCAGCAGCGGGCCCACAAAAGCATAGGTTTTTAAACCTTGACGGTTTAATTCTTTCAAAGCTTGAAGGCGGAGTTTAGGAGGCGGAGCATGAGCTTCAATTGTCTGTGAGATTTTATCCCCTGCTGAAGTAACAGTCAATCCTACTTCACAATTTTTAAGCTTCTTAAAAAGATCAATATCGCGCAAGACCAAATGAGATTTGGTCAAAATACTAACTTCTCCTTGATAACCAAAATCAACCAAGACATCAAGGCACTCTCTGGTAATCTGATATTTTGCCTCAATTCCTTGGTAAGGATCGGTTACGGAAGATAAAAGAATAGTGCCGAAATTTTTATTTTGCAAGCGTGCTAGATCCTTCTTTAATACCTCTGGTGCGTTAATTTTGACATCAACCCATTCGCCCCACTCTTCATCTTGATGATTCTTACGGGACATAAAAATCGCATAACAATACCAACACCCATGTCTACAGCCAACATACGGGTTAATCACAAAATCACAACCTGGGAGTTTTGACGGAATCAAAATTTGCTTTACCTTAATTTCTTGAATGTTAATCTGAGCCATTTTCCCAATGAACTGTGAAATCGGCAACTCTCATAATTGTAACTGGTTCTCCTGACCAAACTTCTCTGAAATTACGCCATATGGCAAAACGCATATCCTGCAAATTTTTAAAACCCATCGAAGTAGCATCATCTTCTGTAAGCACACTCACGGTTTTAACAGTGAGTTGATCGATGGTAACAGTTCCTGTAGCAATCCGAATACGATAATGGTCGCACATAAACGGAAGGGTTGGTGTAGCTGGAATAAAAATCTTCCCTTTTTTATAGCCTAACTTTGCTGCTATTTCTCCCGATTCGAGTCTTCTTAACCATTCATCCTCTGTTCGAACCGACTTGGCCTCGAGGATCTCAAATTCAGGAAAATAAACCCTTAACTTAAGCTTGAGCGTGTCAATCCCTCTCTCTGAGAAATCCTCCCAGACAAGAGGTGTCTTTAAACTTGTCTCTTTTCTTCTTTCAGTCATCTTTAGTCACCTTCATCGGAGACGAAAAATCTTTACGGGACTGCAAAGTCCTTGTAAACCAATTAATGACCACCCTTTTAAATTCTTGGCGATAAGGTGAATCAGCATCACCTAAATTGTGACTGGCTCCTTTTATCACATAGAGTTCTCTTGATCTGGCTTTTTTGGCCCTCGAGAGATAATGTTCCACCACGCGGTGAGGAATTACCTCATCATGTTCGCTTTCGACAACCAACAAATCTCCTCTAAAATAGCCAATATAGCGAAAGGTTATCGACCCTTGCCAATCTCCTCTTGCTTCGTACGTCTGCTTATAAGTATTGAACTTCTCTCCTTCATACCAATTGTTATAGACGGCTGGCGCTCGAAGAACGAGGAAGCAAACATTTCCATCCTTTAGCGCATCTTTTAGCGCAGCCATCAAAACTGCCTGAGGAGCACCCATGCTTACTCCACAAATCCCAATTTTCTGCCGATCCATTTTTGGATGCCTCATCAAAAAATTCAATGCCTCCTGAGCATCAATGCCCCTTTCAACAAGTGATAATTGTTCAAGTTTGCCAGAACTTTTGCCACATCCTCGGAAATCAAAGGCTAATGCTGCCAACCCCTGGTTGGCAAGATCTTGACAAATTGGAAGATAATTTTTTCTGCTGCTTTGCGCCCCGTGATAAAAAACCACACCAGGAAACGGACCTTCTCCCTCAGGTAAAAAAATCGTACCCTTTAGCTTTTCGCGATCTACTCTAAACTCGACCTCCTCTTCTCTAAAATTTCCCACCGACAATCCTTCTTTCTCAGTCATAACTTGTTTCTCAAATTATTTAAAAGTTAGGACTAAATTTAGAGGTTAATCTCTTTCTACCTCACTAACTTTTATCATTTCGCTGCGGCAATAGTGTCTTCAACAAATTGCACAACTTTTGTTACACCCTCATGAAATTCGTTAAGGTGTTCAGGGAGTACTTCTGGTTCTGCAACATCCCAAACCTCCAAAACCCCTTTTTCATCTACATCAGCTAGGTTACAAACCCCACTTAAATCAACTCCAGCTATATTTTTAATGGGTGAACGGTAAGATAATTTCATACTCGTTAATCCTCGACCTTCTCGAAGTTCATACTCCTCGACTTCGACATCCTCACCTGGTCGTAAAATCCTAATATACCAATCAGAAAAACTTTCTTTTGGAGCGAGCCGCTCTATTTTAATAGTTACTCCATTGGATAAAACTTCAAATTTATCTTCAGAACCTACAATCAGAGCAAGCCTTTCCTGCCAGCTAATTGATTCTCTTTCTTGTTCTCTCGCCATTTTCTTTCACCTCACTTTCTCCTGATATTTGTTGATCAAATTCATCAATTGTCATCTCGCCCTTTATAAAAGGCATAAAGAATTCTTTTTCCATACTCCATACTTTTCATAGAGTTCTTCTAATCTCTCAGGCTCTGTCGTTCCCCAGATTTCAGGAGAATTATCAACAAGAATTCTCCACCAACTTTTCCGTGGTCTTTCAAATTCACTCATCTATTTCCTCGCTTTCTTACAACAGATTTAGAATTTTGAATTTTTTCTCGCAATTTTGATCTTTAAATTTTAAATTTTGCATTTTTACTACACTCCCAAACTCATTTGAGTTTTTTTATTTACCTTTGGCGCAAAATTAGCAATATTGACTGGAAAAGTTTTAAGGACTTGACCAAAATCATAAAATTTAAGGTGGCTGTGTTTAACGGCATGGTGATATAAGTCTCTGGTGATCTTGACATCATGGAGACAATATTTTTTAAGCTCATCGATTTTACCTTCCTTAAAAAGCCTAACCGCATCCAAACCAGTACCAGTTTTATGAATCCCTAATGTTGCATATCCTAAATCATCAAGCCTTAAAGAAAAACCTAAAGCGCTTTTCACAATTTCATAAAGATCCAAAGTTGGAAGAGAAAAAATATTTCCTTTGTAATAAGGTACCAAGACCTGATAATCAAATTTTTTTATGTTGTAACCAACAATAAGCTCGGCATTTTCCAAGATCGGCCACAGTTCTCCTAACTCATCCTCGCCAAAAGCCTGCAAGGCATCGGTCTCACTTTCGTGAATTCCACAAACAGAAATGCCCAATAAGGAGTGCTTCCCGTTTCCGACCTCGGAAAAAAGCTTTTTTGTCTCAAGATCAAGAACAACTGTACTCATAACAATTAGCTTTTGACAACAGTCTCCAAGCGTCTCGCTACTTCTTTCCAATCGATGTTTTTGACAAATGCCTCAATGTATGGCGGTCGCTTAACACCATAGTCGATCATGTAAGCATGTTCATAAACGTCCATTACTAGGATTGGCGTTGCCCGCCAAACCGAGCCAAAATCATGAACATCCGAACCGTAGATCCGCAGAGAATTAGTAAGAAGGTCCCAGACCAATGTTACCCAGCCTCGAACAGCCATTCCGCAAACTGAAAAGTAGTTCTCGAAAGTTTTAACTGAACCGAATCTTTTTTTAATTTCATGTTCAACTCTACCTATTGCTTTTGTCCCTCCACCTCCTAAATTGCCAAAATAATCCTCATGTAAGGTCACACCATTGGCAGCAAACGTCTCGGCAACTTTTAAAGCCCTGAGGTAAGAATAACTCTGGTTGGCCGCCTGCAATTCCTCAAGTCTGATATTCTTTAATTTTTCCCGAACCTCATTTATTTTTTTGACATAACCCTCATAAAGGGTGTAGTGCTCTCTGATCTGATTTTCTGAAATCCCATCCATTGCAAGTAATTTGTCTTTCAATGGTTTGGCAATTATCTGTTTATTCATTTCGCCTCCTTTCTAAAAAATCTGCTAAAGTTTTTTCCTTCAATGATGCCAAAATCCGGTCAGTTACATCTGACCAGGAACTTTTTGAGGGGCAAATAGACTCAACTGGACATTCTCCTGGGCGAATCTGACAAACTGTGGTAGAAAGGGATCCTTCAAGTGCCTCCAAGATCTCAAGTAGGGTAATTTCTTTGGGGCTTTTGCTAAGAAAATATCCTCCTCCTACTCCTTCTTTAGAATCAATAATACCGGCGTTTTTGAGGGCGAGAGCAAGCTGAGCCAAAAATTTTGGGGGAAGTTTTTTCTCTCTGGAGATTACACTTAAAGAAGTTGGCTTTTTATTATTTTTCAAAGCCAGGGAGAGAAGGAAGACTAAACCATAATCACCACGTTTGGAGAGCTTGAACATAAAACTTTGACTAAAACAGTAAAAGTTTAAAATCAAACTTAAAAATTGTCAATGGGTGATTTGCCCTCTTCTTGCTATTTGACAAAAAAACAGAGAAGCTTCTAGACTTAAATTGAGAACTTGAAGGAGGTGAAACGAATGAAGAAGAAAATATCCTGCCTAGTAATAAGTTTTGCTTTAGCTTTTTCTCTTGCAACTTTTTTCTCCTTCGCCCTTGCTCAAGGACCATTATTGGTGATTGAGAGCCCAAAAAACGGAGAAATCATAAACAAAGACGAAGTTCTTATCAGGTTTAAGGTAGAAAATTTTACAATCACAGATTTTAGGGAAAACCCACCTCCCCGTACCAATCAAGGTCATCTTCATTTTTGGATTGATCAGGCAAGTCCTACTGCCCAAAACGCAATCCAGCATATTTCAAAAGAACCTTATCTTTTGACAAAACTTCAGCCCAAGGAACACACACTAGTTGTCGAGCTTGTGGGCAATGATCACGCATCCTTGAAGCCACAGGTTAAACAAGCGATGAAATTCACAACGACTGGCATACCGAAAAAAGAAGGAGCCAACCAAATTACTCCTTTGACAACGACGCCAACTAAACAAGCTGGTGGTCAAACCGCATCAGGGGCCATCATTGCTGTTGCCATTTTGGCTGTCGTTGGCGTTATTATCGGTGGAGTTATTTTCTACAAGCTTCAACTGGAAAAAAGCAAAAAGGGTAAGAAACTTACGAAAAAACCGGAGCAAGAAGAAGGATAAGACCAACAAAGAAAAGAAATAAGGAAATACTGGAAAGAAAAATAAGAGTGGCGGTTGAAGAAAGAAAGCTCGGACGTTCTGTTTCCGTCAGGCGCAGAAAACTAATAAGTATTATCCCCGATACGACCGAGGCTGCAATTAAAAATAACCCAACAAAAAGCATCAGTCCCCCGTTTTTCTATTATAGCCCAATTCAACCTTTTTTAGCGACCGTACTATTGAGCGCTCTTGTGATTTTAAAAGACGACTTCAGTTCCACTCCCTTACGGACTTGGTAGAAGCTTGGTGGTTGGCTTTGCCCCTTCTGTTGCCAAGGGAGGTAGGCTTGGGGGAGGAGGGGGAGGCGTCTCAAGTACCACCGAAGGAGGCGGCGGCGGAGTTGGTGTAACTTGCTGTCTGGAAGAAACATACCAGAAAGCAGCAATAATTATTATGATAATTCCTATTACGATCCCAATTACTGTATTTTTAGTCAGCTATCTCTCACCCCCTCTCCAAAAGTTGTTAACTTTCAGCTATTTTAGACGTGTCTGTCTGCAACGGTTGCTGCACCAAAAGCTTCGGGCTTGATTTTTACTTCATAGCCATTACTTCGGATCATCCCAACCACTTCAGAAATCATTTCTCTCGTTTCCCCATTCTTACCAACATCAACATGAATTTCCAAAGCCAAAGATTCTAAACTCTCTTCGTTGGCCAGACTGTCAGTCACTTCCTGAGCTGTCTCAAGGCTCAAGAGCACCTCTTTATAAATCCTGTCTCTCAAGGAAAAAGTAGGAAGACCCTTCCTCTGCCAAAAATAAATTCCACCCTGGCCTACTCGGTGGATAATAACTGCGGTAACAAAGTCAGAAATAGTGTGGTTGGGCTGGGAGTCTGTCCCGATCACCAATTTATATTTATAATCCGTATTCTCTTCCATAAAAGAAAATATCAACCTCATCATCTTTCCAAAATCAAGCTCACCCCAGGTCGGACTATTGAATTTATGGTCGGCTTGCTTTTTATTTATGGCATTTCCTCTTGTCTTTCCATTCTGCCCATTGGGCATGTTATTTTTCACTTCTCTCATTTTTTATCCTTTGATATTCCCCAAAGGCACAAATCTTGCCACTTTTTTCGAAATTTCTGCATTTTCTGTGGCCTCGACAACTTCTGATATATCTTTATACGCTATTGCCGCTTCTTCCGCAAGTCCTTGATAAGAAACACTCCTAACGTATATTCCTCTTTCTCTCATCTTTCCTTCCAACTCTCTTCCTGAAATTTCTTTTTTTGCTTGGGCGCGAGACATCGATCTTCCTGAACCGTGGCAAGTTGAAGAAAAGGAGATTTCTGCTGCCTTTTCCGTCCCCACTAAAAGGTAAGAACCTGTTTCCATTGATCCACCAATGATTACTGGTTGGCCGATCTTTTGGTGGATTCCTAAAAGTTTTGGGTGGCCTGGGCCGAAGGCTCGGGTTGCGCCTTTTCTGTGAACTACCAACTTTTTAATCTCTGGCTGGTGGTTCCTGGTGTCAATTTTGTATTCTTCAATCTTGGCGATGTTGTGACAAACATCATAAACGAGGGATAAATCTAATCCTGATGCACTTTTTCCAAAGATTTGAGCAAAAACTTTTCTCACTTGCGATGTAATGATTTGTCTGTTAGCAAAAGCCATATTGGCAGCCGCAGCCATCGCACTCCAATAATCCTGGCCTTCTCTTGAGGCAAAAGGTGCTGAGGCAAGTTGTCTATCAAGAACTTCAATCTTGTATTTCTCCATACTTTGGTTAAAGATTCTTAAGTAATCTGTCGCCACCTGATGGCCGAATCCCCGTGAACCGCAGTGGATCATTACAACAATCTGGTCTTTTTCTTTTATTCCCAGTTGACCTGCAATTTGAGGATCAAAAATCTCCTCCACTTTCTGGATTTCCAAAAAATGATTTCCTGAACCTAATGTTCCAAGTTGTGATAGTCCTCTTTCTCTTGCCCGTTGGGAGATTTTTGAAGGATCTGCACCTTCGATCTTTCCCTTTTCTTCGATGCCTTCCAGATCCTTCGGGAAGCCAAAACCTTTCTTAACAGCCCAACCTGCTCCTTCAACCATTGCCGCATCCAACTCTTTTAAACCAAGTTTTATAAAACCTCTTGCTCCTACGCCGGCTGGAATTTCTCTAAATAAAACCTCAACCAGATCTTGAATTCGCGACAAAACTTCTTTTGCTTTCAGGCTTGTCCTTATAAGTCTCATTCCACAGTTAATATCAAAGCCGACTGCGCCAGGCGAAATTATGCCTTCAGTCTCAGGGTCGGTGGCAAAAACGCAACCGATTGGAGCGCCATAACCCCAGTGGGCGTCAGACAAAGCAATGGCATATTTTTGAACTCCGGGCAACATCGCCACATTGGTAACTTGCTCGAAAACGCCCTCATCCATTTTTCCTAAAAGTTCTCTTGTGGCGATAATCCGTGCCGGAACTCTCATTCCTGTTTTATAATTTTGGGGAATTTCCCAAATTACATCACTAACTTTTTTGAGATTATCGGTATCAGCCATAACGCCATATTTTAGCATTTTTTAGGACTAAATTTAGCAGAAGAAAAATTCTAGATATCGAGGACTACGGTTGCCGAATATTCTTCTTTTTCCTTCTCTATTCCAAACTTATGCCGAGTCACTGCTTTAACATCATCACGCAACTCTTGGGTTTCGGGGTTAATTTCCTCGCCCCAGGCCGAAGCTGAAAGATGATATTTTTTATTTTGCACCACCTTTACTTTAAACTTGGAAAATAAGATCCCATCAGCGTCTTTAATTGCTACAATCTCGGATAAAAAATCATAAAGAAGCTCAGCCGGATTCTCCCTTTCAAGTTTTATCTCGACTTCTTTTTCTGTCTTGACCGTCTCTGGATCAACCATTGCCGAAGTCAAGGCAAGGGCAGAATTTAAGAATAGCTTTTCTAAACTTGCACCACGCGCCCGAAAAGCCAAATCGGCCCAGGCAATATCTTCTAGAAATTCAAACTTAACCATTAAAAGAGGAGCCCAATCTTCATGCCAGATTTAAAACCTGATCGAGCCTTGCCTTATCAAAACCTAAAATAAATTCTTGAGAACCGTCATCAAAGGTAATCTCTGTAAAAGGAACCCCCAACTGGTTTGATTTGGCAAGCATTTCTTCTACTGCTTTTGGATCTTGGTCAACCAAAACCTCCACAAAAGAAACGCCTTTTGAGGAAAGATATTCCTTCTCCATCTTGCAGTAAGGGCAAACGGTTGTTGAATAAATTTTTATTTGAGAGACATTAGCCATATATTTAACCTTTTAAGACCTCAGATTATACCTAAATTTGAAGAACTTGGCAAGGCTTAAGTCAAACCCTCTTTTTCAAAGACAAACTTTCTGATTTCTCCAAAGACCAAACCACAAATAGCACCGAATAAAAACCAACTTGATAGCACAACTATTGCCCTTTGGGCAAACATTGCCGATAAAGCGGATTCGGGAGTTGCTCCCATATGAGTTAAAATCAAAAAACCCGTCGATTCAGTCACCCCCAGATCAAAAGGCAAAGGTGAAATTACAGCCGCTACAAAATTGGCTCCAAAAACAGAAACTGCTTGGGGTAATGACACATTTTCAATACCAATGGCTAAAATGATTTGATAAAAAATTAAGGCTAAAAAAAACTGATAAGTCAACGCCAGCAAAAAAAATCTTGCCAAAATTTTAAAATCAATCAAATTCTTTAAGCCGGTGAGGAACTCCAAGCTTATTTTTTTTGCAAAAGGCACTAAGCTTACTATCTTCAAAAAATTTTCAATAAAAAGTAAAAACACTAAAATTGCCAAAATTCCCCCAATCCCTATCCAATGAAAGATAGTCAAATCTCCCAAACCAAAAAGGGCTAAGAAGAATAAGGCGGCTGAAAGTTCTAAAGCCACCTGTAGAAATGGAACAGCTACAATTCTTACTCCACCCAACTTTGCTTTTTTCCAAATTGCCAATGCTGGAAAAATGACTGCGATTGGCAATTCTCTTGCTAACTCGCCTCCTGCAAAAGCTGCCGCAACCATTGGAAAAGTGAGTGGAAGCTTGGCCGTTTTGACCAAAAGCGAAAGAGTAAGAAATTTGAAGGAGAAATAAAGAGCGAGTGAGAAAAAAATTAAAAGATTTATTTTTGTCGGAAATTTGGCCAAAAGCTGACCAACTTCTCCCAAGTTAGTAAAGCGAGTCAAAAAGAAAATTAATCCCCCGCCAAAAATGAAGGGAGTAATAACTCTAAAAATTATCCCAATTTTTTCCCTCACAATATTCCCTATCCAAATTTTACAATTGGAAAAGAGATCAAACCAAATAAACCCCTAGACTAAAGAAAAAAATAATAATTGCATGAGCCAAAATTGGTACTAAAAGATTTTTTGTTCTCAAAAATAAGTATCCTAAAAGTAATCCGCCCAAAAAAGCTAAAACTGGAAATAAAAAGCCGACAAATGGGAAAAAATGTAAAAGACCAAAAAATAATGAGGTCCAAAAGATTCCCAAATGCTGTTGAAAAAATCCCCTAAACCAAATCTCCTGAACAATAGCAGTTGCCAAAGGATTGACGATCAAAAGCCAAGCAAAAGAAGGCTTTCTGCCAGCTGGTACCAAAAGAGTGAACAATTCTTCTCTAAAATCAGCAAAAAACTGAAAAAGTAGAAGAGAGACCAAACCCAAAAGAATGCCCGCTAAAATTCCCAAAAAGATTGTCCGATCAAGCTTAAAGACCAAAGGTTTTTGGGTCTTTTTTATAAAGAAAACACCAAGCCAAACCAGAAAAAACCAAAGTGGAATAAGGAAAAATAAATTCATCTAAGCTCAACGCTCTTCTCTCTGAAACAATTTTTGAAGTTCAAAGGAGTTAAGCTTATCCAAAATCTCAAAATCAGTTAGATTTTTAAACTTTTGATCCAATTTCAAAGCTGAAATTTTTGTTTTCAGTTTCTGCCAACCCTCATTCTCTTGAGCCCAAGAAGTAGTACTCCAGACAAGTAGACTGGCGGGCAAAAGTAAAATGACAACCACAACCGTGGCCACCGCCAGTCTCTTTAATACAATCAGACGAGGTTGGACAAGAAAGTGGGTAAATACATAAAGAAAGGGCCCAAGGGTTAAAAGACCAACAAAAGCAAGAAAGACAACCAAGGCCATCATAGTCAAGAAAGTCGACTGTTCTAAGCTTAAAAATGCCCTGCGCTTACTCTCTCTGGGATATTTTAAATTATGCTCGGCACCCATATTGAAAAAATGAAGTGATAACCAAGTCCTCAATCCGGTTACAAAGACTGCAAAATACCCCAAGTGATGAAAGCGTCTCATGGAAAAGAAGAGTTTCATTGCCGATGGAAATTTAACCTTCCCCTCCTCTTTTAAGCGTAAAAGCAGATCGGACTTATCGAAAATATCACAATGGACTTTTGGCAAATCTAAAGGTTCAAAACCGCCAATTTTTAAAAATGTATCTTTTCTTATTGCCTGATTGGTGCCAGTCAAAATGAGTTTGCCCAAAAAATGAAAAGACAGAATATTTGCCAAATTAAGTAAAACTAATAAAAATTTGTCAATTATCTTCTTCTCAAGGGGCTGTATAAAACCAAATAGACAAACCAATTTTGGGTCTTTTTTAAACTCCGCAGCAATTACTGAAAGCCAATTTGAAGGAACAATATTGTCAGCATCTAAAGTAGCAATGATTTCGCCAGAGCTTGCAGCAAAACCAGCTTGTCGGGCAAGAGCCGGTGTTGATCTTGACATACTAACTATCCTTGCGCCGTATCTTTTGGCAATTTGTTTTGTCTTGTCATTCGAAGAGTCAGCAATGATGAGTTCAAAATTACCTGGATAATCCTGCCGGGCCAATGAACGCAGGCAATCCTCAAGATATTTTTCCTCGTTATAAGTTGGAATAACAACAGAAATCATTCTTTCTCACACTCCTCCAGCAAAATCTCCTTTTACAATTCTAGCAATTAATGGCTAAAGGAACCAGTAAATTATAACAAAAAATAAGCCGGAAGAAAGAAAAAGTTTTTAGGTCTTTTCATTTAAAGTACGACTCAGTTTTTTGACTAGCAAACTTGCCAACTTTGTCCTTTGCAAACTTAAATTTTGGATGGCTGGAAAAATTGTGGGTGATGATTCTCCTCTTTCTGTATGATAAGTTTCGGGGTTTACAAGGATTTTCCCCAACAGAAGCATGGAGAAATAATTTGGTACAACCTTAAAAAGTAATTCTTTGAAAAAAATGGTAGAAAGGCTTCCTTTACCAGCAAAAAAACGGGTGGAGGAGCAGGTTAAAATTTTTGGGTCAAAAACAACTTTACCATGCTTCTCAAGCCTAAATAAAAAATCTAGTTCATCTCCGACAAAAGGAATTTTAAGATTATATCCTCCAATTTTCAAAAACGCTTCCTTTCGAAAAGCAAAATTCTGGGCTGTCATATTAAAAGCTCGACCAAATAGAAAGTATCCCAGAATAAGTAAAGATTTAATAATTGAGGCTGTAATTTTTAAAGGAATACTTTCTGTTCTCCACTTATACCACCCAGCCACGCCAACAACTTTGGAATCGGAGAAATGAGAGACCATTCTTTTTAGCCAATCAGAAGGATAGACACAGTCGGCATCGGCTGAAATAATGATTTTTCCACTAGCGGCAAGAGTTCCTTTTTGTCTGGCAAGAACAATTCCTCTTTTTCTCAGAAGTAAAACTTTTGCTCCAAAGGATTTAGCGATTTCTCTGGTCTTATCAGAAGAACAGCTGTCGACAATAATTATTTCCAAATCTTTTTTGGGAAAATCGCAAGAGGCAATCGAGCTAAGACAGACTGGTAAATATTTTTCCTCATGGAAGGTAGGAAGGACAATAGAAATTTCTGGCTTTTTCGCTGACATTGCGTCTATATTATACCAATCAAACAAAGTAAGTTATTCTTGTTTAGTAAGACTTAAGGTGGCAACGTTTTGGGACGATGTAGTAAAATACCATACTATGAGCCTTGAGACATGCCCAAAAATATCCCAGCCAAACAAGAATCTAGAACCCGTACCAAGACAACTGGTGGAAACGGAATATTTTGGCCAGCTGCGAATTGACCATTACAAACCAGTTATCGACGGTATAAGGCTTCATTACACAGAATCAGGATCAGGAACAAGAGTAATTATTTTGGGCGGTCTTCCACTTTATGTCTGGGAAGGATTCGTTGGTTTTATTAAACCATTCTCCAAAAAACATACCGTCAATGTTTTGGAATATCCGGGTTTTGGCGAAAGTCAAGAAGTGCCAGATGAGCATAACTTCGAAATGGTTACTGAAACTCTCCACCAAGTAATTCAACAAGAAGGGCTGGGGCCTGCTCATATCGCTGCCTTATCATTTGGTGCTGGAACTGCGATTTATCTGGCGGCCAAGCATCCAGAAGATGTTAGGAGCCTATCGCTTATGGGTGTTCCTATCGAGTTTAATCCTCTGATTCGGGAAAAACGATCATTCCTTAAACACCCAGCCATAAGCCAGATAGCTGCAAAATTAATCGGCAACGAAAAACTTTGGCCAGCCTTTTTTGCATTTTTAATCTCTGACCCTTGGCCAGCCAAAAACCTCTATGGACAAAAGTGGACTTTACGTTTAGCCAAAAAATATGCCTCTATTTCACCAAGGGCAATGCTGGAATATTTCCATTCGATTCTTGCAACAAATGAAGAAGATTGGCAAAAGTTATGTCAGCAAATTAAAGCACCTATTGCAATCGTCATTTCAAGACAAGAGGCAGAAAAAGAGAGAAGATTACAACTTAAAGGTCCACATACAACTGGCATCAAACTTAAACCAATGCTCCCCCACGCAGAGCTGCTTATCAATCCTGATATAGCTACACCCTTAGGCCACAGTAAGGGTTTACCGTTTGCTCAAATAGTACTACCGTTCTTGGAAAAGATAGATCAAAGGGAAAGAAAAATATAAAGAAGGAAGGATAAGACTTTATCTTTTTAAAAATTTGCGAACCTTTAAGGCAATATCAATTGGTGAAACCTGATATTTCAAAATAACATCATAAGCACCCAACTCGTAGGCACGCCTAACATTCTCATCCATACCAAAACTAGTGACAACAAAAATAGGTATATTTTTAGTGTCTGGTGCCGCCTTCAATTCTTTCAATATAGAAAAACCATCCAGCTTAGGAAGCATAAGATCAAGAAGAATAATCTCGGGTTTTGAAGTCCTGGCCATCTCTAAACCCTTTTCCCCATCTTCAGCAACCGCAACCTCAAATCTTCTTTTCTCCAAACCTTCTTTATATAAAGCAATAATTAAAGGATCGTCTTCAATCAGAAGCAGTTTTATCATATCTCTAGTTCGACTTTTCCTTTACCAGAAAAAATCTTTTCGCTTTTTCATCCATCTTAACAGGTTCATAAAGCTTGGACAAGTCTTCTGAGTGACGACAGGGTAGTTGGAAGGCAAAGGTTGATCCTTTGCCAACTTCGCTTTCTTGAAGCCAGATTTTTCCTCCCATTGCCTCAAGATATCGTCTGGCAATGTACAAACCAAGACCGGTTCCACCTGGACGTCTTTTTAAAAGAGGACCTAATTGCTGAAATTTCTTGAAGATAAGATCCTGACTTTTTTCATCAATACCTTCTCCTGTATCTGTTACTCTAACATTAAGTTTGCTATCGGAAACCTCGTAAGTCACCTCTACCCCACCATGGTCGGTAAATTTGATGCCGTTACTCAAAAGATTGTAAATGACTTCTTTTAGTTTTTCTGGATCACCTTTGACATAAACCTTAAATGGCAATCTCTTTTGGCGCAAGAAAAGTTCTTTATGGCGAGCTTCTGGTTCAAGCTCACCTATCACATCTTCAACAATTTCTTGAGGATCAAAGTCCATCATCATGTATTCAGCTCTGCCTGATTCAATCCTTGAGACTGATAAAAGATCACTGATAAGTTTAATTATGCGTTCGTTTCCCTGGTAAGCCTGTCTGAGATATTCCTTCGACTGTGGTTCAAGTTTTCCTGCTCCCCCTGAGAGGACCAAAGAGATAAAACCCTTAATCGCTGCCATTGGAGTACGAAGTTCATGTGATGCAATTGCCAAGAATTCATCCTTCATTCTATCTAACTCTTGAAGTTTAACATTGGCCTCTCGGAGTTGGGAAGCTAAAGATTGAGCCTTTTCTCGGGCTCTTTTCTCTTCCCCTCCGGTTTTTGAGACTAAAAAGGCAACAAGTGCCACCGAAGAAAAAGCAAGAAGTAAATTGTAATCAAAAATTGGCCAGAAGCCAATGGTGTAAAAACGAACTGAAAGATAACATAAATAGATAATGATAACCTGAACTATTAGATAAATTGGTGGCAAAATAATTGAACCCACAATAAGCGGCAAGAAGTAGATGAAAAAATATGGACTTGTAATCCCCCCTGAAAAAACCATAGCAACCGAAACAAAGATAAAGTCCAAAATAATAAAAATGAGATGCTTAAGTTGGTAATGCCATGAGACAAACCCTTTGTTTAAAGAAGGAATTAATCTATAATTTACAAACGCGTGAATGATAGCAGCCGAACAAACCAAACCAACTACAAGTTTATTGGCTACTTCCAAACCGGGAAGAAGGAGGGAAGTAATAATAGAAAAACATACTCCATAAGTTGCGTACTCAAAAACTCTGTCAAGCCTTTTTTGTCTTTCAAACTCTTCTTTTCCGTCCATCTTCTTCTATCCTAAACCAATTCTAAGAATTGCGGCAAGACCGACAATTGAAGGAAAGAAAAATTCGGCCTTTGGCGCTTTGCGGATTAATGAAGGGCCAAAATAAAAATCACTAAAATTTCTTTCCAAGAAAGTTTCATTAACTTAACTCTATCAACTTTTTGGTTGGGAGACAATTTGAGGAAGGTGGGTTAGATTCCTTTCCTTATTGAAACAGCAGCCAGGAGAATCATCAGAAGAGCAAAGGCGATTAATATGTAAATATCAAGACTCACACTGGCCAAATCCTTTCCTTTAATCATAATATCGCGCAAAGCATCGTTGGCATAAGTAAGCGGTATCGCGTAAGAAAGCCACCGGAGGATGGTCGGCATAGATTTTATTGGCCAGATAAAACCAGAAATTAGTGCTTGGGGAACGATAATAACGGGAATAAACTGAACTACTTGAAGTTCATTGCGGGCAAAAGCGGAAAGAAAGACTCCTAAATTAACCGCCCCAACAACTAAAATTAGCTCAATAAAGAAGACGAACCAAATGTTCCCCAAGAAATGGACATCGAGAACATAAATCGTAAAAAGTAAAACGATTAAAGATTGGATGAGGGCAAAAATTAAAAAGCCTAGAAAGTAGCCGATGACAATTTCGGCATTATTGACTGGCGAAGCAAAAAGCCGCTCAAATGTTCCTTGGCTTCGTTCTCTTAAAAAAGAAACCGAGGTCAGCAGAATGACGAAGAAAAAGGCAAAAAAGGCAATGAAAACCGGCGCAAAATAATCTAAAGCACCAAATTTCTCGCCACCATAAAGGTAGTCAACCTTTACTTCGACCACCTTCTGGTCCGTAAACGAGCCTAATAAGTTTTGGTTAATCAAACCAAGGATCTGTTGGGAGATGTTTGGATCCGAGCCTTCCAACTTTATTACGACCTGTGGGCTTTTTTGCTCAAAAATATCTTTGCTAAAATTTTCATCAAGTAAAACGTAGGCGTCTAATGATCCGGCTTGGAGATTATTTTTAGCCTCTTCAAGCTCCTTTTTGTGCCATTTCAGGGTGGAACTGTCTTTCAGGGAGTTTTCTATTTTCTGAGAAAATTTCTCCGCTCCCCAAGAAGGTGTCTCCACACCCGCATCTTGATTCACAAACCCAACCTCAAAAACACTCGTTGTTTTAAACAGTGCGCCTAAGATAGAAAGTAGCAACAAAGGGACGATGATTATAAGTCCGATTGTCCTCCTATCGTGGATGAACTGTCTGATAATTCTTTTGGCTATTGCCAAGATTCTTCTTAAGCTCATCCGCCCTCCTCCAAAGCCAAGAAGGTCTCCTCCAAGTTTTTGGTTTTAGTCTCCTCCAACAATTTTTCGACCTTTCCCTGGGCAAGGAGCCTACCGTCACGAAGTAGCGCCAGCTCATCGCAGCGGGCTGCTTCTTCCATCACATGGGTGGATAAAACGATCGTTGCCCCCTCTTTGTTCAGAGTTTTAAAGTAATCCCAAAATTCGCAGCGCAACTGCGGGTCGATACCGACTGTCGGTTCATCGAGGAAAACCAGTTCTGGATTATGAACTAGGCTAACCGCTAAAGAAAGTCTCTGCCGCATTCCCCCACTTAACGTACTCACGGGCGACTTTTCTTTCCCTTCTAATTTAACTAGGGAAATTAACTCCTGGATTCTTCTTTTTTTTTCTTTCGCCGAAAGGCCATAAATTGTGGCGAAAAAATCTAGATTTTCTGCCACAGTGAGGTCTTGATATAAAGCGTGGCTTTGGGTCATATAACCGATTTTTGCCGCCCGCTCGCTCCAGGAAAGCGACTTATTGAAAACCACAACCTTACCGGAATCGGGCTTTAAAATCCCGACCAAAATTCTAATTAAGGTTGTCTTTCCTGAGCCATTGGGACCCAGAAGCCCAAAGGTGATTCCCTGTTTTACTTGAAGATTAAATTCGCTTAAGGCATGGATATCCGACGGAAATTTTTTATTAAGATTCTCGGCCTCAATAATATTTTCCATTGATTTTAAAAAGAATAGTCTTTTTACTGGAAAAAGTAAACGGGAAAGTCAATCTATGCTGTAGGCGACAGTTTATTAATTTGCGCTGCAAGAATACCCGAAATCAGCGGTACCCTCTTCCCAAGCCAAAAGAAGGTGTCGGTGTTTTTAATTGTTTTAATGGTGTTGGAATCACAAAAAGGGAGTAAATTTTCACGGTCGATTTCTCTTTTAGTTTCATCTTTTACAAAAGACAAAGTAAAAAGCGCTGCTTCTGGTGTTAAGCCTTTGAATTCTTTTCCATAAAATTCGTAATCTTTATCAACTAAGTCGTATGGAATCCTAAAAGAAAGACCTAATATTAAGGACATCTCTAGGTGCTTTTCTTTAAAAGAAACAAAAAGCACAGAAATTTTCTGGTTGTTTTTTCGAAAGTTTTCTGTTCTAACACCTAACCAATATAGGTGTAGGGGGATGTCTTCATCTCGTTTGTTGGATTTTACGTATTCTTTCTTTTCTAATTCGCCAGCGACCTCCTTCTTAAATTTACTATCAACGAAGCAATCCACATCACCAACTTCTCTATAAAACTCCCCCTTTAGTGCCGCCGGGATTAGGGAACCAAAAACCCGAAACTGACAATTTAATGTCCCACAAACAGAGGTAAGATCTTCTAGAGATTTCATTATCTCCATAATAGTCGCTTAACCCATTTTAACAAGAATCGCTAAGGATTATAATAGCTTTGCTATGAAACTAGCGCTTTTTTGGGAAAAACTGCCTAAAGATGCCATCCGCTGTGGCCTTTGCAATCATTTTTGCCATATTCAAGAGGGCTTAATTGGCGCTTGCGGTGTGCGGCAAAATAAAAATGGTAAACTTTATTCTCTAAATTATGGGAAATTAGTTGCCGCCAATATTGATCCTGTTGAGAAAAAACCGCTTTACCATTTCTTACCCGGAACCCAGATTTTTTCAATTTCAACTGTCGGCTGCAATTTTCGCTGTCTTTTTTGTCAAAATTGGGATATTTCTCAGGCTGCCAAACCACCTCAAAGAGAAATTTTTGGTGAAAGCTATACTCCGAAAGAAATTGTAGCGGCAGCGATTAAAAATAATTGCCCTTCGATCGCCTACACCTACACCGAGCCAACTATATTTTTTGAATTTGCTTACGATTGTTGTCGCCTTGCCAAAAAGAAAGGTCTCAAAAATGTTTTTGTCACCAATGGTTATATGTCAAAAGACGCTTTAAAAATGATTTCTCCTTATCTTGATGCAGCCAATATTGATCTTAAATCTTTCAGTCCTGAGTTTTATCGAAGAGTCTCTGGCGGCCAGCTTGAACCGGTTTTGGAAAATATTAAACTTGCCTACAAGTTAGGAATTTTTATTGAACTCACCACTTTAGTTATCCCAGGCCAAAACGACTCGGATAAAGAACTTACCCAAATTGCCCAGTTTATTGCACAATTAAACCCCAAAATCCCTTGGCATATCTCCAGATTTCATCCAATGTATAAAATGGACGATTTGCCCCCAACTCCAACAAAAACTTTAAAGACGGCTTACGAAGCAGGTAAAAAAGCGGGGTTGAAATTTGTTTATGTCTGGGCCCCACCCCATGCAGATGAAGAATTTTTTGAGGTTGGCGATACTTTTTGCCCAAAGTGCGGCAAGATTGCGATTGATCGAAAATCTTGGCTTCCAACCTTGGTTAATGTTGATGAAAAAGGGAGATGTAAGAGTTGTAAAGAAGAGCTAAATCTAAAGTTAAATTAAATATGTTAGTTTTTGCAGCAATTACCCCTCATCCGCCAATAATCTTACCTGAAATTGGTGGTCTGGAATTGGCAAAAGTCAAAAAGACAGTCAATGCAATGAAAAAATTGGCCAAAATTTTTAAAGAATCAAAACCAGAAAAGGTTGTCGTCATCTCCCCCCACCCATCACCCCAACACGGTGCTCAAGTTCCTTTATATTATTTAATGAAAAATCTGCCAGATCTGCCAATTGAAGAACTCTCAATCACTTTTGACTCCTACAAAAATCACTATCAGTGGGGCGGGCAAGAAGGCAAGAAATACAAATTTGACCCCAAAAGAATTGCCCTTGTCGCCTCTGGTGATCTTTCCCATTGCCTCAAAGCTAATGGTCCATACGGATTTAACCCAGCTGGACCGCAGTTTGACAAAAAATTGGTTGAACTAATCAAGAAGAAAGATCTCAAGGCAATTTTAAACCTAGATCCGGATTTAATCGAGAATGCTAGCGAGTGTGGTCTTCGCTCAATCTGTTTTCTTTTTGGTGTTTTGGAAGAACAAACATATGAACCAGAAATTTTATCCTACGAGGGTCCTTTTGGCGTTGGCTATCTTGTAGCAAATTTTAAAATCCGCAGGCAAATCGGTCCTCTTTGACTTATAAAAAAAATTGACCTATTATATTAAATAAGGATGGCCGAAGAGAAAAAAAAGACAAAAATTCTGGTTGTTGAAGACGATTTATTTTTGCGTGATCTCTACTGTGAACTTCTCCAAGATGAAGGATTCTATGTTGACTCAGCCTCAGATGGACCAGAAGGTTTTGCCAAAATGAAAAAAGGCGGCTGGAATATGGTTTTACTTGATATTGTCCTTCCTAAAATGGACGGATTGGAAATCATGCGGAGGTTAAGAGATGACCCACCTAAAATCCCCAATGGCCCTGTAGTTTTTTTGACTAATCTAGGCAAAGATGAACCAATTAAAGAAGGTTTTAGACTTGGGGGTGTGGGATATTTAATTAAAAGCCAATTTACTCCCGACCAGGTCCTAATTGAAATTAAAAACTTCCTAGCGAAAAGTAAAGAAGAACCCTAAATCCCAACGGAGACAAGACCGATAGCCTCTTTTCCTTCTTCTTTCTTCTTCGTGTTGGCAAAATCTTCTTCCTTAAAAATCGGTAACGAGAAAGTGAAGGTCGCACCTTTACCAAGACCTTCTGACTCTGCCTTGATTGTTCCGTGATGCAACAGGATAATGTTCCAGGTAATATAAAGGCCCAAACCCGTTCCCCCATCTTGCTGAGTACTCGCATAAGATCCCTCAATCAAACCAAATTTTTTGAAAAGTTTAGGCATATCTTCTTTGGCAATTCCTTTGCCGGTGTCTGAAACCGAGGTTTCAACCATATCATTTTTAACATTAAAATTTATCTCAATTAACCCACCTTTGGGCGTGAATTTTAGAGAATTGCCGATCAAATTTATTAAGACTTCTTTTATTTTATCGGGGTCAGCCAAAACTTCAGGCAGGTCTTTTTGCTCATGACAGGTCATTCTAATTCCCAATTCATTTGCCCTCGGCGTTACTTCATCAACAACATCACGGGCTAATCTGCTTATATCTAACTTTTCAAGCTCAATTTCAATTCTTCCTGACTCAATCCTTGAAACGTTAAGCATGTTGTTAACTAATCTAATTAAGCGGTCAGCTGAAATATAAGCCCGGTCCACATAATACTTTTGTTTCTCGGTCAACTCCCCTCCTCTTCCTGCCAAAACCATCCAAAGATAAGACTTAATGGCAGTCATTGGCGTCCTTAGCTCATGCGACGCAACCGACACAAATTCGTCTTTTAATTTATCTAGCTCTTTTAACTTCTCATTAGCTTCACTCAACTCAGTTGTTGCCTTCTTTAATTGTCCAAATAGTGATGAATTTTCGACCGCTATGCCCACAGCGCCGACAAAACTCTCAATGATTGTTTTTTCGTACTCAGTCACCTCTTTTAGATCTTTTGTCATGCTGAAGATCAGAACCCCAAGAATTTTACCTTTAGAAGAAAGCGGATAAACCATACTTGCCTTTATCCCTATCTCTCTCTGTAGCTGTTCAATAAAGTCTCTATCTAAAGCCGGATATAATAGATCAGCTACTTGGTTGGTGGTAAAAATCCTATTTTCCAAAACTGCCTTTACACATAAATTGTCTATCGCTGTCATAGGAATCACAATTTCTCTAAAGGGAAGGGGTGATTGGTCAAGGAATTTTTTTGCTCCTTCTGTTCGAGAGATTGAAATACGTCTTAGTAGGCTATCTTCTTTTAAGGCGAGGACAACAATTTCATATCCCAATTTAAGATATCCTAATTGAGTTAAAATAGTATTTGCTACCTTATTAACTACATCTTCAAATTCCAGCGTATCTAAAATTACTTTTTCTACTTCCCATAAGGCTTGAAGGACGTCTTTGGCGTAGCTTAAATCCCTTTTTAGTTCACGTCGCTTGCCGAGTATCTGAAGTAAGACAATGACAAGGATAACAATCAGAAATGTAGCAAGACTCGCTAAGAAAATTTCCATTGACTCACCCTAAATCAAGTATAGAAGCCAATGCAAAACCAAGTCAAAAAAAAAGGACCTTGGGGAGATTATTATTTACAATTAACCAGAAATCCTTCTTGAAATCGCCACAACTTCTTCATCTGATAGAACACGACTCCCTGACTTTGCAGCCCTTAGGACTACCTCAACTCTTTCTTCTGTTGGCTCAATTCCCAGTCTTTCTAAGACAAACCTTATATTAGATTTCCCGCTCATTGGCCCAGCTTTGATCTCAATGCGTCGGCCAACACTTTCTGGATCATATGCAAAATATACTTTACTAGCCAAATCGTGATCCCCTTGAGCTAGAGCTTTTAGGATCGCATCAGCATGAACACCTGAAGAGGTGGAATGGGCAGTTTCACCTATAATTGGTGCGTTAACAGGTATCGTCATGTTTAAAATCTTTGCTGAATATTCGGCAAATTTCTGAAGTTTCGTTAAGTCGTCAGATCTGAACCCTTCGAGGTTCAAATTCAAGAGCAACTGTGCAAGATCAACATTTCCAGATCTTTCACCAATGCAGAGAGTTGTCGCGTGCAATCTGTTAACACCTTTTTCCGCCGCTACTATACAATTAGCGAGTGCGAGTCCTCTATCATTATGGCCATGCCAATCGATTTTGACGTTTGGATTGTCCTTTAAGATTCTCCCTCGTACAAACCTCACGATGTTTCTAGTAACTTTTTCATTTGCCACTCCAACCGTGTCTGCAATGCAGATTCTATCCGCACCGCATTCGATTGCTACTCGATAAAGTTCAAGAAGGTCTTCTGGATAAGCCCGGGTTGAGTCTTCAGTAACAAACATTACTGGTAAACCGTGCTTTTTAGCTAAACTAACAGACCTCTTCGTTAAACGCACCAACTCAGTCCTGTCCCATTGGTTGATTAATGCCCGAAGTCGACTACTACCTAAAAAAATATCAGCTTCGAGAGGAAAATCACCAGTAGCAACGGATATCTCAATGAGGGACTTAATGTCTTCCTCCAAGGCCCTAGCTGCACAACTTAAAGAAAGTTGCAAGCCTTTTTGAATTCTATGTTTTACCAGTGTTGCTACGGCTTCCTTTTGCCTCTCGTCACTAGCTGGGAATCCAATATCTGCATGTTCGATACCTAAATCTTCCAGGAGCTCCAAGAAAAATTTTTGTTCTTCTATAGAAGGCCGCATAGCCTGCGTGCCTTGTAAACCGTCACGAAGAGATTCATCGTCAATATCCACGTGAGGATTTGGACTATCTGTTTTTGGTAATGGTTTGGCTTGATCGAACTTCGCCCAGTTGAAAATTAACTCAGTTTCTTTCACATAAATATTATACTATAAGTTGTCTACTTGTGAGCTGGAAAATTATAGGGTAATATGGTAAAATCTGCTGGATGTTTCGGGAAAGAACTGGACACAGAGAAAGAGAACCACAAACTCGAAGAGTTCTTTATTTAACTAAGGACTCCGATGTTATCTTGCAACAACTTGCCGACAAAAGAATCCTCCCTCCCCAACCAGACGAACTAATGGATCACATCTCTACTGATGAAATCATACCGAGCCGAGCTGGAATGGAATATAGCGATCCTGAGAATCTTGGAGATCACTTATTAACAGGCCTGCAAGGTGGCATGATTAAATCCGGTGACATAAAAGGAAAATTTGATGTTATTGTCGCCGGAAATTCATTTGGTCGTGGATCTTCAAGAGAACACGCACAACTTGCGCTAAAAGGAGCAGGTATTGAAGTTGTCATCGCCAAAAGTTTTGAACGAATTTTTAGAGAAAACTGCAACAATTATGGAATCCACAATCTTTCATTAGCCAGTCAAGTTACCCAAGATTTCCTAACAGGAAAAACTGTTCGAGAAGAACAACTCACTCAAAGTCTGGGGCCAACCACTAAAGAAATTGTAGCCCGGGGAGGACTTTTGCCGTTCACAAGAGCAAGATTGGAAGGAAAAATCGAATTGCTGGAAATAAAAACCGAACCAAGGCTGATGACTATGGTGGAAAAAATAATTGCAAGGAATGTAAGACAAGGGTCAGGCTTGGGACAAAGAACTGGAGTGGGTTATGTTAAACCTGGCGATCAGGTTTTTGTCAGGATTGACTCGGCCTATGCCTATGAGCTACAGACAATAATTGCTCAAGAAGTTTTAGAAAGAGAATTTCCAACCAATCCACCGGTCCATCCTCAAAGGTTCATTCTCTTTGAAGACCATCTAGCTTCAATGGAAGACCACCCAATTGCAACTAGACATAGAACTTCTCAAAGACAATTTGCCCAAAAATATGGAATTCGAACCTATGAGGTTAAAGAGGAAGGAGTTGAAGGAATCTGTCATACTGTCATGTTGGAAAAACATGTAAGGCCAGGTAATCTTGTCTTAGGAAATGATTCTCATACTTGTACCCTTGGTGCAGTTAACGCTCTTGCTGTTGCCAAAGGAGCTTCGGATTTTGCTGCTGCCTTTTTGACTAAAGACATTTTATTAACCGTTCCAGAAACAATCCGTTTCAATCTGGTTGGCAGATTTAGGCCAGATATTACTTCCAAAGATCTAATGCTTTACATTCTTTCTCTGCCAGAGATGAAAGAGGAGCTTTTGGGCAGTTATAGAGTATTTGAATTCGGCGGGGAAGCACTTGATCACATGCCTTTTGATGATCAGACAGTTCTAACCAATATGGTAATTGAGGGACAAGGATTTACCGGTATTATCGAACCAAATAAGGAAATGCTGAGATTTTTAATCAGGCAACATAATTTGCCCGGAGAATTTGTAGAGAAACTATTTGTAAACAGTGATCCTGATGCAGAATATGCTTGTGTTTTTAATATCGATTTGGCATCTGTTGAACCAATGATTGCTTTACCAGGAGATTCTCAAAATGCTATTCCCTTATCGCAACTTGAAAATCGACCAAAAATTGATTTTGCATATGTCGGATCGTGTACTGGGGGAAAATTAAAAGATTTACAAGAGGTAGCAAAGATTCTTGAAGGCAAAAAAGTTGCGCCAACGGTGAAACTTAGAATTCAAGCAAGTTCGCAAAATGTGGCAAGAGAAGCAGAAAGACAAGGACTCTTTGAAATTTTTAGGGAAGCCGGTGCAGAGGTTGTCAAACTAGGTTGTGGAGATTGTATGGGCGCAACAAAAGACGCTTTGGACGGAGAAAGACAAATTGTTATTTCTGATACGAACCGAAATTTTCCTGGCAGAATGGGAAAAAACCGAGAAGTTTATCTATCCAACCCGGCTGTGGTTGCAGCAAGTAGCATCTTAGGAAGAATTGCCACACCCCAAGAACTTGATTAGACTACCTGCCTCTTTTTGCAAGCCGGTCGTAAGCCTGCATAACTTCTAAAGACTGAGTAATTCTTCTATCGGCAATTAAATTGTGCTCCTCATCATAGGGCGTCTCGCTTGATGCATAACGGACATCTACTGCCTCTTTTACTGGATAACCAGTATACTTTTTGAAGGTCTCGGGTGATAATCCGCCATAGCGAACAACTTCGCATTTACCGTCGCTACCTTTTTGAGGCAGGCGAATTTGGGTTTGAGAACGACCAGATCTTAGCGGTGGAAATTCACAAATCTCGTCAATCACTATAAAATCAATATGCCTGCGCCACTCTTCTTTACCCTTCATCATTTTATGAAGAATTGAAGTTGTAAAACCCGGCTCTTCCTGATCAAAATTAAGCGAACCACCTGCATATACTGCGTGTTTTACTCTTTTTCGAAGCATCTCAATTACCCTATTCCAACCAGGATGGGGCATATAAAAATAACTGGCAGTACCATCTTTTCTTGTCAAAAGCCACTCATCCAGATGAGGGTTTCTTTTCTTGGTTGGGGCAATAATATGGACTGGTCCTTTCTCCCACAATTTCCAGCGTTTGTTTGCCCATTGAAGTTCTCGATAGTGAGGATGGAGTCTATCAATATCCCAAAAATCAATGACATCATCTGGATGGACAAATGAAGCAAAAGCTTTCCCCCAAGGTCTGCCCTTTTTTATCTCCCTTAATCTCGCTGATTCCTCAACTTTCTCACTCTGCCACTCAGGTGAATTAAGGAGCATTGCCACTCCCCAAACTCCCCAAACATACATTGCACAAACTTTCCCTTGGGCCAGAGCTTCTGCAATTTCTCGATGGTGATTGTAGTTCCAAATTGAATAGACGCGTTTTGGGATCTTTCTTCCGTCGAATTCAGCAAATTGCCAGTCAAATTTTTCAAGATGAAGAGGAATCTCTCCAAAATAAGAGGTCTTCCCTTGATATTCAGGGATTATGAAAGACAGACCGGTTTGGTTTTCTTTTTGTTGCTCAGTACCCATCTATAACTACCAAATTATACTATGGGTTTAGAAATTGTGCAAACCAAAGTTGAAATATCCCATAACAATATGGTAGTATTTGCTCTATGCCAGAAAAAGAGAAATTATCACTTAGAAAAATAGTTCGTAATTCAGCAGTAGTGGCTGGTTTAGTAACGGCTGCTGCTATCGCAAAAGTCGAAAATGTCCATGCCCAAGATATCTTTGGACAAGAGTTACCTAAAAATCCCGCTTCAACCTTAGTTCTCACCCACCATCCAACTTTATCTAAACTCACAAGAGAAAGCATTTTTGACCAGACTGATCCAGTTCTTGAAACAACCGCCGGCCGTGCTGTTACAGCTGCTTTGGTAGCATTTGCCCTTGCCCGAGGATATTACACACTTCAGAGAAGTTATGAATTAGATAAAAAAAGAAAATTTGTTGAAGCAGCAACAGCCTCAGCTTTATTCTTTTCTCTATCCTGTGTCCTTTTTGCTGATTCATTTAAAGATGTTGATGCTCATCTGCCAGCCGCACTGCTTTTTGCCTACAGTTTGGCCCAAAGTGCTTATATGTTTGAAGATACTTTTGAACGCGATCGAAAATTGAGGAAAAAAGGACCAGCATACGCCTCTGCTGCTCTACTCACCTCAATTGGCTTAATAATATTAATAGACGCTCTAAGATAAAACTTGACTTTTATCTCTTCTCACCCCTATTCTGAACATAGAGAGGGGGTGAGAACATGGAAACAATTTTGGCATTTTTTGCAGGAGTCTTAATGGCCAACGGCATTCCCCATTTTGTCAAAGGTATTATGGGCCAGACCCACATGACTCCTTTAAAGAGGGTCTCATCAGCAGAATTGAATGTGGTTTATGGCGTCGTCAATTTTGCGGTTGGACTTTTACTTTTGAACTTACGACAGGCTGGTGGTGCAATCCCGGTTGGCCTGGATCGTTGGGTATTTTTAGTTGGGGCACTGTTCATGGCATTGGCTGATGCCAACCTATTTTCCAAGCCAAATGCCCGCCTGCCTTGGCACAAGGATTAAAGAAGCTCTGAGAATTTTTATTCTATGTTGCAATTATTATAGTGTTCTGCCAACCTTTCATTTTTGGATTCCTCTGGAAGATTCTCTTGCATAAAATTGCATAAATCTCTGACAAGACTCAAAAACGCAGGCGCATTCTCCGGAGAATGGATTAACAGAGTTTGATATTCTCCAAGTAAAAATTGTAAAGCAACCTCATAATCATAAAACATTCTTGCCTTCGAGCCTTCTTGGGGCGCATCGGCAAGAAAGGATATTATGTATCCTCTATTAGGGGTAAGCATTTTAGGCGAAAGAGCTGTTGCTCTATCAATGAAAGGCTGAGCTTTTTCTTTTATTGCTTGGCCAAACTTTTCAATAGCAAACGGATCTTGAAGAACAAGGACTTGAGCATCTGGAGGTGGAGTTACAGGAACTAAAAATACATCATCAACCCAAACATCAATTACAGTACCGCAAGGTTCATCGGAGGTACCAGGGCGAGCTACAACGCCAATTCGAGGCCGAAGAGCAGTAACTTCAGGAGGAACTTGAATGAAAGCTGAGATTCGTTGCCAATTTCGTGGCGGTTTTCCCGGCCATCTACTTAAATTTTCAATCTCCTGCCCCGGGAAAAAAGAAACTCTAACTCCCACTGAATAATTTTCAACATTTGCATTTGATTTAACCCACATGCCAAATTCATAGGTTCCAGGTTGAACGGTAATTTCTGAGACTGGATAAAAACCGTGGGTTGACGCCGCATAGAGAAATTCTGTGTCGCAAATCCCCTGCGGCTCATATGGACTTTGTTGATCATAGACAATCGTTAAACGAAGGCTTGCTGAGCCTGAATGGGCTTGGGAATTGTCGATTGACAAGTATCTGGGCTTTTTTTCAGCCAGATCAACAAACCCCTCAATCTCCCAATGATTTCTCCAATCACCTGATTCAAAAGATGAATCTTTAATAAGATTTTGTTCTGAAGCGATTACTTCTGGCTCAGGAGCTGTAGTGGCAGTTGGTGGAATTTGAGCTTCGGTGTTTGGCGGTAAAATTGTGGGCTGACTTGGGGCTTCATCTTTTGCCGCTCTCCCTCCACAAGCGGCAACAAAAGCGGCAGCACCAAGAGTTGCAATCCCAAAAACTTTTGCTCTTAATGGTAACTTTTTCTCAGGACTCATAATTTATTGAATCGTTGCAACTTTATAAATTCCTAACCAATCTTCGTTAACGCCTTGAAAGCTTACGAAATATTCTAAATTATAACCTGCCGGGTCAATTTTCCCAACACATCGGCCTGTCTGGCTAAGAGACGGTGCTCTAATTTCCATACTTTCACCAGCTGCTACATCTTTTTTTTCACCTGACCAAACCATATCTACTAATTCACCTTGCTGATTATACAAAAATCCAAAGACCACCAAATTCTTAAATGCCAAGTTCCCATTATTGACGATTTGGAAATCTATTTCATGCCTTCCAAAACCTTCAGCAATTCTAAATGGATTTATTAATTTGTGGGCCGTAATATTACTTTCAATCTTATAATTTTCCATCTTGTCAACCACAGACTCCCATGATGCTCCTGTCAATTGAAATTCAATTGTTGCTACCCTGGAACCTTCTCCTGAATAAAGTGGATTAACTTGAGGATAGCCCAATCCTCCTTTTTCGTAACCCACCACCCAAGTAGGAACATTGGCCGGAGCAGTTTCTCCTGCGAATTCAATGATTTTGACGATTATCCCCTCAGGACTTCGCAAAATTATTCTTGCGCCAAGTGAATCGACCCAATAATCATCTCTTTCAGCCTTCACTGTCCAACCTCCCCAAAAATCCTCCGAGGCTTGGGTTGATTCAGCAGATACTCTACACCTTGCCAGACTTTCTTTAAGTACATTTATATATTTCAAGGGTTCTGTTGCTGGATGCGGGAGTGGGATGGTTTTTGCCTCAACTACTTTTTTTGTTGGGCAGTTAACCCACAAATAATTTTCTCCACAGACTTTTCCATTGATTAAATTTGGGTCGGGATATTCACTCCTTTTTGCTCGCAAATCGTAAGGGTCTGTAGATTTATCATCTTGATCCTTAACCTCAAAATGAAGATGGACAAGGCCAGGAATACCCGTGTCTCCGGAAGTTCCAATCCTTTCTCCTTGCTTTACCAAATGTCTGTCCTTGCCACTACAAGGAGGTATTTGAGAATTGATTTCTGATAGATGGCCATAGTAAGTATAAAATTTCCCATCTGCCACTTGATGTTCAATAAAAACTGCATTACCTACTCTCCTGGGCGGGTTGGCACAAGCATTCCCATCGGCTGCAGCCAAAACGGCAAAAAGTTGCCAAGTCGACGAGCGATCTAAAGTCCCCTTTATATAATCTACTCCCTTATGCTCTATTCCGTTCTCAAAAAGCCAGCCTTGTTGAATTTTCATTTGGGGATCTTTTGGGAAAGGCAATTCTAAAAATCTTTTTGAGCTTATTTCAAATTCTGGTCCTATCGTTCTTTCCACCGTCGGCTGGCTAATTTCGCCTTCTGGCTGTTCTTCCTTCTTATCTCCTCCGTCTCCAAAACAAGTTGCACCAACACTTGTCAAACCAGCAAGTGTTAAACCAGCCCAAATCGCTCTCCGTACTGGCGGGGGAAGTCTCTTAATTAAAGGAAATGGGGAAATTTCTGGTGAATTTTGATCGGCAGATTCAATCCTCTTTGTAGGAGTCCAAGAATGTAAGTTTTCAACCAACATCTGGTCTCGAACCCCGGCTCCCTGAGAAAGTCTTTCAAACCTTGTCGGCCCAAATTCCTTCACGCAAGCGAAATCTATAGCATATCTAAAATCTTGTCAATAGGCGGGAAACTCTTGCTAAACTGAAATTATTTTGAAAAAGTTAAAAATATCGATATGAGGCCAAGCAAGAGACAATATAACCAGAAATAGTAAAAGCGGTGGGAAAGAAGAACCCTCTTCAAGAATAAAAGAGCAAAATAGCCAACAATTCCGGCAATAAGTGTTGCTAAAAGACTTTGAGGCAAATAACTTACTTCTCTCAAATCTTTAATCTCCAAAAGAGCTGCTCCTAAAACAGCTGGGATGGAAAGAAGAAAAGAAAATCGGAAGGATTCCGTCAATGATAATTTATTAAACAAGCCGCCAACAATTGTTGATCCGGAGCGGGAAACTCCGGGCAAGATTGCAATCGCTTGAAAAATGCCAACAACTAAACTTTTAGACCAGGTCAAATTTTGACCAGCTTTCACTCCCTCGGTTAATTTTCTACTAGAAAAAAGTAAAAAGGCAGTCAAAAACCAACCAAACCCTAAGATTAAAAAAGAATCAAAGATCGTACCCAAAAAGGGTTTTAAAAGAAGTCCCAATAATCCAGCCGGTATGGAGGCTAAAATCAAATTTAAAAGGAGCGATCTTTGATCTCTATCTTTTTTGAAAAAACCAACAATCAATCTGTATAAATCTGATCTAAAGAAAAAAATAATAGCAAAAGTCGTTCCTAAATGGACCATAATATCAAAGAAAATTGGTGGCTGAGACAAGTTAAATAGTTTTTGGAAGAGAACCAAATGCCCTGAGCTTGAAATTGGCAAAAATTCTGTCAGGCCTTGAACAATCGCTAAAAAGGAAGCAAGGCCAAGAGACATTTCAATAATAATAACAGAAAAATTTAAGAGCTAAAACCATTGCTGCCTTTCGGCTTGACAACCACCATCAAATTCCCATACGCTTAAAATAAAGGAAAGAAATTATTCTTCATGCTTGGGAAGGCTGACCAAACAACAAGCGATTTTGAGACAATTAGTGTCAAAAAAAATCGTCGGTTGTTTTTCCTAGTTCTTGTCGCCTTAGTTCTTTTAATAATTGATCTTTTCGTCTTTGCTGCTACTCGTTCAGTCTTCCAATCGTTACCCTTTCTGTCTCAAGTGCCCGGTCTTTCTTCCCTCCAAAAAGCCCCACCAAAAGAACTTGCTCAAACAGAAGGAGCAGTTAAAGGACAGCAACTCGCCTATGCTTATTCATGGAGTGTCTCTGTAGGTTGTGCTAGTGGAAATCCATATGTTTCTTTCTCTTGGAGTCCTTCTGCTCAAACAGCTGTCAATATCTATACCTCAACAAGTTCCAATCCCTCACCTTCAAATTACCGCTGGGTAGGTACTTTTAACCAAGGAACTAATGGCGGTACTTGGTGGGCAGGAGACAGCCCGGCACCTGGATTAGGTACGAGATATTATGCGGTCATGTATGTCTGGACAGCTCAAGCATCAGATGTCCGTTCAGCCGTTACCCCTTCTTCTTGTGCACCAACACCCACGCCCACACCTAGACCCCCAACTCCAACTCCCACCAGAACACCAACCCCTGCTCCAGGAACACTAACTCCCACCCGAACTCCAACCCCTGCTCCAACTCGTCCGGCTGCTCCCACTAATGTTGCCGCCTCTGTCCAGTCGTGTTCTGGTAGCACTGCAACAGTAAGAATAACCTGGAATGATAACTCAAATAACGAAAGTGGTTTTCGAATCTACAAATGGCAGTCAGGTGTTGATACTGCTTGGGTACGTATTAAATCAACTGGAGCAAATACCCAATCATCTGACTGGACCCAAGCTGTCGCTGGAGCAGGTTATTGGATTGTAGTTGGCGCATATAATGGGGGCGGAGAAAGTTACTCTAATGAAGTGGAAAGTACCTATGGTTTCACAGCTACTTGTCCAGGTCCAACTCCCACCAGAACACCAACTCCTGCTCCAGGAACACCAACTCCCACCAGAACCCCAACTCCTACACCAACACCAGCAGCCGCCTGTCATGGACCATTAACTATTGCTTCTATGACACCAAATCCAGTTACACCAGGAGGACAAGTAACAACGA